>Ga0233425_10002537_pt1 | contig 35571 bp, 44 predicted proteins | sample Watercolumn_Towu_2_FD_181712 | JGI IMG/M metagenome (GOLD analysis project Ga0233425, IMG submission 181712) | Freshwater microbial communities from Lake Towuti, South Sulawesi, Indonesia - Watercolumn_Towuti2014_140_MG | ecosystem: Environmental > Aquatic > Freshwater > Lake | place...
TACATAGAAGAATGTCAGGACAAACATTGGGAAAAGATTGACAGACCAAAGATAATTGATGGTTGCCAGAAAAAATTGTTTTAATTTTTACTTAGGACGCTTGGGGCTTTAGCCCCAAGTAGTTCACGGTAAAGGGTATAAATATATTGTTGTATCTCGCAGATATAATTTGAATATTGAAATAATAAAATCATTGCTTATATAGCAGTTTATATGGCTGAAAGGTGCATCGATTATTTGGATAATTGATGTTAACTTTAATCATCGAAAGGCTTTTTAATAGGCTTTCCTTTGTCGGGGAATGTGGAGCCTGAAATTTAAGGTACTTAATGAAGATAGCATATATACTGTTTTGACTAAAAGGTATAAGATTACTGATTACTTCTATCCTGTTGATGTATACAGAAAAGGGAATAAATTTCACATTCTTGGAATTCATCTTCTTGAGGGAGAAGACAAGGAGAAAAACGGATTTGCAAATGCATTGAAGAAAAATAAAAAGACTGTGGAATTTGAACAGCACGATAATATGCTTGTGGTGCTGATGAAAGAGGAGGAGAAGTTTTATGAGCTTATTTATGACCCTTCACTATTCCACCCAAGTCCAGCAGTAATAAAAGAAGGTTATGAAAATTGGGACATTGCTTCATATCAGAGAGAAAAGTTAGAAAAGCTAATGCATGAAATAGAAAAGGACAAGAGGGCATTTCCTAATTTTGAACTTCTTAATTTGAAGAAGACAGATTTACATGAGATATATTTCCCAAAGATACTTCCAGAACTTCCAGAGAAGCAGAAAGCGGCATTTCAATTGGCATTAAGGCATGGATATTATACATATCCAAGAAAGGCAGATTTGAAGAGGTTAGCGGGAATAATGGGTGTTTCAATCTCCACGTATCAGGAGCATTTAAGGAAAGCAGAGGCAAAACTTCTGCCCTTCTTTGCAGAGAGTTTGAAGATAAAGTAGGGTTTTAAATAATCAAAGATATTCTTATTTTTCATGGACAAACAAAATAGAGCAATAAGGCAATTAAATGCAATCAAAAAGTTAGCCAAGGATTTGAGACTTGCAGCAGATGGTTGGGATGAAGATTGGAAGACATTAATCGCGACTTTAATGTCTGCTAGAACAACTGATAAGATAACGATACCAATAGCCGAGAAGTTATTTAAGAGATATGGTAATGTGAAGAAGTTATCTAATGCTAATGTTAATGAAATAGCTAGAATTATTAGAGGGGTTAATTTCTATAAGACAAAAGCGAGAAATATCTCTAAATTGAGTAAGATATTAGTGAAAGAGTATAATGGGGAAGTGCCTCATAATTTTGAGAAATTAATTGAACTTCCTGGAATTGGGAGGAAAACGGCAAATGTATTTCTTGCTGAGAAGGGACATGCTCGCATAGGGATAGATACTCATGTAAATTTCATTGCGAAGCAGATGGGATGGACAAGAAGTGATAAGCAGGATATTGTCGAGAGAGATTTGGAAAATCTATTTCCTAGGAGGTTATGGGGAGAGATTAATTGGATTTTGGTAAGATTTGGGCAGACATATAGAAGCAGGGAAGAGAAAAAGAAGATTCTTGCTAAAATAAAAATGGAAAGAAAAATCTAAATATCTCTTGTTGATAATGTTATTGGTGTAGAAGATAACAATTGTTCTTTTGCAGTTAATTGTATTGGCTATTTTGTGGTGAAAATTGACACCACAAATTGTTAAATAGGGACTTTTTGTGAACATTGAATGGCAAACAAAGGAAAAGCAAAGAAACCTGAAAACCTTGATGAAAGCAAGCTCAAACTTTTTACACCAATAGAAATAATGAAGCCTGTGTTTTGGGGAAAGGGAAGCGAAGAGATTTGCGAAAGAGTAATTGGCGAGCAAAATGGAAGCACATACGCGGAAATAAAGGAAGACGGATTTAGATTACAATTACATAAAAAGGGAGATAGAATCGAGGGATTCTCAAGTAGTCTTGGGGGGTTAGATATGAGACAGTTTCCAGAAGTTAAACTTGGAAAATTACCAGATTGTATTTTAGAATGTGAAATAACTGGGGATGAACCCGGGGTTACTGGATTCGAAAAAGTTTTTTCTAGGGGAATTAAATTTGGGGCTGTTGCAAAAGGGCTGGATGAATATCTAGGTTCCGAGAAGGTTGTGAATAATAACATCAAATTAAGAGTTTTTGATACATTATATTGGCATGACAAATTTTTGGTGAATAGACCTTTAATGGAAAGGAGAACATTTACTGAATGTATTAATGAATCTGGAATTGAGCCAAGTAAATTACAAATTGTTAATTCTTCAGCGGATTTATGGACGTTATATAATCGTGTGATAAATAATGCAGATGAAGGGTTGGTATGCAAAGATTCAAGTTCAATATATATTCCAGGAGACAGAAAAGAATGGGTAAAAGTAAAGAGATTCGAAACTCTTGACTTAGCTATTTTGGGAGTTTTTCTAAAAGAAGGAAGAATAGTAGAAATTCTTGGGGGAACCTTCAATAATGGACGGTATGAAACTCTTGCAAAGGTTAATGCTAAAACTGGCGGGCTCTATGAGATTATTGAAAAGAAATTGAAGAAAAACTATGTTAAGAATGTTCCAGTCAATGTAATAATGAATCCAAAAGTTTCAGTGGGAGGGCATGATTGGCCAACTTATTTCATAAAACCTAAAAATACAATGGTTGTTCAAGTTGGAGTTATGAATTTCTATTACAAAAAGAATTGTTATTCATGTGGATTGAAGGATGGAAATGCATTTAGCGTAAGGAATCCTGTTCTTGAAAGAGTAAGAGAGGACAAGAAGCCTGAAATGGCTACATCTACTGATAAGATAAGAGGATTCTATTTTGCCGAGAGGGGGCTGAAAGGTTGATTAATCGTTATACCCCAAGGTCTTGCTTTAGGGGGAGAGCTAGGCAGTATTTACAATAGGGTAAAAATAAAATAAATTGTTAGCCAATGTCCGATGAAGATGGGCTATCACGGAGACAATTATAATATTTTTTGTCTTTGGGTGCTATATGCTTTGGGCATGGGATTCTTCACTAGCCCGAAGTTTTAAGGTATAAAATATATCTAGTTACTTTTTTATAATTTTTCATGGAAAAGAATGAAGTCTTAATTGCGAGGTTTTTTGTTACTAAATTAAATGAAATTTTGGGATTAAGTTTAAATATCTTCTATCTGGAGTAAGGGCATGGATTATAATCGAAGACTGGGACGAGAAGAACAATCTGGTTTAGAGCAGGTTAAGCAGGGCCTGTCTTCTGCGAAGAAGTATGTTAAAGCAGGGCTTGTTGGTGTTTTGGCTTTATGGGGCGCATATGATTCTTGGTTTCTTGTACCTTCAGATTCTAAAGGACTTGTAAAGACATTTGGAGCATATTCATGGACTTCAGGTCCCGGTTTGAATTTTAAGGCACCTAGACCAATTCAGAGTGTTATAAAAGAACAGACAGAAAATGTTAGAAGGTTAGAATTTGGTTTTAGAACTCTTAAGTCTGGGGTAACTAGTCAGTTTATGGATACTCAGAATGCAACAGGAGAAGATTTGAAGAACCTTCAGGCAGAGGCGTTAATGCTTACTGGTGATTTGAATGTTGTGGATTTAGAATTTCTTGTTCAATATAAGGTAAGGGATCCATATGCATGGAATTTCAATCTAAAGGATCCTGAAAAGACATTAAGGGATGTTTCTCAGTCTGTTATGATTGAGCTTGTTGGAGATCAAAGCTTTGATGAGGCTTTAAGCATTATGAGAAATGAGAATACAATTGCTGCGAAAGCCAGAATCCAAAAATATATGGATCAATATAAATCTGGAGCGGAAGTCGTATCTATTTATATGCAGTCGACAAATCCTCCAAAAGAAGTAAGGTCTGCGTTTAACAGAGTTAATCAAGCGATGCAGAATAAAGATAAGAAAGTTAATGAGGCTATGAAAGCATATAACCAAGAAGTTACTGAAGCTGGAGGAAAAGCAAGAGAGATGGTTCAGGTTGCTGAGGGAGAAGCTACAAGAAGAGTTAATGAGGCTGAAGGAGAAGCAAATAAATTTGATCAGGTGATGGCGGCTTATGGCAGAAATCCTGAAATAACTCAGCAGAGACTATATTTTGAATCTATGCAGAGAGTTTTGTCCAGGATAAAAGACAAGTGGGTTGTTGATAAAGAAGTTTCACAGGGAAGTGGGGTGAATGGGCTTCTTCATTATAATAAACCTTTAGTGGGGGGAAGCAAATAATGGGAAAAGTTTCAGATTTTATCAAAATGAATTATAGAAGTATTGCGACAGCTGTTGCTGCACTTACATTCTATTCTTCTGTTTATACTATTGATCAGACTGAACAAGCAGTTATTACAAGACTTGGCAAACCTAAGGGAGTCATCCTTAATCCTATTTCCACTGAAGATAAAGAGAGAATTGAGGGTTTGAAGGCTTTCTTTGGAAAGGAGGGCTTGTGGACTAAGCAAGGACCTGGGCTGTATTTCAAGCTTCCATTCATAGAATCAGTTAATAGATTTGATAGAAGATTGCAGAGATGGGATGGTTTTCCAGAACAGGTACCTACAAAAGATAAGAAATATATCTGGGAGGATACAACTGCAAGATGGGAGATCGAGGATCCATATACTTTCTTTTTGAAAATAAAAACTGAAGAGCTTGGGCATGCAAGATTGGACGATATTGTTGATTCTAATACCAGAAACAGTCTTACGGCTAGAGATATTTTGAACATAGTAAGATCCAGCGATAGAAAGATGACAATTCTTGAGAGAGACCTTGCACAAGAGGGAGGATATGGTGGAGTTAAAGAAGGAAGATCTGCGATTATGAGAGAAATATCTGAAAAGTGTGCTGCTGACTGTAAGCCATTCGGAATAAGAATTGTTGAAAATGGGGTTTTGCTTAAAGGATTGATGTATGTTGATGAAGTTAAGAAAAGTTTGACAGATAGAATGATTTCAGAAAGAGAAAGAATTGCACAGAAATTTGAATCTGAAGGTAAATCTGAGTATGATAATCTTATGGGAAGGAAGGCAAAGGAAGTCAATGAAACTCTTTCAAAGGCAACAAAACAGGCTAAAGAAATTGAAGGAGCTGCAGAAGCAAAGGCAACGGATATATATGCTAAGATGTATAATAAAAACCCTGAATTATATAGGTTCTTGAAATCATTGGAAACATATGAACAATCTCTCTCAACCAATACTACATTGGTAATAGGAACAGATAATCCATTGCTTAAGTATTTCAAGGGCGCTGAATGTGTTAAGTCAGTGAAGTAAAAGGTTTTCGATAGCTTTTTATACTAATTTTGTCAGTAATTCTTATGAGCGATGGAAAGATAAGCATGCCCGGAAGCTTTGGAGGGCTAATGCGATATGATGAGGAATATGAATCTAGGTTTATGATTAAACCTGAGTTTGTGGTAGGTTTTGTAATATTGATAATTTTGTTTGTTCTTGGAATGAAATTATTTGCGGGATAAACGAAGAGTAAAATTAAAAGAGTTATTTATTATATGCTGGGATAATCAAGGCAGACATCAGATAATTACTGTTTTTCGAGAAGGTTATTATATTGGGATATTTATAGAGCTATAAGCAAAGCGAATTATCTTAAGACAAAAAGGTTTTTAAGTCAAATAGGTTCTGAATTTCTATGGATAATGATGAAAAGCTAATGGGTGGAGTTAGTTTTGATGGCTTGGAGCCTGGGAGTTATGAAACTTCAGCACTTTTTGCAGCTTCTGCGATTCCTAAAATTAATGCTCTTAGCATTAGAAAATCTTTGGCAGACTCCGAAATTACTAGTAGAGGATTTGGGGGGCAGAGAAAATTATCCGCAACCTTTAATGTTCCTGTAAAAGAAGACTTGGATCAAGGAAGTTTAAGAAGTATTAGTGATGAATCTGTGCAGAAGGGAATTGGCGAAGAGTCTTTGATGGATATTGAGGCGGAAGAGAAAAGAACGTCAATGTTTGGAAGGAAATTGGATGATAGAAGAGAAAAAACTCCTCAGATAGTAAAGTTAGAGAAGATACTTTCTCAGACATATAATGCTCCAGAATTATCTATTACTAACATTGAAGACCTTCCTGTGACAAGAAAGCAAGTAAGAAGGGTTTCTTTTACAATGAAAGATAGCGTTTATCAGATATGGGTTTTCAAAGCGGATTCTAAGACTATATTTAAGGAATTAACATCGTATTATATTGCGCACAAGAATGGAATTCCTACTGCGAAACCAATAGGTTTTGTTCCTAAAGAAGGTTCAAAGAGTTATCCGTATGAGCTTGCTATTCTTGGAGGAGTAGTTGAACATGCCGGAGAGCCATATAATCAATTAATCTCTAAATTATCTATGGATGGAGATTGTATTTTCAAGACTGCCTCATCAATCGCCAGATTAATTGCTGATTTTCATTACAAATTAACTAAATCTGGAAATGAGTTTAAGAAATATGGCATAAAGCTTGACAGGGCGGACCCTAGGGAAGAGATAAAACAAAGAATTCTTCCTGCACTAAAACTGAAGGAGGGAGACGTTGAGGGATTGATGGATGCATGTGGAGAACTTTATGAAAAACAGAGAGGAGAATTAGTTATTTCACATGGAGACATTAATACTAGAAATATAGTTACAATCTCAAGTATAGATACTACAATGGGACAGCCTAGGACTTCTTTGAGTAAATTTGGAATAATAGATTTTGGTTCTTTAATGTATGATTATCCTGAAGGAGATTTATCTGATTTCTGGTTGCATCATCTTAGAGATGCATATTGGGCTTCAAATGGAACGTATCATTTTAGTTATGACAATTTTGAGGGGGCTTATTTGGAGAGAATGGTTGAATTGAATGGAAAAGCAGTTTCAAACGGAAAGAATAGAATTATTTCTTCAGCATTATGGAATTTATATGAGATGTTTGATCCTTTAAGAAAAGATGGATTGGACATACAGCAGAAAGCAAGATTCCACGCTCAATTGTTGAGAAATGATTTACTTGCATTGGCAAAAGAGGGAGATAATATTGGAAGAGAATTAAAGAAAGTTCTTTCAAGAACACAATATGCAGATGTCTGGTAAATCTAGCATCCTTGTTTTAAGAGTTATTAATAGTTGATAATCAAATTAGGGTAAATATGTTGTTATCTATTGCCGTAGAATTCATCTAATTAAGATAATTCGGATAGAATATTGGTGTTTATATGGTAAAATTCTTGTTTTAAAGTATCAAAACAAAATAGCCTGCTGAACCTTCAAATGTTTTCTGAACTATATTAATTAAATGGTGTAGGATGAGAGAATTTGAGCCTTTTGATTTTTCCAATGATTTTTTGAACCTTGTTATTAAGACTTTTCTCTCATTATAGATTTTTTCTTTTGATTCTTGGGAATATTTATAGAACATTGTGTAGAATAATTCATAGTAACTAATGGCTTCTTTTATATCTAATTTTAATTCCTTGTCAGCTTTTTTGTCTTTTATTAAAATATCACATAAGTCTCTAAGCTCATCAGCAATTCTTTCTATATTTTTAATTATTTCATACATCTGCATTGTTCTATTTTGATTGCTGTATCCTCTTTTGTTTAAAATACGAGTGCAGATGTCTGTATATTTGTTGTTTAGAGTTTCAAGGTTCTTTGTTTCTTTTAATTTGTCGTATTTTCCAGATTCCATTGCTTGTAAAATCTCTTGACCCATTTCATCTGTGATAAGGAAAGCTTTTCTTAGAAGATTATCAAATTCACTTTCTAAAGTTGAGGCAATGCTTTTTATGTAAATCTTGTTGTTTTTTTGGTCTACAATTTCAAACCCCATGCAGTTTGGAAGTCTTTCTTTTATTTCCTCCAATGTTCCTTTTCCAAGTTCTATTTCTAATTCATCATAACCTAACTGGTATAAATGGGAGAGGTCGTTTTTTGTGAATATTTCATCTGCTTTGATTACCTTCTTTGTTTCTGAACTTTCAGCTTTTGTTGTTACAATTAATGTAGGGCCATTTTCTTCCACATCTAATTCTTGGCCTTTCTTCAAATGGAATTTCTCAGTCCATTTTACTGGAAGAGTTAAAGTCAATGATGATGAACCGTGCTGAACTATCTTTCTTTTCATAATTTCTTAAAATCCAAGAAGTATATAAATATTTCTGAATTGTGTATTAGTACACAAAATACACTGAGAGGTTCTAAATAGACTCTATTTCTCTTGGTATTATGACAAACGAGAAAACAATCAAGAGCCAATTCAGAAGAGATTACTCTCAAAAGTTAGAAGATATAGGGTTTATTATGGCATTGGGCATTTCTGCCAAGAGACTTGAAGTCAGGCTTGTGCCAAAAGAGGGGGCATCTTTGGAAGAGGTAATTAAAAATATGAAAGTTAAAATCCTGCCTTCAACGTATAAAGGAAAAGAAGTTTATGTTAGATATTTAGGAGAGGTTAAGGCATTAGGTAACTCTCAAGTTCCGCATTATGGTGTTGAAGAGGACAGAAAATTTTATCATTATGGAGGAAATAGAAGATGAACGAAATATTGGAAGGCATTAGGGGATTAAACCTTGGAGAAATAGAATTTTACAAGAATATGGCTGTTGCTCCTCTTATTGGGCAGAGCAGTTCTCTTGATTATATTGTTCTTGAGGAGGCTTTGAAATATGGATTATCTATTAATGAAACCGGGAGCGTTCCATTTTTAAGATTTACAAATAAAAGCGGAAAAGAAGTTTTGATACTTCAGGGAGAGTATGTGAATGGGGGAAAGCAGAACAGAATGGTTGCAACGAATATTTATATGGCTCAGGGTTTTGATGGAAATGTTCCTGTTAGGTGTATAGAACATGGAAGGTGGTCTGGAAGTTATAGCCCCTCTTATGGGAGCAGTGGGAGAATTGCATCTAATTCTATAAGATATGCCGCAGCAGTTGGACAGCAGGAAGTTTGGGACCAAGTTAAGTGTCTTTCAACAGCACATAACGTTCATACTACTACAGATAATCTTGGAGAGGTTTATGAGCAGAGAAAAGGAAATACTGGAGAGTATTTGAGCAGGTTCGGGTATCAATCTGGAAAGGGAATTGTTTCTGTAATGAGAATAAACGGGAAAAAGATATTTTCTCTTGATTTGTTTGACAAAGATTCTACAATGGAAAAGCATTTCAAGAAAATTGTTGAGAGTTATGCTCTTGACGCTTCAGTTGATGCTGGCAATCTTGAGGTTTCAAAGCAAGAAATTGCAGATTTTGTTGAAAATGTAAAAGATGCAAGCTTCAATGAGAGAAAAGCAGTTAGTTTGGGAAGAGATTATTCTATTTCAGGAAAAGAAATTGAAGGATTTGCTTTATCTTATAATGATATTGCTTTGTATACAACTTTTACAAACAAGAAAATGAATAAACCCTTTGTTAATATGCCTTTGCCATATCCTGAACCATATCCAATTCCAGAGTCTCCTCCTTGGCCTCATCCTGAACCTTGGCACCCTCATTTTCCTCCTTGGAGTCCTCATAATCCCCCTTTTGGTCCGATGATAAGAATAAATGGCTCAGATATAATAATTGGAGATAGTGGTGGTGATTGGAAGGAGAAGTTCAAATGACATTGATAAAAATAGAAAAGGAAGGCTTACAGAGATATCTTAGCAATGAGATAAATGTTGGGGGATTGTCATTGAATTTTCAGAGAACATGCAGAGTTCCTTCTGGAAGTCCACTGCCAGCAGGGTTGGGAGCATTTCCAATGTTTAAGGTTTCTGATTTCAAGTCTGGATGTCCAAAGCATTGGAATAGTGATTCAGTGTTCTTTCCAATGTATAGACAGGAAGCAATGTGGATTAATTTTAATAGAGAATATAGAAATCCCAAGGCAGTTATTGTTGCCGCAGGAAATATAAATGCTATTTCTGGAAAGCCTTTTGATTTAAGCAAAAATATGATTGATAAAACTAGAAAGAAAAAATCTGAATTGAAAATAGAATTGGAAGAAAAACAGAATTATCTTGTTGTTCCCCCACAACCTTGGATTGATGGGTGGAAGGGCGAGGGAACAGAAGTATATCAGTTTGTTGCTGCAGAATTAGGTTCTGGAGAAACAGTTGAAGGACAGATAACTGGAGAGGAAAGTGTGGGGGGAATACAATTAATTGTTTTTGGTCCTAAACCTGGACAGGATTTAATTCCTAAAACTAGACCTAATGAGTATATGACTGGGGGGAGTTGGGGTAAGTGGTCTGGACAAATAAGTTCAGGTTATCATGATAATATTTCTGGAATGCTTGGTCCTCAGATTAAAAGTTGTGCTTCTTTGGGAGATATTTCTTATGCTTGTTGTGCTTCAAGTTCGAATGAAAGTTCATTACTTAGATTGAGAGGGAGGAGAAGCTCTGAGAGGTATGAGAGCATTAATTCAATAAGAGATATGGGGCTTGGAAAGGGAGGGACAATAGAACAAAAAATATATCCGGACCCTTATGGGTTTGATGTTTGGAATAAGACTCCTGAGGGGAGTGTGAGACTTTATATGGTTTCATCTGAAGATTTTAAGCAGATTACAGGATATGATGCTCCTCCAACTCCAGTTACATATAAGAAATATCAAGAGCTAGGATTGCCCTGGTTTGAATTGTATGATTCGAAGTTGAAAGACACAAAGGGCTCTGGAGTATTTGATAAATTGAAGGAAGTCGGAGAAGGCAAGGCTAAAGCTGGAAAAGATGGGAAACCTGCGAAGAGTGATGGGGATTGGCTTGTTAAGTTTAAATGAACTTAATTATAAAGTTGGAAGAGAAGAAATAAATTATTATCTGATGCAGTAGAATTCATCGAATTATCATCTCTATTTTCACGTATTGTTTTTAGCAATTAGAAAGCTATAAATAACCTAATTTCCAAAGAAATTTATGTTTCCGGGAATGAGTGGATTTGATCCAAAGAAGATGCAGGGTTTGATGAAGCAGATGGGAATAAAGCAGGATGAGATAGATGCCGTTAAGGTTACAATTGAGACTGCTGATAAAAAAATTGTTTTTGATAATCCAAATGTGGTTAAGATTTCTATGCAGGGCAATGACTCGTGGCAAATAACTGGAGATGCAAGGGAAGAGGGATTGGGAATAAGCGAGAATGATATTAAATTGGTTGCTGAAAAGACTGGAAAGACGATGAAAGAGGCAAAGAAAGCACTTGAAGAGGCTAATGGCGAAGTAGCTGAGGCAATAATTGCTTTGAGTGAATAGTTATCTCTTATTTAGTATTTTTTGCATAAGTTGAGTTTCTTGCCACCTCAACTCTTTTTTATGGGTTTTTGAAATAATAGGATTTAGTACTATAAGGGAGACTATGCATTTTTTTCTATCTTTCTTGAAACCATATAAGGCTGTGGAATCGAAGCCTCCTTTTGTTTTTCTGTCTTGTATGGGGTAGAGGTCTTTGTATATTATAAGGCAAGCTTTCTTTTCTGAAACTCTTTTCTTTATTATGTCAGTTAGTAAGAAATCTAGATTCATAGTACTATCTGATTTTGAAGCATAAGTAACATCGTCTCTCATTAATTTTTGTTTTTTCATTGCGATTTTTTCTGCGAGGAAGAATTCTGGTTGTATTCCTTTCTCTCCTTTAGGGAATTCTTTTTCAACTTGTTTTAGTTTTATGTAAAGAGAATGATATTTTGAAGTTTTGTCTTTTTCAAGATATTTATATTTTTTAAGGATTGATTTATAGTATTGATAAACATGTTTGTCTGGTTCTTTTGTTCCGTATACATTTCGGTATCCTCCACTTTCTGCAAATTCTTTTGTATTTTTGGCAGTAGACTTTGAAAGTGGGGGCCCATTTTTATAGGCGAGAAGTTGTCCTTTTTTATTTGTCCAAAAATAATCTTCTAAAAACCTAAATGGGTATAGTTCCCATTCAGTATTATCAAAAGGTCTTTTATGAATATGGTCTGCCCTATCACTTCCATATTTGAGAATTGATTCTCTTCTTGAATAATTACACACTCTGAAATAGACTTTATTAAAAGAGAGGTGTTTTTCTTTTAGAATTTCTTTTATCTTCCCTATAATCTGATGAAATCCTTTTTCAGTTGGAATATATCTTACTTTAATTCCTCCAGAACCTACTTTTACGTGGGATTTTGTTCTAAAGGAATCGAAATTGATAGGTATTATCTCTACCTCTTCTTTCATATTTGAGAATGGGAAAATGGCTTTTAATATTTATCTTTAATGAAGATTTTTAATTATAAGAATTAATCATATCTCTTGGGACATTTTTTTCTTTAGCCATCTTTTTTGTTTTTTGTTCAACAGTCATAAAGTGAGGTTTTCTCTTAAAATGTCTACTCAATATCTCACAATTTTCTTCCAATGTATGTTTCAATGTTCTACTTTCACGAATTTGTCCTTTTGCAACTAATTTTCTAGCCTTTGCAATATCTTCTGCTTTTTCGTAAACTATGGTCTGAATATTACAATGTGCCAGGGTTAGCGCAGTAGTTCTGTGGCTTCCGTCTAGCATAAAATATTCTGCTTTTGGATTTGCTTCTTCAAATTTTTCAAATTCTTTGAGTAATGTTGCATCAAAGTATTTTCTTACAACATCTTTTCTAATAACTGGAACTAGTGGTAATTCTTCGCCAGATTTACATTTAGTTAAATATTCTTTTAGAACAGCATTGCTGTGTAATGGATAGTCGTTTAAAGTTACTATTTGATTTGGTTTTAAGACTATTTTTTTCATGACACATAAAATGTGAATTTGTTTATATATCTTGGCTTTCTAAATCCTCAATAGTCTTCTCTAACAATTTAATATCTTTTTTCAATCTTGTTAAAATTGAGATTTTTTCTGATTTTTTTAATTTTCCTTGTTTAACTAAATCCATGCGCCAAACTGAATAACCCATGTCTCCACAAGTATTAAGCATGGAGATTATTAGCAACCTTTTTTTGTCGGATTTTGAATTTGGATATCTATAGTTTTTCAAAAAATATTTTATTTTATCTTTGTCTAATTTAAAGCTTTTAATAAAATAAGTTATATCCCATTCTGGAAAATCATAGTTTGAAAATTCCCAGTCTAAAAGTTTAATTTTTTTGCCATCATAGATTATGTTATCTCTTGATAAATCTCTATGAAGCAGAGAGTTTGTTTTTCTGTTGCTAAAGATGTCGTTGTTTTTCTTGCAGAAAGCTAAAACTCTATCGAACAATACCCCTATTTTGCTATACAAGTTAGGGGTTAGTGCATCTTTATGACTATTCACATTTCTTGCATATGGTTTTATTGCGTTTAATAGTGAATATTTTTTACAACTTTTCTTCTGTTTATGTAATTTTTTTAACCATTTAGCCATCGTGAAAATGAACTTGTCATCTAAAAGGGTCGGGTGTTTTCCTTCAATAAACTCTTCAACAAAATAATCCGAATGGATTATCTTATGCGTTTTATCAAAAAAGTAAACTTTCGGTCCGAGGTTTGGTTTAAGGGATTTTAGTAGCAGATATTCCTTTTTTAGATTGTTAAATTGACAATTGTTTTCTATTCGCACAACATATTTTCTTTTATTAGTTTCCACCAAATAATTGTTATTGTGATTTCCTTTAGCAAGAAATGAAAATATAATTAGTTTTTCTTTCAATTTTTCAGATATCTGCGCTGCCTGATTTTTATTTAAACTCATGTATTAATAACTATTATTTCTGTCTTATATAGTTTATCTAATGGAAGGGATTAGATAGTTATATTAAGCAAATCTTATAGGGATTTTTATGGAAGTTATTGATAAAAGGCTTGTGGGGAGTATTGTTGAATCTCAGAGACTTTATAGAAGTGCTGAGCACTTGATATCTGTTACCTTTCCAGTTGTCAAGGATACAAAGCTTCTTTTGAGGGGGCTGGAGAGTTTGCACAAATCACTGGTTTTGGCAATTGGAAACATACTGAAATTTGAACACATATACGGGAGGGTTTCTCTGGGCAAGGATAAGGACAGGAATTTGAGGGTTTTCTTTTTATATTGTGCTATGAGATATGGAATGAATGAAGAAGATAAGGAGATAATAAAAGAGATATTATTTATGGGGAAAAAGCACAAGGAATCTGGAATGGAATTCTCAAGAGATGAAAAATTGATTATATTGGATGATGATATGAAAGAATATGAACTTCGGCAGGAGAGAATGAAGGTATTTTTAGATGTTGTAAAGAGGATTTTGGACAATTCTAGGTTGAATTTTAAGACAATTTGAATAAAAGAAGACATATTCTGGTTTATTCTTTTTAAAGCAAAAAGTTTAGAAAGGTATAAATAGGGGTTTTGTGTTCCTAACTATTAATGCTACATAAGAGGTAGAAGGTTTTTTATGGAGAAAATAATAAAGGAAAAAATCAGTGCAGACCATCTGCTGTATGTTAGTCTAAAGTACACTAAGACGTGTGATGTCATCATAAACCTGCTGTTAAGGTGGAAAATAATGATTGAGATGTCTATGGATATACTTGTGGAAAGGGCTAAGAAGCAGAAGAAATGGAAGCCAATTCTAGATGCCCCAAGGGCTAAATTGGTACAGTTGAAGAAAATATACGAATCTGATCCTTTGGTTTCTGAGACTTTGAAGTTATATGAGCTGTTTAGAGATATAGAAGGATTGGAAAAAGTAAGGGAGGCAGAGTTTAGGAAGGGAGTAAATCTAAGAGTTACTTATAGGGGAGAAGTAATAAACATTAATCTGGACAAACTTAAGGAGTATGCCTCTTTATTAGAAAAGTTTATAAGCAGCATTAAGTAAATTCTTTTACTTTCGATATTCGAAAATTTGATAAAATGAGTAAGATAATAACAATAACCTCTGGGAAAGGGGGAGTGGGTAAAACAACTACTGCGATAAATCTTGGCGCAGCTTTGAATTCTTTTGGAAAAGATGTGATAATAGTTGATGCTAATTTAACTACCCCAAATGTTGGATTGCATCTTGGGGCTCCAATGGTGCCGATAAGTTTGAATCATGTTCTTCTTGGAAAGGCAAAAATAGTTGATGCTATATATGAACATGAATCTGGAACAAAAATAATTCCAAGTTCATTATCTGTTAAGGAGCTGAGGAGATTGGACCATAGCAAATTGAAGGATGTAAGCAAGAAACTTAGAAAGGCCGCAGATTATATTATATTAGATTCTGCTGCCGGGCTTGGAGAGGAAGCTCTTGCTGCAATGGAAAGTGCTGATGAATTAATTATAGTCACAAATCCTGAAATCCCTGCAGTTACTGATGCTTTGAAAACAGCGAAGGTGGTAGAGGAACTTGGAAAGCAAGTTAAAGGAATAATTGTTTCAAGAGTTAGAGGAAACAAAACAGAGATGCCAATTGTAAATATTAAGGATATGTTGGAGTTGCCTATTCTTGGGGTTATTCCGGAAGATAAAAATATGCAGTCTGCTCTCGTAATGAAAGATGCTTTAATGCATACTCATCCGAAGAGCAAAGCTTCAAGAGCTTATAGAAAGATTGCTGCAAAGATTATAGGAATTCAATATGAGGATGAAAGTACTTTCTTAGAAAAGTTATTTGGTTGATTAAACGACTTTTAGGGCTTTAAATAGATTTAGAAAAAGATAGCTATCTAATGTTCGATTGTTAATCTATTATCTATCATATGAAGAAGTTATTAGTATTGATGATATCTAGGTGTGCAGAGCGAACTGAGTTTATTTATTTAGAATATTTACTAATTGTTCTTTAAGATAAAATTGCTTCTAAAGCTTCGAGCTTTTTTCTTGCTTTTCCTTTTGCATCTGCAATAAGAATTTCATATTTTTTCAATGGGAGAGCAATTTTGGTCAGGAAGTCTTGTTTTAGATGATAGGGTTTGATTAATGGATACCTTAAACTCATTCCTTCAGAGAATTGCTCTATTGAAAGAAGTCCTTCTTTTTTACCATTCATTCTGTAAAATAAACTTAAACATCCTTCTTTATCTTTCTTTATTCCAAGATAAACTCTTTCACGATTTTTAGTTATAATTGTGGTAAATGGAAGTTCAGCATCTTCTAATGCTTCAGGTGTTTCCCAAAGATATCTAACTTTGTTCGCCGCATTTAGAATTTGTTTTAATGCAGGGAGATATTTATCTGAAGTTGCCATTGCTTTGGTTATTTTGGGGCATATTTAAGTATTATTGTCTTTTTTGGTATAGATTAATTTCTTCTATAGAATTGTTCGAGGGTTTTTTCTGGAATTAGAGGTTTGTATGTTCTAAATTCATTTTCATTCATAGGTTTGCAATTCATGCAAGGGCGATATCCTAATTCAATGGCTTCTCTCATTGTATGAAAGAAAACTCTGTTTTCTTTCTTCATTCTCATTCCCGATTTGCAACTTAAAAGTCCAAAGACTTTTCCAGGCGCCCATCCGGCATAGGTTCCAGGAATGGGACTTTCAACAATGCTTTCTTTTTTAAGTATTTTGTAGAGCTTTGACATGAAGCATGGATATGGCTTGACTATAAATATGTTATTGTACTTTACTTCCCGAATCTATCTTCTTTTCGGGGCCTATAAGAATGACTTTACTATGATCTTCATTTGAAGCTGCTAGAAGCATTCCCTGACTTTCAACACCTTTCATTTTTCTTGGTTCAAGATTGACGATTACTATTATTTGTTTGTCTATGAGTTCTTCTTTCTTGTAATATTGCTTTATTCCTGCAAGGATCGTTCTTTTATCCTTTCCAGTGTCAATTTCTAATTTATAGAGCTTGTCTGCGCCTTCCAAATCTTCAACTTTCTTTATGGTTGCGACTCTTAAATCGAGCTTGGCAAAGTCGTCGAATTTTATTTGGTCCATTTTAATAACTCCTGGGATGCTATCTGATGTCTTACTGGGTTTATTAATATTTTTGTTAACTGCCTTATTATCTGTTGTTTTAACTTGAGCTTCAGTTTTATTTTCTACTAAGTCTATCTTTTTGAAGAGTATTTCTGCTTTTGCTAGAGGTTTTATTTCAAGAGGTTTATTTAGAGATTTGAGAGAGATTTCAAATCCGAATATCTTTGCGATTTTTTCAGAGGTTTCTGGAATGAAAGGGCTAAGGAGTATGGCGGAATCTTTTATCGCCCCTGCAAGCTGATATAAGACTTTTCTGTCTTTTGTTTCCCAGGGTTTCTTTTGCTGGATGTATAAATTGGCTAAGTCGATGAAGGCAAAGATTTCATTGAGGGCTTTGTCAAACTCTAGATTATCTAAATGCTGAGAAACTCTTTTTATTAGAGACTTTGAATCTAGAGGTTTTGACTTTTCTAATCCTATTGTTGAGGCTAATGTAGAAACTCTGCTTACAAGATTTCCGAGTTTATTTGCAAGTTCATTATTATTTCTAGTTACAATTAATTCTTCTGAAAAGTCTGAGTCTTCAAAAACGGAGCATTTTAGAAATGCGTATCTTATCATATCCGACGGATATTTGTTTAGTAATTCTAATGGATCTAGAGTATTTCCTAAAGATTTTGACATTTTTTTCCCTTCAATGTTTAAGTATCCATGAACCATTAATTTTTTAGGGAGTTTGTATTCTGCTGATAAAAGCATCGCAGGCCAGATTACTGAGTGAAACCAGTTTATTCCTTTTCCTATGACATGAATATCTGCTGGCCAGTACTTGCTTTCTTTTTCTTTTAATCCGGATATGTAGTTAATTAAGGCATCTATCCACACCCAAATTTTGTAACTTTTATCATTTGGAAAATCAATTCCCCATTTTGCGCCTTTCCTACTGATGCATATGTTGTTTAATTCTTCATTTTCAATTCTTGATATAACCTCATTTGCTCTTGATTGAGGAATAACATATTTTGGAATAATTTTTAATAATTCTTTTTTATATTTTGATAATTTAAAGAAATAGGCATCTTCTTTTCTTAGTTCTGGCTCTTTGTTGTGCTCTGGGCATTTTCCATCTATCAAATCTTTTTCTGTGTAATATGTTTCACAGCCAACACAATAAAGTCCTTCGTAAGTATCTTTGTAGATGTCTTTTTTGTCGATCATCTTTCGAACAATCTTCTGAACGACTATTGCATGTTCTTTTGCAGTTGTTCTTATGAAATCATTATTAGTCAGGTTTAACTTTTTGCATAATTCTATAAATAGATTAGCATTTTTATTTATGAATTCTCTTACATCCGTTCCCGCTTTTTCTGCGGCTTCTACATTTTTTTGGGCATTCTCATCTACTCCTGTAAGAAAGAAAACATCATAACCCTGTAATCTTTTGTACCTTGCTAAAGCATCAGCTAAAGTTTTCTCAAATGCATGACCACAATGAGGTTTTGCATTGACATAGTCTATTGCTGTTGTTACGTAAAATGTTTCTTTTGCCATGAGTAATTTAGATAATAAGGGTATAAAAACATAGAGGATAAGGTTTAAAAAGCGATTTTGTTAAGTCTAGAAATGGCATTAAGTTCGTATCATCATATTGGAAAGGCATTTAGAAATGTTTCTAGGGAGGCAAACCAAGACAGGATGATTGCATGGAGAGCGTCTGAAGCAGCGGTTGTAGTTGATAAACCATTGAATATTGCTAAGGCTAGAATGCTTGGATATAAGGCTAAGAAGGGGTTTGTCGTTGTTAGAATAAGGGTTCAGAGAGGAGGAAGGGCAAGACCAAGGCACGTGCATGGAAGAAAGAGCAGGAAACAGCATGAGTCATTGATATTGAAGATGAGTTATAGATGGGTTGCTGAAGGAAGAGCTGAGAAGAAGTATCCTAATTTAGAAGTTTTGAATTCATATTATTTAGGGAAAGATGGAAAGCATTATTTCTATGAAGTTATAATGGTTGATCCTTCAAAGAATGAGATAAAGAATGATAATGATATTAATTGGATATGTAAACCTGAAAATCATAATAGAGTTGCAAGAGGATTGACAAGTGCTGCTAAAAAGAGCAGGGGAATGAGAACTAAGAGTCATACATTAAAGGTTAGACCTTCTTTGAGAGCTTGGGATAGACAAGGGAAGTAATTATCTCTTTGTAGACATATGATTTTATCATTTTGGCAGTAATTAATCCTCATCCCTTTCTTCGTACTTTTATCTGATAATTTGTTTAATCTTTTTGAGAGTAACTTTATAACCTTAAAATGTATGGAATTATTATGGCGGATGAAAGTTTGGTAAAGCATAAGCAAAATGCGAAGATTGAGCATTTAATTAACTGGTATCATGGTAATTTCTGTGTTAAGCACGAAGATTCAACAAAAGAACATTTTGATGAGATGAAGGGGAGAGCATTGTCTTGGAATATTTCCGAAATGACTCATAAAGAGTTTGTTTTTAGGATGAGACGGGAATTAAAGTGTAATTCTAATAAAAGAAAGTTTACTGATTGTCCCATTTGCAGGAAGCTTGAAGTTTTTTAGTATGGGTTTTAGCTAGATGGGTTTGTTACTCTTTTATAGATATAACAATATAGGAAGGTTTAAATAGGCAAAGAATTGGAAAAGGGTATGGGTTACACGATACACAAAGCACCAACAGAACAATTACCGATAAGGACAATAGTAGATGGAATACCTCATTTGGGTGGTGTTTTGTCTTCAACATTCCCTGCTTTTGGTCCGAATTATTTTTCAAATAATGTTGCTGAAATGAAAAAAAGATACGCCCATCCTAAAACAGGACAAGAAATGTCTTTTAGAGAAGCGACACCAGCTGAAAGTGTTTCTATTGCCTATTTTGCCTTTGAAAATCCTTTGGTGCCAGAGTTTAAGGCAGTAAGAAGTGAGGTTTTTGGAAGGAGATGGCTTCAGTCAGGAAGGATTGCAAAAACAAGTGATGGTGTACACATTAATCCTATAAGAAGTTCTGACGGAAGCGTAATTTTAAATGATAATAGCCTAAAGAAATCTATAGATGGAATGGAAAAAGTAAATGGAATTTATCTTTTAGAAAATAGGGTGTTTGTTCCTTATGAAACATTTAAGCAAGGAGAGCAAACAGCGGAAGATTTTGCTCAAGGTGGTTTGGGTAGAGGAATAGAGTATGCGAGAGAAAGAGCTGTTAAATTAGAAAGAATAGCAAGCAAGGAATTTCATCCTAATGGAGTTAATGTTGTTGGTTTTGATGGTGTTTCGAAACCTATAGCTCGAGTTGTGTACTTGGGTTCCTGTGGTGGCTTTTTGCGTGTCGATGGCAGCTGGGACGGCGACGTCGACGGCTATGCTTTTGGGGTACCGGTTCTAAATAGTGCCGAAGGCACTGCGCCAAAAAAGTAAGAATTTTGTTTTTGGGAAAATATCAGTCTATGTTGTTTAGGACAAGAATATTTTTAACATCTTTCTATTGTTTAGTTTTGTCTTAGTGAGGTATAACCGGACCAATGAGCTAAGGCTACACGCTTGTTAATAGTGCTTTTAGTTTCTTCGGAAATTGAGAGCCATGAAATGCAGATGCGACAATTAGTAAATAAGGACTTACCAAATTGAATGAATTGAAACTTGAAGCATCGGTGAAACTTTGATTAATGAGCTACATAGCTCGAGTTGTGAACTTGAATTCCAATGATGGCTTTTTGCATGTCAATGGCAACAACTGGAACGACAACAACAACGGCTATGCTTTTGGAATAGCCTTAGCCCTAAGACACAATAATATGAAGACATATACTCAAATATACAAAGAAATAATATCCTTCGAGAATCTCATTCTTGCTTGGAAAAAAGCAAGAAAAGGCAAAACAAGAAAAGGTTATGTTATTGAATTTGAGCAAGAGTTATTTTGTAATCTGATGGCTTTGCATTACGAATTAAAATATGAGACTTACAAGCCAAAACCATTAGTTAGTTTTGTTTTAAGAGACCCAAAAACAAGAGTAATATCTAAATCAGATTTTAGAGATAGGATTGTTCATCATGCTATTGTTAATATTTTAGAACCTATTTTTGACAGGACTTTTATTTATGATTCATGTGCAAACAGAAAAGGAAAAGGAAATTTGTTTGCTTTAAAACGATTTGATTATTTCAAAAGAAAAGTTTCGAGGAACGGATTAATTGCTAAGAATCTCTTCAATGATAATAATTATGTTTCCGGATACTGCTTAAAGGCAGACATAAAACATTATTTTCAGGAAGTTGATTGTAATGTTTTAATTGAAAAGAAATCCCCACAGCTTGCTGTGGCTGGGAGCTTCACTAGTTAGCTACTCTATATAATCTTATGTTTTAGTAAAAAATGAATAAATCAGAAAATTAAAATAAAAAATAAATTGATTTATTCTTCGTCTTCTTTGTTTTCTTTGCCTACGATTACGCTTCTTTCTTCTCCCTCTCTTGCTCTCTTAAGCTTTCTGCTTACAGTCATAAGTTCTGGATAAAGACTTCTTGAAGTTGCTTCTGACAAACCTAGATTTTGCATTACTTCCATGTAATCATCTGCAGTTAGTCTTGATTCTGGATTTGTTCCGAAATAAAGGTGCTTTTCTTTCATTGCTCTTTTTTCAGCAATTTTTCCTTCTAGAATTGCTCCATATTTTGGAAATTCTTCTGCAAATTCCCTGATGGCTTCCCTCATTCCCCTTGCTTTTTGCTTGTCTTCTTCTTCGACAAATGCATAGACTCTGCTTCCCTGGAATCTTGTTTCTCCAAGTTCGTCAGCTACTGCTAAAGCAAGACTGCTTCTTGCTCTTTTTAGCTTGTTGTCCATGCTTGAAAGGGGCATGTATAGCCTATCCTGCGCAATCAATGTCACGATTTCTTGTTCTCTGCTCATTTTATTTTTCCTCCTTACATTTCATTGTATTTTTAGTAATTGGTAACCTTTAAGCTATTGGGGTGAATATAACCACCACAAAATATATAAAGATTATAACTGGATATTAATTAATGAAAGAACAACTTAAACAAGCAGGATTGACTGAGAATGAGAGTAAAATTTATATTAGTCTACTTGAGCTAGGTCCGAGTGCTGCTGGACAGATATCAAGAAAGTCGGGGCTACATAGAAGAGTTGTTTATGATACAGTTGAAATGCTTGTACAAAAGGGACTTATAGGATATATATTAAAAAACAATGTTAAACTATTTCAGGCGAGTAATCCAAATAGAGTTTTGGAATTGATTAAAGAAAGAGAGGAATACATTCAAGGTATAATGCCTAAGATGATGGAAATGTTTTCTAAAACTAAGGAAAAAGAAGAGACTAATTTTTATAAGGGGAGAGATGGATTAAAGACAGTTTTCGAGGATCAATTGGAGACTGGAAAAGAGATATTGGTTATTGGGGCTTCTCCCCTAGCTTATGAAATTCTTCAATTTTATTTCAAATGGTTTGATAAGAGGAGAGCAGAGAATAAGATAAAAACTAGAATAATATTTAGTTCAACTGGTAAGGGATTGAAGGTACCTTATTCTGAGATAAAATATCTCCCAGAGAAATACAGCTCGCCTTTGGCGGTAAATATCTACGGAGATAAAGTGGCGTTGATATTATGGAGCAGGGAGAATCCTTTGGCGATAGTTATCAAGAATAGGGAGATTTCTGAAGGATATAGAAAATACTTTGAGTTTATGTGGAAAGAAGCGAGAAAATAGGCATTAAAAAGTTTTATAATTATAAAGTAAAAAGAGAGATATTATAACTTATTTAATTTTATCCTAGATAAAACTCAATATCTGAGAGATAATGATTATTTAAGGGTTGTAGATATTTGATAAAAATCTCTAAATTTGTTATATTTGGCTTTGGAATATTGACTAGAAGGTATTAAAAAGGTTTAGAAATCAGAGATTTCTAACACATTCCGCTATAAAATCAATAGCGGAAGTTTTAAAAACCACTTTTGTTAAAGTTAAACATGGCTAAAGGATTATATCACTATCTTGGAAGAGCTTGGTTGAAACCAGGAAGAGAGATGTTACAGAGCAGATTAATTGCATGGAGAGCGAGTGATGCGGCAGTTGTCGTTGATAAACCTACTAGATTAGACAAGGCAAGAATGCTTGGATATAAAGCAAAGAAGGGTTTTGTTGTCATAAGAATAAGAGTAAAGAGGGGGGGAAGACAGAGACCAAGACATGAGCACGGTAGAAAGAGCAGGAAACAGCACGTATCAAAGATATTAAAGATGAATTATAGATGGGTTGCTGAAATGAGAGCAGCCAATAAGTATCCAAATCTTGAGGTTTTAAATTCATATCCTCTTGCCAAAGATGGGAAGCATTATTTCTTTGAGGTTATAATGGTTGATCCTGATAAGCCAGAGATAAAGAATGACAAGGATATAAATTGGATATGTAACGCTAATAATAGAAATAGGGTAAAGAGAGGATTGACAAGTGCAGGTAAAAAGAGCAGGGGATTAAGAACTAAAAGTCATAACATGAAAGTAAGACCAAGCGGAAGAGCTTGGAATAGACAAGGAAAGTAATTTTCTGAGGAAAAAATGGATATAAAAGTAATGGGTCTCCGTGACGCATTTGATTACATTACTGATAAACCAACTTACGCTATTAGAATTTCTTCTTTTTGGACATCTTTTGCTGAGCGTTCTGTGCCTCTTAGAGGAGATTATAGAGTCATAAGGGAATATGTTTTCGATGATATTGGAAAGAATGGAAAACGAGAATATAACTGGTATGAACCCAATTGGTGGATTAATGTCAAAAGATTTGATAAAGATATAGCCGAGAGAATTATTAAAGATTTTATTGAAGGAAGAGATGGATGCGAGAGACTTCTTATACACTGTCACAAGGGAAAAAGTAGAGGACCTGCAATAGCAAGAGCATTGAATGAGATATTTTCTCTTGGATGGGATGGAAAATCTGCAAACGGGAGCTATATGGGGAATAATAAACTAGTCTATGAAACATTAATTGAAACTGCGAAGAAAATGGGAGTTTATAATGCAGCTAGCGTACCAGCATTGTAATTTCTCTTGAATATCTTACTATCTGCATTATTTCATTGCTTATTTTTTCTGATTTGTTTTGCAATGTCTTTCCTTCGTTCCATAATGGGAGAGCTTTTTCAAAATTCTCATTTATAAAATAGTTGAATGACTTAGAATAATACTCGTCTAATTCTTTTAACAATGGAATGGTTTTTGTGTCTTTTTTTAGACTTTGAATTAATTCCGCAATTCTTTGTATCTTTTCTGCAACCATTCTTATGTCCATCGCTCTTATCAATGAAATTTGATTTTCATCAGTGTATTTTCCTTCAGATAGAAAACGACGGATTTGCATTACGAGTATATAATAGAATCTTGTGATGGTGTCTCTTATTTCCTGGAGTTTTATTTTCTCATTTTTTTCGTAAACTTCCTCGAGCATTGACAAAGATAGGGAATGCATTCTCTTCAAACACTCTTGGATTGAGAGTTCTTCTATTCTGAATGATTTTATCTTAATTTCCAGCTTTGATTCTTCTATTATCTGGGTGTTCATGAATCTTTTGAGAAATGAATAAATTTCCTTTCTTTCTTTTTCAGTTATTGATTGCTGGAATTTTACATTTAAGTTTTCATAGCCATTAAAATAATCCTGGAAGAATCTTCTTTTGAAATTATTATCATAGAGAATTGTAGTTTCTTTCTTTGTCTCTTGTTTTGTAAACTCAGGGGCTATAATAAGATTTCCGTTTTCTGAGGTAAAAATCTTTAGTTTTGAGCCTTTTCTTATCTTCAATGCTCTTGTCCATCCCTTTGGTAAACTGATTAAGAGGGACTTTCCTATTTCCTGAGCGTTTCTTTCTGTTATTTCCATGGTATAAATTAGTTTAATGATTATTTAAGTTTTTCTAAAGTATAAACATCTTTAAAGATTTATAGAAAATCTTTATATTAAATATTTTCTCATTGTTAGCATGGAAAATGAAAATAAGTTATCTCATGAGTCTGAAGGAGTAGTTGGGCCCGACTTTGGAGATTATGATAAAAAGGAAGAACTTAGATTTAGAAATCAGTATCTTGGAAGAAGAGTAAGTCTTAATTTGTCTAAAACTCCAGATTCTCTTAGGAGAATATTTGGAGAAAATGGGTTAAAGAACGGAGTTAATTATGTTGTAACAACGGCGGCTTTCAGTTTGCCCTTATTTTACAATAATGTTGTTTTTCCATGGGCTGAAGATAATCAGAAAGAACGGGAATATTGGTACTTTAAACTGCCAGAAACTTTTCTTCAGTTAAAAGTTGGAAATGCCGAGAAAATTGTGCATTCATATTTCTTTAATTTAGTGAGGGAAGGAAAATGAATGAAAAACACAATTATCGACCCTTCATAAGGGCTCTTGTAGAAGTTATGGATGAGAACTATTGGAAATATCAGTTTGGTATGCTTGAAAAGGCAGTTAAATCTTCAAGCCGGGTTTATTATGAAGAAAGTGATGATACTGATTTGCTGGTTCGAGCAGGATTAATCGAATTTCATCCAATACGTCATTGTGTAGAAGGCCCGTATCCTTTTAGTGCTACTAAAAAAGGAAGGGAATTGTATGATGAAATAGTTTCTGGCGAGAAGAGAAGAAAAGATGTTTTAACTGACTGGTTGGTGGATTGTGCTTTTAGAGCGGTAGAGAAAAAGCGGGAGGATGAAAGATGAGCGAAAAAATAGTAATAGAGCGATATCTCGATAGAGAGACTTTAGGTTTAGAAATTGTGTTTTTAGATAAAAGGGGAGTAATGCTTACTGGCGAGCTTGCGAGGAAAATTGCTTTAAGTGCAGATAACAGTGGGGGATATAGTTCAAGGCAAGCAGGAATAGAAGACTACAAAATGCAAGGATTTCTAAATGGAGTTATTATCAAACTAGGTTTTGTGCCAAGTTTCAGAAAAAGTTATTTTAAATATAACAACGTTATCTCTCCCGAAAATGAAATAGCAATAGGGTTTGGTTCGCTTGAACCTGATGAAGATAGAAATTATTACGAGCGAGTAATGGAGGCTGTTGGGGATAGTTTTAAACTTCCTTTTTCAAAATGGGATAAGCTTGGAAGACCATTGACTTTGAAATTTCAGGAAGAACATGTCTATTATGTGGAAAAGGAGGAAGGAAAATGAAGAAAATAGACATACATGCACATACTACCAATAGGATGCTTAAGGCAACAATGAAACCTTATGCAACTCTTGATGTTTTAAGGAAAGAAATGAGGAAATGGGATGTTGAGAAGACAGTATTGTTGGCGACATATTTTCCTCATAGAGGTTCTGGGGTAAGCAACTACAGGCTATTAAGCTGGATGAATGATGATAAAAGATTTATGATGTTCGGAAGTCTTGATTTTGAACATTACTTCTATCAGGGATATAATGAATTGAATGAGCTTGCTGCCAGAGATATGATGAAGGGAATAAAGGTTTATACTTGCTATCAGGAAATAGACTTAAAGGGAGATAAACTGAAAAAAGTTCTTCAAGTTGCTAGAGAATATAAATTGCCTTTGATGTTTCATACCGGATATTCTTATTCTGCGATGAGAACTCTAGGAAGGCATAGCATATCTAAAATGATAAGTGCAAAAACATTGGAAAGGGTTGCTAAGGAAAATTCAGATTTAACCTTCATATTTAGTCATATGTCAAAGCCTTTCTTTAAGGATATGGAAAAGGTTGCAAAAGAAAATGAGAATGTCTATACTGATATGTCTGGGCTTATAGCTTCAAGACATGATAGAGATGAGATACCTCAAGGAGTTAGTGCTGTAAGAAGTTTTGTTGAGAATGTTGGTTCAAATAAACTGCTTTTTGGGACTGACTTCCCTGTGCAGACACATGAAGATTCTGTTTATTTCGTTGAAGAAGGAATGAAGGGCTTCAAGGAAAAGGAGAAGCAAGAAGTTTATTATAATAATGCAAGGAGGATACTAAGAATATGAAATCTTTATTTTTAGGAGGAAGATTTGATGGATATATGGGGAAGTTTTCTAATAAAGATAATGAGCTTTCCAGATACCTTAATGCTGATGAAGTATTTAATGGGGGGAATACCAATGTTTTAGACAATGTGCTGGACAAAATACAGGATTATGGAAAAGTATTCTGGTTCGCAGATGTACCTGGAAAAAATGGAATTGTTAAACAGGTAAAGAGAAGGAATGGGAGAGCAATTTTAGTTAATGCAGTTAGGAATAATGGGGATTATTCTTTTTCAGAGATGATGCAGGATTCTTTAGATAACAGGGTAAATCTTATTGTGGAAACTAGAGAGGGGAAAATGAGAGTTTTAGATCCATTGGCAAATATGTTTCTCGATTATACTCATAATTTGAAGTTAGTTGGGAATGTTTTAGATAAAAGAGTAGAGGAATTGGAGAGATATACAAGAGTAGAGAGTTTTGAAGTTCCTGGAAATGTTGACGTGCCTGATGAACAAGAATTCTTTTCTATAGTTAGGGAATATGGAAAAAGATTTCACGAGATAATACATGGAAATTTGAAAGAAAATAGGAGATTTCTTGGAAATGCCTCATTTAGATGTGAAAGAGGTTTTCCTTCATTTAGAAAAGGGAGTTTTGTTTTTGTTTCAAGAAGAAATGTGGATAAAAGAGAAATTGACAGGGAAGATTTTGTTCCAGTCTTGGATAATTTACCTGTTAGATATCATGGTAAGAACAAGCCGAGTGTGGATAGTCCGGTTCAGGTTGAGCTTTACAATTATTATCCTGGAGTTAATTATATGATTCACGGGCATGTTTATGTAGAAAATGCAAGATTTACGGATAGGATAGTTCCATGTGGTGCTATGGAAGAAGTCGATGAGATAAGGAAAGTCTATCCTGAAAGAGAAAATGAGAATTTTGCAGTAAATCTTCTTGGACATGGTTCAATAGTTTTTGTAAGCAAGCCAATGAATTTTTTGAGATTTAAACATACTATAAGAAGGATGCCTGAGATGCATTCGCAATATCTGGAGGAAAGAAATGGCAGATAATGAAGATTTGAAAGTTGAAAAGATAGAAGATTATCTAAAAGGGAAATCCATTGCTCTTTGTGTAACTGGAGGGATAGCAGCGATAGAAACTCCTAAGATAGCAAGGCATTTGAGGAGATATGGGGCGAGTGTGAAAGCATATGTAACTCCGAGTGCATATGATTTTATAGGAAAGTCTGCTCTTGAGTGGGCAACAGAACAGGAAGTTGTTGATAAATTGTCTGGAAGGGCAGAACATATATCATACCATGACTTGGTACTTGTGGCTCCTGCTACTTTGAATACAATAAATAAGATAATGGTGGGAATAGCAGATAATCCTGTCACAACATTAGTTGCATCAGCATTAGGAAGGAAAACTCCAGTGTATATCGCTCCAACAATGCATGAAACTTTGTACAATAATCCTATATTTCATAGAAATCTTCTTGACGTTTACAAATATGGAATAAATGTGATAGAACCAAGATTTTCAGAGGGAAAGGCAAAGATAGCTAACACCACAAAAATTGTAAATACTATTGTTAATAGGCTTTATAGTGGGAAGGGGGTGAGGAATGAAACAGAAAAAGCAACTTGAGGTTTTGATTACTTCTGGAGGAACTATCTCTAGGATAGATGATGTTCGACATGTTGGGAACTTTTCTTCCGGGACTACCGGGATGCAGATAGCAGAGGCTTTCCTTAAGGCAGGACATAAGGTAATATATGTTTATGGAAAGGGAAGCAAGAGACCGTTTAGAGAGAGAATGAAATTGAATCCTTCAATGAGATTCGATGAAGAAGTTGATAGATTGAGAAGAGTATATATAGAATATTATGATAATAAAGATAGACTTGAAGAGTATAGAATAGAGACATTTCAGGATTATTATGATTCTCTTGAGAGTTTGCTAAAAAATAGGAAAATTGATGTTGCGGTATTGGCTGCAGCAGTTTCAGATTATTCTGCTACAAGGCAGGAAGGAAAGATAAGTTCTGATTTGGATGAAATGGCAATTAAAATGGTTAGGAATCCTAAAGTTATATCGAAAGTTAAGGAATGGAATCCTAATTTGTATCTTGTTGGTTTTAAACTCCTGGCAAATGTTCCTAAAGATGAACTATTGAGGGTTGCACAAGAAGCAAATAGAAAAAATAATGCCGATTTGACTGTGGCAAATAGTATTTATCCTGGGAAGTTTGTAAGGAAGGACTTGTATTTTGTTTCTGGGAATAATGTGGAGCAGGTTAGTGAGTTTAAATTGGCTGAGAAATTGGTTGAAGAAGTTGAAAAGAGGCATAAAAGATGAATCTTCTAACTCGAGAACTAAGGGAGCAAATAGCTAATGAAATTTGTATGAGATATCATAAAGATGGATTGCGGAGATTGAAAGTTACCGGGCATTTTGAAAAGTATACTCCGCTATTTCATTTTAGGATAGCTGAACCTTGCAAAGATGATTTTATATTTATAACTGAATTATTTGGGGATATTGGAATAAAGAAAGGATTAATGTCTAGAGGATTGAGATTACAATACCATGGGAATTTTAATGGACTATCTAGAATTCTTGTACATGGCATTCATAATGGGATGATAGTTCCTAGTGATGGAAATATTTGCGTGAACCCAATGTTTAGACTTGAAGCAGATAAGAGAAATATTGATGATGAAGACAGAAAGAAGTTTGATGGCGCTTTGCTTTATCTTAATCATGTGTTAAGATATACAATTCCTGAAACGAGAAGATTTGATGTCAATCCTGAAACGTTTTCCGACACATATTATATTTTTTAATTATTCTCTCTCTTCTTTCTCGGTTACTGGCTGTTCTGGTTCATCTTCGTCTCCGATGGCTTTTCCGGTCTTCATACTTTTATCTGATAATTTGGATTTACACATGTTTTTTTAACAATGCAAAGCACGACCCAACTAATTTTCCTAGTCCATTATCTTGAGGGGCAGTCTCACTTTCTCTTTGGAGAGCGTCAAACAGAGTAGCAGTTTCTTCAGGAGTTGCAAAATATTGGGTAACAATGTGCTCTTTTTGTCTTTTTGAAGGACCAGATAAGTAAAACAATAGACTTCCTCCTGTTGAATCATAAATTCCCCAAGTTGCTGTTTTCCCACTTTCTCTGCTACGAATCATTCCTACAGTATCTTTAATATCTGCAGGTTTTCCTGTTACAGAAGTATAATGTTTTCCAACATGTTCTTGTAGCTTCTTCTACGGAGACTTGACTGTTAAAACTAATCTTCATACAGGAGGGATTATCTCTCTTTATATTTTTTATTTTCATGTTGTTATGTTGCCAAATCGTATCTGGCTTTTCGAGCTGCAAATTCCGATATAGTTATCCATGTTTGGTTTCGAGGATTTTCATCTCCTCTAACCGTGTGTTTTTTTGGAGACGAATAAATAACAAGGCGTTCATTACCTTTGGTTGGTTTAACTGAGGCAAAACCCATGTCTGTTTGAAGGTTTAATGGTCTAATTCCTCCTTCATAGAGTTCAGCTAAACTACGTGCTAACCTGGGAGATATTGTTGCTTCGTATTTAGGCTCATCGCAATGAACTCTGCATGTTTTAAACCTACCAAGATTGACTCCAAGAACTTGTGAAAGAGTTAAATTTATTACATTTCCATCTAAATTAGGCATACCAACAAGGTTAAATGGTTTAGGTTCTTGTGCCCATTCTCCAGGTTTTACCTCTGTCACATTAATAGTTATCATGTTTTTCAAAGAAATTAGGTATATTTAAACCTTTCTATTTGTTACTACTATTAAGTTATAATATATTACTTAAAATTGAGTGTCTCTCGTATGTTGTTTTATTTGGAAAATTATTTAAATTGAAGTGATAATTTATTCTTATGGTTAAAAAGAGGGCATTGGTAATTGGTCCCGGAGGGTTATATGGGGCGTACAGCTGTGGAGCAGTATATGTTTTAGGCAAAAAACTTGGAAGGAAATATTTTCATAGGGGTTATGCTTGCTCCGCAGGAGCCTATCCCCTTTCATTCTTTTTTTCAGGTCAGTATAAAATAATAAATAAAGTTTTGAGACATTATTTGGATGGGCATAAGTTGGTCGATCTTAGTTTTTGGAAGATTATGACTAAAAAAGCATTAAATCTTGAGTATATGGAGAAAATATTCCATGACCCACGAGTGGCAAAATTAGATGTTAAATCTCTTCTTAACGGGAAGAACAAGGTTATTTACGTAGCAACAGATATAGAAACTGGTCGCCCAGTTTATTTTAAACCAAATAAAAAAAATATTTTTAGAGTTATGACTGCAACTTGTTCTCTCCCTTTAGTTCATCCTCCGGTAAAATTAAATAGGTCTGAATATATTGATGGTGGCTTATCCGATCCGTATCCAATAAAAAAAGCTATTGAGGATGGATGTGATGAAGTAATCGTTCTTTGCAATTATCCTAAATCATTTCAAAACCAAAACAAATTAAGAGATTATCTTGAAAAATTAATCTCTTTATTTTTTGTTTCTCATCCGGCAGTAGCCAAAGAGATATTTGATTTCTCAGATAGAATGACAAAAATTGAAGAGGATATAGAAAGTTATCTGAATGATTCAAGGGTAAAAGTTATACGACCTGCAACGGAGCTTCCTTTGCTTTCTGATGATGATACTAATCAACAAAGAATTGACAAAACTTTTGATTTAGGCATGAAGGATGCGGAATATTTTCTGAGAAGGTATAATTATTAGTAATTAATCTTCATCTCTTTCTTCGTATTTGGCTTTATTGGTATTTTTAGCTTCCCATTCTTCTCTTTTCTTTTTTTCTATTTCACAATTGGGATTGAAACAGAATTCCCAAGGCCTTTTGGATTTTCTTATGGCTATAAGTTTAGGAAAACCATCTGCTTCGCAGATTTTATTGTTATCTGCTTTTTTTACCAAGGAATTTGGAGGAAGGGAATAGGTTTGCCTGCATTCTGGATAGGCATTACAGGAGACAAAGTAACGTCTGGACATTCGGTTGTACATAATTCTTAGATTTCCTTTCTTACAGGTTGGACAGAGCTGAAGAGCATTTGCCTCTTGCTGTGATTGTCTTAATTCTTTCAATCCTTCTCCGAGTGATTTACCTATTTCCTCTTCCTTTGCTTTAAATTCCTTGGAAATATCGGTAATAAGTCTTTCAGCTTTTTCTACAACTGCTTTTTCTTCCTTTTCTAATTTCTCTGGATTATTGCCTTCTTGTATTTTTTCCATTTCTTCTTCTAGTTGGCGTGTTAGATTTTCATCAACTATAATTGGAGAATATTTTTCAAGTGATTCTATTAATTGTTCTCCTAATTGGGTTGCTTTTATTGAAGTGCCTTCAAGGTATCCTCTTTCAAATAAAGTGTCTACGATGGATGAACGTGTTGCTTTTGTTCCAAGGTTCTTTTTTTCTAATAATGTGATAAGTGAAGCAGGAGTGTATCTATTTGGAGGTTGGGTTTCTTTTTCTTGTGTTTTTATTTCATCTATCTTTACTTTTCCAGAGATATCAGGAAGTTTAATTTCTTCCAATTTGGTTGGATAGACTTTTGTCCAGCCAGGTTCTTTTATTTCTAATCCAGAGGTTATGAAGGTGATTGGTTTTTCTTTTTTATCTTTGTCTATTTTTATCGTTCTATCTGTTGTTAAGATTATTTTCTTGTTATCGGTTATTGCATCTTGGCAGAAACATGAAATAAAACGTTTCACAATTAATTTGTATAACTTCTCTTCTTGTCCCGTGACGTCTGCATACTCTCCTGTTGGGAATATTGAGGGGTGGGCAGGGTCTGATTTCTTTCCCTCAAAAGGAATTTTTCTTGTTGCTTCTTTTACTTCGGGAAATTGCTTAGTTAATTTCTTTAGTATTTTTTTTGGTTCTATGGACTCTGGGATTTTTTGAGAGGAAGTTCTGGGATATGATATGTATCCATCGAGATAGAGCTTTTGGGCTATCTTTAGAGTGTCTGAGGGAGAGATTTTGTGCAATCTATATGCTTCCCTTTGCAAAGTAGTTAAGTCAAAAGGAGTTCCAGGGACTAAGTTTTCTTGGGATTTCTTTGTTTCTGCAATTGCTTCCTTTATTCCCTTGAATTTATCAAGAAGTTTTTTATCAAATATATCGTCTGGGAAGAAAAATTCTAAATTGTTTGAAATGGCAGAGATTTGCCAGTAGGGTTCTGCTTTGAATGCTTGAATTTCTTTTTCTTTGTCTACTATAATCTTTAGCGCAGGGCCCTGAACTCTTCCAATTGAAAGAATTCTAAATACTCCTGATTTTTTAATCGCAGACATTAAAGCTCTGGAAAGATTGATACCATAGAGCCAATCAACAAAGTGTCTTGCTTCTCCCGCGTATGCATTTCCCCAAGATAAACTTTCTAGAGGTTTTTCATAAGAGGCAATAAGTTCATCTTTGGTTAATGTGGAGAATTTCATTCTCTTTGCAGTTTTCTTATTACAAATAAAACGAAGAACGTTCCATCCTATTACTTCTCCTTCATTGTCAAAGTCTGTTGCTACAATAAATTCCTTTGCTCTTTTAGAGAGCTTTTTTAGCATTAGATAATATTTTTTAGTAAATGCAGCAGATTTTTTATCATAAGAAGGAATCCATTCTAAATTAAATATTGGCCATCCTTTTTGTCCTGCAACATAATTTAAATTGAATAAATGTCCAACAGCTGAGGCAACTATAATCTTTTCACCATTTCTTTCAACTTGATAATAGGAAACTCCATCATCTGTTAATTTTCTCTCATTTCCTAAAGCGGCTGCAATCTTGGCGGCCGCTTGCGGCTTTTCAGTTATGATTAGAATATATTCTTTTTTTGTTATCTCTTCTGCTTCAGCAGTTTTAGGATTTTTTGCTTCTCTGCTTTTTTTCTTATATGTCTTTTCTTTAGGTTTGTCATCTTCAAGCATATCTGCAGGACTTGGTCTTCCAGGGGTTTCAATGGTTGTTAGCTCGGCTACACTCGGCTTTTTTCTAACCTCTTTCTCTATTGTTTGTTTTACATCCCCCATAGGGATGAATGATTCGACTGCCATTTATTATTATCTTATTTAGCTATCTGCTCTATAGAAGAGGGGGTTTTTATATTATGTGGCTTTAGATTTCAATAATTCTTCCTTCTCTGCTTACATTGATAACTCTAGTCTTGCCTATTATCTCATCTGCACCCGCGGCTTCGTGGATATGTCCATGAATCAGGAGAGTTGGTTTGAAATATTTTATTGCTTTTGTTATTGATTTGCTTCCCGGAATACCTGAAAATTCAGAAAGACTGCCTGAAGGATGTTCATGAGTAACCATAATTTTTTTCTCTATTCCCTTTAATCCAGAATAGGCTTTCTTTAGGGTTTCCATCATTTCTTTATTTGAAACTCTTCCTGGGCCCGGGCCTTCTGCTCCTCCAGCTCCAAAGAATCCAATGTCTTGATATTTTACTGAATAACCATGTATGTTTCTTACTCCATACATCTCAGCTAGGAAGTCTGCAGTGGCAAATGAATCCCAGTTTCCAGGAAGCAAAAGAACTTTTTGCTTTCTGTCTTTAAATTGTTTGATAATATTCTTTGTTTCTGTCCATCCAGTTATGTCCCCACATAATACAACTAAATCAACATTTTCTTTTTCTGCTTTTTCTGCTAGTCTTTTTGCTAATTTTGACTCTCCGTGTATGTCTGCTACTGCAAGAATTCTGAACTTCTTTTTTTCTTCTTTCATCATCTAAATTTTACGGTTTTTCAGTTTATAAATATGAGGTAGAAAGAGTTTTTAGAATTTACAGACGACAGTATATTTATAAAGAAGAGATAATATTTAGGGTGATGAATGGCAGAGGGGCTTTGGCGTTGAGTTTTTCATTTTTTGTAGTTTTGGCATTTATTGTTTGGGTTTTTGTTTTTTTCGCTTTTTATAAAACCCCTGGTTTGGAACAAATTTACATTAATTCAGATATTAGAAATCCAATTACTGGGTTTAGTATAGAACAGGCATCAAATGAAATAAATGAAAGTTTTATTTATTATTTATTTTATAATTTTAAAGCATATAACTTGCACAATCCTCCATTGAGTAAAGATAATCCAAAGATTGAGATTATAGTTGGCAATGTAATTTACAATGCAATTATAAAAAGTGGAGAGATAGTTGTTTCAAAAGGAGAAATTAAAGATGAAGATATTGTTATAAGAACAACATCTGATGAAATTGTGAAGATGATGAATAATAAAGATTATGCTAAAATTTCATTTGATTCGGGGGGTTCAGAGATTATTGTTATGAATAGCAGATCTATTCTTTTAGCTAAAGGTTATCTTAATCTTTACGGTGAAATAACTGGTTCGGGAATAACTGGAAATGTTATAAAGATGTTTTCTGGCTAATTTATTAGAAAGTATTAACTTGCAGTATATAAAGTATAAACGTTTTTACCTTTAATTAAAATTAGAGAGAGAAAACAGTTATTATCTCCTATGAGAATTCTTCAACAGCAAAGTTTATTTATTATTTAAGCCTTGCTATTTTGTAAAACATACGACAACCTCCTATTCGCGGTCAAAAGCCGCACTATGACAAGTCGAGGTGATGTTT
>Ga0233425_10002538_pt1 | contig 35552 bp, 31 predicted proteins | sample Watercolumn_Towu_2_FD_181712 | JGI IMG/M metagenome (GOLD analysis project Ga0233425, IMG submission 181712) | Freshwater microbial communities from Lake Towuti, South Sulawesi, Indonesia - Watercolumn_Towuti2014_140_MG | ecosystem: Environmental > Aquatic > Freshwater > Lake | place...
GGCAACATCGCGCCGTACAAAATTCCCGAGCAAGTTTTTTTCGTCGAACGTTTGCCGGTGAACGGATCGAACAAGGTCGAAAAATATAAATTGCGTAGCGCAAATTTATAAATTTGCGCTACGGGAGAATTTTTATGGCGCAACTCGCACCATTATCGTTCGAGGAATTTCAAAAATTATTGGCGGAGTTGTTGCAGATCGAAATCGCGGCGCTCAAGCCGGAGGCGTACTGGATCAACGATCTGGGGATTGATTCGATCCGTATCGTGCAAGTGTTGTTGCGTTTGCAAGAGTTGGGCTTGCCGCTCGCGCTCGAACGCGCGTGGGAAATTCAAACCGTCGGCGACGCGTACCGCTATTATCAGGAACAGATCAAAGCGTAGGGCAAACGCTTCGCGAAATTTGCCCAACAAAAGGAGGAACTATGCGTGGCTGTCTCGCGTTTTTTATCGCGCTCGCGTTCGTCGCGTGCTTGCCGTTATCACTGCTCGCGTTCAACATCAATCGTGTTGTGTTCGATGCGCCGCTCGTCAAGCGCGTGGTGACGCAACAAGTGACCGAGTCCGATTTGATCGCAGTGACGTTGCAATGGCTCGCGCAGAAACGCGCGCAAGAACGCGTGTTGACCGGCGAAGCGCAAACCGCGATCCGCGAACCGGACGCGCTCAAAGCGTTGCAATTTCCGACGCTCGACGCGTGGCGCAAAATTCGCGCGCTTGTTCTGCCGAATCAATTTCTCGCGCAGTGGACGGCGACGACGATTGACGGCGTCTACGGTTGGATTGACAGCACGGATCAAATTCCCAACATCGTGCTCGATTTTCGCGCGTGGAAAACGCAAATGAAAAGCGCGAACGGACATCAGGCGATTCAAATCGTGTACGATTCGGTGCCGCCGTGCAAGCAAGCGGACATTGACGATTTTCTCAAACGCCTCGCCGCGACGCCGCAGGGCAAGGAGGTGCTGTACAATCTGTACACGCCGTGCAAATTTCCCGATCCGTGGCGCAAGGATCAAAACCAGGATTACCTCGACAGTCGCGACGAAATTATGGGCAACGCGCCGGACATTTTTGATTTGCCCAAAGAATTAGCGCGCGTTGACAAGCAAGCCGGCGTCGGCGCGGACGCGCTCAAGCAACAACTCAAAACGATTCGTCTCCTGGGTTGGGCGTCGCTCGTTGTGCCGCTCGTGTTGATCGCTCTGCTTGTTCTGCTCGGCGTCCGATCCCAAATTGGAATCGCGCGCTGGCTCGGCTTGCCTCTGCTCGTCGGTGGCTTGCTTTCGCTTCTGCCGACGTTGACGTACTCATTTATCGTCGGCGCAATGTTGACCGCGGGACCGATGAGCGAAGTGCCGAAAGAAGTTACCGCCGAGTTCACGCGCGCGTTCGGCGTTTTGCTCGCGGAAATTTTCAACCCGATGTTGCTCGAATCGCTCGCGTTGATGTTGATCGGCTTGGTCGTCGTGATCGCCGGCATCGCGCGCAAACCGAAAACGCAAACGCAACCGAGCGCGCCGCCGCCCGGCGGTCCCGAATCGCTGTGAAAGTGATCCGCGCATCGCGCGAATATACGCGAATTGATTTTTCATGCGCGGTGATTCGCGGATCAAAAAGGAATCGTGAAAATGAATCACGCAAAATTTGTCATCGCGTTGGGTGGTCTCGCGGCGATTGTATTTTTGTCCGCGTGCGATGCTCTGCCCCTGATCGCGCCGTCGACGCCGATTCCCACCTCAACGCCATTTCCGAAAATGGTCGCGACGCAATCGGCAAGCAAGTGCGTGCCGCACACCGTTCAACCGCTCAAGCCATCGAATTTCGTCAGCGAAATGATTATGGCGGAAGGCGCGGGAGCGAACGGCGAGCCGGTGAATCGCACCGGCGAATTTCTGGGACGCGAAACGATCCACGCGATTGTCGGAATCAAGAACGCGCCGGCAAACACGAAAATTCGCGCGCGCTTTTACGCGCTCGACGCGGGCGATTCGGCGCAGTGCAACGTGCAACTCGGCGAGTCGGAACAGATCGCGAGCGGGACACGTTATCTCGATTTCGCGCTCGCGCCCATGCCGGGTAAAACCTGGTCGCTCGGCAAATATCGCGTCGAAATTTTTGTGAACGGCGCGCTCGATCATATTGCGAATTTTGTCGTTGTTACGCAAAAGCAAGTGCATTGAGAAAACAAAACCGGACCGGTTTTCGAAAACCGGTCCGGTTTTGTTTTATGCTTTATGCGCGCGCTTGTCTTCGTACATTCGCGCGTCCGCGATTTTGAACGTGTCTTCCAGCGCGCTGTCGCGCGCGGTCGCGAAGCCGAGCGATAAACTCAATTCGAGATCGTCGGAGTGTGCATTGAGTTCCGCCAAGATTTCGCGGACGCGCGTGAGCATCGCGGCGGCGATTAATGCATCGGTGCCCGGCAGGATCAAGGCAAATTCATCGCCGCCGATGCGCGCGATAATATCAGACGCGCGAAAGACGGTTTGAAACGCGCGCGCCGCGCGCTTGAGCAATTCATCGCCGGCGGCGTGCCCGCGCGTGTCGTTCGTGATTTTCATATTGTCCACATCCGCGACGACGATGCTGACCGGCAATTCACGGCTCGCGCCCAAGCGCGCGAGTTCGGTTTCAAAGAACGCGCGATTGTAGACGCCGGTCAACGCGTCGTGCGTGTTGAGGTATTTGAGTTGTTGCTCGACGCGTTTTTGTTCGGTGAGATCGGTAACGACGGCAATCGTCCCGGCGACCTTGCCTTCGATCCAACGCGGCACGCCGGTAATCAATGCGTGGACGATGTTGCCGTCCGCGCGACGAAAGCGCGTTTCGTACGACGTGGTTTTGCCGGCGTGGCGATCCGCGCGCGCGCGTGTCAATGTCGCGTGATCTTCGACGAGGGTGGTATCCGCCGGACGTTTGCCGATCAACTCGTCGGGCGTGCGCCCGGTCATTTGCGCGTACGCGCGATTGACGTAGACAAAACGCGAGTCGGCGTCGGTAACGGTCAAGCCCTGACCCATCGCGTCCATCACGGTCATTGCAAAATCGCGTTGCTGTTGTAATTCGTGTTCGAGATTTTTGCGTTCAGTGATATCGCGATTGCTCCCGCGCCGCCCGGCAAAATTACCGGCATCGTCAAAAACCGGTTGACAAATGTGTCCGATCCAACGTTCGTGTCCACCAGCCGTGCGAATCCGAAATTCAACTTCGTGCGTGGTGGTTTCTTGATAGGTCTCCAAATGGGCTTGGATGCGCGCGCGGTCATCGGGATGGATGAGGCGCGTGAATAAACCGGCATCGTTAATAAAATCCGCGGCGGCGTACCCTGAAATGCGTTCGCACGAAGGCGAGACATAGCGAAACTCGCCGGTGGGACTCAACCAGTGTTCCCAATCAAAGGTGTTGTCGGCGACGATACGGTATTTGGTTTCCGATTCGCGCAACGCGTCTTCCGCGCGTTTGCGTTCGATGATGTCGCGACTGTAAATTGCCACGCGTACGACTTGCCCATTGGCGTTGCGGATTGGATAAAATGAATTGGCGAACCAGTGATCGCCGCGCCCATCTTCGAAATAGATTGGCTCGCCCGCGAGAGCGCGATCAAAGAACGGGCGCCGATGCGCGTTGACCGCCGGTGAAAACAAGTCGTCAACTTGGTGTCCGATCAATTCGGCGCGCGCGCGACCAATGCGTTGTGTCGCGACCTCATTCAAATCCAACAAGGTATGATTGGACGCAACCAGGAAGATGGATTCGGTCGTGGCATTGAGAACGGCGCGCAAATTGATTTCGCTTTCGCGCAACGCGTCCTCCGCGCGCGTTTGCTCGCGCAATGCCGCGCGTACATTTTTTACGCTGTAATAAAAACCAATCAACCCCAAAAGCCACAAGCTGATAATGCCGCTCGTCATCGTGAAGATGGCTTGGCGTTCTTGCGCGAGCAGATCCGTGATCGGCAATGTTACCGCGATGCCGCCGCGCACATCGCCGACCTGGTATCCTTGAAACGCGTGGCACTTGAGACAGGGTTCTTCGGTGATCATCGGTCGCATCACGCGCAACAGCGGTGCGCGATTTTTTTCGGTGAACGCGAACACTTCCGGCGCGCCGCGTTCGAGTTGGATCAGCGCGTCGCGTTCCCATTCGTCCGGCGCATTGAACGGATTAAGCGGTTTGAGACTGGTGATGCGTCCTTCAAAACCGGCGTGCGCGCTAAACTCTTGTCCGAATTGACGCAGAATGTACGCCGGGTTCATCAGGGTTAGTTGAACGCCGGCGGGCGTAACGATATCGCGTTCGGGGATGTGCGCGAGGTACGGATTCGGTGGCGTGCGCGCATTGATCGGCACATAAACGCCGCCGTGTTGCGATGCCCACACGCGCAAAGCTTGGTCCACCTCCAAAAGCGTGTGCGCTTGGGCGCGTGCAAGCCCTTGGATTTCTAACCGGGTTGCAACTAACCGTATGATTAAAATGCCCGCGATGAGGACCGTCCATGCCGCAACAAACGTCCAAGCCAGAATGGTAAAGCGTCGTCCAAGCGGGGTTAAAGATAAATCAGACATTGGTTTCTCTTTCATCGCACAACTTGACGCGATTGGATCGTAGCATACACAACGCCGAGTTCAAATAGGTCAATGTATCTATCGAACCGCGGCAACCTGCCGGGTTTCATCGGTTGCCGTGCATAAACAAAAAGCGCAGAGATAAGCCACATTGCTTTTCTGCTGCGCTTGCTACAGTGCCATCCACCTCCGCAAAAAATTTAGCGGTTGATCGGCTCGGTCTCGCGATGTTCGACCGATTTGAACGTCAGGTAGCAAACCAGCATAAACGCCGCGAACAACAACGTTACGCCGTACATTTGCAAATAGCGGAACGGATGCGCGAGCCGGGTCGCGATATCGCGCGCGAGCATTTGCGGCTCGAAAAACAAATCCCAGGAATTCCAATTCAAAAAGCGTCCGAGGTAAATGCCGAATCCGCTCAAGCCGATCACGCCGAGCGCGAAGAGCCAACTGAACGCGCGTCCCAGGATGCGCGCGATCACATCTTGCACCGCGCTGAGCGACGCGACGCCAAGAAAAATTCCGCTCCACGCGAACGTCGCCAACATTCCGATATCGTACCACAGCGGCACCGGGTGGCGTTCGTCGAGATGCCACAAATCGGTAACGAGGTACGGCGCGTTCGGCAAAAACAATAACCACAGCGCGCCCGGTACAATCAGCAACCACCACGCGCGCGGATGCCGCGCGTGAATCAGCGCGATCAACAACGCGCCCAGGTACGGAATCCACGCGAGAAAAAGATTCCACACCAAAAACCGGTACGTTTGTCCGCGGCTGAGATAGACGCGCCCGGCAAACAACGCGAGTGCGAGGAGCGAGGAGAGGACGAGCGGGTAAACGAGGTGGCGCAAATTGAAGCGATGCGCGCGGCGCACGAACGCGAGGGGATTGGACATTCAAACCTCCTGATAGTGAATTTGGGTGAACGTCGAAATCGGTCGGCTTGATTATACCGGATTCGCGCCGGAATACAATCCGAACAGAATCCAGGTTTCCGCGTAGCGAGAAATCTGGATCCTCGCGTTAGCGTTGAATTTTGATGCGCGTCTTGCCGCTCCACAACGCATTCTTGCCGCGCATTTCCATGCTCACGATGTACTCGCTGTTCGCAACGACATTGTTCGTGCCGGGAAATTTCGCGTTCGGATCGGCGATGTTCAAATAATCGCACTGATTCGTTCCGCCGAACGAACAGTATGGCGCGCTCGTTTCGCGATGCGTGTACACCGGGCGTAGCGTTTGGCACGCGTTACTGCCCGGGTTGATGCACTGGTTGAAAATAAATTCGGCTTGCGTTACATCGTTGCCATCCGGTTTCGTCGCGCAATTTGGCACGCACGCAATAATTCGAATTAAGAGCGTTTTGCCAAATTGCCCCCCCACGACGCGCACTTCCATATTGTCGCCATCCTGTTGAAACACACCGAGTTGCGGCAAAAACGGAGTGGGGGACGCGATAGGTTGCGATGGCGGTGGCGGCGGATTGGTGGGCAGGATCGGTGCGCGTGTGGGCGGAACGGGTGAAGGCGGGAGCGATGTGGGGGTGAGTGGAGTGGGTGATGCAAGTGCCGGAATCGGAGTGAAAGTTGGAACGAGTGCGATTTGTTGCGCGGTCGGCGGCGGCGCGATGATTTGCGTCGGCGCGGGCGTCGCGGTGATGACGATGACGACCGGCGTCGGTGTCGCGGTCAGCGCGATTTCGCACGCCATCGTCGCGAGCGCGGCGCACGCGCACACGATTAAAATCCGTATTGATTTTTTTATTTGCATTAACGCCTCACGGTAAATTTGAATCTGCCGTCCCACGCGCCGTTATTTTTATCGGCGGCGGTAACGCGCAGAACGTAATCCACATTTTCGATGGAGTGGTTCGTTCCACTCCATTTCGCATTGCGATCTGCGAGATTGATCGCGTCGCACGCGCCCGCGCCGCCGAACGCGCAAAACGGCGCTTGTGTTTCGGTATGTTCAAAAACCAGGTCGCCCGGTTGCGCTTGCGCGGTTACGCGCAAAATCGCGAACTTGACCGCGACGATATCGCGACCGTCCGCGCGCCCCGCGCAATTCGGACTGCACGCGAGCGCGCGAAAAACCAGGCGCGTGCCGGTTTGTCCGCCGAACAAAAATAAATCGAACGCGCCGCCGCCCTGGTCGAATACGCCGAGTTGCGGAAGTGTCGGCGTCGCGGGCGCGTTCGCCGGGACGCGCGGCAAAATGGTCGGATTCGCAATCGAGAGCGGTTGCGCCGCGGGCGCGGTTTGGCACGCGCTTAACGCGACGCCTGCGGCAAAAATCAAAACGCGAATAAAATTTTTCATTTCATTTTTACTAAATTTGCCACAGAGTCGTCATGAATGATGTTCACCACCGACGATGAAAATGTCATTCCGAGCGAAGCGAGGAATCTCCTGTTTGCGCGTTGAAGACCCTTCGCTTTGCTCAGGGTGACGGACTATTTTCAAGTCAGGACACAGGGGGCACAGAGGGAAAATAAAAAACCTCTGTGCTCTCTGTGCGCGAAGCGTCTATGGCGCAGGAATTATCGTTGCACGCGAAATTGCACAAAGCCGCTCCAACGGCCCGACCGTCTGCCGCTCGCGAAAATTTGCAAAACGTACTCGCCGTTCGCGATCACGGTTTGCGTGCGGAGCCATGTCGCGTTCGGATTGCTCACATCCAAAAATTCGCATCGCCCTTCGCCGCCGAACGCGCAGTACGGCGCGGTGTAATCGGTGTAATCGTACAAATGTTGAAGCGTTCCGCCCGGCGTGCGCCGCGCAAAAATAAATTGCACGAGTTCGATGTTCGCGCCATCGGGACGATTGAAACAATCCGGCGCGCACGCGACCGCGCGAAAGCCGAGTTGCTTTTGCGCGAGCGCGGTGCCGAACACGGTCAATTCCAAATCACCGCCGCCTTGATCGAACACACCGAGTTGCGGCAGAAACGGCGTCGGCGACGCGCCGACCGGAATTGGCGTGAGCGTTGGTGCGATTTGAGTCGGCGCGCGGGTTGGCGCGATTGTCGGCGCGACCGCGACGGGTTGAGACGTTGGCGACGCGACCGGTGCAGTCGTCGGTGCGGGCGTCGCGGTAACGACGATCACGACCAGCGATGGCGCGGGCGTCGCGGTTACGACGACGATGATCGGAGTCGGCGTCGCGCTCAAAATCACTTCGCACGCGATTGTCGCGAGCGCGGCGCACGCGATCACGAACCACATTCGAATTTGCGCGTTCATCGCCTACTCCACATTCGCCTTGTAGCGTTCGCAGCGCGCAACCGCGCCTTGGTCAAGCGACGGCTCGATGCCTTTGAGCGCGATACATTTTTGATAATACGCGCGCGCGCGGCGAAACATTTCTTGTTGCGCGGCGATGTCGTTCAAACGCAAGCGCGCGTAACCTTTGCCGAAATACGCGTTGCCCAACGTCAAGTATCCTTCCGCGAGCGAACGATATTGTTTGTCTAATTTCGGCAGTTGCGGTTCGGTCAGCGCGAGCGTTTGATCGAACGCGCCAATCGCTGACTCCCATTCATCGCGAAATAAAAATCCTTCGCCTTGCAGAAAAAAAGTCGTGCCGAGCGAAAGCGTAACGCGCGTTGCGGTGTTCGTTTCGTTCGCCTGCTCCGCGAGTTGGAGCGCGCGCCGATAATCCGCGAACGCGCGATTCAATTGATCCGGCTGTTCGATCCGCGCGCGCGGCGCTTGGAGCAACACGCGCACACGCGCGACGCCGGCCAAGCCGGAATACGCGCGCGCGAAATTTGCGTTGATGTCGCGCGCGTTGCGAAACGCGTCTTCGGCGCGCGCAAGGATCGGTTCGACCTGGTTCGCGAGCGGTTGCGCTTGGGCGCGGAGCGCGGCGGCTTCACTTGGATCGGTCGCGCGCGCGGCGCGTTCGAAAAAAATTTCGGCTTGTTCGTACTGTTGATTCGCGAGAAACAGATGCTGGCGTCCGATGAAAAAATAAACCGATTCGATGCCTTCGCGATTGCCGGCATCGAGCAAAATTTTCAACGCGCGCTCAAAGAATTTCAACGCCTCGCCGTGCAAGCCGTCGAAATCGTGAAGCAAGCCGAGCGTGAATTGCGCGAGCGCTTGCTGACGCAAATCGAGCGCACGGCGTTGCGACAAGCCCTCCGCCCATTTCGAGCCGGTCGCGTCGCCTTTTTGAATCGTGATCGGCGCGCCGAATTGATACCGCCCGAACATATCGTCGAGCGCGGTCGTTACCGGCGCGACGTACACTTCGGGAACGAAATGCGCCGGCGTTTGACTCTTGTCCACGTTGCCGTACACGACGATTTTCGCGCCGAGCCGCGTCGCAATGTCGCGCGCGTCCGTTTCGCGCTTGGTTGGCGCGATGCTTGGCACGAAGCCGATCTGCGCGCGAATTTGCCACGGAAACATTTTGTCGTGCCACACAACCGGCTTGAGCGCGCCGACGAACGACGCGTTCAATTGCGTCAACTCTTTTTGCAAACCGTCGAACGCGTACTCGCTGAACAAGCGCGCGTTGTCGGAAACGACGAGTTGTTGATTCGCGTCGAGCTCGGTGAACTCTGCGACCGCGACATTGAATCCGCCGTCGGGCATCTTGTCCGGGATGAAATACACATACGCGCCGAGTGCGAGCGCGCTCACGAACACGATCACGCCGATCAACACCGGGACGGCGGGGACGACGAGCGTGCCGATTTTCAGATTGCTCTGAAAAATAAATCGTCCCGCGGCGATGTTAATGTCTTGCGCGCCGCTTTCGATTTTGCCGACGTTGATCGTGTTCACATCACGCGCGCGAAAACTCGCGATGAAATCGCGCAGACGCGCGAACCAATTTTTTTTCTGGGTCATTGAATTTTTTTTATCCGCGAATCGCGCGAATTACGCGAATAAAAAATCCGCGTTCATCCGCGTTTGTCCGCGTCCAATTCGGATCGCTACGCCGGCGCGTTCGCGCCGCCAAAGCGTTGGCGCACCCACTTGATCGCGACCTCGCCGGCTTTGCCGATCACTTTGCCGACCGCGGGCGTCGCGAACAAACCGACGACCGCTTCCGCGATTTGCGGCACATTGTCCATCAGCCAATCGCCGACCGAGGTGATCGTCGTCGCGCTCGGCGTTTCTTTTTCATCGGTCTTGGTTAGTTCGCCCCCAAGTAATTTGATTTGAAACTCCGCCATCTTCGCGGTGTTCGCGTCCACCTGCCCGCGCAATTTATCGAGCGCGGAGTTCAAATCGGCGACTTGCTTCTCGATGGTTTTTTTATCGTCCGGTGTCGGCGCGCCGAGAATGTCCTGAATCGTTTGTTGAATATTTTGCCCGGCGGCGATGTTCACGTTGCGCGCGCCGCCGCCAATCGTGCCGACGTTGATCGAATTGAGATCGCCGCCGATTTGCGCGGGGATATTTTCCCACCACAATTTTTGTTTGCCCATCACGTCTCCTTGAAATCCAAAATTTGGTTGTGACCGATTCGCCAATGATGGAGTCGAGCGTTTACGCGGTTGTTCGCTCGGACACGCAACCCGCTAAAGCGTCGAGTCCAGCCGCGCTATTCGCGATTGAACCACTACCCAAAATTCTTTCCACTGACGGAAAGGCGCACGGATAAATTCAAATCGAGAAAAATATCCGTGTTCTCTTCCGTCAGTGGAAAAATGCAAAGCGGTTTCAAAAATAACGGGCAGTGCCGCGAACGGACTGCCCCAATGCAAAATCAGTTTGCGCGTCTCAGTCGTCACGACGCCGGTGAAATTGTGGCACGGATTATAGCACGCGCATTTGCGCCGCGCAAGGGTAGGGCGCAAAAAAATTGACGCTTGACACGAACAGGTGTTCGGTGTATAATCCGAACAAATGTGCAGTCCGTCAGGAGGTCGAAAATGGCACTCTCGGAACGTCAACAAAAAATGTTCGAGTTCATCACCAAGTTTTCGCGCGAGCGCGGGCGTCCGCCAACGATTCGCGAGATTGGATCGAGTGTGGGCATTTCGTCCACCTCGGTCGTAAATTATAATCTCAACATTCTCCAACGCGAGGGTTACATCGCGCGCGAAAAAGAAGTGTCGCGCGGTTTGCGAATCATCGCGCAGGGCGCGAAAACGCTTGCCGAAGCCGCGGGCTTTGTGCAGATTCCTCTGCTCGGCAAGATCGCCGCGGGCGTGCCGATCCAAGTGCCCGATGCCGGCCCCGGCGGGTACGACGATTTCATTTCGCTCACGCGCGAATTGATTCAAGACCAGGACGGTCTCTTTGCACTGCGCGTCAAAGGCAACTCGATGATTGACGCGCTCATCAACGACGGCGATATCGTCGTGATGAAAAAACAAGAGACCGCGCAAAACGGCGATATGGTCGCGGTGTGGCTCAAGGAAGAAAAAGAGACGACGCTCAAACGGTTGTATCGCGAAAAGAGTCGCATCCGCTTGCAACCGGCAAACCCGACGATGAAACCGTTTTACGTGAAAGCGGACAACGTCGAAGTGCAGGGCAAGGTCGTGCTGGTCGTGCGACAACTGCAACGAATGGCGGCGTAACGGCGTAGGGGCGTAGCATGCTACGCCCCTACGCTTTCCATCGCGCCAAAAATTTAATCCTGAATCTCTTGACACGAACATCTGTTCTGATTTATAATCCAATCAGAACAGGTGTTCTGTTTATTGCAAGTGAGGTTGGGTGTGAGTCTCAAGCCGTGTCCGTTTCGGTTGGTAGATAGCGTGGGACAAATTTTATGCGACAAGATCAAAATCGGCGAACGTCAAGTGTCGGCGCAAATTTGCAACGCGTGCCCGGTCGCCGCGATTGATTGCGCGCATTTGCGCGCGACGCTCGAACAACAATCGCGCCCGGCGATCACGGTGCGGTGGGGCAATGGCAAATCCGAAGTGTGGGATACTGCCGCGCCGACCGTCGCGCTCGGATGCGCCGCGTGCGCGACAAAGGTGATGCCGATTCATTCGCCGCGCGATTGCGCCGGGTGTGCCCTGCGCGAACCGCTCGCGCGCGAAAATAAAATCGTTCCCGCGCCGACCAGCGCGCGTCGCGCGTCGCAACCCGCGCCGCCGCCGGTTGAAGCGCGTTCGAATGTCGTCGCGCAAAAAATTATTCAACTGCAAGACTGGTTCGCCAAACAAAAATCTGCACCGCAAAATCAAGAAGACGAGCCGCGCGCGATCACACCCATCGCGCAGAATGAATTGCCGCGTCGCGTCAAAGAAGAAAAACGCGCCGGCTGGACGGATTAGTTGGTTAGTTGAATAGTTGAATAGTTAAATAGTTGGATGGTTAGATAGTTCCACTAGCGATCCAACTAACCAACTATTCAACTAACCAACTATTTTACTTTTGATGGACAAGCGTTTGTTGAATTTGCAATCGGATAAAATCGAAGCGGTGCTGTCCGCGCACAAGTCGCCCGCGCGCGTGTGGGGCGGTCGCCTCACGCCGCGCACGATTCAATTTCATCTCGCGCCCGCGGCGACGACGAAACTCGCGCGGCTCGAATCGCTCACGGAGGAGGTCGCTTTGGCACTCGGTGTTTCTTCCGCGCGTCTCACGCGCGCGAACGGCACACTCTCGCTCGAAATCCCGCGCGCCGATTCACGTTTTGTTACGCTCGCGGAATTGGAAAAGCAATTGCAAGCGGACGACGCGACGCGTCGCGCGCTCGCGTGCGCGGGCACCGCGATCCTGGGCCTCGATGCCGAAGGCGTGCCGTTGCTGTTGCGCCTGTCATCGCCGGATGTCGCGCACGTTTTGATCGCGGGCACGACCGGCAGTGGCAAGACCGAACTCGCGCGCACGATCCTCACCTCGTTGACCCAGCATCAAAAACCGCGCGATCTGCAAATCGCGTTGTTCGATCCGAAACGGCACGGCCTCGCGCAATTCGCGCACGCGCACCACCTCTTGTTTCCGTTGGTTTTTGCACCGGAGGAAATGATCGCGCGCATGAACGCACTCGCGGTTGAAATGGAACGACGCGAACGCGATGCTTCGACTTTCGCGCACCAAGTCCCGCGCCCGCGCATCGTGATCGTGATTGACGAACTCGCGGACGCGTTGCAAACGTGCGGGCGCGAACTCGAAGACCCGTTGACGCGACTCGTGCAACGCGGGCGCAGTGCCGGCGTGTCGGTGATCGCGTGCACGCAAAAGCCGAGTGCGAACGCGGTCGGGACGTTGATGCGCGCGAATTTTCCGGTGCGCCTGGTTGGACGCGTCACGAGTCCCGACGATGCGCGCGTCGCCGCGGGGATCGGCGGCACGGGCGCGGAAAAACTCGCGGGGCGCGGCGATTTTTTGCTCGTCGCCGGTGGGCAAGTGATTCGCTTTCAAGCCGCGCAAGCGCGCGCCGGTCAAACGCGCACGCAGAGCGAACCAGCGCAAAACCCGCGCGCGAATTTCGCGGCGCGAATGATGACGCGGCTACAATTGGTCAAGTGATTTCGGATTTCGGATTGCAGATTTAGAGTAGCGTAATTTGAAATCTGAAATTTGAAATTTGAAATTCCGACAGGGAATAATTTTGGAATGAATGGCTATGCTCCATCCCAATCCAAAGACTGGTTTCGCAACGCGGCGTTGTTGGTGATGCTCGCGTTCGCGGTAACGCTCGCGATCATCGTCGGCAATCGGTTGTCGAACGAGGCGATGGCGGTGCTCGTCGGCGCGTTGTGTGGCATCAGCGCGACTTTGCCGGTGAGTGTCGCGCTTTTGATCGCGGCGACGCGCAATTGGAGCCGCGGCGAAATGCGGCGCGAAGAATTTGACGCGCGACCATACGCCGCGCAACCGCCGGTGATTATGATCGCGCCGCCGCAAATGGCGCAATGGCAACCCGGCGCGTACGCCGAGCAACAATTTTTCGCGCCAAGTATGCCCGCGCCCGGCGCGCCGCGCGATTTCAAAATCGTAGGCGAAGAATAAAAAAACTTGCGCTGATCACAGCGCAAGTTTTTTTATCGCGTCGCGCGCACTCCGCCTTGCGTCGCCGCGCGTTTCACTTCGGCTTCTACCAATTTTTGGTCTATCAACGTTGTGTCGCCCGGCGTTTCTTGCACGAGGATGCCGTGTGCCGCGCCCCATTGCACCGCGGTCGCCAAATCTTTGCCCTTGAGCAATGCCGCCAGCACGCCCGACGCGAACGAATCGCCGCCACCGGTGCGATCGGCAATCGGAATGTTTTCGCGCAGTGGCGCGTGGTACATTTTATTTTCAAGCGCGTCGTACAACACCGCGCCCCACGAAACCAGGTCGGCATTCGTCGCGCCGCGCCACTGCGTTCCGATCAAACTCAGGTTCGGAAAATCGCGCGCGACGTGTTGCACGGTTTCTTGATACGCCGCGATCCATTCCTGGTATGGCGCGTCCGCGTCCACTTTAGTTTCGTACCCGAGTGCGTCGTTCAAATCGGAATCGTTGCCGACAAGAAATCCGAGATGCGGCGTGATCTGCCGGTTGATTTCGCGCGCGCGATTTTTATTCGGCTCGACTTTGGAACGATAATTCAAATCGGCGGCGACGAACGTGCCGTGCGCGTTCGCTTTTTGTACCGCTTCGAGCGCGAGTCCGGCAGACGTGGGTGAAATCAATGTGTAAATTCCGCCCGTGCTAAAGACGCGCACGCCTTCATTACCAAACAGCGCGTCCCACTTCACATCGCCCGCGCACAGTTCGCGCACCGGCGTATGCGCGCGATAGTACAGCGTGTCCGATGGAATCACGCCTTTGCCGACGAACGTAAAATTAATTCCATTCATCAGCGTCCCTTTTTGATCGGTCGAAAAGCGTGTGCCGTCGTTCTTGGTGTTGAACCAAATTATTTTCGAAGTGTCCACGTTCGATTCGCGCAATTGATTGCGAATGTTTTTGCCAATGTCATCGTCCACGAGCGCGGTGATGATTGCCGCGCGCAAGCCGAACGTGTAGCCAAGTCCGCACGCGACATTTGTTTCGCCGCCGCCTTGAAAAATTCGCATCGCGCGCGCGCGCGCGGTCGGCACATCGAACGGATCGAGCCGCATCATCACTTCGCCGAGCGCGACGCCATCGAACTTGCATTGTTCCGCCGGTTTGATTTCTTTGTACGTTACAACTTTCGCCATCGTCGTTTCTCCAGAGTTTGTTAGTTGAATAGTTGCATAGTTGAATAGTTTGTGGACAACTATGCAACTATCCAACTATCCACCTTTGTTTCGCGCTTCTTGAATCCACGCCATCACTTGCGCTGTCGCCGTCGCGATTTCGTCCCACCTGCCTTGCGCGACGCGTTCTTTCGTGATCAAATTCGATCCGATGCCGAGCGCGGCGGTTCCGGCTTTGATCCACGCGGTCACACTCTCGCGCGTCGCTTCAACTCCGCCGGTCGGCATAATGCGCGTCCACGGCATCGGCGCGAGAATGGATTTCACAAATTCCGGTCCGCCGACGAGTCCGCCCGGAAAAATTTTGACGACCTCGACGCCGAGTTCTTCGGCTTGCGAAATTTCGGACGCGGTCGCGCAACCGGGACTGTACGAAATTTTCCGGCGATTGCAGAAACGCGCGACTTCCGGGTTTAACACCGGCCCCACAACGAAATGCGCGCCGCTCGCGATGTAGAGCGCGGCAGTCGGCGCGTCCACAATCGAACCGACACCCAGGATCACATTCGGAATTTCGCGCGCGACAAATTCCGCGAGGTCGTGGAACACGAACGGCGCGAAATCGCCGCGATTTGTAAACTCGATGCACCGCGCGCCGCCCTGCGCGCAGGCGTGAACGATTTTTTTGGCGCACTCTAAATCGCCGTGATAAAAAACCGGGACGAGCCCCGTGCCAATCATTGCGTTCAAGGTTTCGAGTCGAGAGTACTTTGCCATTGTTCATTGTCCTTGTGGTAGTGCTGGAGGTTGGACGTTGGAAGTTGGAATCTACGCTCCAACATCCAATTTCTAATTTCCAACTTCCAATTTCCAATCTCTATCGCGCGAGCCAGCCCCCATCCACCGGCACAATCGCGCCGTGCAAATAATCGGACGCGCGCGACGCGAGGAACACGACGACGCCTTGCAAATCGCGCGGCTCGCCCCAGCGTCCGGCGGGAATGCGCGCGAGAATAGATTCACTGCGTTGCGCGTCCGCGCGAATCGGCGCGGTGTTTTCGGTTGCCATATACCCGGGCGCGATCGCGTTTACGGCGATGTTGTGTTTCGCCCATTCGTTCGCGAGCGCGCGCGTAATTCCGGCAACGCCGCTTTTCGCCGCGGTGTACGACGGCACGATGATGCCGCCCTGAAACGATAACAACGAAGCAACATTAATGATTTTGCCGCCGCCGTGTTTGATCATTTCACGCGCCGCGGCTTGCGAAAGAAAAAAAACCGCGCGCAGATTGATCTGCAACACATCGTCCCAATCCTTTTCGCTAAATTCGAGCGCGGGCGCGCGGCGAATGATCCCGGCATTGTTCACCAAGATATCCACGCGTCCCAACGCGCGCACCGTGAACGCGATCGCGTTTTGCAAATCGTTCACGGACGCCGCACGCAGATCAACGCATTGTTGACTGAACTTGCGCCCGCGTTGTGTAACCAGGTCGCCAGTCTCATCGCTGTTACAACGATCGAGCGCGCAAATGTCCGCGCCCGCTTCCGCGAGACCCAATGCCATGCCTTGTCCCAGCCCCTGCGCCGCGCCGGTTACAAGCGCGACCTTGCCCGCGAGATTGAATTGTTCGAGAATCATCCAATTGCTCCGATGCGTAAACCGTAAATTACGAATTACGAATAACGATTTAGTGCCCCAACGCCTTCAACATCGGCACCGTTCTGCCGACCCACGCGTGCGTCGGATCATCCGCGACCACTTGCGTGCGATGATTCCCGGCGAGAAACCACAAATAGTACGTCGTGTACCCCGGCGCGCTGACAACCGTGTGAAATCCTTTCGGCGCCATCAAAATTGTATTGTCGCGCACGATGTAGCCGGTGTCGAGTTCGTCGTTGTAATAACGCGCGAGGCCGAAACCATCGGCGGGGCTAACCTTAAAGAAATACATTTCTTCGTGGAACGCTTCGCGCGGCAAATCCTCTTTTTCGTGACGATGCGGCGGGAACGTGCTCCAATTCCCGGACGGCGTGAACGTTTCGCCGACGATGAGTCGTTGCGCGGGCAAATCGGGCTGGCTCGCCATCGTCAAAATTTGATGATAGCTGCGCGAAAAATTCGCCGCGCCCCACACGCCGCTCGCGACGCGCTCTGGCGCGATCACGTACGCGCGCGTTTTCAAATCGCTCGGCGCGCTACACAAACCGATTTCGACATTGCCGCGCGCGGTGATCGTGAATGTGGATTGCGCGGGGATGTAAACCGCGTGCGGCTTGCCGGCAAAAACATTCGCGCGCGCGCCGACAGTTTCAAATTTGGTTTCGCCAATGACAAACGTCGTACGTCCGCCGAGAATCACCGCGCAGATTTCGCGATTGCCGCTCGCGCCTTCGTACACCTTGCCATCGCTCAACGCAAGCAAATTGAAATCGAGCAGTTTGCACGCGTTCGACGGCAGTAAATTCAAACCTGGTTTGTTCGGGACCGATTCGAAATATGACATTGTTTCTCCTGGTTTTGGAAGTTGGATGTTGGGAATGAAAATTAGCTTCTAACTTTCAATCTCCAATCTCCAACTTTACTTTTTGGCGATGCCACCGCGGAATGCTTGTTCAGCATCAAACGTTTTGTCCATCGTCAAAATGATCTGATCAAGCAGGGTGCCTTTTTCACGCCCCTTGATCCAGAATTTATATTTGCCCGCGCTGGGCACTTGAAAGAAAACGTGGGATTGATTGTGCGCCGCGTTCGCGTCCCAGAACCACATGTTGAACGGATACGCCTCCGTGTTCACCGAATCGCCGGGCGCAGAATAAATTCGCACACCGCGGTCGCCCTGCGCGTTGTCGAGTGGGTTCGGCACCGCGCCCTCAATGCCGATCCAGTACGAGTCCGCGCTTTCGGCGAGACACCACATTCGAATCCACGCATACCATTCGCCGGCTTGCGGAATTTCGATTTCGAAAATCGCTTTTGCGCCGACCGCCGCGTCGATCGCCTTGCCGCCGGACGCGCTGGCGTGATTGACGATCTCGATTCCATCCGCTTTTTGCGGTGCGTTCTCCGCTTCGAGAATGATCGCGTCCGCCGGTAATTGCAAACTGATTTTGGTTGGCGCGACCGTGATCACCGGGCGCGGCGTGAGCGTCGGCAGTGGCGCGGGTGTCGCCGTCGGCGGTGGGGTTGGTTTGGCGAGCGCGACCGCATCGGACGCGAGGGGGACAATCGTGAGATTGACGCGCGCGCGCGTTACGTCCACCGGCGCGACCTTGATCGCAAGGTCGCGCAATTTCGAATCATTGTACTGCGCGCTCGCGAGCAAAAGCATTTGATACGGCTCGGAAAAATTCACCGGCTCGATTTGAGGATACGTCCATTTTTCATCACCGGCGAGATACGGCTTGAGAAATTCCAACGCCTTGCGAATACTGCGTCCATCGGACGTTTGATAGTTCCACAAATCCACCCCGACGCGTTCGCCGAGCGATGCCAGGCGCGCGAGCGCGCGCAAATTGTAGAGCGAATAGTGCATTGCCAGCGTGCGCGCGAGTTCTTCCGGTTGTTTGCCGTCTGGTTGAATTTGCTTCGCGATGCGATTCGCTTTCGCGTCCTCGACCATTTTTTTCGCGAGATCATCCTTGCCGGTTGCAAGCGCGAGCGCAGTAACCAACGCGTCGTACCACGAACCGTGATTGTTCGCCGCGACCGCTTCACGTTTGCCGGGCGCGCTCGTCGTGAGCCAGGTCAGAAAATCGCCCAACCATTTTTGCATTGCTTGATCGTCCGTGCGCGTCCACGCGTTCGATCCATTCAACAAGCCCATCGAATCCGCGAGTCCGCCCATGCCGGTGAAATCAATTATGCCACTGCCGGTGGGAATGCCATGCCCGCGCCGCACCTGGGCGAACGTACCGTTCGGGTTCATTCGCGTCGCGGGATTCAAGTAGAAAAAGCGCAAAAGTTCCGCGGCTTTGATCGCATAATTTTCTTCGCCGGTAAAATAGAACGCGAGCGCGAGCGTCGCGACATTGCTATTGACCTCTTGCATCGCGTTCTTGTCGAGGATCGTCGCTTCTTCAGGATTGCGTTGTCCATCTTTTTGAATATACGGCAAACCGTCCGGCTTGTTCGGATCGGGCCACCAGTACGGCGAAAGCGAAACGTAATCGTGTTTGTCGCCGCTGTCCGGCGTGAATGGTTTTTCGACAACCGAGACCGGCTTGAATTTTAATGCCGCGTCCGCTTCGGCGACGAGTTGCTTGAGCGCGGGTGCGCGCGTCGCATCCCCTGCGATTTTCGATTTGGCTTCCGCAAGGGTTTTCGGATTCAGCACAAACACGCGCGGCAATTGCATCGGTGGTGCGCTGGACGGTTGGGGCGTCGGCGGAACGGTTGCCGCACGCGTCGGCGCGAGCGTTGCCGGCACGGGCGACGCGGTGGGCGATGGTATCGGCGACGCGCACGCACCAAGCGCGCCGACTAGAATCCACAGCAGAAAAATTTGCGTTTTCATTTTAATGCGATCTTTACCTTTCGACTTTTACTTCGCCTGGGGCGTGTTGTTATCAAATCTCAATTAGATTTGTAAATTCACGCGATGGCGCGCGACATTTACATTAGGCAACGCGCACGCGATTTCGCGATAACGCGCGTCGCGATATTTGAGCGCGGCGATCAGCAACAGTTCGCACAACACGCCAAACTCGCGCGGCGCGATTTGTTGATGCGTCCATTCCGCGCCGCGCGCAAACGGTGTGAGGAAATCTAGCGCGGCGCGCAGGGAGCGACCGTCGCGCGTCGCATAGTTCCACACATCCAAGCCGACGCGCTCGCCCAGTGCCGCGATCCGAAACCACGCTTGCAAATTGAAAATCGAATAATGCCACGACAAGGTGCGCGCCAGCTCAAGCGGTTGGCGTCCATCCGGTTCGATTTGCCACGCGAGCCGATGCGTCAGCATCTCTGTCAATACTTGCCGCGCGAAATCGGCGTGATCAGTAAATAGCGCGAGTGCCGCGATTTGGGCTTGATAAAACGTGCCGTGATTGTTGCGTTCTTGCGCTTCGGTGCGCCCATTGTTGCTCGTGCTGAGCCAATCGCGAAAGCGCGCGCACCAGTCCACCATTCCGCGTTGATCCGTCTCCGTCCACGCGCGCGCCGCGCCGAGCAATCCGAGCGCGTCCACGACCACGGCGAGTTCGCGCGTTTCGATGATGCCAATCCCGCGCCCGGTGTTGATGCCGCGAATACCTTGCGCGAAATCAAGATGCGGATTCATCCGCGTTGCCAGATCGAGAAACCACACGCGCATAACGCGCGTCGCGTGCTCCGCGTAGCGTTCAGCGCGTGTCAAGAAAAATGCCAGCGCGAGCGTCGCAACGTTTGCCATCACCGCATCAAAGTTTTTGTGATCGGGGATGTCAAAAATTTCCGGATTCACTTGACCGTCGCGTTGAATGTACGGCAAACCGTCCGGCGTAGTTGGGTTGCGCCAGTAATAAGGCGCGAGCGAAAGATAATCGTGCTTGTCGCCGCTTGGCGGAACCACCGGTTTGTCCATCACCGACCAGGGCCCCTCGCGCAACGCGTGATCGGCTTCAATCAAAAGTTGTTCCAACGCGGGTTGCAGAGTTGGCTCGGCCGCATCCACGCGTGATTTGTTTTGTGCGAGTGCGCGCGGGTCAAGCGCAAACGTTTGTGGAACATTTTCGATTTTCACCATCTACCATCCCGCTTCCAAACTCAACGCTTCGACAAAATAATAATCGCCGTAAATCAAGCCGTGATTCATCAAACCGTGCGGCTTGGAACGCGTGCCGTGAATCAACATGCTGGGTTCATTCGTATCGCGACTGGAATAATTTTGCCACAACGATTCGAGAATGGCGCGCGCCGCATCGTGCCAGCGCGCGCGGTGTCGCGCGTCGGCCTCGATCTGCGCGAGTTGCAACAAGCCGGACGCGAGAATCGCGCCCGCCGAACTATCGCGCAGATCGTGCGGAATCGCTGGTGAATCGTAATCCCAAAATGGCACGCCATCGGCGGGCAAGCGGCGCAAAGCATAGTCGGCAAGTTGGCGCGCCGCGTTTAGAAAAATTTCGTCGCGCGTCGCGCGATAACATTCCGTGAAACCGGACACCGCCCACGCTTGCCCGCGACTCCAGCACGAGGTCGCGCTCAAGCCCTGGTGCGTGTCTTGCTTGAGAAACGCGCCGGTCGCTGGATCGAAATCGGCGACGTGCGCGGTGGACCAATCGGGACGAACCTGGTAGGCGAGCGCGGTGCGCGCGTGTGCGGTCGCGATTTCGGCATAACGCGGATCGCCGGTTGTCTCGCTTGCCCAAAACAACAGTGCGAGATTCATCATCGTATCGATGATGGCGCGCCCGCGCCGTTCGTCGTTCACATCGCGCGCGCCCCATGCCTGGATAAACTTGCCGCGCGGATTGAACCGTTCCGCGAGTGTGCGCGCGGCGGTGAGCGCGGGCGCGTGGAGCGTTGCATCGCCGGTGATTTGCGCGCCGAGAACGTGCGATAGGTAAAACAGAAATCCCAGGTCGTGCGTCGTCGCATCGGTCGCGCGCGGAGACACGCGCGTCGCGAATGTGCGCGCGGCGCGTTCGAATTCAATCGCGCGCGTGCGTGCGAACGCGCGCCACAGCAAGCCCACCCAAAATCCGCCGACCCACCAACCGTCGCGATGACAGATCCATTCGCCATTTTCGGTGCGCTCGGGAAAATCGGTGAGCCGCGCGAGATTGGCGCGCGTGCGCGCGATGGAAAATTCCAACGCGTCGTTCACGCTTAACCTTTCAACCCGGTCATTGCGATCCCTTGCGTGAAATAGCGTTGCAAGACCAGGAAGACCAAAATGATCGGAAGCGTCGCCATCGTTGTCGCCGCCATCAGCAATGCCCATTGGATATTTTGGTCTTGCCGGAAAAACGCGAGCGCGATCTGAATCGTGCGAAGTGTTTCGGTGCGCGTCATCACGAGGGGCCAAATAAACATATTCCAACTGCCTTGGAACGTGAAAATCGCGAGCGTTACAATCGCGGGCTTGGTGAGCGGCAACATCACGCGCCAATAAATTTGCCATTCGGTGCAACCATCAATGCGCGCGGCGTCTTCCAAATCGCGCGGGAGGGTGAGGAAAAATTGGCGGAACATGAAAATGCCGAACGGCGTAATCATTCCTGGCAACAAAATTCCCAGCACGGTGTCGTACAACCCACTGCCGCCTTGCCCGAACAAATCGTTGCCGCCGGTGAGCGGGAAAAAGCGCATCAAGATAAACAAGGGAATTAGGACGACGTAGAACGGCACCATCATTTTCGTCAGTAATAACCAAAAGAGCGGTTGCTGACCGGGAAAACGCAAGCGCGCGAAACCGTACCCCGCCATCGAAGCAAAGAGCAAATTCAAGACGGTGTGGATGCCAGCGAACACGACCGTGTTGATGAAATAGCGATCAAAGCGCGCGAGGTCGAGCACGCGCGCAAAGTTGGAAAATTCGAGTCGTGAGGGAATCCACGTCGGCGGCACAATGTAAATTTCAGTGGATGGCTTGAGCGCGGTAATGATCATCCAATAGATCGGCAACAGCATAATCGCCGCCGGAATAATCAACAACAGATTTGGAATGAGGTTGCGCGCGATGCGGCGCGCGATAGATTGACCGCGCGGATTGACGCGCGGGGTGGTTAGCGTGGCTTGCATGCGATTCGCTCCAGTCGGGCAAATTTACAAACTTGCCTTGCGTTAGTTGTACTCGATGTCGGATTTGAGAATTTTATTGTTGATCAACGTGATCGCCAAAATGAAAATAAACAGAAAGACGGAGACCGCGCTGGCATACCCGAGTTTATAATGATGAAACGCTTGTTGGTAAATTTGATGCACGATGGTCGTCGTCGCGTAACCCGGTCCGCCGTTCGTCATCATGTACACTTGCTCGTACACCTGAAACGATCCGATAAACGATGTAACCAGGACGAAGAATGTCGTCGGCGTGAGCATGGGCAGGGTAATGTTCCAAAAAGTTTTCCAACGCCCCGCGCCGTCAATCGCCGCGGCTTCGTACAGCAATGCCGGGATGCCTTGCAAGCCCGCGATGAAAATCACCATATTACCGCCGATGCCGCGCCAAATACTCATCACGATAATCGCCCACATTGCAGTCTCGGGACGTTCGAGCCAGGCGCGCCCTTCGAGCCCAATTTTTTCCAAAAAGAAATTGACAAGCCCGAATTGCGCGTTGTACAAAAACAACCACACCATCGAGATTGCCGCCGCGCTTGTAACGTGCGGCACATAAAATGCGACGCGATACAACGCGCGACCAATGAAGGATTGATTCAACATCACCGCGACGGCGAGCGAAAGAATCACGGTCGCAGGGACGGTGGTGAACGCGTATAACAACGTGTTACCCACCGATGTCCAAAAGACATCGTCTTTCAATACGCGTATATAATTATCAATGCCGTTGAACTTGGGCGCGTCGAGAATCGAATAATTGGTGAAACTGAGAAACAGCACGGCGAACACCGGGAGCGATGTGAATAAAAGAAAATGCATCATTGCGGGCGCGACAAAAATCAGCCCCCACTTTTTTTCGCCGTCGCGCAAACTGCGTTTGGTGCGCGTGGTCGCACGCGCCAATGGAATCGAAATGCTCATTCGAGTTCCTTTCATTCCCCCAGTTCCTTCATTCCCAAAATCCTGGCATTGAGGAAACTGGGGGAAATGAGGTTACACGTTTACTTGGCTTGCTTGATTATATCATTCGTTTTGGCGGCGAGATCATCCAGCGCTTGCTTGGGCGTTTTCTTGCCGACCATTGCATCCTGGATCGCGGGATCGAATGCCGAGCGGATTTCCAACCATACAGTCGGTCCGCCTTCTTTTTTCGAGACCGGCATATACAGATCCATCGCGCCTTTGACGAGCGCATTGCCTTTCACATAATCACTCGTTGCGAGTGATTTGCGCGGGGGAATCGCGCCGCGCATAATGTTGCCTTGCAGAAGCAAATCTTTTTCGGTCAGATAGCGCACGACCGCGCATGCTTCTTTGGGGTATTTGGTATTTTTCGCGACCACCCAATACGAGCCGCCGATAAATTCGCCTTGCGTTTTTTTCTTGAGCGGCGGAATTACGCCAACTTTCGCGGCGAGGTCGGGCTTGTCTTTGAGTTCGGTTTCGTAATAGCGATTGTGCACCATCGCCATCGCGGCTTTGTCCACCGTCATCAACGATGTACCAGGAATGCCAGTGCCGAAACCAATGTCGGTTACTTTGTCTTTATTGATGAGGTCAACCCAGAATTGCAACCCTTCGATCCCTTCCGGGCTGTTGAACGCGGCGGCGGTCAAATCTTTATTGAACAACTCACCGCCGGCTTGCCACAAGAAACGATACCAGTGTTGGCGCGGCGTTTCTGAACCTTGCAGACCAACCTGGATCACATCGAGACCGGCGCGTTGCAACTTGCCGCCCGCATCGCGCTTGGTTAGTTTGATCGCATACTCGCGCAATTCATCCCAGGTTGTCGGCGGTTTGTTCGGGTCGAGTCCGGCTTCCTGGAACATATCCTTGCGATAGACGAGCAAACGCATATCCATCACGTACGGAATCCCGTACAATTTATTGTCCCACATCGCGGCGTCGAGCGAACCTTGATAGTAATCGCTCAAATCGTCTTTCGTGAAACCGCATTGCGCCATATCGAGCAATTGATTTTTACTCGCAAACGCTTCGAACCAACCGACGCCGATTTGAAAAACATCCGGCGGTTGACCGGCGGCGAACGCGGTCGTCAACTTTTCGTTGAGCGTGCCGTACGATGGCAAGTAATCCACCTGAAAACTGATGTTGGGGTACTTGTCCTGGAAGCCTTTGAGCAGGGTGCCTTCAAAATCTTTTTTGCCTTGCTCGCCCGGGAAAATCGGCGTGAGCGCGCGCAAGGTGATTTTGTCTTTCGTTAATTCAACGACCGGTGGTTTTGTTGGTTCAGGTGCTTTGGTCGCGGCGGCGGGCGCAGTCGTTGCCGCGGGCGCGCTCGTCGCGGCGACCGGCGCGGTCGTTGGCGCGGGCGCTTTGGTCGGCGGCGCAGAAGTCGGCGCGGCAGTAGGCGCGGCGCACGCGACCAACGCGATTAGCGTAATGGCGATCACAAGCATTTGAAATGGTTTGATGTTCATTCTTTCGCTCCTTTGAGAATTTTCAAGATTGACTGGTTCTTTTGATAATCGTAAGTGGTTGCGCGCTTTCACCCCCTTTGTTTTCGATCTACAACAATCCAGCGTTGCGCTGTTTCGATTTGATTTGGAATGGCGATGCCGCGTTCATCGCGCGCAAAAGCGACAATAAACTGATCAAGCGCAATTGCGCTTCCCGTGTCGCATTGCACCGGCGCAATCGTCCCGCGCGTGTCCGCGCAATCCAGCACAATGAGAAAACGCGCGTGGGTGGCGCGTGGCGGCGTCAGCGCGAGCGTATCTTGCGCGTGTCGCAAAACCCATTCCGGCGTGGACGCGGATGGATACGCGACGATTTCCTGCTCGCGATTTTGCGCGTCGAATATTGCCGGTTCGATCACCGCGACACGCAAATGGGCGTTCGCAAAATTACGAACGGCGGATGGCGAATTGGTCATTTGCATCGGCGCGTCAGTCTGTAACAACCAGGTAAACTCGCGCGGCGCGCGGGATTCCAAATCATCGCAAATCACCACGTACCGTCCGCCGATGAAAACGATCTGCCGCGTGAAATGTTCGAGCGTCAACGCGGGATCGTATGCGCGCGCCGCTTCGCCGCGCGCGTACACAAAATCGCGCGCGACGAAATGCTCTTCGAGCGCGCCGCCCCATTCGATTCCCAGGTTTTCCGCGACGTTGTACACGCCTTCGTGATATTGCCCCGTGCCATCCACCAAAACGACATTGTGATGGCGCGATTGTTTTTTCTGACTGTACCCTTCGTCCACCGCGAGATAATTTTCACCGCGCACCAGGATGAACGAATTTTCATCAGGATGCGCGTGCCCGGTTTTGAGCGTGTGATCGCTCAAGGTGTGCCCCAACTGCCATGCTTTTTCGCCGTTCGGCTTGGCACATTTGAACGCGAGAAATGTCGCGCCGCGCGACCAAGCGGTGCGCGCGCTGACGAATCCGAGATCGGGAAACACGCGCGTCGTCGGCAACGCGTCCAGCGGCGTCGGGGCGACGGTCGGGTCGTACCACAAAAACTCAAGAAACGCGTGTGTCGCCGAACTGGGTTTCAATAATCCTTCGCGGCGTTCGCGTTCCCACTCGCCAATGTTTTCGAAATGCTCCGCGAGCCATTGCGCGTGTCCGTTGCGATAAACGCTTGCCAGCCGAAAATAAATCGCGCGCGCGTGCGCGGAACGTCGGTCATGGCAATCGCCGAAATTCGCGGTGTCAATCAAATTCGGCGCGCTCGCATAGAGCCGGTAATAAAATGTGTTTCGCAAAAATTCGGAGGCGTGCAAATCCATCCCGGTTTGTTGCTGAATCAAATCCGCGGCGATGAGCAACCAGGGAAAACCGTAACACCAGTACACGACGCCTTCGTAATCCGAACCATCCTCCGGCATCAACGTCAACACTTGCTGGAAATTTTCGACCGCGCGATTCGACCACGCGCGCGTTTCGGGATGTTCGCGTTCAAGCGCATACGCGACTGTCGCGAGTCCGGCGTAGCAGATCCAGTTGTGATTTTGCCAATACGCGTGACTCCACCAATTGCCTGCGCCGCCAATCGCGAAATCGGACAGCCGCGTGCCTTGCAAAAATAATTTGGCGCGCAAAGCAACGCGTTCGTCGTTCGGCAAAAATTCGCGCAACCACGCGTAACCCAGCCCCAAACCGAACGCAAGCCAGCCCGCGTCGAGATCGTGATCCGGCAAATTCGCTCTGCCCCAATGCGGATACCCAATCGCGATGGTGATCCACGCGCGCGCGCGCGCAAGATAACGCGCGTCTTCGGTGAGCCGAAATGCAAACGCGAGATTTGCGACCGCCATCCCAATATACGTGATCGTTTCGCGTGGATGTTCGATCGGCGGTAAATAATTCAAGTACGAATCGGCTTGCTCGATCACGCGCGCGAACTGCGCGCGATGCGTCGTGGGCACACATGCGCGCCATTCGTCAAATGTTTTGCGCTGAAGAAAGAGGGGTGGGTTCATTCGATCCAATCGTACACCGCGGCAAAACCGGCGGTGCGTGCGCGTGTGCGCACGATCACCATTTGCCGCGATTGGCGCGGCGTGGCGACGTGCGCCGGGCTGGTTGCTCTCACTAGTTCAGACGCCGGGTCGGCAGTGAGCGCCAAACTGAAAATTTTGCCGGAATGATGAATGACCGCGCGTACAAGCGCGCGCGTCGGATTTTCTTCAAGCGATACACCACGCGACTTGGCGCGCGCGATCATCTGTGCGAATTGATATGCGCCGGTCGCGGGCAACCACTCGACCAAATCAAAATGACACTCGCCGTCCAGATGCAAAATCCAATCGAAAGTGTGTTCCGTATCCGATTCGCATGTTACAGTATCAATAAACGCGCGCGGTGATAACACGCACACGCGCGAGAATTTTACGCCCGCGTCGGTCAGCGCTAGTCGGAGAGTGGTTGAGTCGCGCTCTGCGCGCCATTCGATCAATTCGCCCGCGCATTGCGACTGCGATTTTTCGTCTACGACGATCGCGTTATGCGCGGCAGTTTGCGCGAACCACTGTGCGCGCGCATCTACGCCGTACAACGGTGTGCCAGGATCAGTCGCGAACGGGAAAATTTGCGGCGCGAGCCGATCCAAGTGACTGTGCGACCCGGCGTACGCGCCGAACGGCATGCACACTTGTATCGCGTTTGTCGCATCGCGCAAAACCGCGATACCGACATCGCGCAAGCACACGGATTCGCGGCGCGGCGTCGGCGCGTTCGCAAGATCGCGTTCTGCGAAAATGAGCGCAGACCAGGTGTCGCGCTTGTCCGCGCAATGGCGCTGGATCAGCCACGCAAACTCTGGCTCACGCGTGCGCACAAGCGCGATCTCGTACGTCTCGCAAATTTCCGTGGCGAAGGGCGCACCGAGATAGTACGCGCCGTCGTTGATCGCAGGAATTGATCCATCGGCGTACGCGAGCGTTGCGAACGCGCGCCACAACGCTTCGATCGATTGACCTTGCGCGCCGCGTTCGGCGTACAAATCGCAATTGTTCGCGCGCGCGGCTTCCGCGAAAATCGTGTACGCGAGCGCGACAAAATTGTGATAGTACGGCGCGCCTTCGTACTCGAATCCATCGGGAAGAATCGCGGCGGAGAGATGGGCGCGAAAAATTTTGATCTGGCGCGCGACCAGGTCGGGATCGCCCAGCGCGTAGCCGAGCACACCGAGCGCGGCGATGAGCCACGCGTTGTAGTTGCTCTTGAGATTATTTTGCGGCGCGATCAGATCGGCTTGCGCGTTCGTCAGCGTTGCGGCGAGGGGGCGCAGCAACGCATTGATGATGCGCGCGTTCTGGTTTGGCGTGAGCATATCACGAACGCGATCGTACGCGTGCGCGATGGGCACGGTCCAAATTGCTTCGGTCAAGGCTTGGTTGAACACGCGTCCTTTGAGCATCCAACCGCGCGCGTCGGTTGCGCCTGCGTAACTTGGGTAGCGCAAGGCGTATTGCAAAAGAATTTCGCGCGCCGATTCAGCATAGACGCGTTCGCCGGTTAATCCGTAGATCAGCGTGAGATCGCGCGCGGCATTCGCGATGCGGCGATGTTCGAGCACGCGCCACGCCGCGTCCAGTTTCTCGCTCGCGCGCGTTTCGCCAAGCAGACAACGATGTGCGTGCGGCGATTGCGGATCGAAGGTGAGCGCATTCCAATGTTCGGGGCAAACAAAATCGTGAACCCAACCGCCCGCGGCGTGTAGCACATTCGTGGGGCACGCGATCCAATGATCGGCGCGCGCACGTACGGCGGCAAAAATTTCCGCCGCCCACGCGTTCTGCCGAATGCGCTGGCGCGCAGATTCAAGATCGGTCGCACTGAAAAGAGGCATCGCTGACTACTCTCAGATTTGGGAACGGGAAGTTGGAAATCATCGCGGACGGCTCAGTTCCAATATCCAACGCCCAACGTCCAATTTCTAAAACGGCTTGGGCAAATATCCGAGTTGATACGAAATCGCGCGCGCGGCTTCGCGTACACGCGCGCCAAGACGCGGCACATCATTTGCCGGGAAACGTTGAATCGGCACTGAAACGCTAATGGCGGCGACCGGCGCGCCGCTCGCATCGAATACCGGCGCGGCAACACACCGCCCGCCGATTTCGTTTTCTTCGTCATCAATCGCAAAACCGCGCTCGCGCGTCTTGGTCAACTCGCGCAGAAATTGATCGCGACGCGTGAACGTTTTCGGCGTAACCGTTTCAAATTCGTAATTCTTGAGAAATTCCTGGGTCTGTTTCGGCGCGCGCCAGGCGAGGATGGCTTTGCCGAGCGCAGTGCTGTGCAATGCCGCGCGCTTGCCGATTTCGGAGCGAATGCCAAGTGCGTGCCCGCCAAACAAGCGTTCGATGTACACAACCTCCGCGCCGTCCTGGATCGCGAGGTTGACGCTTTCGTTACATTCATCGCGCAAGGCGCGCAAGTGCGGTTGCGCGATTTCGCGCAGATCAAGTTGATTCAACGCGACTGCCGCGCGCTCGACCAGTTTGAGTCCAAGCCGGTATTTGCGCGTCGCCGGATTTTGCGCGAGATAGCCGTTCACTTCGAGCGTGTGGATCAACCCGGCAACCGTGCTTTTGTGCAACTGCACGGTTTGAGCGATTTCAGTGTTACCGAGTTCTTTGGTGTGCGCGTCGAACAAATTGAGAATATCGAACGCGCGTTGCAATGCGCCAATTTTTTTGCGTTCGCCGTTTGCTGGACGTGGCATCGCGTCTCCTTTATGCGAACCAAACGCCGCCGTTGATTTCGGCGATTTCGCCGGTGATGAACGTGGCGAGTTCGGACACGAAATAGATCACCGCACCCGCAACATCATCGGGCGTCCCGGCGCGCCCGAGTGGAATTTTTGAAATGATCGCGTGTTGCACTTCCGGTTTTGTGAACGTGTCGTGAAACGGTGTGCCTTGAATAAATCCCGGCGCGAGCGCGTTGACCGTGACACCTTTCGGCGCAAGTTCTTTCGCGAGTCCGCGCGTGAAACCGGCAATCCCGGCTTTAGCCGCGGCATAGGCAACCGCGCCCGCGCCACCGCCATCGCGCGCCGCGAGCGACGACATATTAACGACGCGGCCCCAACCACGCGTCATAAACGGAATCACCGCGCGCGCGCAATAAAACGCGCTGGTCAAATTCACTGCCATCACGCGTTGCCAATGGTCATCCGACATTTCCGCGACCGGCACGCGTCCGACGAGGTGCCCCGCGTTGTTGATCAAAATGTCAATGTGCCCGTCAAACGCGCGCGCGATCTGCGCGAACACTGCGTTGACCTGCGCGCTGTTTGTCGCATCGAGTTGGATGTACGGACATTGACAACCCATTTCGCGAATTGTGCGCGCGGCTTGCTCATCGTTGTCATAGTACGTAATCGCAACATCTGCGCCGCACTGTGCGAGCGCGAGCGAAATCGCGCGCCCGATGCCAATGTTGCCGCCGGTAACAACCGCCTTTTTGCCTTTCAGATTGATTTCCATTTTGCCCCCATAATGCGTCCACTTGTGCTAATTTGTCAAATCCGTAAAGACATTATCAACTTGCAATTATAATGTTTGATAATATCATATTATATTTGATAATATAGCAACAAATACGGGTTTTGTCAAATGGTTGGAAATCAAAACGCGCGACCGGCAAATAACTGGTCGCGCGTTTTGTTTGGCGCGATGCGTTCAAGTTTGCGTCACATTCTCCAACAATAATTCTTCACCGATTTGATTTTCGATTCGCACATCGCGCAGACGCAAGCCGCTTACATTGCGCGCGAAAAATCCGGCGGCGTGTTGTTGCGGAATGTCATCCGCCATATCCGCGAAACCAGGTTCGGCGTTGCGATCCAGCGCGATTGCAACATCGTCGAGCGTGATATCTTCGATGGGCATTTCCGGCAAACCGTACAAAAAACCTGCCGCGATTTTTACGCCGCGCGCGGTGATGTGCGCGAGATGCACGCGCCGGAAACGCGGCGTACCATCGCTGATCGGTTGCGCGTGTTTCGCGGACACGTACTTGTCGCCGCGTTTGTGGATGTGATAGTACAGATTCATCGTGAACGGACACAACACATCCGCCATCACGATATTCGTCGCGCGAATGTCTTCGATGAATCCGCCGCGCCCACGCCGCGATTTCAAGCGGATGCCGCGATCCGTGCCGACGAAAATGCAATTCGCGATCACGACATTGCGAACGCCGCCGCTCATTTCGCTTCCGATTACGACGCCGCCGTGACCGTGCACCATCGTGCAATTCGTGATCGTGATGTTTTCGCACGGCGCGAGCAGATCGCGCGACTCGGTTTCGATCCCGGATTTGATCGTGATGCAATCATCGCCCACGTCAATGTGGCAATTCGAAATGTGGACGTTGCGGCACGAATCGGGATTGATGCCGTCGGTGTTGGGCGAATCGGGTGGATTGTGGATCGTAACCTGGTTCACAGTAACGTTTTCGCACAGCACCGGGTTGATCGTCCACGCGGGCGAGTTGACGAGCGTGACGCCTTCGATCAAAATGTTATTGCAATTCGCAAACGCGATCAAGCGCGGGCGCGGCGCGTCGAGCGTTTTTGCGCGATGCGCGCGCCACCACCCTTCACCGCGTCCATCAATCGCGCCGCGTCCGATCACCGCGATATTTTTCAAACCGCTGCCGGTGATGAGCGGCGCGCGCGTCGGTTGCGTTACGCCTTCCCAGCGCATCGTCACGATCGGATAATCCGCCGGGTTTTCACTGCCGAGCAACAGCGCGCCCGCGTCGAGGTGAAGCGTGATGTGATCGCGCAGAAAAAGCGCGCCGGTCAAAAATTTTCCGGCGGGCACGAACACCGTGCCGCCGCGTTCCGCCGCCGCATCAATCGCGTTTTGAATCGCGCGCGTGTCCAGCGCAATGCCGTCGCCCATCGCGCCGAACGCGCGCACGTTAAAAAAAGTTGTCGGAAACATCGGGAAGATTATTTGATCGGTCCCGCGTTCGCTTCGACGTTCGCGATCACGGTTTCGATTGAATCCACTTTGACGACGAGCGTCGGTTTCCACTCGACCTTGTCGGCGATTTTCGTCGCGTTCGCGGCGTTGTGCGCGGCAAGCACATCCACGTCTTTGTCGTTGACGCGCGTCCCCGCGACATGAATCATCGTGCCTTTGTAATTGCCGATGATTTTTTCGAGCGCGACCTTGTCGTCGGTTTTGAAATAATTATTCTCCGCGTAAATCTGCGACTCAACGCCGACGCCCCAACTGTAACCATAGTTCGGCGTGTTCACGATTCGGAAATAGTTGTTGTAAACGTGAACCTGACCGAACCGCACGCGCGGCGTGCGCTGTCCCAGGTTGTCGAAAAAGTTGTGATGCAAGGTTACGCGCAATTTGCCCTTGTCGCCGGTCGCGGTCGCGCCAGAATCGGACGAACCGATCAACATCGTCTTGTCGTGATTTTGAAAACGATTCCACGACACCGTGACCAGGTCGGAGGCGTTCGTGATGTCGAGCGCGCCGTCGTGCATTTCAAAGTGGCGACCAAAGTACGTCGGCGCAGTGCTGTCTTTCGTATCGCGATCTTCGAATGAGTTGTGGTCAATCCAAACGTGATCCACGTAACGCAGTGAGATCATATCGTACAGCGAATTCCAATTGCCTTCACTGCCGTCGGTTGGGTCCCACTGCGGAAAACAATCGAACGTATCCTGGAATGTGAGATTGCGAATGATGATGTTGGTGAGCGGCGCGGTCGCGGTACCGCGCACATCGAACCACGCGCCGCGAATCGTCGCGGTGCTTCCGACACCGACAATCGTCGTGTTCGAACCGACGCGGATCCGTACGCGCTCGTCTTGCGCGCGTTGCGAAGCGACACGCGCGGTTTCAAGCGTGCCACTCACAACTTTTTTGCCCCACACTGCCGGGTCGAACGCGGCGTTGTAATCTTTTTGCGTGAAACCATCGCGCGCGTAATCCTGGCACGTCAACGCTTTGTTGGTGTCGTCCACGTTCGCGTCAAGCGTGCCTTCGACGTAAATAATTTTCGGTGTGTTCGATGGCGTCGTCGAAGGCGCGGGATATTTGCCATCGTTGAGCGCGGCGATCAACTCTTTGCGATTGCGAACCGTGTAGACATTTTCCGGTTTCGCCGCCGCGCCACCGGCAGTCCCAACACCTTGCCCTGCCCAGCCATCGTTCGGCGCGAGAATTTCTTTGCCGAGATCGCGTTTCGGCGCGGCAGTCGCGGTTGCGGTCGGTGCGAGGGTTGCGGTCGGCGTAACTGTTGGTACGCTCGTCGCGGTCGGTGGAACGCGCGTTGCCGTTGGCGGAATGGATGTCGCGGTCGGCGGAAGCGGTGTCGGCGTTGGCGTCGCGCACGCGGTCAACGCGATGATTGCAAATACGATCACAAAAATTTGAAACCAGGTTTTCATTTTCACTCCCCGAAAATTCAGGTCGAACTCAAACCACAGATTGCACAGATTTCACAGATTGTTTTTTTTGGTGAAATCTGTGCAATCTGTGATTATTTTTGAATGTTGTCTAACGATTCGATCTCCGCGGCGGCGAGCAGGAACGCGCCGACACCGTGATGATTGTTGGTGATGATCGGCTCGCTTACGTAATACTCGTACGATCCATCGCGATAAGGCGTGCCGCCCAAGCCCGCGCTTTGGCAAGTGAAATGCAAATTGATCGTGTCGTTCGCGTTCGTTGTGACGAATTGCGCGAGGATGCCTTCGAACGCGCGGCGCGCGAGGGTCGCGAATTTTTCGTCGAGATATTTTTTGCGCGCGCCCTTGGCCATTGCGTAGACAAACATACACGACGCGGACGATTCGAGATAATTCCCGGCGCGCGCGCCTTGATCGAGAACTTGATACCACACGCCGGTTTTTTGATCTTGCACGCGCGCAATCGCGTCGAGGGTGCGTTGCAAAATCGCGATTAATTCTGCGCGGCGCGCGTGATCGCATGGCAAAAAATCGAGTACGTCCACAATCGCCATCCCGTACCAGCCGATGGCGCGGCCCCAGAAATGCGGCGAACAGCCGGTTGCGGAATTTGCCCAACGTTGTTGTTTGCTCTCATCCCAGGCGTGATAGAGCAAGCCGGTGTTTGGATCGCGCGTCTGCTGTTCGATCAAAATAAATTGGTGCGCGATGTCGTCCCAATTACCAATTACTAATTCCGAATTGCGATTTGCGAAATTAGATTCATACTGCGCCCAAAACGCGGATGCCATATACAAACCGTCGAGCCACATTTGGTTGGGATAAATTTGCTTGTGCCACAAGCCGCCGCTCGGCGCGCGCGGGTGCGTGTCGAGTTGCGAACGCAAAAGGTCGAGCGCGCGTTTGTATTTCGCGTCGCCGGTTTTTTCGTACAGCGCAAACAACACTTTGCCGGTGTTGAGTCGATCCACGTTGTATTCGTCAACGCGATAACCGCGAATCGTTCCATCGCTCTGCACAAAGCGATCAATGTTCGACTGAATGTAATCGAAATACTTTTGATCGCCGATCGCGCGCCACACTTGCTCGATCCCTTTTAGCACGAGACCCCACTGATAATTCCATTCTTCCGCGAGCGCGGGAAAGCGTGCGATGGTTGAATCCGCCATTCGCGTTGACCAGGGTTCGGACATGCCTACTCCATTGTGGAAATTGACACGGTGACACGGCGACGCGGTGACGCGGAAAAATTGATCGCCGTGTCACCGTGTCGCCGCGTCATTCAAACTTCCAGCCCGGCAAAAATTCCCGGCTCGCGCGCAACATCGCGTTGAACATATCCCAGGTTTCATCCAGCGGCAACTGATTCGTCGGATCGTTGAACACGGCTTGGAACGCGAGATCGCGATCACGCGTCAGCGCGGCTTGGATGATCATTTCCTGGTTTGCAACGTGCGGCGCGACGAGCGCGTGCGCGCCGGACGGCAACGCGCCCGCCGTCAATGGTTCGACGCGGTCGCGCGAAAAACGCGCGTTCGTTTCGACGACCGCGCGATGGGGCAAGTTGCCAACTTGCCCTACGTTTTCCACGTTCACATTCGTCACCAAATCGCCCAAGCCGAGCAACGCGCGTATTTGCGCGACGCCTTCTTCGCCGGACGCGGCAAGTGCGAGCGGCGCGCGTCTTTCGATCAGATTGCGCGTTTTTTGCGGCGCGGTTTGCCAGCGTTCGATGCGATACGCGACCGGCGTGCGAATGATGCCCCAGCGAAAGAGTTCATCCGGCGAACGCGTGAATCCCGGCAAAAATTCCGCGAGATGCCGGTCGCCTGCCGCGCCGAGCAAGCCGTACCGCTTGAACAATTCAAATTTAATTTGATGCGCGCTCCGAAACCAATCGTTCCAACTTTCGACTTCAGCGCGTGTGTACTCGCGCACGATGCCCGGTTCGGCGATGTGTTGGTGCACGAGCGCGAGCAGATCAATATCGCGATAAAACGCGCGATCAATCAGCGTGAAATGATTGACGCCGGTAACGTTGACGCGGATTTCAGCGCGCGCGGGCAGAACGCCATGGTATTTTTCGACGAGCGACGCAAGCAATTTTTGCACGGCGAAAACTTCGTGGCAACAGCCGAACACTTTTAACCCAGGTTCGACACGCGTCAGTGTGCGCGTGCAAATCGTCATCGGGTT
>Ga0233425_10002539_pt1 | contig 35548 bp, 35 predicted proteins | sample Watercolumn_Towu_2_FD_181712 | JGI IMG/M metagenome (GOLD analysis project Ga0233425, IMG submission 181712) | Freshwater microbial communities from Lake Towuti, South Sulawesi, Indonesia - Watercolumn_Towuti2014_140_MG | ecosystem: Environmental > Aquatic > Freshwater > Lake | place...
CTTTCCAAATCCTATTCCGTGTCTTTTCGAGCCAGCCATCTATGCAAAACCTTGTTTTTTTCATTTTTATTAGCTTCCTTGCTTTACTTTAGAGGCAAACTTTTCTGCGCTTTTCAGGTCCTGGGCATTTGGCCTGCCTCTGTTTATCCCCCCAAACCACTTAAGGAAACTATTTGTATTAAAACCTGGACAGCCAAACTCACCCACGATCTTATATCCCTTGGACCTAAGTTTCTCTCTAAGCTCTGAATGTTGCTGCACTGCCATTTCTTCACCATTTGCACTTATTGATTTTACAAATATACCTGGAATACCACATGTTGAGAAAATAAATGCTTTCTTGTCTGTGACTTGTTCGAGTTTATCGACAAGCTTAAATAAAGATTCATGGTGTCTTCCGTCATAAATCCCTGAGCCAAAGCCAATAAGGCCGTATTTTTGAATGTCTCCAGGATTTAATTCCTGCGACTTTTTTACATCGGCATCAAGGACTTTTGCAATAGATTTTGTTATTTTTTCAGTATTATTATGGTGATATGAATAAAAAACCAACGCTGAACTTAATTCCAATGTCATTCTCCTTTCACTTTGCATTCAAAGACTGCACCAAGAATAAATACTCTGCTCGGTCTGTTCTAATAGCCTTAAAGCTACAACGAGATCGGCACTTTTCTAAGTCAAGTGAACTCGATGGTTATTATGTCTACCTGAACCCCTTTCATTCGAATAGCTGAGGTTTTTTGCTAATTAGTAGGACAACAAACATTTTTCTGGGCTATTCTTCCCAAATAACCGTTGTGATTTTTCCCCTCCAAACTTTGCCTATCGCCCTACTAGAAATAGTCTTATCCTATCAACTTATTCAAACGCATCAAAGTTGTGGGGAACGAATGATAGTTCCTGACTGATTGCTGCGAACTTCATACTGCTTTCCGTCCACATCAAAAAATACTTGCCAGCCTGGTGTTATCTCAGCCGCACAATTTTCAGCCGGGCCTCCTAGGCCAAAGCAGGAATCAGTCCACTCTACCTCTTCAAAGCTAACAATTTTCATTTCTTCCACTGGCACATCCAGCTGCTCAGCCAGTAAAGATTGTGCTAGAAGCACTGGTTCAGGTGGGTTCCCGGCTTTTGTCCCACACGCTGTCAAAGCCAGGATTATAACTAAAAGAATTGCTACTTTCAGAAAAGCTAAATTTTTCATTTTTTCTCCTTTATTTAATAATGTGGCCTTCACGAAACTCTGAAACCCTTTACTGTTGAGGGTTTAAGGCACTACCCATTTTAGACTTGCCCACCACCTTCTAAAACCCTGTCTTCATACGGGATTCGGAAGGCAAATTCAGGCCAAATTGGCCCATTTTAGCTCTTCTAGATGGGGGTGGAGGGCAAAAATTTTAAGCCTGTAGTTTTGTAAAAACCATATTTTTTTAAATTTTAGAATACGCTTCATGCCTTACCCCATCTATGTTTGGCTGACTTACTTTTTTACCTCCTCCCCATTAGAATTAAAATTCCATTGTCATTCTCCTTTCACTTCACATTCAAAGACTGCACCTATTTCTACGCCGAACACATCAGCAATACGGAACGCAAGTTCAAGGGACGGCGAGTACTTACTGGCCTCTATTGCTATGATGGTTTGCCGTGATACTGCAGCTTTTTCCGCAAGCTCCTGCTGGGTCATTTCGTTTGCAAAGAATCTCAGTTTTCTAATGTTGTTTGATATTTCATATTTTTTAGCCATTTTTTAGACCCCTCCGGTAATAGTAAAGTTGGGCAAATCCTTCAAATAAAGACCCGATATAGAAAGAAATAAACAAAATATTGAGCATCACTGCGGGAGAGTACTTTAAAACCAGTGATACCAGTGCTGCAATAAATCCAATTCCTGCAATAAGAAATGCTGGACGCAATGATTTCAGCTCGATTAGCTTGTCCATTTCATCTTCTATCATTTCTGCTTCAACTTCTTTTTCGATTTCTTTGTCATCGCATTTTTCATCCTGCATCTTTTTCTTTATGGCAATAGATATTGAAAGCAGGATGTGAAATACAATTTGTATCACAATGGATGCAACGACTCCTATACCGATAAATATCAGGATGGTTAAAGCCCAAAATTTCAGATCACCCGGTGCAACCACTCCTGACTGGTATCTACTGAACACATAAATACAATAGGCTGCTAAAACCAATACCCCTGTTACAATACTTGTAACTACTTTTTTTTCCTGGTAAGACATAATGCTCCTTTCATATGTAATATATATTGAGCATATAGTAAATATCTTTTTACTATATGTCAAGTATTTTATACATTATTATTGATTTATTTTTAAAAAATTCATGCATTATACCAATCAATAAGAATTTCAAGTCTTTTGAAGTAAAGAGAAAAGTTGGTATGATAATCCAATGTTATCCAGAGCGTTTTATATGTTGTTTGCATTGGTTTGTCTGGCTATTCAATATTCAGGCGAAAGACCTGTATTTCATGAGGTTAAATCATCATTTAAAAGAGCACATATATCCTGTTACCTACTGCTAGCAGGAAATATATGGAATGAATTGCTAACATAGTATGCTTACCACTACTACGTTTTAGTATCGAGGACTGGGATGTAAAATATTTAAGTAGAAGTTGGTCTATTGCCCAAAAGTATAAAAATTTGAATCTTTTTTTAATTAAATTTAAGGATGAATTATTGGTAAAATACAGATAGTTAATTAGACCTAAATACTATTTTTTATTATAATAATAATGAATAAAAATCTAAAAAAATATTCATTACATTAGCACTAAAAAAATTTTAATGAATGATTTAGAAATAAGACAGAATTTCCACAGAAAAAAATTAGGTAAATACTATAAAGAAATAAATACTTTAATAATTGATGAATTAGCATTAAATAATGGTAAGAATAGAGCAGATATTGCAGTAATCAATAATAACCTAATAGGGTATGAAATTAAAGGCAATAATGATTCACTTTTTAGATTAAAAAGACAAGTTCAGGCTTATAACTCCATTTTTAATAAGTGCTACGTTATTACTGGGACACGTCATGAAAAAGTAATTTTTAACTATATTCCTGAATGGTGGGGTATAATAATTTCAGAGAAAAATATTAGAGATGATGTTAATTTTTTTTTAATTCGTAAAGCATATACGAATAAAACTATAAGATCTATTTCACTTATACGCTTATTATGGCGACCAGAAGTAATAGAAATCCTCAGACAAAATCAAGTATCGTCAAAAATACTTCGCAAACCTAAGGCTATTTTATATGAGTCTTTGGCGGAAATGTATAATCCAAAGGAACTACAAAAAATAACTATTGGATATATTAAGAAACGTAAAAATTGGAGATGTCAGTAATTATCTTTTGAATATGATGGTTTGTTCCTATTTTTCTCCAAATAGGTAAATGGCCAGGTTTTTTTGTTTTGCCATTAGCACAATTTTCAATATATTCATCTCCAAATGAAAAACTTGATCCAGAATAATATTTTGATGATATCAACATTTTACAGAGATCTCTATATTGTTCAAAACCAAACTCACGTACATTCTTCCCCTTAACTATGCACCATTCATTATCAATAGTATACCTTATTGCAGCAGCTGGTTTTACCAACCTAAAATCAATTGGCAAAACTTTTGGATGACTTATTGCGTAATCACCGAATGTTGGTAACCTTAATTTTGCCTCTTTAAAATCCTTAACAATTCTTTTATACATCTGCCATTCATACCTAGGCAAAATCTCCATTCCAGTTTTAATAATACCTATTGTCTCTGGAAATGAAGTCCCAAGAATAGAGAATGTTCTCCATTTGTCTAAGTCTGGTATATTTATAATGATTGTTTTTAATAATTTTATAAAACCATCTAACGGAACAAAATTAGGTGCACCTATATCTAAAACTAAATGAATTTCATTTAATTTTATATTTAGTTTCTGTGTAATAATATCTATATCTTTTTTTAAATTTTGACTTGCTGCTTGTTCAATTGATAATCTAAAGCAGACACCATTTTTGTCTTTTTCCAACACTTTAATAATTTCTTCTAGATATACTCTGTTACTATTTAAATATATTGTGGGGATTGCCAAACAATCTTTTTCTCTTAGTTCATCAAATATAAATGATACAGGATGTATACCGTCATGCATTAGCATTGATGAGTCAATATATGGTAAATCAATAAAACAAAGTCCTTTCCCCCAATTATTTAAAACCCTTTTTGCAAATGGCTTTACAAGTTCATCTAAAGTCTTAGCTATTGTTTTATTTTCAAAGTCCCATCCATTTTCAGGAAGTTCAATTAATGGAATAAAGTATTTTTTTGTCTCATCATTAAATTTAGAAACAGCTATATATTCACCTTGCTTCCATCTTAAACATGGTATATATAACCTATGATCAAATTGCATTTAAAACCCCTTTAATAAGAAAAATCAATACTCGGAAATTGCTTTCTTACTTCTCCTTGTCCTACCATATTAGTTAAGATAGCATAATTTTTCATTTCTCTTCTTATCTTTCCTGCGACTATTGCTGGATTTACATTAAGTTTATATGCGAATTCATCAATAACTTCTTTGGTTTGTACATATCTAGGTAATGCAGTTTCCCAAATATTTTTTGGAATTAACATTTCTTCTGCTTCTTCATCTGTATTTTTTTCAAGATCGTCAGCATCTGCTTCAAGATCATCAAAAATACTCTCGATAGTGCCTTTATTTAAATGATTTTTTAAATGGATTAATTCATGAAATAAAACAAACCAAAAATTATCTATTCTGTCATGTCTTAATGTCATGCCAATAACTGCTTCATCATTTATTAAAAAAACTGCACCATCAATATGAGTTTGCGGCAGATGGGGTTGAACTATTAAACGAATTCCAAATTCATATAAATAATCAATAGCTTTCCTGGGACCATCATTTTCAATACTTAATTTAATCAAATTATTAAAACAATTTATATTTAATGCATTTTTTGAAAATCCTTTTCGTATTTTTTCTTTTCTTGCTAAATCTAAAATTCTACATTGCCATGCAATTAAAGCATATTTGTTAACAATACCTCCTGAACGAATTCTTAGATGTGCTGCTGAGAACAAAGGTTTACAGTAAGTATTGTCAAAAAAATATTTAGTTAATTGTTCTGAATTTTTAATGGCATTAGGCAACGATCCATTAAAAAAATCATTAAACCAATTCCTTTTATACATTTCTTTTATAGGAAATTTGTCCCATTCTATATTTTCATTTTTAGTACTAATTAAATCTTTTTCTGACTTAAATTCGGCAATTTCATTAATATTTAAATCCAAAGCATTAGCTACCTGTGCTAATCTTGTTAAATTTGCTGTTATATATAGCTCCGCTTCGTATCTTTGTATTTGTTGTTCTTTTACACCAATTAATTCAGCAAGCTTGCGTTGAGATAAATTTTTAGAAATCCTTGCCTCTATCAGAATTTTTGGTAATTCTTCTAAATTTAAAGCTCTGAAACTATCAATTGTTCCAGATTTTAATGTTCTATATTCTAAAATCTGATTTGCAAGATTTTCCCGCTCACTTAATAAAGCATCAAGCTCGGCCTTGATTAAAACCTTAGATTGATTTTCTTCATTTAATTTTTTTTTATTAAAAGAATTAATTGCTTCTTCTATTTTATTGATTAGATTATTAGTAATTTTATATTGTCGTTCATTTGTAATCATAAAATCACTCCTAATATTTTTATAAATTTATTCTTAAAATTCCCTTTTGCCTGCCTGTATATTTATCTATTTGAAAAAAGTCAAGAAATGTAAAAAAACTATTTGCTAAAAAATTCGCAGGAAAAAATTCACCAAAATATTTCCTCTTTTGTTCTAAACGATTATCATTAAAATCTAATAATACTGGATCCAATAATGTTGTATCTACTCCTGAGGTATCCCAACAAGCGTCATAATCTCCTGGAACTGGTTTATCTGTGGTAAAACTCCCATCAATATAAACAGTTTTGCATCCAGATTCTCGAAGGGAGTTAATACCTCTGTCAAACCCCGAATAGAGGTTCTTTCTATAATTAGTATTTGCAAAACGAACTTTTATTTCTTCCAACATAGCAACATAAATACCTGGAGGCAACACCTTCCAGGGACTGCCTATATTTACTAGTTCAGGAATCATAACACAATTATATTATTGTGTTAATAAATTATCAATATATTATTAAAATTAAATAATATTTTTCTTATTTAGATTTTTTAATACTTAAATTATTTATCTTTGTAAATAGCCCCATATGCCTTAAGCAGATCAAACAGCGAGCCACAAGCAAATACAGTAGCGGCTTTTACCATTACGTCAAATACCTTAGTTGATAATCCTGCGGCAACAACAAGCACAGCATATACCATGCTGACTGCTCCATTTACTGATGTAATTATCCTCTGACCTGTAATATTTAAGAAGTCTTTTATATACTGGCTGATATTTTCAACAAGGCCCGCCATCGGGGCCGGTATTCTGATTTGCAAGTTCTGCTATTGACTGGGCATAAATCCTTCCGGGGACAGCCCATTTTCCATTTAAATACTCAATGCTTGTATTATTAGAATACTTATATTGAAAAGATCCAAAGTGTCTTGGATCATATTCTGAAGAACAATACTTGTTTGCATGATCTTTAAAATAATACCAGGCAAGGTGTGCAAAATGTGCAATTACCCCTCGATCTTCTGTTCTAAAAGAATGCACTGGTACACCTCCTGTAGCAGTCGGCCCTCTGGGAAGATTTAACATACATTTAACACAAATTTAAAAAATTTTATGGTATAAAAAGACTTAAATATTTAATTTAAGACCAATTAAAACGGAAGGAAAGAAGACAATGAATAAAAAAACCGACGAGATGAAGGAGTTTGTGCTTAAACAGGCAAGAGAAAGAAATATCAAATTTATACGCCTGTGGTTCACAGATGTGCAGGGCATACTTAAAAGTTTTTCAATTACGGTTGAAGAGCTTGAAGGTGCGCTTAGCGAAGGGATGGGATTTGATGGATCCTCCATCGAGGGATTTTCAAGGATTGAAGAAAGTGATGTTATGGCAATGCCTGATCCCAACACGTTCCAGGTGCTGCCGTGGAGTCCGGGTGAAAATGGTGTTGCAAGGATGTTCTGCGATGTACTGAATCCTGATGGTTCAAACTTTGAAGGTGACCCGAGATGGGTATTAAAAAGGATTCTAAAAAAAGCTTCAGACCTTGGTTATACCTTTTATGTCGGGCCCGAACTTGAATTTTTCTATTTCAAGTCCGATAAATCTCCGGAAGTTCTGGATAAAGGCGGTTATTTCGACCTTACAACAAAGGATGTAGCAAGTGATTTAAGAAGAACAACAATACTTTACCTTGAATCAATGGGTATTGGTGTTGAATACTCACACCATGAAGTTGCTCCATCCCAGCATGAAATCGACCTGAGATATACTGACGCATTGAGTATGGCCGATAATGCCATGACATACCGGGCAATCGTAAAAGAAGTTGCATCAAAAAACGGTTATTATGCTTCATTCATGCCCAAACCGATATTTGGTGAGAACGGAAGCGGAATGCACACCCATCAGTCCCTTTTTAAAGGTGACAAGAATTTATTCTTTGATGCCTCCGATAAATACCACCTTTCCATAGAAGCAAAATACTACATTGCAGGACTTTTAAAACATTCCAAGGAGCTTTGTGCAATTACAAACCAGTGGGTTAATTCTTATAAAAGGCTGGTTCCGGGTTATGAGGCGCCGGTATATATCTCATGGGCAAGAAGAAACAGGTCAACCATGGTAAGGGTACCAATGTATAAGCCTGGCAAGGAAAAAGCAACAAGAATAGAATTCAGGTGTCCTGATCCTGCGTGCAACCCCTATCTTGCCTTCAGCGTTATGCTTGCAGCCGGTCTTGAGGGAATTAAGAATAAATACACCCTTGCTGATCCGGTTGAGGAAAACATTTTTGAATGGGATATTAAGAAAAGGCAGGAGGCAGGAATAGAGACACTTCCGGATAACCTTTTTGAAGCAGTCAAATACATGGAAGGCAGCAAGCTAATAAAAGACACACTTGGAAATCATGTTTTTGAAAAATTTATCGAAAATAAAAAAATAGAATGGGACAGGTACAGAACTTATGTTACAGACTATGAAATAAATAAGTACCTTCCGATTTTATAGGATTTTCCTGCAGACAGCGGTGTCTGCATACAAAGGGGCCTTGATCTTTTTAAGAGGGTTGCTCTCCTTCCTTACCGGTCAAGACCCCTTTTCTTATTCAATGAGAGTAAGTAAAAATCCAGGGCCTACACAGAATATACCGGCGATGAGCATTATATTATGGAAAAAATTTTCCAAATTTTTTTTCATTTTCCGGTTTTCCTGATATGGTTCTTTCTGATTATATGCAAAATAAAATAAATATTAAAGTAAACAGAAAATTACAATAAATTTTCATACTTTAAAAAATTCGGATGCCATATATGAGGACCTTACAAAGATTCCTGAAAAGACGTATTTGAATTTCAAATTTTCTGCAAAACTTTTAAAAAATTCAAATTCTTCGGGAGTGTAGTACTTCTGAACGGGATAATTATCCCCGGAAGGGCTCAGGTATTGCCCGATGGTTACTATATCACAGCCTGTTTTTTTAATATCAGCCAGAAGTTCTTCAACTTCATGCCTGCTTTCTCCCAGTCCCAGCATAAATCCCGATTTTATAAAAATTTCAGGCTTTATTTTTTTTGAATAATTTAAAACATCGAGGGATCTCTCATAAGATGCCTGCGGTCTTATTTTCCAGTAGTTAGCTTTTACAGTCTCCATATTATGATTCAATACATCTATCTCTTCATTTAAAAGCATCTCAAAACAGTCATGTCTGCCCTTAAAATCAGGAATCAGGCACTCAACTTTTGAGCCGGGAAGCAGTTTCTTTATATGCCTGACTGTTTTTGCAAACTGGCCTGCTCCGCCATCTGAAAGATCATCCCTTGTCACTGAGGTAAGCACAATATAATTAAGATTTAAAGATCTGGCGGCACACGCTGTATTTTCAGGTTCGTTTTCATCAGGCGGCTGAGGTTTTCCGGAACTTACTGCGCAAAAGGCACAATTTCTTGTGCATCTGTCCCCCAGCAGCATAAATGTTGCAGTCTTTTTGCTGAAACATTCAAATATATTGGGGCATTTAGCGCTCTGGCATACTGTATGGAGCCCCAAATTTAAAAGCAGGTCCCTGACCTGCTCAATATTGCCGTTATTCATAACAACCGGTTTTTTTAACCAGTCTGGTTTAGATAATTTCTGTTTTTTTATCAATTATTTTATAAACGATCCTTTCAAAATCCTTAATTGATCCAAAAGTTATCTCTATTTTTCCTTTATTTTTACCAACTTTGATATTTACCGGTGCCTCAAGATAATCAGAGACAGCTTTCTCAATAGTCGGGAGCTTGTTAAACTGAAGAAGTTTTTCACTTTTTAAAACTTCCTCCCGGGTTTCGGAACCTGCCCGCCCGCGTGTGCTTAATTGTTTTATAAGACTTCCTGCAAGCTTTTCGGTTTCTCTTACGCTTAAGTCATCGCGAATAATTCTCTCAGCCAGATCAATCTGTGCCCTGTTGTTTTCCAGAGGAATTAATGCCCTTGCATGGCCGGCACTTAAATTTTCATCATTTATCATTTTCTGTATTTCAACCGGCAGCAGCAGAAGCCTTAATGAGTTGGTTATAGCCGTTCTGCTTTTACCAACCCTTTTTGAAAGTTCATCATGTGTAATTTTAAATTCTTCTATTAACTGTTTATATGTGTGAGAAAGCTCGATTGGCGTCAGATCATCTCTCTGTATATTCTCTATCAGGGCCATTTCCAAAGAGGAAAGGTCATCAATATTATGGTTTATAATGCATGGTATTGTACCAAGGTCAAGGAGTTTTGCGGCCCTGTACCTTCTTTCCCCTGAAATTATTTCATACATTCCCCCCCTGTCGAGACTGCGGACAATAATCGGCTGGATGAGTCCAAAGGTTTTTATGGATTCTGCCAGTTCCTGCAATGAATCATCTTTAAAAATAGTTCGCGGTTGATTCCTGTTTGCAGCAATTTTCGAAAGCGGTATCTCAATAATACTGTTTTCAGGCCTTTCATCTGTAGGTTTGGTTGTAACCCCCGGGATTAAGGCACTTAATCCCCTTCCAAGTCCCCTATTCTGCGCCATTTTTTATCACTTCCTCTGTTAAATTCTTATAGGCCTGGGCACCTTTGCATACAGGATCATACTCACTTATTGGCTTACCATAACTTGGTGCCTCGCTTAACCTGACATTTCTCGGAATAATTGTTTTATAAACTCTATCAGGAAAATATGCCCTGACTTCTTCTATAACCTGTTCTGAAAGCCTTGTCCTCTGGTCAAACATGGTCATAACCACTCCGTTAATTTTAAGGGATTCATTCAGATTCTCTTTTATAAGGTTTATTGTATTTACAAGCTGACCAAGTCCCTCAAGAGCATAATATTCACACTGTATCGGTATTAACACCTCATCAGCAGCAGTCAGCGCATTAATTGTCAACAGACCCAGTGCGGGTGGACAGTCGATTATTATAAAGTCAAAATCACTTTTTACGTGATTTAATGCACCTTTCAGCTTATACTCCCTTTTCATTGCCGATACCAGTTCCACCTCAGCTCCGGCAAGCTGGATTGTTGCAGGTATCATATAAAGATTTTTATAACCTGTTTCAATAATTGCATTTTTTGCTTCTTCACCGCTGATAATGACATCATAGATATTCTTTTTAATTTTATCTTTCTCAATCCCCAATCCGCTTGTGGAATTACTTTGTGGATCAAAATCTATTAACAATGTTTTGTAACCCAGTTCACCAAGATAGCTTGACATATTGACTGCAGTGGTGGATTTTCCCACACCACCTTTTTGATTTGCTATGGCTATTATTCTTGACATATATTTTAAGTCTTTCCCCTTATCATTGTTATTGTTAATATTACTGTTATTGCCGGTTTCACTGTCAACCCGGACAGGATCACCTTCCGGTTTTTCTAGGAATCGGATCTCAATTTCATTTTCTTTTAAATCAGCAGATTTATCAGCAATTAAAGAAGATTCCGTATTTCGATTTTTCTTGAAACTAAAAAACTTTTTTAAACTGGTGATAAAAGACATAAGTTTATTAAAAAAGATTTAAAATTATATTATTATATATTTGGACATTTAAACTATTATACATTAATGCTTATAATCAGGGCAATGGCTTTTTCAACATTTTAGCATATTTCCGGGGATATTTATACAAAGTGCTTTTTAACTTTTTAATGACAAGAAGAACTCTGTATTTGTTCAGGTCCGGTACATCGGTTTCAAAAATCTCCTCTGTTTCTGCACTTAGAATGTTTAATGCTTCTTTGGCCTCATTTATTTCTTCATGAACTTTTTTGCTTTTATAAAGAATTATTCTTCCTCCTGTTTTACAAAAAGGAACTGTAATTTCAGAAACCTGCCGGACATTGCCCAGTGCCCTGGAAACAACCAGATCAAAATTTTCCCTAAAACCACTTTCATGAGACAATAGTTCTGCCCTGCCATTTACTATGACTGCATTTTTCAGCTTAAGTTCAGCCACGACCTGATTTAAAAAAATACAAATCTTTATACGGCTATCAAGAAGAATAATATTTGAGCTGGTAAGAAAAACTGCAAGTGGTATTCCGGGCAAACCCCCGCCTGTACCCACATCGATAATATTCAGATTTTTATCAGGAGGTATATGTCTTGAGTGGAAATACTGAAAAATAGATAAACTGTCAAAAAGATGCTCTACCAGAATTTCTTCTTTATTTTTTGTTCCTGTCAGATTAATCGATTTGTTTTTTTCAGACAGAAGATCCAGATAGGTATAAATACGATTTAATTGATTTTTAGATGCTTCCAGTTTTAATTTAGATAAAGAATTTGAAATATATTCTTCAATTACCATTTTTTTTACTTTTTAAATAAATCAATAAAACAGATATGTCTGCCGGAGAAACACCTGCAATCCTTGATGCCTGGCCTAGTGTTTCCGGCCTGATAGCTGAAAGTTTTTCCCTTGCCTCAAAAGTTAAACTTCCAATTTTATGATAATCTATAAAATCATCAATGAATATGTTATCAATACCTGCGAACTTTTTAACCTGCTTTAATGCTCTTTCTATGTATCCTCCGTATTTTATATTTATCTCGACCTGATCCACAACTGTACTTTCGGGTAATTCTGCAATCCGGTCAGATGAATTTTTATTGATATTTTTTATAAAACAAATTAAATCACTTGCTTTTATTTCAGGTCTTTTTATAAGCTTAAACAGGCTTGTGGTGCTTTCAATTTCTGCAGTGTTGTTAGCTGATAAAAAGTGATTTAATTCCTCTGAAGGGTTAAGAGAATAATTTGAAAAATATTTTATCGTGTTATTAATTTTCTTGTTTTTTTCAACCACACTGTTAAATTGCTCCGAATTTATCAGGCCTATTTCATAACCTGTTTTGGCAAGACGTATATCAGCATTATCCGGCCTGAGAAGCAGCCTGTACTCGGACCTTGAGGTGTACATTCTGTAAGGTTCAATAAGCTGTTTTGTAATCAGATCATCAATTAATACTCCGATATAACTATCTGAACGGTTTAAAATCATAGGTTTCTTATTTAATATTTTTCTTGCTGCATTCACTCCGGCAACAAACCCCAAAACTGCTGCTTCTTCATATCCTGAAGTTCCAATAATCTGCCCGGCGAAATACAAATTTTCATACTTTTTGGATTCAAGTGTATGTTTTAACTGATCTGGTAAAATAAAATCATACTCCACGGCATAACCAGGCCTTACAATCCTTGCGTTTTCAAGCCCGGGTACTGTATTTACAATCTGTTGCTGTATTTTAGCCGGCATGCTGGTTGTTAAACCCTGAAGGTAGGATTCATTTGAATATGTTCCTTCTGGTTCCACAAAAACCGGATGCCTCTTTTTTGATTCATAATTAATCACTTTTCGGTCAATTGATGGACAATGCCTTGGTCCATGGGTCCTTACCATTCCGGATTTTATAGGTGAATGTTCTATATTGTCTTTTATTATTTTGTGGGTATATTCATTTGTATAAGTTAAAAAGCTGGGGATATTCGGAAAAATTTTTTCCTTTCCCCAAAATGAAAATTTTGTCAGACACTCTTCCCCGGCCTCAAGCTGCATTTTATTAAAATCTATAGTTCTTTTGTCAACTCTTGGAGGAGTAGCTGTCTGAAATCTGTCGATTTTAAGACCCAATTTTTTAAGAGAATCACTTAAATGCATAGATGGGTACTCCCCCATCCGGCCCGCATCGTAGTCCTTCTTACCTATTACTATTCTTCCTTTTAAAAATGTTCCGGTTGAAATAATCACGGCTTTTGAGTAAAAAGGTATGCCGCTATCAGTTATAATCCCGGCAATTTTATTTCTTTTTAATATAATGCTGCTGGTGTTTCCCTGTCTAAGCGTAAGATTTTCTGTTTGTTCCAGAACATTTTTCATCTCCATCTCATATTCTTTTTTATCGATTTGTGCCCTAAGGGCTCGAACTGCAGGACCTTTGCTTTTATTCAAAATTCTTATCTGTATTGCAGCTTTATCTGCTGCTTTTGCCATTTCTCCCCCAAGGGCATCGAGTTCAAGTACAAGGTGGGATTTTCCTGTTCCACCTATGGCCGGATTACACGGCATCAGCGCTATTTTATCAAGATTTATTGTCAGAATAAGAGTTTTTAAACCAAGTCTTGAACATGAAAGTGCTGCTTCACAGCCTGCGTGCCCTGCTCCAACAACTATTACATCATAATAATTTGTTTTTTCAGAAATACTCATATTAATAAATATTTTTAATTTACCTGTTTTTCAATGTTTCACGTGAAACATTTTAAGATGTGCGATAAGAGATAAAATATCCAGCGGTTTAATACCAGGTAAGTTTCCGGCAATTCCAACTGTTTCAGGTTGATGTTTCTTTAAAACCTCAATGGCTTCAATAGACAGGTTTTTCACAGATTTAAAATCTATATTTTTCGGTATTAATATACCGGAATCTTTTTCAAGATCTTCTATCCTCTGTGCCTCCCTTTTAAAATATATTTCATATTTTATATTTATAATTAAGCTTTCATATTCTGCTGAATTGAGGCTGAATGTGCCAATAATGGAATTTCTATCACAATCACTTAATTTATCCTGCCTGATCTGCTCCAGAAGTTCTTTATTTTTATAATACCTGCTTTTTCTTATTTCCGATAAAGCTAAGTATATTTTATCGTATTTTTTTTCAATTATTTCAGCTCTATCATAAAATTTAAGTTTTTTAATAAAGGGAAGCATCCTGATATCTGCATTATCATGCCTGTGTAAAAGCCTGAATTCATTCCTTGATGTAAGCATTCTGTATGGTTCATTTACTCCTTTATTTACAATATCATCAATTAAGATACCAAGATAACCATCTTTTCTCTTAAATATAAGAGGTTCTTCGTTTTTTACATAAAGAGCAGCATTTATCCCTGCAAGTATACCCTGTGAGGCAGCTTCTTCATAACCCGTGGTACCGGTGATCTGTCCTGCAAAAAATAACCCATTATATTGTTTGCATTCAAGACTGTTTCTTAACTGGTGTGGCAGAAGATAATCATATTCGACTCCATAACCGGGTCTTGTTATTTGGGCTTTTTCCAGCCCAATAATCTTTTTTATAATTCCTTCCTGGATATCTTCAGAAAATGTTGTAAATAATCCATGCAAATACATCTCATTTGACTTTATCCCTTCAGGTTGAATAAAAATTATGTGCCTCTGCTTTAATTCAAACCTGTAAACCTTGTCTTCAATTGAAGGGCAGTATCTTGGATTAAAAGAGCCCAGCTTTTTTAACAATACAGGGCTTTTATTTTTATTGGCCAGTATGTAATCGATACAATCTTTTTCAACATAGGTTATATAATTATTTAACTGTTGCCGGCCGTCAAATTCTCCATCAAAAGAAAACATGTGGGGTGCTGCATCATAATTTTGAATTTTTAAACGGCTAAAATCCATGGTTTTTCTATCAATCCTGGGTGGGGTTTCTGTTCTGAATTTTCCAAATTTTAACCCTGCCTTTTCCATTGAATAAGCTATGCTATTTGCGCTTATTTCACCTTGCCTTCCGGCAGATATTTCATTTTCACCCCAGAATATTTTTGCCCTTAAAAATGTCCCCGTTGAAATAACGGAAGCTTTTGATTTATATCTTATTCCATCTGTTAAAGTTATAATAAAAAAATTGTTTCCTGTTTTAATTTCTTTTACCAGACCCTGTCTGAGATCAAGATTTTTTTGATTCTCCAGAATAAACCTCATGTTCAAGAAATATCTTTTTTTATCTACTATAGCTCTTATTGTTCTTAAAGCCGGTCCCCTTGATGTATTAATTATTCTTGAATGAATAAAACTTCTATCCGTGTTTTTTCCTATTTCTCCTCCAAGTGCATCAATCTCTCTGACAAGCTGGCCTCTTCCCGGTCCGCCAATAGCACTGTTGCATGGAAGCGCGGCAATGCTGTCCAGATTAATTGTCAACAAAAGAGTTCTTGCTCCAAGCCTGCTTGAAGAAAGCGCAGCTTCACAGCCTGCATGGCCAGCGCCAATTACCACAACATCATAATTGTAAAAATCTTTCTCATTTATTTTTTGCATAACTTTTAAAATGTTTCACGTGAAACATTATGTCATTTTTCCTTATATTATTAATTTTTGACACCATCTTTTAAATTTATTTTCCTATGCAGAATTTACTGAATATTTCATTCATTATATCTTCATTTCCTGCTTTTCCGGTTATATCACATAATAAATTATAGCTTACTCTTAGATCTGAAACAGGAAACTCCTCAGACATTTTTTCTTTCATTGCTTTTAAAGCATTTTTTATAGCTGTTTTTGCTTCCGTAAGTATTTCTTTCTGCCTCTGATTCACAATTATTTTATTTTCAAGTAAAAAACTGTCTTCTCCCATTGCTGTTTTTTTAATAATTTTTTCAAGTTTTTCGATCCCTATGGATTTTTTTGCAGAAATTTCCACAATTGCCTCTATGTTTTTATTGCTCAGGCTATTAAGATTTGCAACTTTTTTTAAATCTATTTTATTTAAGCACACTATTATTTTCTTATTTTCTATTTTCTTTACTATATCATAGTCTCTTTCTTCCAGTTCATTGCTTGCATCAATTACCATTAGAATAAGGTCTGAATCCTCAATATGGTTAAAGCTTTTTTCCACACCTATTTTTTCAATAATATTTCTTGCTTTTCTTATTCCTGCAGTATCAATAATTCTTAATGGCATACCTTCAACATATAGTATTTCCTCTATTGCATCTCTTGTAGTGCCAGGTATATGGGTTACAATTGCCCTTTCCTTTCTTGCAAGCGCATTTAGAAGACTTGATTTTCCAACATTGGGTTTTCCTACTATTGCAACTTTAAAACCATTCTTTATTATTTCTCCTCTTTTTTCGTCTTCAATTAATATTTCGATTTCATCATTGATATTTTTCACTTTTTTTGCCAGCTCTTCATATGGAGTGATTTCCAGGTCTTCTTCAATAAAATCAATTGATGCTTCCAGTTCCACAATTACATCGAGGACCGCCTTTTTTAAATTTTCGATTTTATTCTTTACTGCACCCTTTAAATTTTTTGCAGCGATTTTTAGGCTCTCATCGGTCTTAGCCCTGACTATTTCAATAATAGCCTCGGCCTGGGTTAAATCAATTCTTCCATTAAGGAATGCTCTTTTTGTAAATTCTCCCGGTTCAGCGCATCTTGCTCCATTTTCAATGCACATTTCCATCACTTTTTTTACTGCTGTTAATCCTCCGTGACAGTTTATTTCAACAACATCCTCTCTTGTATAAGATCGTGGTTTTTTCATAAAAGAAATTATTACTTCATCTATTACCTGGCCATTTTTATCAACTATAAGACCATAAGACATAGTAAAGCTTCCCATCTGTTTTATTTTTATTTTATTTTTTGCTCTAAATATCCTTTCAGCTATGCCAACTGCTTTTGGCCCGCTTAACTTTATTATGCCAATTCCAGACTCTCCGACTCCTGTGGATATTGCAGCAATTGTATCACTTCCGTGATATAATGATTTTCCGTTCATTTCTTAATCTGTCTTCTATTGAAATTATTATTTTTATAACTTTTAAAACAACCGAATTTTAATACAATAATCAGATATTTTAAATATGCGGTATAGATAGTTTTTATAATAGAAAATACATTTCCAAACCTTGCCAGGAATCAGTAAAACCATCTACCGTGAAAACAAATTTCCCTCAGGAATTCCTGCATCGAAAGGAAGGTGAAGCGGACACTGTTCTTCTTCCTGGAGGATTGCGATATCTGAAAACTTTACCCAGCTAAGCCAAATAAAAACCTGCGTTTTTTTGATATCCTATCCAGGTCCCTCATAAAATTTTAAATGCCTGTTACCAGTCAAATATATGTTATGCGAAGTACTATCAGAAGTATAAATTGACACATTGCTGGTGGTGAATATATTTTAATACATATATTTTATTAATTTCTGCTTATTGCAGGATATATAACTATTCTTCTGTTTGGCTCATCATTGGTGCTTTTTGTTTTAACTTCTTTTATTTTTGCCAGAGCATTGTGGATTATTTTTCTTTCAAATGAAGGCATTGGTTTTAAAAAAACTTTTTTTTGTTCTTTTATTACTTTTTCAGCAAGCTTAATGGCCATCTTATTTAACTTTTCAACTGCATTTTTTCTGTAGTCTTTAATATCAATCGTTATCTGCCTGTCGGATAATTTTTTTCTTTTGGCTATTAAATTTACCAGATACTCAATTGCTTCAAGATTTTTTCCGTTTTTTCCGATCGCAATTGACAGGTCCTTTCCATATATGGATATATTGTTATTATCACTTTTTATTTCAATATCATTGTCTGTTGTGATAAATTGAATAATTTTTTTTAATATTTCCTCTATATTCTCGTCTGTGTCATTTTCATCTATTAAGCTGAAAATTCTTTTTTTATCCGTGATTTCTTTTTTTCTGCTGTTTTCAAATTTTGGGTCAATTTCCACTTTATAGGAATCAATTCTTTTTTGATCCTCTTCCATGGATTCAATAAATGAATTTACTGCTTCTTTTAAGCCGTCATTTTCAGACATTTATCACCTCGTGAAATATTTTTAAGGTTAGCCCATAATGGTTTTTCATGAGCAATACAAACAAACCCTGAAAAGAACTTTATTATCTTCTTTTTTTTCTTTTCTTTTTTCGTTTGATACTGTCTATCTGTTCCTGTGCGGAGGAGGATATTGTTAAATTCTGCTGACCCTGGAGTTCTTTCCGGTCCTGTTTTTTTACTTCCTTTTTTACCCATTTGTTCACGACCCACTGTTGTCCTATGGACCAGATGTTAGTGGTTATCCAGTAAATGAGGATACCGCTTGGCAGGCTCCAGGAAATTACGCCAAATATAACCGGCATTGCATACGTCAGCATTGCCTGTTTTGGATCAGTTGTGGTCATTTTTGTGGAAATAAACATTGTAGCAACCATTAAAATGACCAGTATAAAAAAAGGATCCCTTTCGTTTAGATTCATCCACAGAAAATTAAAATTGGGATTCGGGATATTTGCCAGAAAATTTTTAATATTTCCCAGCAGGTAAACAGGAATAAATGGTGTTCCGAGAACATTTGTAACAATCTGTGATGGAGTTCTCAGCGCCTGAAACAATGCAAAAAAGATAGGTAACTGCATCAGCAAAGGCAGACAGCCAGCCAATGGGTTCACATTATTTTTTTTGTAGAAATCCATCGTTTCCTGCTGCAGTTTTTGTTTATCATCTTTATATTTTTTCTGGAGTTCCTGCAGTTGAGGTTGAAGCTTTTGCATCCTGGCCATCGATCTGGTCTGGGAAAGCGTCAGAGGCGTGAGAACAAGCCTGACTATTATGGTAAGCAGAATTATTACTAATCCATAATTTGCAACAACATTATTGTATAAAAACATTATGACATATTCTATCGCACTCTGAATAGGTCTTAAGATATTTAATATCTGGCTCAAATTTTGAAAACCTCCGATTTCTCAGTTTTAAGCTGGATCATAACCACCCTTGTTAAAAGGATTACACCGCAATACTCTGTATATTGATTTAATACTTCCTTTTAATACTCCATATTTATTTATGGCATCAGCTGCATACTCTGAACATGTTGGATAGAACCTGCAGCTTTTAGGCAGGGCAGGGGATATGAACCTCTTGTAAAATTTAAGTATTTTTATAATAAATTTATTTATTAAAGTTATTTTCAATTTCCCTTATTCTGTCACTGATCAAAGAACATAAAACTTTAAAGCTTAAATCAATCACCGGTTTTTTTAATACTACAAGTATATCTATATCCCTGTCTGAAGCTTTTGGATAGGTTCTTATTATTTCACGCAATCTTCTTTTTACTTTATTTCTTGTGACTGCATTTCCTATTTTTTTTCCCGCTGTATAACCCAGCCGTATCCTGTTGCCGGGAATGTTTTTCAGCCAGATTATCAGTCTGAAATATTCAGTATCTATTCTTTTCCCGCACCTGGATAAATTCTTAAAATCATAGGGGTTTTTTAAAGTCTCAAATATTATTTTATTCCTCTTTATTATTTTACCATAATATAACAGGAATTATGCGGTTAATATTTTTCTGCCTTTTCTTCTTCTGTTTGCAATGATCCGTCTTCCGGCTTTTGTGCTCATTCTAACTCTGAACCCATGCGCTTTCTTTCTTTTTCTCTGATTAGGCTGAAAAGTCTGCTTCATTCTTTTACCTCTTTTACATTAATCCGGATAAATATTTTTTCTTATTGAATTTTATTTCCCCCGGATAAACTATTATAGCAATAATTATTTTAAAAATATCTGTTTTACCTGACTAAAACTGCAATTATACATTCTTCTTGCATTCATATCAAGAATAATTATATCCTCAACACCCGACTCCGGGCAATGCTTCCTTTTTTATTTTGTTTTATAATAATTATTTTTTTAATTTATTATAGTTTTATTATAATTTAAGGGCAAACATTTGTTTTATGATTGATTTCATGAAAAAATGTTCATCGGTCTTATACCATAAAAAAAATATTTTCAGCAAGTTTTCGTCAGGTTTTCCACAGGTGTGGAAAAAACTGTTAATAACTTAAAAAATACTGCTGTATCGGCTTTCACCATCCTTTTTTTCCAGGTCTTTTTAAACATAAATTTTAAGAATTTCATTTGTTAAAAACTTTAAAAATTGAAAACCGGTGAAAAATTACAATTGATAATTGAAGTTAAATTTACTATAATTTCTTCTGCAAGCAGCTTTGCTTTAAATATAATTCTGTTAATAATTTCAATATCAGTAATAAAAATTTTTATTCTTAAAAATCATGTATGAACAGGCTAACTTTCATGCCTCCGGCAGTAGTGAACAGCCCTTCAAAGATACAATTACAGATAAAAAAGAGGGTTTTGAAGGCGATCTGCCTATTTTTTCAAGGATTGCAATCTATGATAACTTAAAAAGCATTCCCAGGGTTCTTGATTTCAGCTATTTGCTCATTGATGAATTCCTTTCAGAAATTCCCCAAAAAGTTTATTCTTTCTCACACGAGCTTGGAGGAAAAATCCCATATACAATTTTAAAGGAGATCATTGAAAATCTCATTCATGCAAATTTCAAAGATATAATTATCTCAATCATGGATACCGGAAATACAATTATAATCTCGGATCAGGGCCCCGGTATTACAGATAAGGAAAGAGCCTTTTTGCCTGGATATACATCGGCGACAAGGAGCATGAAAAAATATATCAGGGGAGTCGGGTCCGGTCTGCCAATAGTCAAGGAAACCATATTTTTCTCAGGTGGAAGTATTGATATAAAAGATAATTTAAAGCAGGGTACTGTGGTTTCTTTAAAAATAGGCCAGAACGATAACGGTGATGGCATTCTTTCAATTATAGATGTCAAAAACAATGCAGAAAATAAAACAGGTAAAGACAGTGTGGGAGATTTTTCAGCAGTTAAACAGAATGATATGCAGCATGAAAAAATCCCCCCATCAGAAAATAAGGAAACCCCGGAGACGGGAAAAAACATTGAAACTGCGTTAAGTACCGCACCCTCCAGTGAAAAAGATTTCCCGGCCCTGGAGCTTACAATAAGACATAAAAAAATTCTATCTTTAATTCTTGAACTTGAAGAAAGCGGACCGGCCAGAATAGCTAAAGAATTAAGCTTCAGCCTTTCAACTTCATATAGGGAGCTTGTTTTTCTTGAAAGCATCGGATTTCTTGAACTAACTGAATCAGGTAAAAGGAAACTTACAACTAAAGGGAAGAAATACCTTGAATATTATTCAAATAGTTTCTAATATTAGCTTATGAACAGCACAGATCTAAATGACTTAAACAGCATCTGGAAAAATGTACTTGATGAAGTAAAATCTGTCATTAATATGCCAACCTTTAAAACCTGGTTTGAACCCATAAAACCCGTTTATTTTAAAAAAAACATTTTAACTGTTTCTGTTAACAGTCATTTTGCAAAAGAATGGATAGAGTCCAGGCACATGGATGTATTGCTTGAAACAGTGCATAATGTTATTGGCCCTTCAGTTAAACTAAAAATAATAGTCGAGGCAGGGTTCTCAAAAAAAACAGAAGATACAGATACTTATGCTTTAAAAAAAGAGGTCAGTAAAAACAGTTCACAGCTCGTAAATTTTAATTCCAAATACACATTTGACACGTTTATTGTTGGAAGCGGCAACAGATTTGCATACTCTGCCACACTTGCAGTAAGCGAAAAACCCGGAAAGGCATACAACCCGCTTTTTATTTACGGCGGAGTGGGACTGGGTAAGACCCACCTGCTTCATGCAATAGGCCAGTATGTTCTTAATCTTTATCCTGGTCTGGTTGTCAAGTACGTTTCTGCAGAAAAATTTCTTAACGATTTTATAAATGCATTAAGATATAAAAATATTATTGCCTTTAAGGAGAGCTACCGGAATAATGATGTGCTGCTTGTTGATGACATCCAGTTTCTGGAAGAGAAAGAAGCAAGCCAGGAAGAGTTTTTTCACACTTTTAATGCTCTTCATGGAACAAACAGACAGATGGTGCTCTCCAGTGACCGGCCCCCCAAAGACCTGTCAACTCTTGAGGAAAGACTCCGTTCGCGTTTTGAGTGGGGTCTTGTAACCGACATTCAGCCCCCGGATCTTGAAACAAGGACGGCTATTTTAAAAAAATACTGTGAAAGAGAAAATCTCTCAGTAGACGATGGTGTAATAAATCTCATTGCTGAAAAAATATCATCAAACATTAGAGAGCTTGAGGGTGCAATAACAAGAGTGGTGGCATTTGCCTCCATAACCGGAACAAAACCGGACACAGATATCGCAAAAAATGTTTTAAAAGATATGATACCAACAGACATTGATTATAAAATCAGCAGTCAGAGAATTATAAAAGAAGTATCCAAATATTTTTCCCTTCCCATAAACACACTGGTTAGCAGTAAAAGAAACCAGTACATTGCACATGCCCGCCAGGTTGCAATGTACCTTTGCCGGGAGCTGACAAATGAATCACTGCCTGCAATCGGTAAATTTTTCGGAAACAGGGATCACACCACAGTTTTGTATGCAATATCCAAAATAAACGAAAAAATATCGAAGGAAAGCGAAATATACAAGCAGGTTCAGGAGCTTACAAATAAAATCAAGTCGGTCTGTTAACAAAGGTGTGTAAAACCCCGGTTTTTATGTTTATAAGTCTGTTAATAAAAAGTTTCAGCTGTTAGTAGTTTATAATAATATTTTTCCCGCGGCCGGTTATTAACAACCGGCTGTAGTTATACACAGTTATTCACAGCTTTTTTAACAGTTTTAAAACATTAAAATCTCTCTTTATACTGCCCTGTTTTTTTTAGTTTTTAACACTTTTAACAAGACTATTATCATTATTATTTTATTTAAAATAAAGTATATATGTAATAAAATATAAATAAAAATACCTTTAAAATAACTTTTTTAGAAGGGCGGCAAGATGAAGATTCAAACCACCAGGGATGAAATCTTAAATAAAATATTATTTATAAACAGGGCCATGTCTCCAAAAATATCAAATTTTATCCTGAACGGAATAATGATGGAGGCACAAAACGAAACACTGAACATTTATGGTACCGATCTCGAAACAAGTATCAACAGCAGAATGAACGTAAAAGTGATCCAGCAGGGAAGGGTTGTTGTACCTTCAAAAATTCTGATTAATGTTCTCAGAAGCTTTCCGGAGGCAAAGCTTGATATAGAACTTTTAAATGAAACCAATGAGCTTAGCCTTACCTGCCAGAAAGCAAATTTTAAACTTAACACATTTGCCCTTGAGGAGTATCCGCAGTTTCCTGAGATAAAAAACGCAAACTCCTTTAAAATAGATTTTAAGACCCTTAAATACCTGATCTCAAAGGTGCAGAAATCCTGCTCTTCTGATGAAAGCAGGGTAATACTTACAGGTATCTTAATGGATATAAACAAAAATTATATAAACCTGGTTGCAACAGACAGCTACAGGCTATCAGTTGCAGGTGAAGAAATAACCTATAATGGTGAACAGGTTAAAGTAGTTATACCGGAAAGAGTGCTGGACACTATTACAAAAAGTGATTTAAGTGCCGGGAGTCTGGATATAAACATAGAGGAGAACCAGATAAGTTTTGTTATTTCGGAAAGTGCGGAAAATAAAAATTTCAGGACGACCGTTATATCAAGGCTTTTATCCGGTAAGTTTCCCGATTATAGTAACCTGATACCCCAGGATTTTAAACACAGCATAATTATGAACAGGGCCGGTATGCTCGAAGTAATTAAAAGAGTTTCATCGATTTCACAGGATAATATTCCAATAAAACTTGATTTTGAAAAAGGAAAACTTGTTGTATCAATGAATATAAGGGAGACAGGAAGCTCTGTTGAAGATTTAGATATAAGTTACGGAGAGGAAACCCTGGAAATTGCATTCAACCCGGAATTCCTGATAGAGGGTCTTAATATTATGGATGATGAAAAAATAATATTTGATATAGTTGAACCGCTGAAACCCATCATGATTAAACCCGAGAAAAATAAAAACCTCTTTTACTTACTGATGCCAATCAGGATTTCCTGATTCCATGGAAATAAAAGAAAATAAATATCACAAAATATGCATAATCGGTGCCGGGAGGGTTGGCACGGCACTTGCCTTCTTGATAAACAATGAGTCCCGCAGGAATAAATCTGCGGGTTTTAAGCTGGCAGCGGTCTGTTCACGAACCAGGCTGTCCATTGAAAGAGCAAAGGAATTTATAAAGGAAAAAGAAACCGGGACAGAATTTGAAAAAAAGGTTTCCGGAATTTTGTTTTCTACAGACAATATAAAAGGAGTTGGGAAAAGCGATGTAATTTTTATATGCACTCCGGATGACACTATATATAAAGTAGCTGAAGAAATCGCCCTTTCGGATGAAAAAAGCGGCAACCTTATCAACGGTAAAATTTTTATACACTTCAGCGGTGCAAAACCGCTTAAGGTCCTGGATCCTGTAAAACAAAAGGGAGGTAGAATAGCCTCAATCCATCCTGTTAAATCCTTTGCATCTGTGAGCCAGTCCGTGAAGACAATAAAAAAAACATATTATGGAGTTACTTTTCCTGAAAACTGCCCGGACGAATTGCATCGGTTTATAAAAAATTTTATTGATGTTTTTAAAGGGAAAATCATAGAGGTGCCAGACAGCAAAAAAACGGTTTACCATGCTGCAGCATGCGTTGCCTCAAATTATCTGGTAAGCCTCATTGACTATGCCATAAGAATAAATGAAAAAATAGGAATAAAACCAGAAGATTCCCTGGCGGGGTTGACAGGTCTTATTGAGGGAACAGTTCTTAACATAAAAAAACTTGGAACAAAAAATGCATTGACCGGGCCAATTGCACGCGGAGATACCGGAACAGTTAAGGAACACATGGATAGCTTTAAAAAATATTTTGATAAAAAGGATTACGAGATATACCGGTTAATGGGGGCTGAAACCGCAAGGATTGCTTTTGAAAACAAATGGATAAGCAGACAAGCCATGGAAAAATTCCTGGAAATATTATCATAAAGACATGGGTTTTGGAACATAAGCTTGGAAACTTTTACGGGAAGATCAAAAATGAAGGTAATCAGAAACATAAAAAAGATAAGAAGCATATGCAGCAATCTGAAAAACCAGGGTTGTTCAATAGGATTTGTCCCGACGATGGGGTATCTTCACCATGGTCACCTGAGTCTTATTGAAAGATCTGTAAAAGAATGCGGAAGCACCATTATTTCGGTATTTGTAAACCCTGTGCAGTTTGGTCCCGGTGAAGATTATGAAAAATACCCGAGGGATTTAAATAGAGACACAGAGCTTGCCGGCCGTTCCGGAGCGGATTTTGTTTTTTACCCGGATGTCCAGGAGATGTACGGACAGGACTATAAAACATTTGTCTCAGTAAGGGGCCCCGGCAGCATCATGTGCGGAAAATCGAGGCCCGGCCATTTTGACGGAGTTTGTACAATTGTTCTTAAACTATTTAATATTATAAATCCAGACAGGGCTTATTTCGGCAGAAAAGATTATCAGCAGATGGTGATTATAAAAAAAATGGTAAAGGACCTTAACCTTGAAGTTAAAATTATTGACTGCCCAACCGTTAGGGAAGCTGATGGTCTGGCAATGAGCTCCAGAAATAAATATCTTTCACAGGAGCAGAGAAGCAGCGCTTCAGTATTGTACCGGAGTCTTGTGGAAGCCGCAAGTAAAATAAAAAAAATAAAAGAAGAGATTTTTATTCGGCCGGAAACCGGAAAGCTTTCATTTTTAGACAGAAAGGCTCTTTCACCGGAAGATTCTGAGAAATTGCAGGATATTAAAAAAAGTGCTGTTAAACAAATTTCTGACAGCGGACACAAGATACAGGTTGATTATTTTGAGTTCAGGAACACTGAAAACCTTGATCCGGTAGACGACATTAAAAGTTTTTATCTCAGCAACCCTGAAGGCAGAATTCTTATAGCAACTGCTGTGAGGTTTGGCGATACGAGGCTTATTGACAATATAGTCATATAATTGTATAAAATTAAAACTCAGGTAAAATTAAATTAAAGCGGCATAAAAATTCAGCCGCAAAAATAGTTCACAGGAGAAAACACCTAAGTGCTTATAAATGTTTTAAAAGCTAAAATTCACAGCGCGACTGTAACGGATGCACAAATACATTATTCTGGCAGCATTTCCATAGACAGGTTCCTGATGGATAAAGCAGGACTTCTACCCCACGAAAAGGTCATGGTCGTAAGCCTTGACAGCGGAGAAAGGCTGGAAACCTATGTTATTGAGGGCAATTACGGTAAAGGAGAAATTGTAATAAACGGAGCTGCTGCCCGAAAAATATTAAAGGGTGAAAAAATAATCATAATGTCCTTTGCACAGATGGATTTAGAAGAATATAAAGAATTTGAACCCGCAATAGTCATACTTGGCGACTCCAACAGCATTGTCAGGCTCTCCGGAAAAGACTTTAAAAAAGATGAATGCTAATGAGAAATTTTTATATAAAACTGTCTGCAGTTTTCCCGATATTGATTGTTGCAATTATTCTTTTTATGGCATCTGCCGGAGGATGCACGGCTTTAGGGCAGCCGGGATACATTACTCCAGATGAGGCGGCATTGAATTATACCTTAAATCCTGATAAAACCGGTGACCCGGAGACACTTTTTTTTGATTATGAGAAAATTGACATTTTACTTACCCAGTCAATTGATGTAAATATTAAAAATTACTGTCTCTATCAGGATATATACGGGGATCTTGTATTACTGGGGGAACTTATAAATAATTCCGGGGTCACTAAAACAAATGTCATATTTACTTTTGAATTTGTGGATTCAAATGGAAATATTCTCGATTATATTAAGGTGCCTGCCGTCGCGGATTATATTTTAAGCAAAGGCTCCATTCCTTTTTTTCTGGTTTATGACAGGAAGGAAAATTATATAAACCTGGAAAAAGTTAAGATAGGTGTTGATTATAAAAAATACAGCGAACAGTTTAAGGGAAATCCGGTTGTAAATACAGAAAATTTCAGGTATACCGGAAATAAACTTGAAATAGCGGGAAACATAATAAACATTGGCCAGGCAGAAGTTGAGGACCTGAAGCTTCTAGCTGTTTTTTATAACAATAAGAATCAGGTGATTTTTATCAGAAAGTGTTTTATTGAGGGAGAAAAACTGAAGCCCTTGGCATCAATGAACTTTAAACTGACCCTTTTTCTGGACGAGTATCTGCCTTTTTATACTCATTACAGGCTTTTCACCTTTTTCAGGGATGCATTATTGGCATAGATTGATAATTTTAAGGAATTTAAAGATAAATAATTATTTTTGAAGGCTACCGGTGTAAAGATGGAAAATATTATAAAAGATAAGAAAAAAAAGAAAATAATGCTGAAGAAAACCAGGATATGTTTATTATTTTTTGGGTTAATTACTGTTTCGGCATTCTTTCTTGCATCAGTTTTAAGCTCATGCGGACTGTTTGAGAAAAACGTCTCCGACGAGACATCAGAATCTGCTGAAACCCAGGAAACCGCATCTGAAACATCAGCCCAGGAAGAGACGGTTACAATTACAGATTTGGATATATGGACAAAAATTGAACCCCAGCAGCAGGTTGAGCTTACAAACAGCATCGAAATATTTACAGGTATGAATCCGGAAATAAAAACCACCACAAGAAATTTCAGAAGCAACGAAGAACTTATCGACCAGTTTACAGCTGCAAGTCTTGCGGGAGCCGGTGCGGATCTTATAATCACTGAAATTGGTTCCCTCGAGGATCTTGCACGAGCAGGTGTCATAAAACCGCTTGAGCCGGAACTGTCAAATACAGACATTCTTAAGGGTCCTGCAGAGATGTCATATTTTGACGGCAAGATGTACGCTTTACCATTCAGGGCATTTGATTTTCTAATGCTATTTTATAACCGGGAGTTTATGGAAGAACCGCCCGGGGATTTTGATGCATTAATTGAATACTGCAAACAGGTGAATAAACCCTCCGAGCAGCTATGGGGCTTTTTACTGAACTGGAAGGAACCCGAATGGGTTCTACCGTTTTGCGGGGGATTCGGGGACTGGATTTATGATTATGATAGCGGCTCGATATTTCTTGATTCTGAGGCTATGACGGAAACCCTGAGGTTTTTAGATGACATATATAACGTCAGAAAAACACTTCCGCTTGAAGTCGAATATGAAGATATAAATACAGCTTTTATAAATAAAACGGCACATATGGTAATAAATGGAAACTGGGCCGTTGAAGAATACATAAAGGCTGGCCTTGATTTCGGGACCGCACAGATACCTGTAGCACCTGGAGGATTTAAAAATCCAACGCCTATGATAAACTGCACAGGTTTTATGTTTAATATTAACAGCTATGGCGCCAGGTATGAAGCAGCGAAGGAGTTTGCAGGTTTTCTTTTAAGTGAAGAGATGCAGATTTCCTGGACAGAAAGGACTCAGACACTTCCTGTGTTAAAATCCCTGACAGGAAATACGGCAATTACTGCAGACCCGGTTCTTTTTAACCAGTTCAAACAGGCAATAATATGCCGGGGAAAAGTTCCTGAGGATGCACTGAGGGTAATAATTGATTCCATGAGATTAAATATTGAAAATGTCATGTATGGGAACTTGAGTCCGGAGGATGCAGCTAAAAAAATGCAGGAAGATGCAATAAAACTAAGCACCGGACTCGAATCTGCAGACGGGACAACTGAAACCGGCTCAAATCAGAACTAAAAAATCAATATAAAAACACTGAAAAAAGTGAAATGACAGAAGAACCACAGGGTGAAAATAAAACCGGCATATACGATCCGGATGGTTTAATTGAAACAGACGGTGGTAATATATTAGAGGATCTTGCAAAAAATGACCCTGAAAAAACGGCAGGCACATTTCCGGAAAAAAGGCCGGTGGAGTATGACGATAAGGCAATAGTTGAAAAGGCCAAAAGGGGAGACAAGGCAGCATTTGAGCAACTGGTTAAACTTTACTCAAAGTATGTGTTTACAACGGCTTTTTTTATGATGAGGGATTCCCATGATGCAGAGGACATAAGCCAGGAGGTTTTTGTCAAAGTATTTCTTTCAATAAAAAATTTCAGGGGACTTTCAAGTTTTAAGACATGGATAAGAAAACTTACTGTAAATACCTGTATAGATAAACTGAGAATAAAAGCCAAGACCGCTGACAAAAAAGTTGGTCTGGAGGCTTTTGAAGAAAGCTATGAAGTTATTTTTCCAAGCTTTAACCATAACCTTGAAAGAAACTTTCTGACCAGGGAGACATTGAAAGAGGTTCTGGATATTATTGTCAAAATGGATGAAAGCTACAGGATTCCTTTAATTTTAAGAGATCTGCAGGATTACAGCTACAGGGAAATTTCAATTTTGATAAATAAGCCCATAGGGACAGTTAAAACCAATATCCACAGGGCGAGGAAAATAATTAAAGATAAAGTTATATTCAGGAAAGAAAAAGAACATGAATAATATTGACAAATATATAAAGGCTGCAAAAGAGCTTGTTATTAAACCTGAAAAAAACGGTATAGAGGATAAAATACTTAAAAGAATTTCAAGCATAAGGGAAGAAGACAAAAACCTTCTTGACGCAGGATATCTGGATTTTTTAAAAAAGAGCAACTCGAGGCTTTACCAGTTTACTGAAAGTGTTTTAAATCATCCAGGTAAATTTGCATTTATTCTGATAAGCATAGCGCTGTTTGCGGGCTTATCAGCCATTATTTTAAAAAATTTTCTGAAAGATTCAAACAGAAAAAGATAATCGGCAGCCCATAAGAACAACCAGCGAAGCAGCAGAGTTTCTTTTTAAAATAGTTTATGAGCCATATGCTTAACTAACAGCCGGTAATAAAACCTATATAAAAAAAGAAAATATACGTCCCGTAATTTCAATTGTTGTACCCGTGGATTTTAAAAGGCAAGCTGGTGATTTTTCTAAGTTTAAAAGATTTACAGGTTGTACCAATTAATATTCTGAATATTCTGTGAGATCCTGCCTTTCAGAGGGGAATTACTTATAAAGAAAATTGAATCAGCACCTGAACCTGAATAGCCTACCCATTTAACCAGTGATCCAAAATGCTTACCGCTTATATTTGTGGTCAGTTTTATCTCGATAGGTATAAGTACGTTTCCATATTCAATTATCAGGTCAACCTCTATTCCTCCTATATTCTTCCAATAGTAAAGGGGCGGTACTGAATACAGCGAGGAAAACCTTTTTAACAGATTTCCTACAATAAATGTCTCAAACAAGGGGCCTGCCATGGGCCCTTTTAACAGGTGTTCTTTTGTATCTATCCCGGTAAGATATGCCGCAAGTCCGCAATCGATAAAATACAGCTTGGGAGACTTTATTAGCCTTTTGCCGAAATTCTTATAATAGGGTTTTAATAGATATATGATTGAGCTTGCCTGTAATAGGGATACCCATGATTTAATAGTAGGTACCGAAATTCCGATATCCCTTGAAAAAGCGGAATAACTGAGTTCCTGTGCAGTTCTTGACGCCAGTAGTCTTATAAAGTTTTCAAAATCGGTAAGATTTTCGTTTCTTATATTCCCGCGTATATCCCTGTCAATATATGTCTGTATATAGCTTGAGAACCAGAGGTTTTTTGATATTTCCTTATTCCGGTATAATCCGGGATATCCTCCTGTTAAAAGCATTGTGCCAAGATCTGCCTTAGGCTTTTCGGGAACTTCTTGGACTGAAGAAGACTTTAAATATTTTAATATATCTTTCTGACGGTTGGAGGTGTTACCAGTGATCTCAGATGTTGAAAAAGGATAAAGATTTAAAATTGCAGCCCTGCCTGCCAGGGATTCACTGACATTTCTCATCAGGGGAAATTGCTGTGAGCCAGTGATTATGAACATTCCATTCTTCCTGTTATTATCTATAATGGATTTGATGTAAGGCAGAAGATCGGGCGCATTTTGTATCTCATCTATTATCATCGGCATCCTGTACCTTGCCAGGAATTCACGTGGTTCATTTATTGCAAGCGACCTGATGTCAAGCTCGTCAAGTGACAGGTATGTGAAAGTATCTTTAAAGAGATGTTTGACCAAGGTTGTTTTACCGGTCTGGCGTGCTCCTGTCAGGATGACAACAGGAAAGGTCTTTAAGGCTTCAAGGATTGTTTTTTCGATAAATCTTGGTATATACATATTTGTAACCCCTTATAATGATTTATAAACATTGACTATTTTAAAGTATAATTTTAAAATAGTCAATTAGAGCGGTCTTCCCTATAAGTTTGGGCAGGAGAAAACTAAAACCAAATGACAGATTTATAGGTGCAATTAATACATGCAAAAAAGTCAATGTCGATACAGGGATAATGTTAAAAGCTGTTGCTGCCGTTCTGCTGTATGAGTGCGAAAGATGAAAAAAACTTATCTTCTTCTGAATATCAAAATTATGATAAAGATAAAAAAAAGAATGAACCAGAACCAGGGATTTATAAAAAGATCCCTTATGGGCTCATAGGGGATTTTGCCGAAAATTGTCTTCAGTGTCAGTTCAAACCATTCATAGGACCTGTTAATCAGATGTCTTAAGTTTTCACCGTTAAAAAAAGCTTTTACTCTTTCCAGAAAGATTTCCATAAGTTTAAAATAAAAATATTTTTAAAATAAAAATCCTTGTTGCAGGTTAAGTTAATTAATCTGATAATAATATAAATAAATCGATAATTTTATTATAATTTAAAATAACTTTTAGTAAAGCTTTTATTTAAAAACGGAAGGGAGGAAACAGTATGAGCTATTTCAGGATTCAGGCCAGGGGTACAACCCTAAGGAGAGAAATAGTTGCGGGGATTACAACGTTTATGACAATGGCTTACATCATCTTTGTAAACCCTGCGATACTTTCAAGCGGCGGAGCTACCGGAATCCCGTTTGAGGCGGCAGTCGTTGCAACCTGCCTTGGTGCAGGGGTAATGAGCATTGTAATGGGCCTTGTTTCAAATTCGCCTTTTGCTCTTGCTTCGGGCATGGGCATCAATGCGGTGGTGACCTTCACCATAATTCTCGGGTTGGGGCTTTCCTGGCAGCAGGCAATGGGAATAATAGTTATCGAGGGTATTCTTGTGGTCATAATGGTTGTGACAAAACTCAGAATAATTCTGATGAATGCAATACCAATGGAGCTCAAGTATGCCATAGGTGTAGGCATCGGGCTATTTATTGCATTTATCGGCGCCCAGGAGGCAGGGTTTGTTTCCATAGATCCTGTCACAGCGGTAAAGCTTGGAGATTTTACAGCAAGCTATACTTTGCTTGCAGTTTTCGGTCTTGTTCTTACCATGATTTTACTGGCATTCAGAGTAAGGGGAGCAATACTTATAGGAATCCTGGGAACCACGGCCGCAGGCATGATTTTCAGAATTATACCACTACCTAGTCAGGTTGTGAGCCTGCCGACAGCAGCAAGCTTTGCGACATTTTTTAAGGCGGATATAGTGGGGGCAGTCTGGAGCAAAGGAATGCTGAATGTTGCGGCCATCGTAATGATTTTTGCCCTGTTTATGACAGACTTTTTTGACACTATGGGCACCGTTATCGGAGTGGGGGAGGAGGCAGGCCTGCTTGACTCAAAAGGAAACCTTCCTTCACTGAGGCGTGTTCTTCTTGTTGACTCATCTGCAGCAGTTGTAGGCGGACTTTTTGGCTGCAGCTCAATTACCACATATATTGAAAGCGCATCCGGAGTTTCAGAAGGGGGAAGGACCGGTATAATGCCCACAACAACCGGGATACTGTTTATCCTTTCAATCTTTTTTGCTCCTCTTATTGCGGTTGTCGGCGGAGGAGTTCCCATTGCTGAAGGGGTATATAAATATCCGGTTACGGCCCCGGCGCTGATTGTAGTGGGATTTTTAATGATGGGCATAATTTCAAAAATAAACTTCAAGGATGTTGAAATTGGCATACCTGCATTTTTAACCATTATAATTATGCCCTTTACCTATAATATCTCCTATGGTATCGGATTTGGTTTTATAAGCTATACCCTTATAAAGCTTTTCAGAGGCAAATTCAGGCAGCTTCACCCGCTCATGATAGTGGCAAGCGTTCTGTTTGCAGTTGCATTTGTTGCCATAGAACTTGCCGGAAGATTTATTGGAAAATAGCCGGAGAAATTCAGGTATAATTTGTTTTCTGTTTAAGGCCTGGAAATATTTCATTTTGTTAGTAAATTTCCAGGCCTTAAAAAAATCTTAATTCTTATTTTCCCGAAGATGGCATGCTCCGCTATGGATAATTTTTCACTCCTTTCTAAGGGCGAATAATCATATAAGAATAAAATGCTATTTCAATAGTTCATACGTAAAATGTGATTATATTATTTGGAATTGACAACTCCATAAAACAATCTTTACTATATACTTAAAAAACTAATGGATGCTAAAAAAGCAGAAAAATTTATTGACCAGATACTTGCTGAGTTTGAGATTGTGCTACTGACAAGAGAAATTTTAAAGCAGGCAAGGTCATCCGAAATTCAGTCAAGCTTGAACTTTCCAGTGTCCACCCAGTTGTTTTCAAGTATTGTCCACCAGTCAACAGCAAGCCCCTTTAGAACATATTCATAGGGGAGCCATCCATACCCGTTATCACCCCACTGTTTTCCCCAGGAATTCTTTATAAGTATCGCTCCTTTAGTTTTCGAGCCGTCTGAAGAATTTACAATTTCAATTCCATCATCATATCCTGCCGCCATGACTGCATGACCGCCTTCAAATTTATCGGTTTCACAAGGAAATGGAATTTTTCCTTTATTTCCAGAAGCATCATAAATTGTACTGTAAACACTGAACCCGAAGATTGCGGGAATTTTGGCGGCCAGGCTTAATTTGATCTGCTCAAGGGTTTTTTCGGGCGGGTTGTCCTTCGGAAGGTCAAGTCTGAAATATTGTACTGTTTTATAGCTCTGGGCAAATGAATAGCAGAATGCATCCGGCTCGTCTTCAAATTTTTCTACATCATATTTCCAGTATTTTTCCGGAACCACGCCGAAAAGTACAAGCGCCATTATGGTTGTCCTTATATATGCCCCGTAATCGCCCTTTTTCTGTAGAAGGTTTCTTGTTGTTTTATATAAAAACAGCCTGGAGCCGTCAATGTAAATATTGTTTGCTTTTTTTTCAAAGTATTCAACAAGAGACACCGCTGCATTAGCGGTACAGGAACCAAGTTCGCCCTGATCCTCAACGGGTGAGCACCACTTGCGAAGATCTGCGCTTTCAGGTATTTTCAAACTGCCTGGTTTTTTTATATCTTTATCCGGTTCCGCCCCGGCAGGAATACCGGTCTTTTTTATCATCATGGCAACGGAATCCTTGACTCCTGCAGTTCTGCTTTTATCGGAAATGGTGCTGTTTTTAACTGAATAGTCCCTGAAATCCGGGTAATCCGGGAGCCATCCAAAATAATATTTCTTATTTTCCAAAGCCATCTTCACCTCCATTTGCTTTTATTAACTTAACATTTCCATTATTTTCTATGTTAAATTCTTTAAAAAATTCAAACGGGTAAAAATTAATAGAAACAGAAGTTCTTATTTTATATATTTAAATCAGACTGTTTTTTTAATATGTGAAACAACTTCTTTTGTGATCTGCTCAACAAGATCTTCGTACTGAAGTGTTTTTGCTCCGGGTTTTAACCTCGGGTCGGTAAGATTACATGATTTATCACTGCAGGAAAGACACAGGGTTTTTTCGGGTGCGCACATATTTTTACTTCCGAAAACCTCAAGCCTTTTTTTGACTATTTCCTTAACTTCGTCAAAACCTTTTGCTATTACATCAGGAAGGCTGGTAACATCAGGCTTATCAGCCAGATATTTACGAAGCCTTGTCACTGCTCCGGCAGACATTTCGGTATAGAAATTTATTTTATTTATGCCAAGACTTACAGCTTTTCTGAAGTCATCATCAGGTATCCCTGAACCGCCGTGAAGCACAAGAGGTTCAGATACTGCCTGCCTGATTTTGGAAAGCCTTTCAAAATCAAGCTTTGGTTCGCCCTTATAGAATCCGTGGACATTTCCGATTGCAATTGCCAGCGCATCAACATCCGTTTCTTTGACGAAGGTAACCGCTTCATCAACTTTGGTGAAAAATTCTTCGCTTGCTGCATG
>Ga0233425_10002540_pt1 | contig 35541 bp, 36 predicted proteins | sample Watercolumn_Towu_2_FD_181712 | JGI IMG/M metagenome (GOLD analysis project Ga0233425, IMG submission 181712) | Freshwater microbial communities from Lake Towuti, South Sulawesi, Indonesia - Watercolumn_Towuti2014_140_MG | ecosystem: Environmental > Aquatic > Freshwater > Lake | place...
CCGAAAGGTCTCCTCTTGACCCCAAGGAGGCGGAGGAGCGAATCGCGTCGCTGGCGGGTACGCGATGTCGTCGATCGGTGGGTGCCTCGATTCCGGATCGATGCGTTCCGCGGGGGCGCGAGTGGCGGGGGCCGTTGCGCTCGGTGTCCGCCGACTCGCCTCGGGTGAGTTCGACGAAGGCGTCGGCGCTCGGGTCGCGGCGCATGCACCGAGGATGAGCGCGACGACAGCAGGTCTGACGGCGGTGCGGCGCACGCGCTGTGCACCCCGCGGCCCGCCGTGTGGTTGGGCGCGTCGGCCGAATCCCGGTCGGGTTGCGATCGCCGGGCACGTGGCCGCGTCGCGCCCCGGTTCAGTAGTTGACGAGTTGGAGCGTGAGGTTGTGCGCGGGCCAGACCAGGTCGTCATTGCCCGTCGGTGCGTCGCCGGGTCGCGCCCTGGCGCCGGTGGGGTGGGTGTCGTCGGGTGGCGAAGTTCGGGTTCTGCGGCGGTGTGGGATCGCGCCGCGGATCGGCCGAGTGATGGGTCGCCAGTGGGCTCGGTTCGGTTCGGTCGGGTTGGATTCGCTCCGGGGGTGACGGGTTCGGTTGGGAGCGGGCGGGGGATCCGGGTCGAGGTCGGGGATCGCGATGGGTTCGATCGGTCGTCGCGGCTGGGTCACGCCGAGGATCGTGCCGTGGGAGTCGAGGCTGGTGACCGACCCGTCGGGTTCGCCGCGCAGGCAGAGCTGACCGCGGTGGACCAGGTCGTGGTGGTGCCAGCACAACGGCGCGCCGTTGGCGAGGTCGGTGGGTCCGTTGCGAGTCCACCAGGCGATGTGGTGCATCTCGCAGTCGCTTGAGGGGATGGTGCAGTTCGGGCCCGCGCACGTCGGGTATTGGGCGAGAAGGGCGCGGCGCTGATCGTCGCTGAAGCGCCGCACGGAGCGACCGAGGTCGAGGACGACGCCTTGCTGATCGCGGATCAGCAGCTGCAGGGTGGCGTCGCAGGCGATGCGCTCGAGCACCCGCGCCGGCAGGCGGGTGCCGCGGTCGGTCTCGCAGAGGCCGACGGCGGCACCGAGGTAGGTCTCGAGATCGACGTGGATCAGCAGGTGGGGACGGTGGTGCCCGCGGCCGGTGTGTTCGAGGGCGCGCCGGCAGATCGCGACAAGCGCGTCGGCGCGTTGTTCGGCCGGGCTGCGCGGGTCGTCGGCAACGTGGGCACGTTCGTACTCGTTGGCAATGGCGCGTTGGACGATCGCGAACGCCTCGGCGGTGAGTTTGCCGTCGATCACACCGACACCGTCGAGGACTTCGGAGAGGTGCAGGGCCGAGGTGTCCCAGACTTCGCCGTCACCGCTGGTGGGGTCGTGGCGGGCGGCTTCGATGGCGTCACGCCATTGGGCGAGTTCGGATTGGAGTACCTCGGGGCGTTCGCGCACGGCGGTCGCGGCAAAGCGGGCCTCGTGTTCGGCGAAGGACTCATCGGCCTTCGCGTGCTTGCGTGCGATCGTGGTCATGTCGAGCTTGCGTGTGTTGATCATCCCGGCGAGCCAGAGGGGGCCGAACACCGGCATCGCCGCACTCTGGCGGGCTTGGCGCACGATCCGTGCGGCGTCGACCCCGGCGAGGCCGGCACTTCCTTTGAGCCAACCGATGGTGCTGCGATGCCGCGTCAGGCTGTACTCGCAGCCCTGATCGAAGCGCCGGACATTGGCGGCGACCACGGCGTCGAGGCGGTCGATCGCGCGCAACAGACCCTTGATCCGTGGACCGAGCCGCGGAGCGTCATCTGCATCGGCGAGGTCGTCGATCAACCGGTTGAGCTCATCGACCAGCCTTTCGCTCGCTCCGGTCGGAGTGGCGTTCGGGGAGGGCTGCCCGAGGTCGGGGTCCGCGGCCGGCTCCGTGGTGCTGGTCCGGGCTGAGGGATCGTTGGCCGCGATCATGCTCTTATCATATACGAACACATGTTCGTATCGCAAGAGGAAACGCCGATATTTTCAAGAATTTCTCGGCGGCTCGTCCGACCTGGCTCGGACTGGGAGTTGGGGCCGGTGGGCTGTTCGGCAGACGTCCCTCCTCCTCGCTGATGGGCGGTGGTTCCCGGCAGCGTCATCATGGGCGGACGCGGCGTCGGGCGATCGCGGCGCGGCGCGCTGACGTCGGCGCACCACGGGCTGCTCTCGCGCGTTGCGTCGTCGCCCTGTGAGTCAGGCGGTGACGAGTTCCTCGAGCGCGCAGAGTTGTGCCGGCGTCCCGATCGCGATCAGGACCTGGCCGGCGCGCACCGGCGTTTCCGGGACCGGGTTCGTCGTGAAGGCGCCGGCGTCGTCGCGCACGGCGAGCACCATCGCGCCCGTGCGGTCGCGAAGGTGGGCTTCGCGCAGGCTCACACCGTCGAGTGTCGACCCCTCGGGCACGCGCACCTCCTCGAGGCGGAACTCGAGATTGCGTTCGTGCATCACGACGTCGACGAACTCGGCGACGTTCGGTTGCAGGACGAACGCGGCCATGCGCGTGCCGCCGATGCTCTGCGGGTTGACGACGCGGTCGGCGCCGACGCGACGCAACTTCTCCTCGTTCGACTCGGAGCGAACCCGCGAGACGATAAACAACGATGGGTTCATGGCGCGCGCATTGATGGTGACGAAGAGGTTCGCGGCGTCGCTGTCGACCGCGGCGACGAGCGCGACCGCGCGGTCGATGCCCGCTTGGCGCAGCACGGCGTCTTCGGTTGCGTCGCCCACGATCGACGGGTGCGGTGACGTCGCCAGGCGCTCGGCGCTCGTGTCAACGACCACGACTGGGCGACCGGCCTCGGCGAGGTCGGCGGCGATCGTGCGTCCGACGCGGCCCCAACCACAGATCACGACGTGGTCGCGCAGTCCTTCGATCGTGCGTTGCATCCGCCGCCTCCCGAGAAGATCTTGCAGCTGACCTTCGATCAACGTCTCGATGAGCACGCTGAACGCGTAGAGCGTGGTGCCGACCCCGAACAGAATCAGCAACATGGTGAACACCTTGCCGTTGGCAGACAACGGCCTGACCTCGCGGAACCCGACGGTCGCGACCGTCGTCACCGTCTGGTAGAGCGCGTCGAGCCACGAAAAGCCAAGAATCTCATAGCCGATGGTGCCGACCGCGATGACGGCGACCAAGGCGACGAGGGCGCCTGCCAGCCGGCGCCAATGACTCATTGCTCGCGTCCCTGGGCTGACGGCGCGCTGTCCGCGTCGCCGGAACGAGGTGCACGGCGAGCGGCCACGGGGAGGAGTCTCGCAGACCAAACGCGGTCGCCAGACGATGCCGACGAACGTCGGCGCGCGACCGGCGAGTGCGGGCACACTGGGGAGGCACAGACGCCGGTCCCGCCCTGGCGGAGTCGACGTCGCGGGAAGGTCATCGGACCCGGTGTCGGGTTGATTCCGTCCTAGCTTTCTCCGGCCCGCGCATCCAGCCTGTGAAGGAGCATTGATGAGTGACGCGGCACCCTGGATCGAGCACCCCAACGCCACACTCGTGCGCGGACTGTTCCAGGCGTTCGCCGACGCGGACATTGCCCGGCTGGTCGAGTTGGTGCCGGAGGCGTGCACGTGGCACTTCCCCGGACGCGCCGGCGGCTTGGCCGGTACCCACGTAGGGCGCGATGCGGTGTTTGGCTTCTTGCTGCGGGTGGGCGAACTCACCGACGGGACCTTTCACCTCGATCTGCATGACGTGATTGCCAATGACACGTGGGCGGTTGCCCTGTTCACCGGATCAGCGCGGCGACAGGACAAGACGCTCGACAACCCCACGAGCCTGCGGATCCGGTTTGCGAACGGAGCGATCAGCGAGATCCACGAGTTCGTCTGGGATCTGTTCGCGGTTGATGACTTCTGGTCGTGACGCCCCCGACTCACGCAGGCGCGCTCAGAGCCGCCGGGTGGGTGACGCCTCGTGGACCACCGGCCGCGGGCACGACCGTTGTGACATCCATGGCCCGGGGACGGCATGATGCGCGTCCCCGAGCAAGGAGCAGCGATGCGAACCCGATTACTCCTCGCTGCCGTATTCGCCGTTGTGATCCTCGCCGCATGTGACTCGGGCGATGATTCCGCGACGTCGAGCGAAACGACCCAGACGACCGAGACGAGCACGGCAGCGTCGGTAGCGACGACCGCTCCCGCGACGACGACCACCGTTGCTTCGGTCGCGCCCGTGCCGAGCGCCGGCTGCGGCGCGACACCCAGCGTCGAGCCGGGTGAGGTCAAGATCGACACGACCTCGGGCGGCGCGCCCCGTTGGTATTGGCGCAACGTGCCGAGCGCCTACAACGGGGCGGTGCCGGTCCCGCTCGTACTCGACTTCCATGGCTACAGCGAGGGTGCCGACGTGCACCTGATGATGAGCGAGATGCGCCAACGCGGCGCGATCGAGGGGTTCGTCACGGTCACACCGCAGGGCACCGGTCCGGTCGCGCGCTGGGACACCGGGTTCGAGTCCCCCGACATGATCTTCGTCGGCGACCTGCTCGACGAGGTCGAGGAGACGCTCTGCATCGACCGACGGATGGTGTACGCGACGGGGCTCTCCAACGGTGCGGGCATGACGTCGGCGGTGGCGTGCGTCTATGCGGACCGCGTCGCTGCGTTCGCGCCCGTCGCGGGTATTCGCGCGCTCGATGACTGTGCGCCGGCGCGTCCGGCGCCGGTGATCGCGTTCCATGGCACCGAAGACGGCTTCCTCCCGTACGAGGGTGGTGTCGGCGAGGCCGTGAGCAACCTTCCCGCCGCGGACGGCTCCGGCCGAACGATCAGCGACGATCTCCCCGATGTGGTTCAGGAACGGCCGTCGGTCCCAGACACCACAGCAGCATGGGCGGCGCGCAACGGCTGCGATCCCACTCCTACGACGAGCGACGCCGAGTTTGCCGAGGACGTCGTCGTGATCGGCTACGACTGTCCCGACGGGGCCGACGTCCAACTCCTTCGCATCGAGGGTGGCGGGCACTCGTGGCCGGGCAGCGCGTTCTCGCAACAACTCGAGTCGCTCCTCGGGTTCACGAACATGACGCTCGACACGAACGGCGTGATGTTCAACTTCTTCGTCCATCACCGGCTGCCCGCAGAACTCCTGGAGACACCGTGAGTTTCGTCCTGATCGACCGGCCGCGGCCGGGGATCGCGCTCGTCACGCTCAACCGACCCGAGCGCATGAACGCGATGGCGTTCGATGTGATGATCCCGTTCCGCGAGGCGCTCGAAGAACTCGGCCGCGACAACGACGTCCGTGTCGTGATCGTGACCGGCGCGGGTCACGGCTTCTGCTCCGGTGCCGATCTCGAGGATCCCGGTGTGATGCCCAACATCGATGGCCTCACGTTGACGACGATCGCGCAACGGGCGATGCGGCTGCTCGACGACATCATCCGTGCGCTGCGCCACCTGCACCAACCCGTGATCGCCGCGATCAACGGCGCTGCAGTCGGTGGCGGACTCTGCCTCGCGATGGCGCACGACATCCGCATCGCGGCTCGGTCCGCGTACTTTCGCGCCGCGGGGATCAACAACGGGCTGACCTCGGCCGAACTCGGGCTCAGCTACATGCTCCCGCGCGCCGTCGGCATCTCGAAGGCGGCCGACATCATGCTCACCGGTCGCGATGTGCCGGCAGACGAAGCCGAACGCATCGGGCTCGTCAGCCGCGTCGTGGCCGACGACGCGCTGCTCGACGAATGCTTCGCGGTCGCCGAACAGATCATCGGCTGGAGTCGCGTCGGGGTCGAGCTCAGCAAGCGGATGTTGTGGTCGGGCCTCGAGGCCGGCAGCCTGGCCGCGCACATGGATCACGAGGGGACCTCGCAGCTCTACGTGCGGCTCACCACGCAGAACTTCGAAGAGGCGATCCGCGCCCGCAAGCAGCAGCGCCGGCCCGAGTTCCTCGACTGAGCCGCGCACCTCGCTCGCCGCGTTGGCCGCGGGTTCAGATCGCGTGCGCTTCGAGGTCGCTCAGGCTGCACCACTCGAGGGTCTGGAGGTGCGTCGCTTCGAGCACGACGCGCGGCGCCTTGCCCGCCTCGAACGCCTCCTGCCAGCGGGCCGCACACAGGCACCACTGATCGCCGTCGTGCAGGCCGGCGAAGCCGTACTGAGGCATCGGGGTGGACAGGTCGTTGCCGACCGACTTGGAGAACTCGAGGAACTCGTCGGTGACGTGCACGCATACGGTGTGAACCCCGGTGTCCTCGGCGCCGGTGTTGCAGCACCCGTCGCGGTAGAACCCGGTGAGCGGATCGAACGAACAGGGCTGCAGTTCACCGCCAAGCACGTTCCTCATCACCCCATTGTGGCCCATCGATGTGCCCGGAGCTGCGACGACCAGTCCTTCGAGCGCGCTACCGAGGCATGCCGCGGGTAGGCGAGATGCGGTCAGTGAGGTCTACGCAGGGTCACGCGGTCGCGTGAGAGAAGCCGCGAGCGCCGCCCCGAGTGCGGGGAGGCCGACGGTGAGGGCGACGAGCGATGCCCACGGGACGACGAACGGGATCGGTGAGTCGGGACCCTTCGCGTTGTAGTCATGGATGCCGGTGCGGACGGCCCACATCGCGAGCGCGCTCGCGACGATCGACGTGACGAGGAGCACAAGCCCGACCTGGAGCGCACTGGCAGCGCGCAGTTGCCGCGGTGTTGCGCCGCAACGTAAGAGCAGTTGCGCAACACGACGTCGATCAAGTGTCTCGATCGCGACCGCGATGATCAACAACGCGAGCGCTAAGGCACCATTGGCGCCGAGCCCGTACCAACGTTGGGCCTCGTTCGTCACGGCCCACGGCGTGTCGATGAGCGACCTGGGTGAGTCGACGCTGTCTCCGGACGAGAACAGGCTTGGCCCTCGGTCGAATTCGTCACTGGGATGTTCGCCGGGCGCTGCGCTGCGCAGCGCGAGCCTCTGGCCTTCCGTGATCGGTCGAGGCGCGACGACGACCACGCTGCGCGCCTCGGCCTGCGCGGTCGTCTCGAAGGACAGCTCGGACCGACTCACCTCAAGGTAGCGATCGTCGGCGAAGCTGAAGCGGGGGAGCCGCTCGCCGCGATCGATCAGCGCGAGCACTTCGGCGTCGGAGGGGATGCGGGTTCGCAGCTCGAGACCCACGAGTGGTGGTTGTTCCGCGAACTCGTGAACTGGGACCACGACGTCGGCGTCGCGACCGTAGACCGCGCGCAGCCGAGGTTCCTCGAGTACGACCATCGCGCACGATGGGCAGTCGTCCGACTCCGGAAAGGGGTGCAACAAGCCGATCTCGATCGCGCCGGGGAGCACGTCGCTCACCGATTCGAGCTCACGTTCCGCAATCGGAGACGAGTCGCGGAGTATGACAACGTCGTTCGGGAGTGAAGCGGCTTGTTCGCGCCAGGTCGCGAGCGCGGCGAGCCTGGTCGGGCGCCGCTCGACCGAGGCTCCGAACACCGACGTCCCCGCGACGATCGTCGTCGCCGCGCTCACGACGACGATGACCGAGCCCCGTGTAGTGCGGCGCGCAGCGATCATCGCGACGGGCCGAAGGGGCGACACGCGGTCGAGTAGTGCACACGCGCGCCGAAGTGCGGGACCCGTGACCAGCGAGGACACAGCGGTCATCGCGATAAGAATGAGCCCCCCGGCAAAGAACACACCGAGGTCGGTCTCGGGCCCCTTCGCCGCGCTCCTGATCGATGCAACGGACCACGCGATAACGATGGCGCGGGCAATTCCAAGACCGCGGCCCAGCGAGCGTGGGGTTGGTCGCACCGAGTGCCGGCGATGGAGCGATGCCGGAAGAACAATCGCAGCGATCGTGAAGGCCGCGAAGTGCAGCCATGCCGTCGTCGAAGCGGGCTCGGGTCGCGCTGGCGACGCGACTCGTACGAATACGCCTCCAGCGGTACCGCACAACGCCGCAGCTCCAGCGACCAGCAGCGTGTCGAACGTCGCGACCAGCCAACACGAGCGTTCGGTTGCGCCCGCGTGGCGCCACGAGTCGAGTGTCGTTGCAAGCTCGGGTCGTTGCGAACGTCGCGCCACAGCGACCACCGCGAACGCGAACGGGAGTGTCGCAAACGACAGCCAGAGCTCGATGACCGCAGCGGCGACGGCACCGCCGACCGTCATGGCGATGATCGCTGTCCGCAGCGACGTGGCGCGCGCGAGGCGAGTCGCCGCGACGAACGCGGGCGCGATAGTCACGCGGATGCCTCGTCCGCACGCGAATCAATCCGTCGGCCGGACTCGAGTATCACGATCTCGTCCGCGAACGCGGCGATGCGCGGGTCGTGTGTCGTCAGAAGCACCGCGACGCCTTCGCTCGCGAGCTCGACGAAGAGTGACGCGACGTCAGTCGCAGTCACAGGGTCGAGCGAAGCGGTCGGTTCGTCGGCTACGAGCAGTACACGCTCACCGGTGATCGCTCGGGCGATGCTGACGCGTTGGCGTTGGCCGCCGCTCAACGTGTCCGGGAACCGGGTGGCGAGTTCCGCTATCCCGGACCGCTCCAGCGCGGTGGTTGCGGCAGCGATCGCCGGTCGGGCCGCGATCCCGTGCAAACGGAGCGGCAGCGCCACGTTCTCAACCGCAGTGAGCAGGGGGTCCAGGTAGTCGTCCTGGTAGACGATCCCGAGCCTCTCGCGCCGCAGGCGCGCGCGCCCAGAAGCAGCGAGGTACGTGATGTCGCGGCCGCCGAGGAGGACGCGCCCTTCGCTCGGGGCCATGACCGCCCCGGCGATGTGAGCGAGTGTTGTCTTGCCGTTGCCGCTCGGGCCTGTCACCGCGACGAGCTCGCCCCGAGCCACTCCAAGGTTGACCTTGTCGAGCGCGGTGATCATCCCGTCGCCGTCTCGATATCGATGGGTCACAGCCTCGAGTTGGAGCATCACTTCCTCCGAAGCTCCGTGTCGCACAGGTCCAGCCACCGCAACGAGGCGTCCACTTGCGCAAGATCGGCCTCGTCGATGAGTCGCTGCTCGCGGTCGCGGTCCGGTGAACGACGCGTACGGCGGAGGCGTTGTGCGAGTGCGAGGGTGTCGGCTCGGAGCGCGGCCACGACCGAGCGCGCTTCGGTCACCGAGATCATCAGGGCGATCAGTGCCTTGACCGCAACTTCGGGCCGACAACCACTGTCGTACCGATCGACCGACCGCAGCACGTCGTGGGCGCGCTCGTCACCGGCAGCGGTGTTGGCATAGAGGATGCGGCGGTCGTCGCCGTCCGTGTCGGCGCGCTCGACAAGCCCGTCGCGTCCGAGCCGTTCGAGGGTCTGGTAGATCTGCCCGACGTTGATCGACCCTCCCGTGACTCGCTCGAAGTCCTGCTTGAGCTGGTAGCCGTGTCGCGGGCCGGCGCCGAGCAGGGCAACAATCACGTCGCGCGCCTTCACGGTTCCGATCGTTCCTCGCTATACATGGATAACATGCATTGAAAACATGTAGAACCCCGATGTCAAGGCCCACGGTGTGCTCGCCTCCGGAGTCGGGCCTCAGGCGAGGCCTTCGCGTTCGTCGAGTGCCTTCACGAGTTTCTTCGGCGCGACGGTGCGGTAGCTCTCGTCGATCCAGTCGCAGAGCAGATCGATCGGGATCTTCGAGCCCTTCGGGAAGGTGGCGGTGACCCACCCGGCGCGGCCGAGTCCGTAACCCGTTGGCGCGGTGAAGTCCATGCCGAGCGCGAACTCGTTGGATTCGGGGAGTTTCACACTGATCCCGAAGTCGTCGGGGCCGCCGCCCATGAATACGAAGACCTTCTTGCCGACCTTGGCGACGGTCTCGTCCCAGGGATGGTCCTCCCATGCGTCCGGGTACGAGAGGGCGTGCGCGAGCAGCCGCTCGAACGCGCGCCTCTGCGTCGCGTTCACGGCGTGTCGGGTGTGAGCACCACCAACGGGATCTCGCGCTCGGTCTTGCGCTGATAGCCGCCGTAGTTCCTGTACTTCGCCGTGACCTTGGGCCACCACTCCGCGCGTTCCTCGGTGGTGGCGACGCGGGCGGTCCAGGGTGCGGCGGGTCCGCCGCGGTAGCTGACCTCGACCTTCGGGTCGGCGCTCAGATTGTGGAACCAGGCGGGGTGATGATCGTCGCCGCCACGTGACGCGACGATGATCACCGACTCGCCGACCTGGAGCGGCGAGGTGAGCATCACGGAGCGACGCTGGCCCGTCTTGCGGCCGACGGTCGTGAGTTCGACGACCGGCATCCCGGCCGCGGTCCAGCCGAACTTTCCGAAGCTCAACTTCAACAGGCCGCGGTGGGCCGTGTTCATGAACTTCAGCATCACGTCGCTCGGCATGACGCTCACCCTACGCCGCACAGACTCTGCGCGAGCCAGGCTGTCCCATGCTCCTGCGGGCGTCCCACGAAGCTGCGGCATGCCGCACTTCGTTGGGACAACCGCGGATCGGTGGGACAGCGGCCCGTCCGAGGGAAGGGCGGAAACGTCGCGAGCAATCAGGTCGTTGCGAGCGACAATGGTGTCGTGCCCGTTGGGATCGACGACGCCACGCGGTTCGTGCACGAGCGTTTCGGTACGCACAGCCCCGTGATTCCGCTCGAAGGCGGTGCGTGGTCGCAGGCGTATGCGTTCGCGCACGAAGGTCACGACCTCGTGATCCGTTTCGGCGAGCACCGCGGCGATTATGAGCGCGATCGGATCGCGTACGAACGGCTCGCTGCGCTGTTGCCGGTTCCGCGGGTCGTCGAGATCGGCGATGCGTTCGAGGGTGCGTTCGCGCTCACGCAACGGGCGTATGGCGATCCACTCGAACTGCTTGACGCCGAGAGGTGGCAGCGCGTCCTTCCTGCGGTGCTCGACGTGCTCGACACGCTTCGCCGCGCCGACATGTCGAGCACGACCGGCTACGGATCGTGGGACGCGCAGGCGAATGCCACTCACCCGTCGAACCGCGAGTTCATCTTGTCGGTCGTCGACGAGGATGACATGCGCGGCGCGCGGCTCGAGGGTTGGCGGCGCGAGCTCGAACGCCGCGGCTCGGTCGCCGACCTCTACGCGCGGGCGTACCAGCGGCTCGTCGAGCTTCAATCGGCGATCCCCGAGGCTCGTCAAGCCGCGCACTGCGATCTCATCAACCGCAACGTGCTCGTCGACGGCGACTCGATCACCGCCGTACTCGATTGGGGCTGCGCGATCACCGGCGACCACCTCTACGACGTGGCGTGGATGGGTTTCTGGCAGCATTGGCACCCGGGGCTCGCGTCGGTCGACATCGTGGCCGCGGCGCGCGACGATCTGCGCGAACGTGGGGTCGACACCGACGAGTATCACGTCCGGATCGCGGTCGCGCAGCTGCACCAAGGGCTCGCGAACCTCGCCTACAACGTGTGGACCGGGGTCGAGGCGCACATCACGGCGACGTGCGACGTGCTCGCCTCGATCCTGTCCCGGCCGCCGGGCTGAGCCGTTCCCCGCGCCGAGGTGTGTTCGGGCCGAGGTGTGTTCGGGCCGAGGTGTGTTCGGGCCGAGGTGTGTTCGGGCCGAGTTGCTCGCCGGGTCCCGTTGTCCCATCTTTCCGCGGCTGTCCCACGGATCTGCGGGATACCGCAGATCTCGGGGACAGCCGCAGAGTTGTGGGACAACCGAAGACGCTTCTCTTCGCGAGGCGGGTGCGTTCGGAGCTCGGGGCCGGGACGCGTGTAGCGCCCGTCGCGGGAGGGCTTGTACGGTCGGCGCCGTATGAACGAGATCATCGCTCCCGGCGACTTCGAGACGATCACCTACGACGAACGCGACGGCGTCGCCTACGTGACGATGAACCGTCCCGAGGTGTACAACGCCTTCAACTACCGGATGCAGCTCGAGCTCAAGTCGGTGTGGCGCTCGGCTCGTCACAACGATGACGTGCGCTGCCTCGTCCTCACCGGCGCCGGCGACAAGGCATTTTGCACGGGCATCGACCGCAACGAGGCGATGGGCCACTGGGAAGACGACGAGAGCCAGGCGGGCCGCGCCGCGGTGCCCGTCGGTGGGGGTGGCTCCACGCCGTGGCACTTCGACGATCCCGGAGAGAACCTCGGGCCGAAGAGCAACGACCTGTGGAAGCCGGTGATCGCGGCGATCAACGGGATGGCGTGCGGCGGCGCCTTCTACATCCTCGGCGAGGTCGAGTTCATCATCGCCGCGGAGCACGCGACGTTCTTCGACCCGCATGTCACCTACGGCATGACCGCGTGCTTCGAGTCAATGCACATGCTGCAGAAGATGCCCTTCCACGAGATCATGCGGTTGGCACTCCTCGGCGCGCGCGAGCGGATGTCGGCGCGGCGCGCGCACGAGATCGGGCTCGTCTCGGAGGTCGTGCCCGGCGGCGAGTTGATGCAGGCCGCCGAGTGGGCGGCCACGGCGATCGCCTCGGCCCCCGCCACCGCGATCCAAGGCACCGTGCGGAGCATCTGGGCCGCGCGCGAGTTGTCGCGCCGCAACGCGCTCGACGTCGGCAAGATCCTGATCCGAGTCGGAAGCGATCCTGCTTCGTTACTCGAAGGTCAGAAGTCGTTCACGAGCGGTGAGCGGATCCAGCCGCGCATCCGCTGATGCCCGCCGGCAACGTCGCCGCCGGTCGGTGCGGGAAGCACGCGTGGAGGCACGCCGGGCGGGTGCCGGCCGGGTAACGGGACGCTTCTGACGAGGGAGGGGCGATGGACGACCCGCGAGAGTTCCGAGGGGTCATCGGCGACACGTGGCGCGACTCGACACCGTGGTGGCCGCCGCGACCGACACCGCCTCCCGACGCGCCCAACGTGCTCGTCGTCGTGCTCGACGACGTCGGCTACGCGCAGCTCGGTTGTTACGGCTCCGACATCGCCACCCCGAACATCGACCGTCTCGCGACCGGAGGAGTCCGGCTCGCCAACTTCCATACGACGGCGCTGTGTTCACCGACCCGAGCCTGTCTGCTGACGGGACGCAATCACCACAGCAACGGGATGGGCCGCGTCGCCGACCTCGCCGTCGGCTACCCGGGGTACTGGGGTCGCATCCCGCGTCGCAACGGGATGCTCGGCGAGATCCTGCGCGACAACGGGTACGCCACCTTCGCGGTGGGGAAGTGGCACCTGACGCCCGACGACGAGACACACATGGGCGCGTCGCGCGAGACGTGGCCGACGCAACGAGGCTTCGATCGTTGGTACGGGTTCCACGGAGGCGAGGCGCATCAGTTCGTGCCCGCGCTGTTCCAGGACAACCACGCGGTCACGCCTCCGGATCGCGACGACTATCACCTGTCGGAAGATCTCGCCGACCGGATGATCTGCTACTTGGGCGAACAACGCGCCGTCGCGCCGGATCAGCCGTTCTTCGCCTACTTCGCGACGGGCGCGTGTCACTCACCGCACCACGCGCCGCCCGAGTGGATCGAGCGATACTCGGGCAGTTTCGATGCCGGATGGGACGCCTGGCGCGAGGCGACGCTCGCGCGACAACTCGACACGGGAGTGGTTCCCGCCGGAACGGAACTCGCCCCCCGACCGGCGTGGGTTCCTGCCTGGGACTCGCTGAAGCCCGACGACCAGCGCGTCGCCGCGCGCTTCATGGAGTGTTTCGCCGGCTACCTCTCGCACGCCGACACGCAGATCGGCCGCGTGATCGACTTCATCGACCACGAACTCGGCGAACTCGACAACACGATCGTCGTCGTGCTGTCGGACAACGGCGCGAGTGCTGAAGGCGGGCCGAAGGGAAGCATCAACGACGCGCGCATCTGGAACGGCGACCCGGCCGGTCGAAGAGAGTTGCGCGCGCGGATCGATGAGATCGGCACCGCGAGCACCCACAACAACTACCCGTGGGGCTGGACGATGGCCGGCAACACGCCGCTGCGACGATGGAAGCGCGAGGTCCACGAAGGTGGGATCGCCGATCCCTGCATCCTGCGCTGGCCGCGCGGCGCCGGTCCCGGGGCGGGCGAGATCCGTCACCAGTTCGCGCACGTGATCGACCTCGTGCCGACGATCCTCGACCTGGCGGGGATCGACGCGCCGTCGACCGTCGGTGGTATCGAACAATCGGCGATCGAGGGCGCGAGCCTCGCGGCGGTACTGCGCGATCCGGCGGCGCCGCCAGCGCGCACGACCCAGTACTTCGAGATGCTCGGCAGCCGCGGGATCCACCACGACGGGTGGAAGGCGGTGACCTTCAAGCCCCTCGGCATGATGTACGACGACGGGTTGGATCCCGACGCGCCGTTCGAGGACGACGTCTGGGAGCTGTATCACGTAGCCGAGGACTTCTCCGAGTGCCACGACCGCGCGGCCGAGCGACCGGACAAGCTCGCGGAGCTGATCGCGCTGTGGTGGGAGGAGGCGCGCCGCCATCACGTGCTGCCCCTTGACAATCGGCCGCTTGCCGCGCTCCTCGCGCCGCGGCACTCCTTCCCCGAACGCGCCCACTATCGGTTCTGGCCGGGCGGAGCGATCATCGCCGAAAACATCACGGCGAACACCCGGAACCGGACGCACCGCATCACCGCGCACGTCGACATCGCCGACCTCGGCCGTGCCGACGGAGTGCTGCTCGCCATGGGCACGGTGCTCGGGGGATGGTCCTTCCACGTCCTCGACCGTCGCCTCCGCTACTCGTACAACCGATACGGAGCTGCGCTCACCGAGATCGTCGCGGACGTGCCGGTGCGGCTCGGGTCGCACCGGCTCGTGTGCGAGTTCACGTCGCGCGGCGACTTCTCCGGCGATGTGCGCCTTCTCGTCGACGACGGCGAGGTTGCCGCCGGGGCGATCGACCGGACCACGCCGATGCGTCACTCGATCATCGGCTCAGGACTCACGTGCGGGTGGGAACAAGGTCCCCCGGTCGGCACCGGGTATCGCGCACCCTTCCGGTTCGCCGGCACGCTGCACCGGGTCGACGTCGAGATCGACGGTCCCGCGCCGCGCCTCGATCAGGCCGGCGCCGCAGTCGAGTTCGATCGCATCATGTCGGAGCAGTGACCCGCGACTGTTTGGCTGTTGAGGCGCACAACTGCTCGGATCGCTCAGTTGTGCGCCTATTGGTGGTCAGGCGCGGTGGACGTCGATGAGTTCGCCGAAGCTCCCGGTGTGCACCGCGTCCGGACTGACGAACTGCAGGTACAGCAGCCCCGGCTCCGACCGCTCGGGCGGGCGGTGCTCGCAGAGCGCGAGCGTCGATTCGCCGTGGAGTTCGACCTGGAGCAACACCGCGCGATCGGCGCACTGGCCCGGGAGATCGAAATGGACCTCTGCCGTCGCGCCCTGATCGTCGAGACCGGTGAGCTTGGCGTCGTGCATCTCCCAGCCGCTCGGCTGCGCGAGCGCGATGCGGGTGGGGATCTGTTCGAGTTCCATCTCAGCCTCCGATCGCCCGGAGTCCGAGGGCGAGCGCGAGGCGTTCACGATCGTCATCGCGGATCTGCAGGAACGTGGCGTGCGCGTACCGGTCCGATTGTCGGATGATCGACACCACCGCCGCGACGGGTGCGTCACCGATCTCGAGCGACACTGCGAATGGAGTTCCCTCGGGGAGGCGTTCGGAGAAGCGCGCCGAGAAGCCGCCGATGCTCACCTCGAACGACCGCCCGTTCACGACGGTGCCGTCGGGCGAGAGCGCGCGGATCGCAAAGAACGCTTCGATCCGCGATGCCTCGCGGCGCACCTCGGGGGCCGCGGTGACGCTCGGGATCGACATGGTGTAGTTGCCCGCGACGAGATCCAGGCCGATGAGCATCGCGACTCCGTGTTGCCATCGGCTGTGGTCGGCCCAGCCGACGCGCAGGTTGTCGCCGATGCGAAACGAGTCGACGCCCGCGGGCGCCTCGGCGGCGATCACGAGCGCGGTCGGTTCGACGGAGCGGCCCGTGCCGAGCACCTCGTCGCCGCTACGAACTGACGCGATCGAGATCTGGATTCCGGTCCACGTGGCGGCTTGCGTCGTCACGGGTGACTCATCGGCTTGGTTGCGCGGATCTCAAGTCGAGTTCCGCTGGGGAGGTTCCCGCGCGAGGTGACGAAACGCGGACCAGAACCCAGACCAACACGCGAGCACGACCAGCCGCTCGCGACCGTGTGATGACGGTCAGGCGGGTTCGACCACCACCGCGTCGCCGGTGCGGATCTCGCCATCGACCATCACGCTCGCGTACCAGCGGGCCTCGCCGGGATGGCGGTCGTAGTGCAAACGGTCGAAGTCACCGTCGGAGAACCACCGTGCGTTCCTCGCACACGGGACCGCCGGGACCGACAGTTCGACCGTCGCCGCGCCGATCCGCAGCCGAGTGCCCGGGCGCAGTTCGGACCAGCGCAGACCACTCAGCGTGAGGTTCTCGCCCGCAGCGCCCGCGTCGATCGGATGGCCGTCGTCACGAAGCCGCGCGATCGCCTCGGTGGAAAACAGGCAGACGGCCTGGAACACGCGCCCGTGATGCTTGCGCGACGCCTGGCGATCACCGGAGAGCCCGCGGTAACTCGCGTTCGCCGCGGGCACCGCAGACTTCGGAACCCCGCCGTTCGACACGTTGACCTGCTCGACGACGCCAACGTGCGTCGTGACTCCCGCACCGAGCGCAACGAAGCCACGCCCGATGTCGTGGAGGTGATGAAGCGCATCGTGTACCGCGTGACGCAGCAACCACGCGACCGTGACGCGAGTGCCATCGCCGAGGAACCCGGTGTGCGGGCTGCCCGCGATCGTGGCGTCGATCGCGTCGAGCTCGAGCGCGCGTGCCGCCATGTCGAGTCGCGCGATCGCAGCGGCGACGTCGCCGCGTGACGGCTCCGCTGCGACGGGCGGCGCTGCGATCGTCGGGAATCGCACACCGTCCTCTGCGAGCACCAGATCGATCCCGATCTTCAGCAGGTCGAAGACTTCGCGTGTGTGTTCGAGGTATTCGAACGCCGACCAGCGCGTGGGAACCGGCCGAGCGAAAACCTGGCCACCGCGGTCGCGCAACGCGATGTCCCACCACGGTGCAAGGGCGCGTAGAGCACCGCTGACGTCGTCGTCGGTGTAGGCGTCGGAGTCGAACCGACACTCCGGACAGGTCTCGCGTGCCACCGCGGGAGTCTCGCGCCGCGGCCCGGTATGGCGAGGCCGTGGTGCCGATCGCGGGACCGCAACCGGGGCGGCGCGCATCGTGCCCCTAACCTGCCGATGTTCCTCGATCCCGCTGAGGGAGGATCCCGTGGCCGCTCCGCAACCACCCACCATCGCCCCCGCGACCGGCAAGCTCGGCGTGCTCACCGTCGGGCTCGGCGCCGTCAGCAGCACGCTCATGGCCGGTGTCGAACTCGCCCGCAAGGGGATGGGTGACCCGATCGGCTCGCTCACCCAGATGGGCACGATGCGAATCGGCAAGCGCACGGACGGCCGCTCGCCACTGATACGCGACAGCGTGCCGCTCGCGACGCTCGACGACATCGTGTTCGGCGCATGGGATCCGTTCCCCGACGACGCCTACACCGCGGCATCGCGGGCGGGGGTACTCGAGAGCACCAAACACCTCGAACCGGTCGCCGAGGCTCTGCGTGCCGTGCGCCCGATGGCCGCGGCGTTCGACCCGACGTACGTGAAGCGGCTCGACGGACCCAACGTCAAGGACCGCAGTTCCAAGCGGGCGATGCTCGAGGGCATACGCGAAGACATCGGGCGGTTCCGCGACGAGCACATGTGCGACCGGATCGTGATGATCTGGTGCGGCTCGACCGAGATCTTCCTGGAGCCCGGCGCGGCGCACACCGACCTCGAGAGTTTCGAGCGCGCCATCGACGCCAACGACCCGACGATCGCACCGTCGATGCTCTACGCCTACGCGGCGCTACAAGAAGGCATTCCGTTCGCGAACGGCGCACCGAACCTCACCGTCGACACCCCAGCACTGCGCGAATACGCGGCCGCGCACGGCGTGCCGATCTCGGGCAAGGACTTCAAGACGGGCCAGACGCTGCTGAAGACCGTGCTCGCGCCGATGTTCAAGGCCCGCATGCTCGGCGTCTCCGGCTGGTACAGCACCAACATCTTGGGCAACCGCGACGGCGAGGTGCTCGACGACCCCGAGTCGTTCAAGACGAAGGAAGAGAGCAAGCTCGGCGTCCTGGAGTACATCCTCCAACCCGAGTTGTACCCGCAGCTCTACGGCGACATCTACCACAAGGTGCGCATCAACTACTACCCGCCACGCGGCGACAACAAGGAAGGCTGGGACAACATCGACATCGTCGGCTGGCTCGGCTACCCGATGCAGATGAAGGTCGACTTCTTGTGCCGCGACTCGATCCTCGCGGCGCCGCTCGCGCTCGACCTGGTGTTGCTGAGCGATCTCGCGCAGCGCGCCGGGCTCGGTGGCATCCAGGAGTGGCTGAGCTTCTACTACAAGTCGCCGCAGGTCGCTCCCGGTCTGTATCCCGAACACGACCTGTTCATCCAACTCATGAAGTTGAAGAACACGCTGCGCTGGATGATCGGCGAGGAACAGATCACCCACCTCGGCATCGACTACTACCGCGAATAGCGGTACGTCGATCAGCTATCCAGCCTTGTGAACGATGGGGGCTAGTAGTGCCAGGGGAACGCTGACCAGTCGGGGTCGCGCTTTTCGAGGAAGCTGTCTCGGCCTTCTGCGGCTTCGTCGGTCATGTAGGCGAGTCGCGTCGCCTCGCCCGCGAACACCTGCTGACCGACGAGACCGTCGTCGATCAGGTTGAACGCGAACTTCAACATTCGCTGCGCGGTCGGCGACTTGCCGTTGATCGTGCGAGCCCATTCGAGCGCGGTCGCTTCGAGGTCGACGTGCGGCACGACCCGGTTCACCATGCCCATACGGTGCGCCTCCTCGGCCGAGTACTCGCTCCCTAGGAAGAAGATCTCGCGTGCGAACTTCTGCCCGACCTGCCGGGCGAGGTAGGCGCTCCCGAAGCCGCCGTCGAAGCTGGCGACGTCGGCGTCGGTCTGCTTGAAACGGGCGTGTTCGGCGCTAGCGAGAGTGAGGTCGCACACAACATGCAGGCTGTGGCCACCGCCCGCGGCCCAGCCGTTCACCGCCGCGATCACGACCTTGGGCATCATCCGGATCAGGCGTTGCACCTCGAGGATGTGGAGCCGGCCGGTGCGGGCAGGGTCGACGGTGTCGGCGGTCTCACCCCCGGCGTACTGGTAGCCGCTCCTGCCGCGGATGCGTTGATCGCCACCGCTGCAAAACGCCCACACGCCGTCCTTCGGCGACGGCCCGTTGCCGGTGAGGACCACGCAGCCGACATCACTGCTCTGACGCGCGTGATCGAGCACGCGGTACAACTCGTCGACGGTGTGGGGCCGAAAGGCGTTGCGGACCTCGGGCCGGTCGAAGGCGACCCGGACGGCACCGGTGTCATTTGCGCGGTGGTAGGTGATGTCGGTCAGGTCGTCGAAGCCGGGCACGGCGCGCCACGCTGTCGCGTCGAGGGTGGCCGAGACCATGTGGGCGAATCTAACGCTGGTTGCGCAAAGGCGCAGGATGTGGCGCTTCGGGTCGCCTGCAGGTGCGGTGACGGGTCAGACGTCGACGGAGGTGAGGTCGTGCGCGAACACGATCTCACCTGCAAAGCCGCCGACGCGCGCCTGGTCGATCCACTCGTGCTCACTGCCGGGCAACGGCGTGGGGACCTGGTGGGTGAGCACCAGCGTCCGCACCCCGGCGCGCGCCGCCGTGGCCCCGGCGTGTTCGCACGACGAGTGGTAGTCACAGATGTCGTGGAATCGCGGTGACGGCACGAGCGCGACCAGATCCGGTCGGATCACGGTCTGGACGTACACGTCGGCGCCATCGACCAACTCATCGAGGTCGGTGCACGGCACCGTGTCGCCCGCGAGCACGATCGAGGTGCCGCCGTGCTCGACGCGGTAGCCGACGGTCGGCGCGACCGGGCGGTGATCGGTCGGCGCGGCGATGACGCGCACGCCGTCCGCCTCCCACACCACGCCCCGCTCGACCTCACGCACGACAACCGACGGCTGCCACGTGAGGTCGTCGTGGTGGGCCATCCGGTAACCGATGTCGTCATCGAGCATGGCGAGCGTGCGGTCGGCGAACCGCTGTGTCCCGACAGGCCCGATGACCGGCAACGGATGGTCGACGGGCGACATCGCCCAGCGGGTCGTGACGATGTCGTTGAAGTCGGTGACGTGGTCGCTGTGGAGGTGCGTCAGGAACAACTGCGAGATCATTCCGGGCAGCGCGCCGGCCGCGGCGAGCCGCATCACGACGCCGCGCCCGCAGTCGAACAGCAGGCGGTGTAGGCCGGCTTCGACGAGATTGGCGCATCCGGCGCGATCGGGCGCCGGGATGGGCGAACCGGTGCCGAGCAGCGTGAGCTTCATGGCGCGTCTCCGCTGCTCGCGAGCCGCCCCCGGAGGTCGCCGAACGGGTTGTGCAACACCGGTTCTGCCTCACCGGCGACCGCGAGCAGCGTCGAGTGTTCGAGCGCCGCGTCGCGGTGCACGTGGGCGTCCATGTAGTCGGGATACTCGCCGCGCCGGAGGAACGCGTTCCGGCTCGGGTACCACACCGTGAGGATCTCGTCGAGGTCAGGGGTGACGTGTTCGGTCATCGAGCGCTCCGGATTCAGGGGCGGTGAGTCGATCGTCCGGCTCGGTTTCGGGATGCGAGCAACGCGACGAGGGTGCGATCGAGCACGCCGCGCGTCGAGTCGACCGAGAGGCCGAGGTGTTGGCGCAGGTGTTCGATGTGTTCGAGGCTCGCGACGGAACCGAGTGCGCTCTCGAGTTCGCGTCGCTGCGGTCCCTCGAGCGACTCGAGTTCGGGCGCGAAGAGATCGACGACCTGGCGGTTCAGCGCCCGCCGGCGCTCGGCCATGCTCGCGCGGAGGCGCGCCGAATCGGGCAAGACGAACGACGCGGCGCGGATCACGGCGCCGGCGGCGTCGTGGATCGCCAGCCGCTGCTCGATGAGTGCGGCGACGCGATCGCGGCGTGACCCGCGGTTCGCCGGAGGCTCGAAGAGGTGGCCGATCTCCGTGAATTCGCGCGCGATCCCTGCTTCGACGAGCGCGTCAAGGTCCTCGAAGTGGCGGAAGACCGATCGCTCGGACACGCCCGCGCGCGCCGCGATCTCCGCCGCGCCGGGTCGCAGCACCCCGTCTTGGTACAGGTCGAGGAGCGCGTCGACCACGGCGGCGCGGCTGCGCCCGCTACGCAAGCGCCGGCCGTCGGTCGCGCCGTCAACCGACGAGGCGGAGGAGTGCGCGGTGCTCACGGCCGCAACGGTACGGGAGGGCTCCCGCAGTGTCAACAACTATTGACAGTATTACTGTCGATATGTGAGCATGGCCGTGTGAGCGATGCCGCGATGCGTGCGTACGTCGACGGGTTGCCCGTCCCCGACTTCGACGAGCCGCGGCTGGTGTCGCCGCCTCGCCTGGCGGACGCGACGGTGGCGATCGTCACCACGGCAGCGATCCATCGCGTCGGCGACGCGGCGTTCGACGCCGCGGACACAGGGTTCCGCGTCATCGAGCGCGCCGAGCGAGATCTCGTGCTCGGCCACTGGAGCCCGAACTTCGACCGTACCGGGTTCGCCGCCGATCTCGACGTGGTGTTCCCGATCGACCGGCTCGAGGAGATGGCGGCCTCGGGTCAACTTGGTGTCGTCGCACCGCGTCATCTTGCGTTCGCGGGCAACCAGGAGGACACCGTCACGAGGGTCCGACTCGACTCAGGCCCCGCTGCCGCCCGCGCGCTACGGACCGACGGTGTCGACGTCGCGATCCTCACCCCGGTCTGACCACTCTGCTCGCGCACCGTGTGTGTGCTCGCCCACGTTCTCGAGGCCCACGGCATCGCGACCGTCGCGATCGTGTCGGTGCGCAGCGTTGCCGAACGAATGCGGCCACCGCGCGCCTTGTACGCCGAGTTCCCGCTCGGCCGCCCGCTCGGCCGTCCCAACGATCCCGACTTCCAACGTGGCGTTCTGCGCCATGCGTTCGCGCTGCTCGAACGCGATCCCGCCGGCGGCGCGGTGCTCGCCACTCATCCCGACGTCATCGAGTCCGACGCGACACCACTGTCGTGCGCGGTGCCGCCGCGTTATGACCCCTCGATCCCCGCGGCAGTCGACGAGGCGCGTTCGTTGCGTCCGGCGTATGAGCGTTCGCGCGCCGAGCGGGGCCGCCTGACGTCGGTCGGCCGCGTCGTCGACGCCGACGGGATCCCCGACGTGCTCTCCGCCTTCGACCGGATCGCCGAGGGCACGCCGTGGACCGACGCCGGGTTGACGGCCGATCCCGTGCAGTCCGCGCATGATGTGCGCACCTACTACGAGGAGACCGCGCTCGCACTGGACCCCGACGCGACCCTGCCCGGGCGCGCTGAAGCGTGGTTCTACGACACGACTGCTGCGGGGGCGACACTGCTGGCAGCACGGCGCGCGATGCAGGCGGCCGAGGCGCCCTTCGCTCTGTGGTTCTACATGGCGCGCGGCGCTCGCTGATCCTGGACCTCACGGTGGCGCCCGTGCGCATGGCACACTCCGGCGGCGCGCGGCCGCGTCAGCGGAGGTGGCCCGCTCAATCGCGGATCGCCACTCCGGCGTGCATCGCGAACCGCGGTTCGACGATGCAGTCGTCGTCACTCGCAGGCGCACGAATCGGCGTTGCGTGGGCACGATCCAAGAGCGCGCGGTGGTGTGCGAGGAACGAGTCGCGCGACGGCGGGTCGAGTTCGGCGTGTGCTCGCAGCCACCGTTCGGCCCACTCGAACATCGCGCCATCGCTGATGGTGCCGAGATCAACTGCGACCTGCGCGGCTCGAATCGGATCGCAGCTGCGGATCGCGTGGTACAGGTCGTCGCGCAGGGCGGTGGCGGACCGGCGCGCGTGGCGCGTGATCGGGTTGGCGACGCGGAAGAAGCGTTCGTGGTCGTGCGTGAGGGTCAACAGCATGCTCGACCATTCGTCGGCCTCGGGGATGTGACGGTGGGCGTGGGTCACGACACACCACCACCGTTCGTCGTCGTGGCTCGGGCCGGCACGTTGCAGGATCCGGTACATGCGACCGAGGCGGACCGAGCCGAACGGGCCGTGGACCCAGAAGGTGCGTGTCGCGCCGTACTCGGCGCGCTGGCGCGGATCGAGCAACGAGATCAGCAACGTTTCGGCGCGCGCCGACGTGCGGGCGCGCACCTCGGGAGTCTGGCGGTGATGGGGGGCGCGCTCGTCTGCATACAACGTAGGGCGCGGATCAACGATCGGCGCCTCGTCAAGGAGCAACGGTGCGCGCCGCGATCGCGCTTCCGGTTGCCGGCGACCGCGCCGTCCACCCTGCGTGTTCCGCGCGAGCGAGTCGCCAGTGCCGGTAGCCGTGCGCGTGGGCGGACGGCGCGTCGTCTGCCGGGGTGGGATCGGCGGCGGATCGTAGAAGCGGGTGTCGGTGCCACTCCCGGACGCGAAGCGCGCGCCGCGGTCGGCGACGAACTGCACGTCCTCGCCGCATGCGACGAGGTAGCCGCGCCCGGGCCAGACCTCGACCGACTCGAACCGTGGGAGCACCCACCACAGCGTCACGCCCGATCCTCCTCCGCGGCCATGCAACCCGACGAACGCACGTTCGCCAAACGCCGAGGTCAGCCGGATGACGCAGCAGGTCCAGTCGGCGAGACTGCCCGTAGGGTTGGACCCGTGACCCAAATCCCGGTCCCCGTCGAGATCCCGGTCGAGATCGACGACCTGACGCCCAACTGGTTCGCGGCGGTCCTCGGCGGCGACGTGCGCGGTGCGACGGTCATCGAATCGCACTCGGGGACGACGGGTCGAGCGCGGATCGCGCTGACCCACGACGAACCCGAGTTGCCGCCGAGCGTCTTCGTGAAGTTCGCGCCATTCTCCGCGGCACAGCGTGCGTTCGTCGACGAGCAGGGGATGGGCGTAGCCGAGGCGCGGTTCTACGCGGAGATCGCGCCCGATGTTCCGGTCGCGAAGCCCGCCGCGTTCCATGCCGCGTGGGACGACGAGCGCCGCTACGTGATGGTGCTCGAGGATCTCGAGCTCAGCGGCGCGGCCCCGATCGAGTCCGATCGTGTCGATCTCTCGACGGTGATCGACGGCGTCATCGACAACTTCGCCGCGCTCCACGGCGCGTTCCATGGCAGCCCGCGGTTCGCCGCGGGTGCCGACCTCGCGTGGGTGGCGAAGCGGTCACGCGGCTACGGGGCGGGTGGTCCGCCCTTCGTGACAATGGCGGTCGACGCGTTCGGTGACGAACTCGGCGACGGCTTCCGCGAGTTCGCCGACTTCTACTGCCGGCGGGCTGTCGACGTCGCGTCGGTGATCGCCGAGGGCACGCACACCCTGGTCCACGGTGATGCGCACATGGGCAACATGTTCGCGATCGGCGTCGCCTCGGGGTTCTACGACTGGGCGGTGATCGGCGCCGCCCCGGGGATGCGTGACGTCGGCTACTTCCTCACCAACTCGGTACCGACCGGGTTGCGTCGTAGCGAGGAACGACGCTGGCTCGCGCGCTACTGCGACGGCCTCGCTCGCCGCGGCGTGACGCTCACGACCGACGACGCCTGGGAGCAGTACCGCCTCCAGGCGCTGACGGGATGGGTCGCCGCGGTGTGCACGGCTGGGATGGGATCGAAGTGGCAGCCGATCGAGGTTGCGGTGCGGAGCACGAAGCGATCGATCACGGCCGTCGCCGACCTCGACACGATCGGTGCGTTCGCCCAACGCGACGTGACCTGACGGAACCGCGTCGTCGACTCGCGTCGATCGGCACGTCGCGATCTAGCTCGTGAGGTGCGGGAACACCCTGGCGACCTTCGAGGTCAGGTAGTCGCCGTAGCTGCCGTCCCATGCGAGGGGGCTGGCCGCGTCCCAGCGTCGTCGTGCGGGTGCGGGCGGGCAGCGGCGTTCGTCGAGCGGCAGACTCACGACGCGCGCGTCCCAACTCGGATCGAGGAACAGCGGGAACGACAATCGGTCGTGGTCGCTCGCGTTGCGGACCCGATGCGGGGTGGATCGGTATCGACCCGCGGTCAGCTTCTCGAGCATGTCGCCGACGTTGATGACGAACGCGTCCGTCCGCGGTGGGGCATCGACCCAGCCGTACGGCGTGTGCACCTGGAGCCCAGGCGTGCCGTCGTGCGCCAGCACCGTCACGAGCCCGTAGTCGGTGTGCTCGCGCACGCCCCAGCGGTCGCCGTGCCCGGCGTCGGCGTCGGAATCGGCGTCGCGGTCGGCGTCGCGGTCGGGGTCGGCGTCGGCGTCGGAATCGGGCGGGTAGCGGAAGATGCGGAACAGCACGGTCGGGTCGGAAGTCAGGTGGGTGGCGAACCATGTGTGTTCGAGTCCGAGTCCGCTCGCCATCGCTTCGAGCACGCGGCGGCCGACCGTCTCGAGTGCCCGCATCACCTCGAGCACGACGGGCCCGAGCCGCGCCGGGCGGGCGGGGAAGAGGTTCGCGCCGTGCAACGGCGTGCCGGCGATGACCCGTGGATGGTCGGCCGCGAGTTCGCTGCCGAAGTAGATCCCCTCCTTGCCGTCGGGGATGCCCGACGTGAGCTCGCCGCCGAGCGGGAACCAGCCTCGCCAGGCGCGCCCTCCGTTGGGCATCGCGATTTGCGCCTTCTCCGAGTCGGGGAGCGCGAAGAACTCGTGGCTCAGCGCGATGAGTTCGGGCAGCAGTTGTGGGTCCACGCCGTGACCGGTGACGAGGAAGAAGCCGACCTCGCGACAGGCCCGGTCGATCGCGCGGCCGCAGCCGTCGAGATCGGTACCGATGTCGACGATCGGGAGCGCGGGAGCCGATGCGGGTGTCATGCGAGCCGTCGCGTGATCGCGGCGCGGATCGCGTTCGCGTAGGCATCGCGCCCAAGACCGGGTTTCAGGTGGAACCCGTCAGCGTAGAACCAGCCCTGTGCGATGGCGACCGGCTCGTTGCCGATCGTGTGCCAGTCGACGAGTACGACGTTGGCGTAGCCCTTGGTTTCGCGAGCGAGGTAGCGGTTGACGGTCCGTTCCCATGAACGCGGCATCCTCGCGTTGAGCACGACGACGAGCGGCACGTCGCGCAGCGTTGCCATCATGCGGTCGAATTCGCCGGCGCCCCAGTTGCCGTTGGTGCCGAGGTGGATGACCACCACCTGCACGTTCCGCAGGCCGCCGAGCCGGGCGATGTCTTCGAGGTGCGCGAGCCCGCCGATCGGCGCGCGGCTCACGGCCGCGTCGACGACGATCCCCGGCATGTTCTCCTGCAACGTCGGGCTGGCACCGAGCATCACCGAATCGCCGATCGCGAGGATGTTGCTCGGGAAACTCGGTGCGGTCGTGGGCGCGGTGACGCCGGGTACCGTCGTCGCACTGGGGTCGGTCGACGTGGTGCCGGTCAGCGTGGTGCGCGTCGTCGGGACCGTTGGGGCGAACGTGACGACCGAGATCGCGCTCTCGGTCTCCTGACGGCAACCGGTCGGGTCGTCGGGGGGGCACACCGGCTCCGCGGCCCACACGGCTGCGCCGGTCGCGACGAACAGCGCGCTCGACGCGGCGATGATCGTGACCCAGCGCCGGCGCCAGGCGGTCGACATCGGCGTCTGGTCGTGGCGGAAGCGATACCACCAGTCGCCGAGCCGGCCCTGGCGCACCGGCATCTCGACGTAGCGGTACGACACCTCGGCGGCGGCGAGGGTGAGCACGAGGCGCAGCACGAGGTTGGCGACACCGTCGAGTCCGATGTCGAGGCCCGGGCGCGTCACCTGGTAGATCGGCCAGTGCCACAGGTAGATGCCGTAGCTGCGCAGGCCGATCCAGCGGAAGAGTGGGTTGCCGAGGATCAGGCCGACGTGGCTCGCCGGGTGCACCACCGTCACGATGACGATGCACGTGAGGATGCCGATCAGGTACATCCCGCCGCGGTACAAGAACACGCCCTTGAACTCGGTCGTCTGGTGGAGGCGGAAGAGCCAGACCAACGCGGCGACCGCGGCCAGGTCGAGCACGACCGGCGCGCCGCGACCGACGTGGCCGCGGATGCGCGCCGGCGCCCAGACGAACGCCAGCCAGGACCCGAGCAACAGGCCGGCGGCGCGTGTGTCGGTGCCCTCGTAGATCCGGGTGGGATCGAGGTTGTGGTTGTCGATCGGAAGTGAGAAGTCGGGGTGTCCGGGCAGCCACGAGAACGTCGAGAGGGCGGCCATCCAGATCGCCGCGGTGATGCTGAGCCCGATCACGAGACGGCGAGTGTGCCCCCGGCCGAGGCGCACGATCAGCACCGCGAACGCGATCGGCCACAGGATGTAGTACTGCTCTTCGACGGCGAGCGACCAGAGGTGCTTGAACAGCGAGGGGCGTTGGCCGTTGGCTTCGGCGGCGTTGCCGCCGTAGGACGCGGTGCTGATCTGGTACCAGTTCGTCACATACACCAAGCCGGCGATGACGTCGCCGCGCAGGCGTTCGACTTCGTCGCGCAGGAAGACGACCGCGTAGGTCGTCCAGAACGCGATCAGCGTGTAGAGCGCGGGCAACAGACGTCGCGCCCGGCGCAGCCAGAATGCCGCGAGGTCAGTGGTGTGGCGTGAGCGCCGTTCGATGAGGAGCAACGAGGTGATCAGGTACCCCGAGATGACGAAGAAGACCTCGACGCCGAGGTAGCCCCCCCGCATCCACTGGATCCCCGGTGCGCCGCTCCCGCTCCAGTTGCCCGCGTGGTACACGAGCACCGCGCTCACCGCGAGCGCGCGCAACCCGTCGAGACCGGGGAGATACGGGAGCGATCGGCCGGGCTGGGTCATGGCTCGCAGGGGGCATCCAGGTGGTGGGTCGTCGTTCTCGCGTCGAGTCGGATCGAGGTCGGATCGAGGTCGGATCGAGGTCGAATCGAGGTCGGATCGAGGTCGGATCGAGGCGGGCGCAGCCCGCGCGCCGATCGGGGGTCGTGCCATTCTCGCCCATGGCGCCCGCAGATCGGTGCCGTTGCGCCGCGGACCTGGTCGGCCTCGCCGAGCGAGGCGCGTTTCGACGCGCCGGCACGGCGCGAAGCATGCTCGCGAGGTGAGCATTCTCGGTACCCAGGTCCTGCGCGCGGAGGATCCGCGTTTCTTGACGGGCGGCGACCGCTACATCGACAACCTCGACATCCCCGGGGCACTCCACGTGGTGTACGTGCACTCGACCGTCGCCCACGCGCACATCGTGGTGTCGACCGCTGCCGCGGCCGAGGCCGAGGGAGTGGTCGCCGTGTTGACGGGCCGCGACGTGGATCTCCCGCCCGATGGGCTCCCGCATCCACGCGCTCCCACGGCGATGGCGCGCCCCAAGGTCGCGACCGACACGGTCCGGTTCGTGGGCGAGATCGTCGCGATCGTCGTGGCCGAGTCCCGCGTCGCAGCCGTCGACGCGGCCGAACTCGTCGAGGTCAACTACGAGCCGCTCCCGGTGGTGGTCGACCCCGAAGTGGCGCGGGGCGACAGCGCACCGCTGTTGTTCCCCGACGCGGGAACGAACGTCGTGATGGAAGCCGGGTTCCGCCAACCCGATCGGGACGCGTTCTTCGAGGGTTGCGACGTGATCGTCGCCGGTCGTTTCGTCAACCAGCGGCTCGCCCCGTGCCCGCTCGAGGCGCGGGCGAGCGCGGCGCGGGTCGAGCCCGACGGTCGGATCACGGTCTGGTCGTGCACGCAGGGACCGCACGGGACGCGTGACGCAATCGCCAAGGATCTCGGGGTGGAGCGTGACCGTGTGCACGTCATCACGCCCGACGTCGGCGGCGGCTTCGGTGCGAAGGGCGGCACCGCACCGGAGGAGATGTTGTTGCCGTGGCTCGCGCGCCGCCTCGACCGGCCGGTGCGGTGGGTCGAGACGCGCACCGAGTCGATGCAGACACTCGTGCACGGCCGCGGCCAGATCCACACCGTCGAACTCGGAGGGACGCGCGACGGCCGCATGATCGCGTACCGACTGCACATCGTGCAGGACGTCGGTGCGTACGCGTGCTTCGGAGCGATGATGCCCTTCATCACGCGCTCGATGGCGCAGGGCGTGTACGCGCTCGATCGGGTCGATGTCGCGGTCGCGTCGGTCGTCACCAACACCTGTCAGATCGAGGCGTACCGCGGCGCCGGCCGGCCCGAGGCGACCACCGCGATCGAGCGGATCGTCGACGTGTTCGCAACCGAACTCGGCATCGATCCCGCCGACGTGCGCCGCCGAAACGTGCTCGACCCTTCGGTGTTCCCCTTCACGACCCTCACCAAGGCCCACTATGACAACGGCGAGTACGCCGCGGCGATCGATCGTGCCGTCGCTGCCGCGGGGATCGACGCGTTGCGGGCCGAACAGGCCGCCCGGCGGGTTGACGCTGAACGGCGCGTCCTCGGGATCGGGATCTCCTGCTACGTCGAGATCACCAACGGCGGCGGCGAGGGCGAATTCGGCTCCGTCGAGATCACGGCCGAGGGTGGCGCGATCGTGCGGACCGGGACGTCGGCGCACGGGCAGGGCCACGACACCGTGTTCGCGATGCTCGTCCACGACGAGACCGGGATACCGATGGATCGGATCGAAGTCCGCCACGGCGACACCGACGATGTCGCGCGTGGCAACGGCACCGGCGGGTCGCGGTCGTTGCAGGCCGGTGGCCCGCCCATCGTCGCTTCGGCCCGCGACGTGGTCGACGCGGCACGCAAGGTCGCGGCCGAACTGCTCGAGGCGAATCCCGGCGACATGGTGCTCGACGTCGACCGGGGCGAGTTCCACGTCGCGGGGACGCCCGCCCTCGCCGTCGGATGGCGCGAGGTCGCCGCGCGGGTCGTCGAGGACGAAGGCCAGGCGTTGTTACGCGAGCGTGACTTCGAGGTCGAAGGTGCGACCTTCCCGTTCGGCGCGCACGTCGCGGTCGTCGAGGTCGACCTCGACACCGGGCGGGTCGAGTTGTTGCGCCACGTCGCGTGTGACGACTGCGGTCGTGTCATGAACCCGATGATCGTCGCCGGACAGGTGCACGGTGGTATCGCACAGGGCGCCGCGCAGGCGTTGTGGGAAGAGATGCGCTACGACGAGGACGGCAACCCGTTGACTGCGACCTTTCTCGACTACGCGTTCCCGTCCGCGGCCGAGTTGCCGAGCTTCGAACGAATCCCGATGGAGACACCGACGCCGCGCAATCCGCTCGGCGCGAAGGGCATCGGCGAATCGGGCACGATCGGCTCGACCCCCGCGGTGCAGAACGCGGTCGTCGATGCCCTGGCGCACCTGGGCGTGACGCACGTCGACATGCCGTGCACGCCCGAACGGGTGTGGCGAGCGATTCGGGCTGCCGAGGCCGGGCCATGAGCGGGTACCGGTCATGAGCCGGTACCGCGTCATCCAGTGGGCGACCGGTTACGTCGGGGCCGAGGCGATCAAAGGTGTGGTCGCGCGGCCCGACATGGATCTGGTCGGCTGCTACGTCTATGACCCCGGCAAGGTAGGTCAGGACGCCGGCACGCTCGCGGCGATCGCTCCGATCGGCGTTGCCGCGACGAACTCGGTCGACGAGATCTGTGCGATCGACGCCGACGCCGTGGTCTATTCGCCGATGATGGCGAACGACGGTGACCTCATCCGACTGCTCGAGTCGGGGAAGAACGTCGTCACTCCGTGCGGCTGGGTCTACCCGCGCCGCGACGGTCGCACCGCGGAGATCGAGGCTGCGTGCGCTCGTGGCGGTGCGACGCTGCACGGCACGGGCATCCACCCTGGCGGGATCACCGAGCGGTTCCCACTCATGGCGTCGGCACTGTGCCGCGACATCCGCCACGTCCGCATGGAGGAGTTCTCCGACATCCGCAACTACGGGACCGCGTCGGTCGTGCGCGAGATCATGCTGTTCGGCCAGCCGCCCGACGTCGCGGCGCGCTCACCGATGCTGAAGGTGCTCGCGAACGGGTTCCTGCAGTCGATCGACATGGTCGCCGATGCGCTCGGCTTCCGGCTCGACGAGAAGAAGCGCACGACCCACGAGATGGCGGTCGCGACGCGCGAGATCGCCACGCCGTCGGGGCCGATCGCGGCGGGCACGGTCGCCGCTCAGCGGTTCTGCTGGCAGGGCACGGTCGACGACGAACCCGTGATCACCGTCAGGGTCAACTGGCTGATGGGCGACGGGCACCTCGATCCCGACTGGCGGCTCGGCGAGCAACGGTTCGAGGTCGAACTCGATGCCGACCCTCCGGTCGCGCTGACCTTCCACGGGCTGCACCCGCCGGTGGTGGGCGAACATCCCGAGATCGGACTGGTCGCGCCGGCGATGCACTGTGTGAACGCCATCCCCGCGGTGGTTGCCGCCGCGCCCGGCATCGCCACGTACATCGATCTCCCGCTGCTGCACGGCGCGGCGACCTCCTCGCGCCAACGCTGACCCGCGCGGGTTGTCCCATGTTCCTGCGGCTGTCCCACGGATCTGCGGCATGCCGCAGATCTCGGGGACAGCCGCAGTTCTGTGGGACAACGGTGATCGTGTCGGGCGAGGGTGATCGTGCCGGTAGGGGCGCGCTCGTCGAGGGCTGGCGGGTGACGACCTACAGCGGTTCGAAGGGCACCGTGAACGCCGGATGCTCGACACCGCCGTCGATCTCGAAGACCTTGCCGGTGACGAAACTCGCGGCGTCGCTCGCCAGATAGACGACCGCGGCGGCGATGTCGTCGGGTCGGCCGACGCGCCGCATTGGCGTGTTGTCGACGAGTTGCCGTCGCACGCTCGGGTCGGTGAGGACGTGCGCGAGCGCCTCGGTCTCGATCCCGCCGACCTCGACGGCGTTGATGCGCACCTTTGGCGCGAGTTCGGGCGCCATCGCCCGAGTCATCATCGAGAGTGCTGCCTTCGCCGTGGCGTAGGCCGTGAACATCGGTTGCACCATCGACGCGGCGCGGCTGCTGATGTTGACGACCGCGCCGTTGCCGTGTGCGGCGAGGTGTGGGACCGCGAGTTGAGTGAGGAGAAACGCCTGGGTGACGTTGAAGCGCAGCGCCGCCTCGAAGTTGCGTTCGCTCGTGCGGAGGGCGGGTCGGGGGAGCCAACCGCCGGCATTGTTGACGAGGATGTCGATGCGGTCGAAGCGATCGACGGTGGCGGCGACGAGCGCCTCGAGTCGTTCGGTCACGGTGACGTCGGTCGGCACCGCAAGCGCACGGCGGCCGCGCGATTCGATCGCGGCCGCGGTCGCGGCCAGGTCCTCGGGCGTGCGTGCCGCGACCACGACGTCGGCGCCCGCCTCGGCGAGCGCGATCGCGGTCGCCTGGCCGATACCCTTGCCGGCACCGGTGACGATCGCGACCCGGTCGTCGAGGCGGAACTTGTCGAGGATGCTCACGAGAGGCCTCCGGGGTCAGGCCGGGAGTGGTGCAAACTGGCGGAATGACGAGTGCGAACGTACCCCGAGTGCCCGCGACCGAGCCGGCCGACGTCATCGAGGCCCAGCTCCGCGAGTCGGGGTGTGTCGTGGTCGAGGGTGTGCTGGACGACGATCATCTCGACCGCCTCGAATCCGAACTGCGTCCCTTTCTCGATGCGACCCCACCCGGCGGCGACGAGTTCACGGGTTTCAACACGCGTCGCACCGGGTCGCTGATCGCGCGGGCGCCGTCGTTCCGACCGTTGGCGAACCACCCGATCGTGCTCGGGGCGCTCGATCGCGTCCTCGGTGACCACGCGACGAGCTACCAACTCCACCTGACCCAGATCATCGCGATCGGCCCCGGCGAACCCGCGCAACTCGTCCACCGCGACCAATGGGCGTTCGACTTCTTCACGTTTCCCGCCGGCTTCGAGGTCGAATGCCACACGATGTGGGCACTCACCGACTTCACCGCGGACAACGGCGCGACGCGCGTGATCCCGGGGAGCAATCACTGGGCCGACAAACTCCAACCGACGGTCGATCAGACCGTGCCTGCCGAGATGGCGCGCGGTTCGGTGATGCTCTACCTCGGCTCGCTGTACCACGGCGGCGGCGCCAACACGACCGGCGAAACGCGACTCGGCGTCAACGTCGGGTACACGCTGAGTTGGCTTCGCCAGGAGGAGAACCAGTACCTGGCGTGTCCGCCCGAGATCGCCCGCGAACTCGAACCCGAACTCGCCAAGCTCATCGGCTACCGCCGCGGCGCCTACGCGCTCGGCTACTTCGGAGACGTCCAAGACCCGATGGAGTACCTGCACCCGGTCCCGCGCACGGCCGCGCGGTTCGCGCCCTGAGTCGGGTCGGTCGCGCCGCGATGACCGAGGAGTTCGGACCGTGGGTTCCGTTGGCGATCGACGACGTCGCACAACTCCTGGATCCGCTCGGCCTGCTGTGGTGGGTCGCCGGGGGTCACGCGCTGGACCTTCACGTCGGTAGCTCGTGGCGCACTCACGACGACCTCGACGTCGGGGTTCGGCGGAGCGACGCGCCATTGCTTGCGCCACTCCTCGATGACTGGCGGGTCGAGGTCGCGGCGGATGGGCGCCTCACGCCTTGGTTCGGTCAGCCACTCGACGCGGCCGCGAACCAGAACAACCTCTGGATCGGGCACCGCGACGGGGCCTGGGCGCTCGACGTGCTGATCGGCGAGGGAGACGACGAGCGGTGGATCTACCGCCGCGACCCCAACCTGTCACTGCCGTGGAAGGAGGTACTCGCGCAGGCTCCGACCGGGGAGCGGTACCTCGCAGCATGGCTGCAACTCCTCTTCAAGTCCCGCGGGAACCGCGCCAAGGATCGCGACGATGCCGCAGTCGTGATCCCGACGCTGCGTGACGACGACCGCACGCGCCTTGCTCATTGGCTACCGGACGAGCACCCGTGGCAATCGATCGTCGCTGCAATGGTCGACGAGCGCCGGAGCATCAAGCGTCCGAGTCCCGAATGAAGTTGGAGCGTCGTTTCGACTGCTCGACGATTGACGAAATCCACCTATCTAGGTAGTCTTCTACCTATGGCGTTGAGCATCAAGAGCGAGCGTGCGGATCGGCTGGCCCGAGAGCTGGCTGCCCTGACCGGCGAGACCATCACCGAAGCGGTCGAAGCATCGCTCGCGGCGCGAATCGAGCGCGAACGGCAGCGGCGGGGCCGGCGAGATCTGTCCGACATCATCGAGCGATTCCGCGCGTTGCCGGTGATCGACGACCGGACACCAGAGGAGATCCTCGGCTACGACGACCGCGGCCTTCCGGCGTGATCGTCGTCGATACGTCAGCCCTTGCCGCGTTGCTGTTCGGCGAATCGGACACCGATCGGATCGCGGGGATTCTCGAACGGGAGCCGTCGGCGATCACCGCCGTGAACTGGGTCGAGCTCGGGATCGTCATCGAGGCTCGAACCGGACCGGAAGGCATCGTGTTACTGGACGAGCTCTTCCGACGCTCGCAGATCGAAGTCCGAGCGGTCGACGCGGACGTTGCGCACGATGCGCTCGTCGCATGGCGTCGCTTCGGCAAGGGCAACCACCCGGCCGCCCTGAATCTCGGCGACACGTTCTCGTACGCATTGGCGCGCCGACTCGATGTTCCGCTCTTGTTCGTCGGCGACGACTTCACCAAGACTGACGTCACGGTCGCGTGAGTCCGCGTTGCGCATTCTCGTCGCCTGAGCGCGGGCTTCCCAGCAACTTGAGCGAGTTCCGCCATCGCCTGAATTCGCCGGCTGACATCGCCCGCGACGATCGATTCGGCGCCGCGTGTCACTCCGTCTCGAGCACCCGAGAAGATTCTTGGTTTTGTTGGCGTTTCCTCTTGTGATGCGAACACTTGTATGGGGTATGCACTTGCGTGGACCGGGCTCTGGATGTGGTGTAGGTCGAGATGGCCAGCGTGGCGCGCCAACTCCTCGATCATGTGCGCGTGGATCGAGCGCAGCGAGACGCGCCGCCCGTCCGTTCGACGATGTCGTCGAGGTCGTGCCCCCCGCAGCCGCGCAGTTGGCGAGCACCACGTCGACCGTGCGGTGCAGGCCCGGCTTCCGATCACAGTCGTTCGTCGGCAGCATGCTCCTCGGCGGTCCAGGGGTCGCGGGAGCGTGACGAGGATCAGGGTGTGAAGGTCGGCGGGGTGCGGTTTGGGTCGCTCGGACTCATCAACCCGAACGTGATCCCGAACGGCGATTCGACGACGGCATAGCGCGAGCCCCAGAACGCGTCGTAGGGAGCCTTGCAGGGCACAGCGCCCCGCTCGATTGCCAGTACGTAGCCGCGGTCGACGGCGTCGCGATCGTCGGTCTGCAAGTTCACGACGACCCCGCGGAAGTCGGTCGACACCCCACCCCAGTCGGCCGCGAACCGACTGCTGTCGAGGTCGGCATCGATGTCGTCCGCAGCGCCGAAGCTGCGGTGGTGCCGGATCCAGGCATGCCAATCGGGATCGACAGGGTCGACCTCGACGCCGAGCGCGGTCAGGAACTCGGTCAACCCGACGACATCATCGACGACGATGTTGATCGACCCGAAACGAGTGGCCATCGGCGCAAGGTAGTTCGGAGAGGCGTCAGGCGCTTCGCGTCGTGCCGCCCGGGTAGTTGCCTCCACCGAACTGCGCGTCGAGCGTGTCGTAGTCGATCGCGAACCCGACA
>Ga0233425_10002541_pt1 | contig 35475 bp, 32 predicted proteins | sample Watercolumn_Towu_2_FD_181712 | JGI IMG/M metagenome (GOLD analysis project Ga0233425, IMG submission 181712) | Freshwater microbial communities from Lake Towuti, South Sulawesi, Indonesia - Watercolumn_Towuti2014_140_MG | ecosystem: Environmental > Aquatic > Freshwater > Lake | place...
AAACAATTTGGTCTTTTGTAACTTTGCTATTATCCATTGGAGTTAAATATGTCACAGTCATCTTTCTCCCATTTATATTTATCAAGAAACAAATTAAGTTTGAATATCTCATTTGCATCTTACTTGCCTGCCTGTTCTGCGCTCCACTTTTGTATCATTATTCCTGGCAATATCAACCATGGTATGTAACTTGGTTGGTGCCACTTGCCGCCATAATAGATAATAAACCAATCAAGTGGAGTATTGTCGCCTATAGTATGTCAGCCTTTAGTCGTTATCTATTTTTTATAGGTACCGGATCATGGCTTGGTACAGTTGTCCAACACATACTAATGACATTTACACTGCCTTTTTTAATATTTCTTTGGTACGCAATTCTAGAACTAAGAGCAAAAAACAAATAATCATAGAAATTAGGCTAATCGTATCCCCGTAAATGCTTGCTTTTGATCTCTCCATTTTTAACACAACATTTCTTGAGTCGCTTCCACTCATCACTTTGATCAAACCATTTTCTCCCGTAGGTTCAGTTGTTAATAATTGACCTTTATCATCTCTGGCAACCCATTCTGGGAAATAATATTTTGATACGGTATATTCTCTGTTTTCAGAGACGTCAAAGGCAATCGTTCTTCCATTGTTTGTAATCATTAAATTGTTAACCATGGGTGTTACTAGAGATATTGGTTTGCTTTTTAAACATTCACTCGTCCAAATAGAGAGGTATTCATCTGCCCAAGTATTTGTCATGCACGGATCATCGACTGTATATTTTGTACCAAATTGGTAACCAGCAACGTTGTAATAAGAGCGATTTAAAATCAATGGCACAAACAATAACGCAATCAAGCCAACTAAAACATATTTATTTTTTCGGTAGTACTCAATCAAAATAGCATAAGCGACAGCCAAAGCGGTAGTGACGATTGTCAGTATCCTAAACGGAAACTGGAAATATCTTAAATATATAATCTTTTCCCACAGCCATGCGCTCTCTGGACTCATCAAATATATACCACCATACGCAATAATTAATATTATCTTCAATATCTGTATATATTTATTTCTCAAGTCTTTATGATAAAAATATGCGTATGTTGTCAATGCCAAAACGATAGACAATGTTATGCCTAGATACGCCGATTTAGATGGCGATGTCATCAGTAGTTGATGAGAAATGGGAATGGGGTGATCTATATATCCAGTTTTTACTAACTCATTACTTTCATATCTCGTAAGGTTTTTTTCCGCGAATATTGGTATCAAGCTAAACGCAGACAATCCACAACCCAAAACAATAGCCAATAAATAGCTTGGATATTTCTTCAGGTTATTGCTGGATAATATCAAAAACAAAAGTAGCGTCCCAAGCAACATAATAGCTGTCAAAGAATGAGTCAAAATAATAACAGCCAAACCCATGGCTGCAGCCACACTCTGTCTTCGAGACAATCTATTGTTAGAAGTATAAAACAGCCACCACAACCATGGTACTAGTGACAAGGCAGAAGCTTCTGTTAAAGAACCTCGATGGAAAAAATCATGATAAAAATACGGAGCAGTGATAAACGCAATAGTCCCAAGTGTTTTTGCCAAATTTCCATTTACAAAAGAACCAAGTAATACCCACATGCCGATGGTTCCAGTAGCAGTCATCAAGAGATATATCAGTTTTACTGCCTTGATACTTGAAAACCCTAAATACTGAAAAATACTCCCTAAATAATATATGAGAGGAGAATAATATTTAAAAATAAAGTTTCCTGCGCCATGTCCAAAAGCATCCACGTACCTGACGGGGAATTGACCAGATATCAGCTCATGATACATAGCTTCCATTCTGGTCACTTGAACATTGTCTATGACATGAAACAATCCATCATGCAAACTAGGGATATTGATCCACAAATACACCGGCACTATCAGTACCCAAATCCATTTCATCATGTATATAGCTTATCAAATTTTTAGTTTATAATGATTGCATGCAGTGGTTTCCCAAGCTCAAACGAATCGAATGGTTTAGTTTATTTATTATCATTTCAATCTACATTGGTCTTACCTTTTCCAATCTTACCAAGCTTCCGATGTTTGTTGACGAAGCTCTCTACTTGCGTTGGGGGCAGATCGCTGGCGCAGATGCAACCTGGAGATTTATTAGCTTGACTGATGGGAAGCAACCTCTATATACGTGGGCTGTAGTTCCTTTCATGAATTACTTTGGCGATCCTTTATATGGAGGCAGATTTGTCTCTGCATTATGTGGTTTATTTACAATGTTGGGAGTCATGTATGCTGGTTGGCTTATTGCAGATAAACAACTTGCATTTTGGGCTGGATTATTTGCATTATTTTCGCCATTCTTATTTTTTTATAATCGCTTTGCTGTCATGGAAGCCATGGAAGTCATGTTTGGCGTTTGGATCTTCAATATGTCCATCTTGTTAGCCCGTACTAGGCGACTTGATGTAGCACTCTTGTTGGGCATGTGGTCAGGATTAGCTTTACTAGTTAAATCACCCGCATTGATGTTTGTACTTTTGATACCTTCTGCATATATCCTCGAAATTGATTTCAAAAAAATATTTTCAAAAGCAACGTTCCAATTTATTGGGTTAGTATTTATTGCCTGGGCACTGGCAGAGGTAATCAATAATATTCAGCGACTCTCTCCATGGATGGGAATGATCAAAGAAAAGAATTTATCATTTATCGTTCCCTATGACGAAATTTTCCAGGATTCACTTAGATTGTGGAACAATTTTAAAGATATTTGGAGATGGCATGCTCATTACACCACAGTACCTGTCTTACTCACTGCGTTATTCGGCACATTTACTTGGGCCAAAGAGCATTGGCGTAAATCGTTGCTGACATTCGGATGGTTTTTCCTCCCCGTGTTTGGCACTGTTTTAGTGGCAAAATTGTTTGCGCCACGCTATATGATGTTCACTACTCCTTTCCTCATGATCTTGTCCGGCTACGGTATTGTATCGTTAAAAAATACCAAATTACGTATCGCTCTATTTACTTTATTGGTCTTACTGCCATTCTTACAAATCAGGCAACTAATTACCGATCCCATACACTACTCATATCTCAAAATGGATGAAGGATACGTCAATGGTTGGTCAGCTGGTAACGGTACCAAGCAGATAGCTCAGTGGGCGATATCGCGTATTCAAGACACTGGCAAGCCTATGACAATCTACACCGAAGGTACTTTTGGTATTTTACCTCATGGTTTGGAATTGTATGTCCAAGGGAAAACCAACAAACTCACCGTTACTGGCTTATATCCTATTGGTGATATTCCACCAGCCATAGTAGTCGCGCAAGCATACAACAACCCAGAAACCTATTTGATTCTCAACAACACCCTCACTCAAGATGTTCCAGCTGGTTTAGAGCTAGTAGCTAGCTACGACAAATTACGCGACAATCCTATGCGTTTATACCGTGTCATACCTAGGTAACTATGCGCAAAGCTATTCTTGGTTTATTTATTGTAATCACATTCCTGATCTTTAAACCTCTGTTAAGCAGTTCATGGTACCCCATGCATGACTCTACTCACATTGCCCGGGTATATTTGCTAGAAAAAACGATCAAGAGCGGTCAAATTCCCGCAATCTGGGCCAGTGATATTGGTGATGGAGCAGGCTATCCTCTCTTTCACTTTTATGCTCCACTCGTTTATTATTTAAGTCTCTTTGGTAAATTGCTCACCGGTTCATATTTTGTAGGCATAAAAATTGTTCTTATTCTCGCGACAGTCGTGAGTCTAAGTGGCATGTATTTACTGACTCGCAAATGGGGTAGGTCAGCGGGGATAGTTGCCTCGATCTCATACGTTCTCTTGCCATACGCTGCAATCAACATCTATGTCCGTGGTGCATTTGCCGAGTATCTAGCTATGAGTTTACTACCATGGGTATTTTATGTTTGGACCGACTTAGAATCAAGAAAAAAGCAAGTTATCGCTACAGTTATCACATCATTATTTTTACTCTCTCACAATCTCATGCCACTTATCACCGCTCCTTTCTTACTTGTTTGGATTATTCTAAATAAACCAAAAAAATATACAAAGTGGTTCCTGCCTCTGATTGTCACCTTTACCTTATCTGCGTTTTATTTGCTACCTGTTTTATTTGAGCGTAGCTTTGTGATGGCCGACTCAGTTGCCCGTACTACCAATTATGCCCTCCATTTTGTCAGTCCTGCGCAATTGTGGAATTCTATGTGGGGATATGGTGGATCCGGCTTGGGGCTAGAAGATGGTATGTCATTCAAGATCGGCAAAATCCAGTTGATCTTGGCTATTATTGCAACGGTATTAATCATTTTACGCAAGAATTTAAAACTCTTATTTTGCGTGATGGCCGGGATTGGAGCGTATTTCATGACTACACAGTACTCCGTAATGATTTGGCAGAGTATTGGTACTTTATCTATCGTACAATTCCCATGGCGTTTTCTGGCTCTTGGCGGCTTCTTTGTCTCAATGCTCGCTGGCTACTCTACTACATTAGTATCTTCTAAAGTTTGGCAGTTCATAATTACCACGAGCGTAGTGCTGGCTTTATTATTTTTCAATTTAAAATATTTCATTCCGCAAACAACATTTCCCTCTAATCAGCAAAACTATACCAACCAAAGTTACATCAACTCTTTGCCAAATATTATCCCAGAATATCAACCATCATGGAGTCATATTACCAATGCAATACTACCTGAATATACTATCTTGCCGCAGTTATATTACCCTACATGGCAGGTAACACTGGACTCACGCAGAATATCTGCTTTCCCGATCAATGGTTACTTGGCGTTTTCCAATCCAACTCAATCGACTGATTATAGTATCAAACAAGTGCACACCAATCTTGAATATATTGCGCATATCCTTTCACTTTCGTCATTAATATTTTTAATCTACGTATATGGCAAAAAGTAAAATTATCATCATATTATCTTTGGCTGTTTTACTAGCATATGGCATGTCGATGCAATATGGATTTTCACAAGATGATTGGTTTCACCTCTCCATCTCAAAAGCTGGATCAATCAAAGATTTTTTCAACTTTTTTAACCCGTTTGACGTATCGTGGATATTCTTTAGACCTTTATCCACTCAACTGCCATATTGGTTTGCATACTCTATATTTGGGTTAGATATTGCGCCATACTTCATGCATTTTCTAATGCTCCTAGTTCATCTTGCCAATGCGTATATCGTTGTCCAAATCGCCAGTCAGTATCTCCAGTCAAATCTTTCTTTATTGCTTGGGCTAATGTATGCCATTTCCAATACTCATTTTCTTTCGCTATATTATATCGGAGCCATCCAACAACTAATATCTACATTTTTTAGTTTAATCGCGATCTATCTAGTCACAGCAAAACCAAAACCATCCCCATTTTCTCTCGCTATTCTCACGCTTTGCGCTCTACTGAGCAAAGAACTCGCTCTTCGCTTACCTCCCATATTACTTCTTCTCACATATCTCAACAATCACAACATCTTCAAGTCACTTAAAATAGTTTTTAGTTCGATACTGGTTGCTGTCGCTTATGTCATATTCAGACTGATCATCGGCAACGCGGGTGCCTCTGAATACGTCGTGAATTTTTCTCTTTCCACCACTCTCGCCACACTCATGTGGTATGGCTTATTCATCATGAGTTTCCCCGAAAAGTTGCTGTCTTATGGGTTATCAGCAGGTAGGATCAATATTCTAGGGTTTTTACAGGACTTTGGCTTGTTGGGATATTTTGTATTAATCACTGCAACAATTTTGGGTATATTGTTTATCTTGCGCTTACTGTATACTCTCAAAAATCCAAAAACTAGCAACTCATTGCTCTACCTGTTACTTGCGTTCATTTCTATTCTCCCAGTCATATTCTTACCTACTCATAGATATCCGCATTATCTTGACCTTACTCTTCTCTTTCTCGGTATATGGGTCCTGCAAAATATTGAGTTAAATCTTCGAGTCTACTTGTATTCTGCCATAGTCGCCATGGGTATCATATCTAGTATCAATATAGAAACATCAACTCATTGGACTACACAAAGGGCAATCAAATCAAAAGAAATAGCTCAAAAAATAATCGCCGAAAAAGCATGCACAAGTTCTACTGGGGTGACATTTACTGGTTCCAAAACCGATCTTCAAGAGATTGCATATGCCATGTCGATCGCCAATGGCCCCAGAATAATATGTCAAAATACTGGATTGCAGGTATACTACAAAGAGCTACCATGACAGAATTACATTTAGATAATCTAAAGGCAAGAGCTTTTAAAGGTGTATTTACACTTACTTTTAGGCGACTGATCCTCAAAATTATCGATACTATTGGACTAATTTTTTTGGCGCGGGCCTTATCGACTGACTCATTTGGAGTATTTGGTATTATTAGTTTCGTTGTATTTACTTTCTTGTCGTTCTTTTCCGATATTGGTTTTGGAGCCGCGTTAATTCAAAAAAATGATCAGCTCACCAAATCTGATATTCAAACCACTTTCACTATCCAGCAAGGACTTGTGAGTTTATTACTACTAATCGCCTGGATCGCGGCCCCCTCTATTTCTCACTGGTACAACCTCGATGGGCAAGGGATGTGGCTCATTCGAGTCTTATCATTGAGCTTGTTTCTCACTTCCTTTAAAACCATACCATCTATTCTTTTAGAGCGAGAGCTCAAATTTGAAAAATTAATCATTCCAGAAATTATCGAGACAATCACATACAATACTATCGCTGTATATATGGCGATTCACCAATATGGAGTTTGGAGTTTAGTGATTGCTATCCTTGCCCGTACTACTATTGGTGCCATCACGCTCAATCTCATCAAACCCTGGAAGATAGGCTGGACATTTTCTATGGAATCTGCCAAGGCTCTACTCCATTTTGGAGTGCCATATCAACTCAATAGTGTCTTAGCGTTAATCAAAGACAACGTGGCTCCCACGTTGATTGCATTCTGGTATGGTCCCGCCGCAGTTGCTTACGTCAACTTGGCTCAAAATATTGCTAGTCGTCCTATGGAAATAATCAATATTGTATCTAGAGTCACTTTTCCGGCCTATTCGCGGATACAAGGAGACTTACCTCGAGTCAAAAGATGGATCGAAAAATCAGTCTCCTTTATGGCATATCTATACTATCCTGCCATTACCGGACTTATTATCGTAGCGCCCGGTATCCTTCAATATTTGTATGCCAACAAAGCGGACAAATGGCTTCCTGCTTTGCCTACTTTGCTCCTTTTCTTGGCCGGGGCATTTCCAATTATCATTACGACTACCTACACAAATGCTTTATATGCCCTAGGTCGCCCCAAAATAGTATTATGTCTCATGGGTGTATATACATTTATGACTTGGGGTTTAGGTGCTCCTCTGATTTACAAATACGGGTACGTCGGGATAGCCATCGCCGGGTTAATTATTACCTACCTTACACTACCATTTGTCGTCAAAGCTCTAAACAATTTAGTTAGGGTAGATACATGGGACTCAATCAAAAAACCTCTGTACGCTAGTGCAATTATGGGTGGTGTCACCTACTATATAAATTCGATATTTACCCATTCTTTGCTCACTCTGATATTTACATGTCTAGTTGGGGTGGTAACATATATCTTGGCAATCATATTAATCGATGGTCCGAAACTAAAAGCCGAACTGGCTATATACGCAGGACTGATAGGTAAAAGGAATTTATGAATCTTACAAATGAAAAGATATCAGTGATCATTCCTACAGTTAATGCTCACGAAGAACTCGACCTTGCTATAGCTAGTATCAAAAAAAATTCAGATTGCCCAATTGAGTTCGTGATCGTTATTGATCCAGACATGAATACTGGAGCAGTGAATCGAGATATCTTAAATGTCTGCAAAAAACACAAAGTCAAAGCGTGGGTCAACAAAGAAAATCTAGGGCCATACGGCAACTGGAATAGAGGTGCAGAAGTAGCTACGACAGATTGGTTAGTATTTGCCACAGACGATCAATACTTTGCCCCACATTGGGACTCAAATCTGCTCAAGTATTGGCAACCAAAGCGGCTTATTGCGGGTAGGCTCATAGAGCCAGGAATCATTCCTGTATACAAAACCAATATTCAAAAAGATTTTGGAGTCTTGCCATCTGAATTCAAAGAATCAGAATTTATTGCGTGGTGCGCGAGTCGCAAAGCAACTGGCTATACTCCAGACGGATTTTTCATCCCCATGCTACAAAAAAGAGAAGATTATGATGCATTAGGACATTATCCTGTCGCCGGCAAATTTGGCACCTCTACTGCTGTCAGCAACGATTATCTCTATGTTCAAGCCGCCTTGAAAAAGGGCTACAAATTTGGAACCGCCGAAGATTCGTATTCATATCATTTCCAAGCTAGTTCATGGAAAAAGAAAACGTTAAATCCTAGTATTGCGGCTGTAGTGCTCACAAAAAATGAAGAACTCGATCTTCCTCAATGTTTAAAATCCTTAGATTGGGTACAGGAAATAGTTGTGGTAGATTCAGGTTCGACAGACCAAACTCTTAAAATTGCCAAAAAGCACAAGGCAACTGTTTACAGCAAAGATTTTGACAATTTTGCCGCGCAACGCAACTTTGCTTTATCCAAAGTTGCTACTTACAACTGGGTCATCATGCTCGATGCAGACGAAGTGCTAGAGAAATCATTGTCAAAAGAACTCCAATTTTATGCCAAAGATATCTATCTAGATGGAGTTTCTATACCTCGCAAAAATTACATTTTCGGGAAATGGATAGAACACACCGATTGGTATCCTGATCATCGTTTAGTGTTCTTTAGACCTAAGATGGTGCAATTTACCGGGGATGTTCATGAGCGAGCGCAATTTATCAAAGGCAATGGCACTGTTGCCACAGCCGAAGGACATATCCTGCATCACAACTATGACTCTCTTACAGAATTTATCTCTAAAAACATACTAGAGTACCCACAACAATATGCATCAGTATTAAACAATGACAAAGTCAAATTTCGTGCCATGGATCTTTTGACAAAACCCATCGCCGAGTTTATGCGCCGGTTTTTCTTGTCAGAAGGTTACAAAGACGGTATGTATGGATTTATCTTGTCTCTACTCATGGGTCTCCAGACATTAGTGGCATACTGTTATCTATGGGAATTGCAAGGCAAGCGTCAAGACCTCACTACCCAAGAAACACAAGCAATATTTGCCACTCTCAAAGGTCGTAGTTCTGAACTATCATATTGGCTCACTACTCTCGCCATCGAGAGTTCAAAAGGTGCAACTAAATTAATGCATCGACTCAAACGTAAAGCCCTGAAAGTGATGCAAGGTCTATGATAGCCAAACGCAAAAAAATCAAACATGCGGCAGTTTTAATCAACTTCAAAGATGCCCAAATGACCGCCACGTGTGTCAAATCAATTGAGGCCAGTAAAGATGCCCCCTACATCATCGTCGTCGACAATGGTTCTTCAAGTGAGTGTATCGCAGAATTACGCGCTTTATGTCCAAACATCGACCTTATTGTGACGGGCGCCAATATCGGCTTCTCCGCTGGGAACAATGTTGGCATCAAGAAAGCGTTGAAACTGGGAGCAGAAGTTGTTTATATCATCAACAATGATACGCTCGTAGACCAAAATCTCTTCTTTAGAGCTTATCGTTATGTGGCCAGCAAAAATCGCCTCGCTGGCGCCAAGATTTATTACGCTAAAGGTTATGAATATCATGCGCATCAAAAAGGTCTAGGTAATGTCATCTGGTACGCTGGTGGCTATTTTGATTGGAGTATGGCTGTGTCACGTCATTTTGGGATAGATGAAGTCGATGTCGGTCAGTATGACACCATCACCAAAGTAGACTTTATCACCGGCTGTTTTATGGCAGTTCCAAAACAAGTATTTAAAAAAATTGGCTTTCTTGACGAACCATTTTTCTTATACTTAGAAGATAGTGATTTTTCTTTACATGCAGTCCAAAAGGGGGTAGAGGTCATGTACAACCCGAGCCTTGTTGTACATCACTGCAATGGTGGCAGTACGGGAGCCGCTTCACCTCTTGTAGATTACTACATGACTCGCAATCGATTCTTCATCGGCAAAAGGTATGGGTCATGGCGTCTGCGCGTTGCTTTATTGAAAGAAGCGATTTTACGCAACTGGGGCAATCCTATTCGCCGAAAAGCATTTTTGGATTACATAGCTGGTAGAATGGGAAATAGGAATGAAGAAATATTTGCCCTTGTGGCTAAAATTAAAAAATAATTATTCTCAGATCGTTCTTGGGTTATTTTTGAGTACAGTACTAGCCTTGTTGTATACCAATCTTGGCAGGGACGCATTATTTGACTGGGATGAGGGTATTTATGGCGAGTTGGGTAGACAAATCGTAATCACCAAAAACATCTTGACCACTTTTTGGAATGGTGCGGTCTGGATGGAAAAACCTCCCGGAATCGCTTGGCTATCTGCGATTGGTATTTACTTGCTCGGCCCATCATCTTTGGGTGCCAGGTTGCTCATGCCGCTTGTTGCGGTTTATGTGCTGTATGTTGTTTATCGCATTGGCAACAAGATCGGTGGTGCACATTTTGGTTTCATTGCCGCCGGGGTGTTGGCATCCCTCAATCTATTCCTAGGTCGCACTAGAGCTGTCAATACGGACATGGCGCTTCTAGCAAGTATCTCTACCACGGTGCTATTTTTACTCGAAAATAAACCTAGCTGGTGGGTTGCATTGTCTATTTTTGGGGGAATCTGGTTTAAAGGTTTAGCTGGTTTTATATCACTCATCATTGCTTTACCGCTTCTTATCTCCAAACCCAGAAAATACATGATATCCCTTCTGATTTATATTTTTGCCTTTGTACTCCCATGGCACTTGTATTCATATCTTAGATTTAAGCGCGATTTTTATAACCCATATTTTATTGAGCAAGTAGTGCGCCGCGCCACATCTCAGATTGAGTTTCATTTTGAAAACAAATGGTATTACTTCAATTATTTGTATGACAACCTTGGTGTCGGCGTAATCTGTGTAACTTTGATCGGTATCTGTTCGCTGGTTTTAAAAAAGAAAAACTTTTTCTTGATATGGTGGATCATGGCACCCCTTGGTATTTATACATTAGCCAAAACGAGATTATTTTGGTACATCCTCCCTATTTATCCAGCTATTTCACTGTTAATCGCTCATGCCATTACACATTTTAGTTATACAAAAACAAGCCAAAAGATCATTGCAATCCTCAGTATTGGGATATTAATTCAAGCTACAATCACTACTTCTAAATCTGTAGAAATAACAAAAAAATTTGCACAAAATCCCGACAGAATTCAAGTTGCACAAATCCTCAGTAAGTACAAAGATAAGACATTGATGGTACTAGTTCCACCATCTGAAAGATTGTCCGAAGCTCTTTTGCCAGACGTTGCAAAATTGAGTTCTAGTTTCCGTTACGGAGGTATGCCATCGGTTGTATTTTATTTTCAAGGAAATGTGCTGTTTTATTATGATGTCGACAAATTCAAAGATGAATGGCAAAAAGCGATAGCGCCACTAGCTCTCATCGCTGTGCAAGATATAAAATATATTCCCAATAACTATGTAGAAGTTGCCATCACGCCTACCTACATCGGGATTCAAAAGGGGGTCTATGCTTTGCGTTAGTACTCAGATTGCGCGTGATGAGTCTCTTGGTGTCTTTGAAAAAATGCTCCAGAGTGTGGCGTTTGCCGACGAACTCATTATCTTCAATATGGAGCGCCAAGACGCAGAAGCAAAAAAGCTTTTTGCCAAATACAAAGCCAAAGTCATCGATGTCAAAACTCCCAAAATCGTCGAAGCAATCAGAGAACTTCAAATACAGGCATCTTCCAGTGACTGGGTCCTCGTCATGGACTGTGACGAGGTTGTGACAGCCGATCTCGCGGGTGAAATCCAGGCAATCACAGGAAATTTAGCTTCTTGTAGTGCCTACGCTATTGGTCGTGACAACTTTAGCCTAGGCTATCCCATGAATCATGGTGGCTGGGAGCGAGATTACGTCGTACGCCTCGTCCGGAAAAAAGACTTTGTCTCATGGGGGACCAATATCCATGCGAGCCCTGTAGTCAAAGGGAGTACGATCAAAACCACCTCTGTCATGCAACATCACAAAGATGCCAATCTTGTGCAGATGGTACAGAAAACCAACCGCTACTCAAACATCGAAGCTCAGCAATTTTTCGCTAGTGGCATGGCACCTGTCAGTCCAGTCATACTATGTCGCAAATGGATCATGGAGACGTTACGCCGAGGTATATTTAAAAGGGGACTCTTGGACAAACAAATCGGTCTCATTCAGGCCATGTACCAAGGTTTTTCCGTCTTTATCTCCTACGCCAAGCTATATGAAAAACAGATAAACAAAATAAGCAAAATGAGTAAGTCCTCCAATCTATGACAATATCAACCACCACAGCATATCTCATCTTCATATCGATGATTCGAATCATCGATACAAAAATATGTCACAAGTATCAAAAAACAAATTAAATAACAAAGTATACGAGCGAATATTTTCGTTATTTCCGCAATTTCTACATCGAATGGTTGTAAAAAATAAACAATCCATAGTCATCGATGCGTTTTTTACTCGTACCGAAAAAATAGTATTTTCAAAACGTATTGCAATAGCCTTCATGTTAGTCAAAGGTTACAACTATCGCCAAATATCTGCAAAAATTAAAGTTAGTACCAGTACAATATTAAAAATTGCAGACTGTCTCCGCAACTCCAATGATGATTCGATTGTCCATGAATTGGAGCTAATCGCGAAGGAAGATGCATTTATCGAATTTCTTGGAGCTATCGACTACAAAATCTCTAAACTACTCCCTCCAAAAAGTGGCAATTGGTCGGTTTGGAGAGGTAGAATAGAAAAAGCCAAAGCTAGCAAACAAGTCAAAATATAACACATAATTGTATCGATGATTCGAATCATCGATACGTAAGGTAGATACATGAGTGCAAATAGCAAGGAAGCAAAAAAAGCTAATAAAACTAATAAAGCTCTTATCGTCAGTCCGTATTTAGATCATCTAGGTGGGGGAGAAAGGTATATGCTTGCAGCTGCCTCAGCCCTAGAGGCTCTCGGTTATCAAATCTACTTTTCCTGGGACAATTTAGCCGAAATTACCAAATTATCCACCATGCTTGGTATTACCTTAAAATCACCTCTCTTAGATCCATTAGTGAAACAACTCTATTTTGGGAGCAACCCAATCTCCATGTACAACAAAACACGCGCCTACGATGTCGTCTTTTATCTCTCCGACGGCTCTATCCCGTTACTGGGTGGACGGAAAAATATCTTGCATATGCAAGTCCCTTTTCACGATGTGGGTGGCAGATCCCTCAAAAACGGCTTCAAAAAACTATGTGTGCACGATATCGTGGTCAACTCACGCTTTACCAAAGCCGTGATTGATCAAGAATATGGTGTCAACTCCAAAGTACTTTATCCGCCGGTTGAGATGATCAAAAAGGAGGCAACTAAACAACAGCAAATTTTATCGGTAGGTCGTTTTGAACCTTTCCTCAACACTAAACATCAGGATGTATTGATCGAAGGATTTCGGCGTTTATCAGCACAAATATCAGGGTGGAAACTAGTCCTTGCCGGTGGCACTAGTAGTGATACCTGGTTGCAGACATTAAAAGCAAAAGCCGCAGGGTTGAACATCACTTTTGCCGTCAACGTTTCGCATACTGAGCTCTCTGCGCTGTATGCTGAAAGCCAAATCTATTGGCATGCTGCTGGGTACGGTGTCGATGAGCGCAAAAATCCTGAGCTCACCGAACATTTTGGCATCTCCACCGTTGAAGCTATATCAGCGCATTGCATCCCCCTGGTCGTCCCGTATGGTGGACAGCGCGAAATAGTCAGCTCAGAAAATCTGCATTGGCAATCAATAGACGAATTAGTAATCAAATCTAAACGGGAAATAGAAACCCCTACTCAACTAGATGTTAATATAGACAAATACTCAACTGTTGAATTTAAAAACAATCTTGCCAATCTATTATGAAATTTATATCCACTTTGTTTAAATCCAAACTATTTTTAACAGGCCTATTGATCCGTTTGGTTTTGATGCCATTTACTGCTCATTATGATCTTCGCGGTATCAATTTTGCCATCTTCCAACTCCCTTTTAATCACGTCCTCAATGTATACGAAATCGCACAATCAGGCCCTGTTGACTACATTACAAGAGTCAATTTTGGACGGGAATACTTTATATATCCTCCTCTTACATACTTTACACTAGGTAGTTTTATGTGGATTCTCAAACCATTGTACGGTCACGAGTTTGTCAATTGGATCCAAGGTTATGGCAACGATGTCTTGAGTGTCATTACTCACCCTCAAGTTTTTAGATATCTCTTCCTCATGAAAATTCCATACCTATTTTTTGATATTCTTACAATCTTTGGGTTGTACAAAATGGTCAATAATACCAAAGAGCAAAAGATAGTACTCAAATACTGGTGGCTCAACCCAATTACAATATTTCTTCCTTATGTCTGGGGTCAATTTGACATTATTCCAGCTGCAATCTCAGTCGTTGCAGTATGGCTTATGCAAAAGAAGCCAGTTTTAGGATCTATGATCCTAGGTCTCGCCGCCGCCTACAAAAACTATCCTCTTATGTTTTTACCAGTAGTTGCGGTAGCTATTGCAAAAAATTGGAAACAAGGTATTTCGATGTTTGTAGCCGGCATGCTACCATTCATCCTGACAACGGCACCCTATGCTTGGCATAGTTTTTTTCGAGAGACAGTGCTTGTTTCTTGGCAATCTCAAAAAATGCTGGATTTTATGATGGGGATTGGTGGTGATATAGGTATATATCCTTTTGTTATCGCATATACATTAATTGGATTTTGGTCATTCTATTTTGCACGCAAAAGAGGAGATGCAATCGGTCCTATCGTCATGTCACTACTGCTTTATTACGCCACCACCAACTTTCATCAGCAATGGTTTTTATGGATATTACCGTTTTTAGTATTTTATGCAGTCAAATACGTCTCATTTAGACCGTTGTTCTACTGGATCATTGGGTTATTTTTTCTGCGACTTGTATCTTTGCAAGGCAATGTCACTACCGAGTTATTTTTATGGATTGCACCAGCAATAGATGATCTACCCAAATCTCGTTACCTCGTAGGTCTACTATACGATATCAATAAAGTGCGCAATATCATAGCTAGTTTTTATTTTGCGACTGCCATTTGGGTTTCTGGATGGATAGCCACCAAGGAGGAAACGTGAATAGACTAGATAATCACCAACCTCTATCGACTCACAATATCTACTTTGCAAAAATAGATAGTATTTCACAGACTTTCATCTCACATCGGGCAAATTTAAACATTGTCAGTATTTGTTTGCGTAATCCCAATCGGTTGTTGATTCCACTTCGGTTCGAGCTTTACGATGACGATGGAGGTGTAGTCAGATCTCTAGATTTTACAGGTGGCAATATTGACAATTTTGACTGTACCAAATTTCAGTTTGATCCAATATCTAGCTCAAAAGATAAAAAGTATACTGCTCAAATTCATTCAGTCATTGATCCATTACTCGATCCACAAGAAAAAGCCGCTGTGCAATCTGGTATTTATGTCGAGTCTCATGGAGGGGGCGATTATATTGGTGGCAACGCCTATATCAATGGTGCAGACTCAGGTTATGATCTCCATTTTAAAACTTTTTATCGTCAAGATATTCAAACTGTTTTCAAAGAATCATATATGAGTTTTAGCTATCGCGTCATGCAAGACAGAGCGTTTATTATTGCTTTTCTCATTATTCTTTCTTTTATATTCTTTAAACATCACCGAGCTAAATGAAAAAATTCATTTGGATTCTTACTATCATTTTGTTTTTTGCCGCTTTTCTGCTTCGCCTTTATAAGTATGAAATCAATTCTAGTTTTGATTGGGATCAAAATCGAGACTACGGTGAAGTTCAAAAAATTATGAACGGTACACCTGTCATCCTAGGGCCAGTTGCAAAAGGTAGTGGAGGATTTCATTTGGGGTCATTATATTACTACCTCTTAGTGCCAAGTTATTGGATTATGGATCATAGCTTGTACTCTTTGCCACTTACGAGCATTGTTCTAGACACCTTTTTTGCGGCCGCGATTTTTTTATTACTACACAATGTCATAGGTAAAAAAGTAGCCATTGCTACTTCTATAGTCTGGATAGTTAGTTGGTATTTGGTCTCAGCGTCACGCGTATCATGGAACGTAGCACTTGTGCCTCTATGGAACTTATTAACATTGATTTCGTTATATAGAGTGATTAAAGAACGCTCGCAGCAATATTTTTATTCGTTAGGATTACTTTTAGGACTATCATTTCACATTCATGTTTCCATTATTCCTCTCATACCGATATTTTTAGCACTATATTTCAAGCAAATGAAATATACTTTTAAAGATTGGATTATTTTTTGTATCTTGGCAATAACTCCATTAATTCCGCTTATCACTTTTGATATCAAGCATGGATTTTTCAATGCGCACCTACTAAGAAATCAACTTGGATCACAAATGGCGGCACGTGAAAGTATTCGCCTGATGTTGAGTATGACGATGATCAAACTGGGCAAGGTAGTCAGTGGCATCTTTTTGGCAAAGTTTGTCGACAATATTTATCTTGGTATTATTACAACGCTATTGGCATATACAACGATCGTATTTGATAAGAAATTGTTACACCAGCTGGCAGGTTGGTCTATTATTATTTCCATAATTCTTATTCTCGCTCTAGGCGACTATGGCTTCCCAGAATATTATTTTTCACCAGTTTATCTGTCAATCATGCTACTATATGTTTCTCAAATCTGTAAATTACCCAAATTATTAGCGTATTTTTTATTCATATTCATGATATCTTGCAACTTGAGACAGATTACCACCACAGCCAGTCCATTTAGCCTCAAATATAAATATGACCTTGTTAGCACATTGAAACAATTTCAGGAACCAATCGATATGCACTATCAGTTTGATCCAGGTCGCGATGGTGGCTTTGGCTACCTAATCAATCTAATGGATATCAAAACAGACAAAAACTCAATAATCAAAATTCTCTTGACTGATAAACTCAATTCACCTTTGTATATTAACGGCGAATTGACTAGAGATCTTCACACAATGGGGAATTTTCGTTCATCATTATATATAGTACAATAGAGACCGTATGAAGCAAAATTTGACAGTTAGCGTAGTTATTCCTTCCTGGAATTCAGAAGCACAAATGAAGCAAAATTTGCCTTATGTTTTTAAAGCTGCTTCTAGAGTATCAGCGGAAGTAGTGATAGTTGATGACCATTCCCAGTATGACAAGTCAGCTGACTATTTGAAATCTCTTGGTGACAAAATCCGATTTTTTGAAAATAGTAGCAATGGAGGATTCTCCTATACAGTCAACAAAGGAGTCAAAGCAGCCAAGGGTGATATTATCATGTTACTCAATACAGACGTCCGTCCAAGTCCAAACTGTTTTGAGAATGCTCTAAAATACTTCAAAGATGACAACGTGTATGCATTAGGATTCAATAGTGGGGAAGCATGGATGGGTGGTGAGTGGAAGGGTGGCTTATTCCATCATTTTAAAGTTGAGCCTACCACTGCCAATAAAGATCACCAAAACCCCAGTCTCTGGGCTTCGGGTGGACAAGCGGCTTTCTCTAGAGCTAAATGGTTAGCGTTAGGTGGCATGGATTTGCTTTACAAGCCTTTCTACTGGGAAGACACAGATATGGGATTTCGAGCATGGAAACGCGGGTGGAAAGTACTATGGGCACCAGAATGTCAATGTGTGCACGATCACCAAAAAAGTGTGATTGCCAACAACTTCACCAAAGAATTTGTGCTAGCGACCGCCCAGCGTAATCAATTTTTGTTTATCTGGAAAAATATTAGTGACCGCAGTTTCCTATTCAATCATCTTCTACGTTTACCGTATTATCTCATCAAATATCCTCGTTCAGTTCTCCACGCCATCACTTTGTTACCTCAAGCACTACGCTCTCGATCGCAAGAAAGTAGGCATTGGAAAAGAGAAGATCAAGAGATACTTTTATCATGGAAAAGATAAAGTCGTATTTGCATAACGAATGGGTTAAAGCGGTTGTTGTGTTGATAGCTTGGAACGTTGGTCTTCGTTTTATTGCGATTGTTGGTTATGTTATGCTTCCAGAAAAGTTTGCACCTCTAGATTTTATTTCCCATATTTGGCAATCCAACTTCATTTTTTGGTCATTTGCCAATTTTGATGGTGAGCATTATCTCTCCATTGCCAAATTTGGTTATCAGATCCGTTCGGGGTTTCCGCAGTTCGCCTTTTTCCCCCTTCTACCTCTCTTAATAAATGCGTTATCACATCTCATTGGCGACCTATATCTATCAGGTATGATTGTCTCCCAGTTATCACTGCTCATCGCAATATATTTTATTGCGCAATGGTGCAATACGCTAAAAGTGAAGAATATCGGCATCCCTCTATTGGTATCAACAGGCGCAATCTTCTTAGCTTCCGTATATACTGAACCAGTATTTATCATGCTATCCGCCATGGCCATGTACTACAGTGAGCAACGCTGGTGGGGTCGGGCGATCATTGCCACTGCTTTTGCTACAGCTACCAGGGTCAACGGTATTTTTCTCGCATTATTTTTGTTTGTCAAAATGATCAAAAATGGCGAATCCTTGCAACTTGTTGTTTCCAAAACACTTCTGTCACTTTCCGGGCTTATGAGCTACATGATATTTTTACACTTTCAAGTTGGAGATTTCTTAGCTTGGTTTCACGCTCAGGGTGCATGGGGCAAGGCCAAAGCAACTTCACCAATTATCACTTTTATTTCATATCTCAAAGCTGTATCAGTCGATTTTGTGCCAGACTTCACTCACCTTGTCGTGATCTTTGAGGTCTTAGTGACTATCGGAGCAATATATCTATTTATTAAACTCCTACTTCACAATCAACTCGACCTAGCCTATTGGCTCTATTTAGCTGGCAACTTGGCTATGCCCATTACTACCGGTAGTTTAGGTAGTATGCCACGTTTTACGCTTATATTGTTTCCATTGTTAGTGGTACTGCCAAAATTATCCAAGCTGGGCAGAACGTTGTACTATATCTGTAGTATTACCATTTGTACGGTAGGGATCATATTCTTTACCAGAGGGTATTGGTATGGCTAATTTATTGAAAAACAAATTATTGATAATCATCATACTTGCCTCAGTCCTGCGTTTGTTTATGCTTGGGTCAGTGCCTACAAGTTTAAACTGGGACGAAGTCTCTCAGGGTTATAGTGCCTACTCTATCGCACAGACCGCAAAAGATGAATGGGGAGTCAAATTCCCACTTTTTTTCCGGTCTTATGGCGAATGGAAATCAGCCGTTTATATCTATCTACTTGTCCCATTGGTTAAAATTTTTGGATTATCTGCATATATTGTCAGGTTGCCATCCGCCGTTTTTGGTATTTTGTCAGTTTATCTTATCTTTTTAATCGGTAAAAAATTGTATAGCGAAAATGTTGGACTCTGGGCCGCCTTTCTGATGGCCGTTACTCCTTGGAGTCTATTTCTTTCTCGACCTGCCTTTGAAGCAAACGTTGCTTTATCTCTTGTGCTTGCCGGAGTCTATCTATTTATAACTCAAAAATATTTTTTTTCTGCGTTTTTGTTTGGCCTCGCACCACATACTTACAACAGCGCCAAGGTAGTAGTGCCAGTATTAGCAATTTACTTGATCTACCACTCTCAGCTTCACAAAAATCTCAAAAAATTGTCGATATTTTTGACTATCCTAGCGCTCTTTGCTCTTCCTTTACTGGTCAACCTATCTTCAGGAGCATCTCAAACTAGGTTTAACCAAGTATCCATCACTACAGATGGCAAGGAGTTGCAAGCATTTTATCATCTCCGTCGATATATCAAAGGTCCAGAAGTCATAGGTAAAATTATTATCAATAAATCTAGTTTTTTTGTTTACAAATTTATCGGCAATTCTCTATCATACTTTGACCCACGGTTCTTGTTTTGGGAAGGTGGTACGCACACCCAGCAAAGTTTGCCATATCACGGAGTCTTGTACATAACAGAATTTTTGCTTATCACCTATGCATTGTTTCACAAAAAGTGGAATCTACATTTACCACTTGCCCTCATCCTGATTGGTCTCATGCCCGCTGCCATGACACGCGATCCAGGTCATGTTCTGCGATCAGTGATGGCCATGCCAGGTTTCATCATACTAGCTGCTATGGGGATCACGCAGTTGGGTGACAACAAGTTTAAATATTTGAGATTATTCAATGTGTTTCTCATTGCCGAAATCCTGATATTTTTGACCTCCTACTTCTCATGGTATGGTCCAGCCTATGCGCGGGATTGGCAGTACGGATATCAAGAAGTTTCATCTTTTCTTCAGCACAATGAAGCAAAGTATGACCATATCGTGTTTACCAAATGGTTTGGCGAACCACAATTGTTCCTTGCCTTTTACGGTAAATGGGATCCGGACTGGTACCAAAAAGAAAATTTCCAAAATTTGCGGTACGAACAAGTCGATAAAATGTGGTTAGATCAACTGGACTCATATTTTATCGGCAAATACACTTTTAAATATATCTCATGGTCAGATGAAACGCGAGATAAAAAAACTCTCTATATAGGCAAATTCGATGATTTTCCAGGAGTCAAGATAATAAAATCTATCCATTATCCCGACGGTACGGTCGCATTCAACATAGTGGAAGGGGATAGATAAGGATATACTACCTATATGGAAGCAAAAAACATTCAACTTTCAGTAGCATTGGCTGTCTACAACGAAAGTGACAATATCGGCGCTTGTCTCGAATCTGTATCTTCGATTGCGGACGAAATAGTCATTGTCGATGGTTCATCTACCGACAACACCATCGCAATCGCAAAAAAATATGGCGCAAAAATTATTGCCGAGGTCAACCGCACCAATTTCCATATCAACAAGCAAATTGCAATCGACGCTTGTGTCGGGACTTGGATACTACAACTAGATGCGGATGAACGAGTCAGTTCTATGCTCGCCAAAGAAATACGCACTATCGTAGATATGTCCCTCCAAGGTCAGCCATCAGCCTATTATCTGAGAAGACGGAATTACTTTTTGGGAAGATGGATGACTAAAGGAGGAATGTATCCCGATGCCGTCATTCGTTTCTTTCAAAAAGGCAAGGCTAGGTTGCCTCAGTCATCTGTACACGAGTTGATGAGTGTAGATGGCCCAACCAAGTATCTTGATCAGGACTTACTACATATTGCTGACCCCACATTTGCTAGATATTTACTGCGCAGTAATCGCTACACTACACTCCAAGCCCAAGACTGGCTCAAAGAAGAGGTGATAGGCACGTCAATGTGGGACATCATTCATTACACCCTTATCAAACCATTTATTAGATTTTGTGAAATTTACGTAAGACATAAAGGTTTCCAGGATGGTTTTCCGGGGTTTGTCTTTGCTTACTACTCAGCTCTACATATTGCTTCCTCATATATTAAATATTACGAAAAAAAGAGTACAGGCAAAGCTACTTCAATCACACAAGATTGGGATTAAATTATGCGCAAGCATTTGATTGCTTTATTCTTTGTGTTACTTTTTGCTTTATACGGGATCAAGTCAGTTTTTCATCCTGGGTTTATGTATTCTCATGATTCCCTCTGGCATGTAGAGCGTATTCAAAATATGTTTAGCTTGCTTCCTACTCAGTTTCCCGTTCGCTGGAGTCCTAGCCTAGATAATGGATACGGCGTACCACTTTTCAATTTTACCTATCCAGCTCCATATTATTTGGGAGCTGCGTTGATGTATCTCGGGTTTGGTCCAATCAAGTCTTATGATTTGATCATTCTCTCATTCTATCTCTTAGGGGGGATTGGAGTGTATTGTCTGGGCTCAAAAAAACCATGGATCGGAGTATCCGCCGCGATATTGTATTTATTTACTCCGTACCAATTCTTGGATATATTTGTTCGTGGAGCTTTAGGTGAAATTGTCGCGCTAGGATTGATGCCATGGGTTATATTGTCTTATGAGCGCGTCTCACAATCTGGGAAACTGCACTGGTATGCACCTCTCCCTTTAGCACTCTTATTTTTATCTCACAATTTTTTTGCATACATATTTACGGCACTATTAATATTTCTAATCATCTTTTTATACAGATACAAAAAAATATTGTTTGCTTCGCTGTTTTTATCGTTTACGCTATCTGCCTTTTTTCTCCTCCCAGCTTATGCCGAGAAAGGTTTGCTCTTATATTCACGCAATATTCATCAAAGCTTTCGTGATCATTTTGTATTTCCTATACAGCTTATCTACGGGCAATGGAGTTTTACTGGTTCTATGCCTGGCAAAGATCCAAAGGAAATGTCATATCAGCTAGGCATAGCTCATATTGCTACACTGATTTTGTCACTTGCTACCCTCAGACGTTCCAAAAAATTAGCGGTATATTTTTCAGCAACAACCCTGACGATATTTATGATGCTCAAACAATCAGACCTACTGTGGCAGTACATTCCACTTATTAGTTCTATTCAGTTTCCTTGGAGATTTTTAGGTATCACCAGCATACTTATTCCACTCATGTACATAGAATTATGCATTGTTTCTCTTCAATCAAGTATGAAGATATGGTCAAAATACCTTTCGGTTTTGCTAGTTGTTATTGCGGTATATGCAGCGCGCCATTACACACGCCCAGTCAAATGGATGAGTGTAACGGAATTTACCGCTCTTCATTATGCATACGTCGGCAAGACTACAACCGCTCAGCGTGAAGAAATCGTGCCTTACTGGGCATATTCGGAACGTTACGATGCAGGCAATACTCCTAGTCTAGATTTTACCTATACTTCAGATAGCGCAACTACCATTGTAGTAGAGCGCAATTATTTCCCTACATGGGCAGCTACCATGGACGACAAAAAGATTCCTCTATCACCCACATCTACAGGTGCAATTTTGCTCCCGATATCTCCAGGCACACATGCATATAAAATTTTCCAGCAAAGTACCAATATTCAAATAATTGGCAATCTTATTTCCTTAATTTCTCTGGCTAGTTTGTATTTTATTTATACAAAAAATCAGTGCTCCCAGCATAATTAATAATATTCCAAAAGGTAACATGCGGAACATAGGCATTTGTCCTATGAGGATTTGTTTAGCTAAAGTCGTCGGCGCGAACTTTCCAGGTATAGGATACATTACAGTTTGTAATGCACCCACTATCGCCACCAAAAACGAATACATTGCTAAAGTGTAGTAAATCAAGTTTGCTACTTTCGCTTTATTTATACTCAGCCAGTATCCAGCACCAATGATTAAAGATCCGATTATCGGCAGGAGATATCTAGGACCATATTGATAGCCACCAAAAGTTTCCATACTAGATATATGTAGTAGTTCCAACAAACAAACTAATATCAATGTTTTCGATAGCCATATTTTATTGCGGTACATATACCATATCCCAATTACTCCAAAGATGAGAATAGGGGAGAAAACAAATAGTGAGGTACGCACATCCAATAGATAAAATGATATTTTTGATACTAAATTGCTCAGTGACAATAAAGGCACTGTATCGCTCACTTTTCCAGCCATATTTGGTGGCAGTAATGGATTGTTAAAAGTAATATAGTTAAAGATCATGTTGGGTACAAAGCCAATGAGCATCCCCAAACTCATCGCAAGTAGATATTTTTTGCGTTTTTCAAGGAGTGTAATTAACCAGAAAACAAGAGGTAATGTGAGAGGCAACATGGTAAAAAATAATGCAAAAGTAGCAAAAAATCCTGCCCATAGGTATTTCTTCACACTGTCTTCTTTATGTCCAAAATAAAAGCTCGTTAGCGCGCACAGTCCCCAAAATACACCATATATATCATGATGTAGTACTCCAGAATAAGGCCAAATGATCGTGCCAAACACAAAAATTAGAGCAGATACCATCGATACGTATTTCTTGTGAGTTATATCCAGTACGACCCAAAAAATCAACATCGATCCCAAAGTGATCATTATGCTAGATGTTCCAAATGTGATAGCATGCGAAACATAATCAAAATGATTATGAAAGGTAAACCCTAGTTTGTACAAAGGCCAATATACAAGCGCTCCAATTATTGTGCCACCTGGCTGTTTCATGGGGTAGACATACTTTCCAAATCTAAAAGTTTCTGTACCTTCAACCAAATTAAATCCAGGTATCACTTGATCAACTAACGCAAAAGTCTTATTTTCAACTAGAGCGGCAACTGTCGCGTTTTGTAATCCAAAATACTTTGCATTCCATGAATTGATCGTTGCAGTCAACCCACCCAGTACAATCAAAAACAAAGCAATAATTACGTTCCATTTTCTCCTCATAGTGATAGTATATGCATATGATTGAGATTTTGCTATTTATCATCATAGACACAAAGCAAAGCGGAGAGCAATGAAGATATTCATCAGCACAAAGCAATTACACTCTGCCAGCTCTACCAGAGGTATAGGAGTCTATACTCGCGAACTCGTCACATCTCTGCAAAAGCACTATCCAAAAGACAAAGTTCTCACCGCTGAGAGAAAACAGAAAAATGAGCTAGTAGACATCATTCATTATCCATTTTTTGATCCATTTTTCTTGACGTTGCGGGTCATTTGGAATATACCCACAGTCGTGACAATTCATGACCTTATACCACTCAAGTTTCCATCGCATTTTCCTGTTGGGTGGAGAGGCAAGTTGAATTGGCATATCCAAAAGCTATTACTCCGGTTTATGAGTCACATTATCACAGATTCTCACAGTTCAAAAAAAGACATTATCAAATACACCGGGATAGAAAAAGACAAAATATCTGTCATCTATCTAGGTCCCAACAAATCCAAAACAGTTCCAGTGCGCATGTCCAATAAAATATTCAACAACTACAACTTGCCAGAAAAGTTTTTACTATATGTCGGAGATATCAATTGGAACAAAAATGTACCAGGATTAATAGATGCTTACTCAGCACTCAAAGATCAAGATCTACATCTTGTTTTAGTAGGGAAAGTGTTTGGAGATAAACCTGCGATACCAGAATATCGCGCAGTGATAAATGCCATTGCTAGATCATCAAAAAAAGACAAAATCAAACTATTGGGTTTCGTGCCTTCGCATCATTTATCCGTTATTTATTCGCGAGCAACACTCTACGTGCAACCCAGTTGGTATGAGGGTTTTGGACTCCCGGTTCTTGAAGCTATGAAGTTTGGATGTCCCGTAGCCAGTAGCGATAGAGGTAGTCTCAGAGAAATTGGAGGTGATGCTGTAGTCTATTTTGATCCTGCAAAAAATATGCGTGAAACTATCGAGCGTCTTATCGTCAACAATGCCAAATTGACCGAACTCAAATCCTTAGGCATAGCTCAGGCAGCAAAATTTACATGGGAAAACACAGCACAATTGACACATTCAGTATATTCAAAAATACTTAATAAAGATATTGTATGACAGTATCACTCCGCATCCCATATTTTATCAAGACAATGCTCGTAATATTGACCGTTATTACAGTTATTTTTCTACGTTTTTACAAACTAGGTTCTGTCCCACAAGGTCTGACAAAAGATGAAGCATATTACGGTTATGATGCGTACTCCATTCTCAAAACCGGCAAAGATATTTGGGGTGAGAGATTACCACTGCGGTTCAAATCAACCGGCGAATACAAACTAAACCTCACGTACTTCATGATTCCTGGTATTTCTCTGTTTGGATTGACCGAGATGACAGTCAGATTGCCATCAGCGATATTTGGGATTTTCACAATGTACCTTTTATTTTTATCTCTTTTAGAGCTCAATGTTTCCGCAAACTGGTCGATTATATTGGCTGTAGTTTTTGGACTATCTCCTTGGTCTTTTGGAATGAGTAGATTGTTTTTTGAATCAAATGTAGGGTTATTTTTCATCACATTATCTACATATATCTTAATTCTCAAAAATAAGCAGTCACAATCATCTTTACTCCTTGCTTCTATCTCGCTTGCAGTCAGTGCGTATCTCTATGGACCCTATCTGTATATCGGTGTATTCATATTGTTTCTTGCTCTTTTTACCAAGAAGCTCAAACCAAAATTCTTACTCACCTACTTGATCGCTCTTGCGCCGATGCTATATTCACTTTCTCAAGGTGGAGCTTTAACACGCTTGACTCAAGAATGGAGTCTCAAAATGCCTGGAATCATTATGGAGATTGATCAGGCGCGTGCGAACTGTTACCTCAGTTTCAACAAAAATGTTTCTCTCACAAAAGTTTGTTATTTATTTTGGAACAAGCCAATTTTGATAATTAAAGAAATATCAATAGTCACTCTCCGACTGCTCGCGCCCAATTACCTTTTCTTCCAGAGTTCAAATCACTATATTCTTCCAGACTCTTATGGAGCATATTCCATAGTGGTGCTCCCGCTCTATTTCCTCTCAATGCTGGGGTTTACTACCATCGCACAAAAAAAGAAAGAGGTTATATCTCGGATTAATCAGTTATTGCTGATCACTCTCATATCTACACTTGTTGTGGCAGTAGCAGGCAGAGTAGAGATATATCGCAATCCAGTAGGTTTATATACACTATTTTTAGTCATTGCCACGATCACCTATCACTATATTTACACAATATTGCTCAAATCAAAGCTATTAGGAATGAGTTTGATCATTATCTTTATATCAATTGCTTCATTTAATACAACCAAATATTTGCTCGAATACTTTACTAGTTACACAAATTTTTACCCTCTCACTTTTAGCTCAGATTCCAAGGAAGTATATAAGTATCTAGCAAACTATAGAGATTACGATGCGATTATCGATTTAAAGTTTCATGGTCCCATATATGCTGCTTTTTACTGGAAGATTGACCCAGCATACTTCCAAAAGAATATTCATTGGGCTGATCCTGATCCGTGGGGGTGGATTAATGCGCGCAAGGTAGCCAATGTATATAGCACAGAAACGACGCTTAATGCGTTGTTATGCAAAAAGGCCGCTGATCCTAGCAAGCAACTCAGAACATTGATAATCTCAGATCCTGAACCACGATATAGTCCTTATGCCGTCTATGCTACCTACGACTTTACTCATGCGTTGCACCTACATGATATCTATGACATCGACTTGTTATACTCAAATATAGACAACAAAACTATATGCAAATAAAAAAAGATTGGATATGGATAATTCTCGCATTCATAATAACTAGTTCTATCTTTTTTGGGTATTATCTGCTAAGTAAAGCTACAAAACTGGAAATTGTCTATAAAAATTGGGATGGACCTAGTTATGTTTTGGCAGCTATGAGTATGTACAAGCCAAATATCGCCTACGCCAACAACTTCATCCATTCTGGCGATATAACTCCCAACTGGACTTGGCTCCCTGCGCATTTTCCACTATACACACTTGCTATCAAAGTTTTTTCCTTTATGGGTTACTTCCAATCCATGCTCTTTGTGAGCGTCATATTTACATTATTTTCTTATCTCGCGTTATACGAACTACTAAATCACCTTAAAGTATCCAAATATCCTCTCCTCCTTACATTACCGTTCATATTTATATCTCCTAGATGGTTTACTGTATCTCACATTGGTAGCTCCGAGAGTATGTTTGTATTTTTTGTGATCATGTTTTTGTTATTTTTCTCCAAAAGCAACCATAAAATTGCTGCTATATTTATCGCCCTAGCTCAAGCCACTAGACCACAAGGTGTGTTTTTTGGTCTAGGACTAGCCATAGTTGCTTTCATTGAACTCCTCAAATCCAAAGATATTGTCAAAACATTCTCTACTTACTGGTACTATCTCTCTGTTCCGCTAACACTACTATTAGTATTTACATTTTTCAAAATCCAAACTGGAGATTTTTTTGCATTTTTTTCGGCAATCAGTCTTACGAAAAATTTACAATCATTACCTTTTCAGACCTTTACTTTTCCTTCACCCAATGTTGAGACTTTTTGGCAGGAAGTAAACGCATACGATTACGTCTTGTTTTTAGGCGCATGCTTGTTTATGTTCAAAAAGAATTTCTGGAAGTACGGCATCCTCTCTCTAGCATATTTCTTCCCGTTGATATTCATTCATCACGGTGACATCTCTCGTTATGCTATCCCTCTCTTGCCATTTGCATTCATCGCTTACTCAGAAATCATCGAAAAAAAAGAGTTTACATGGGCTACGATTTTAATGTCTCCTGCCGTCATGATGTATGCAATCAATTTTATGGATCACAATCACGGAAACTAATTATCTATGAAAATAGTAATCGTCGTTCCTGCCTACAACGAATCCAAGTATATCGGCAAATTTTTAGACAAATTGTCGCAAGTTAGCAATAATATTCTCGTTGTTGATGATGGTTCTTCCGACAAAACGCTCGAGATAGCCAAGTCAAAAGGAGTCAGCTGTCTCTCTCATATGGTCAATCTAGGCAAAGGTTCTGCGCTCAAGACTGGTTGTGATTATGCTTTCAAAAAAATGTTTGCCGATGCCGTCGTGATTATGGACGGCGACGACCAGCATGTCGTCGAAGATATCAAACTTTTTGAAAAAGAGCTCAAAAAAGGTACACAAGTAGTGCTAGGCGTCAGACAACTAGATGCCAAGATGCCACTCATGAGGATCCTCGGTAACAAAAGTATGTCCATCCTCATCAATCTTCTCTTTGGTCGCTATATTGCCGATATTCCTTCAGGCTTTAAAGCCTTTACCAAGTCTGCCTACAAAAAAATCTATTGGCATAGCGCTAGTTACGAGGTGGAGACAGAGATTGCGGTACGTATCGCCAAAAGCAAGATAGATTATAAAGAGGTTCCTATCTCTACCATCTATCACGACAAAGAATATGGTTTCAATATATTAGATGCGAGCAAGATTCTGCTAAAATTGCCATATTGGTTATGGAATTAGTTAGTTAAAAGTTCATAAAGTTTGTCAAGTTCATAAAGTGAATCTATGAAAATAGAAAGATTTGAAGACATACTATCTTGGAAGAAAGCTAGTGAGCTAACGGTTGGGATATATCAGATTTTAAAGTCAAATAAGGATTATAGTTTTAAAGACCAGATTCAGCGGGCATCTGTTTCAATAATGAATAACATTGCAGAGGGATTTGAGCGTCATTCAAACAAAGAATTTATGAATTTTCTGTATATTGCCAAAGGATCGTGCGGAGAAACCAGATCTATGCTTGTATTAGGTAGCTATCTTGGGTATTTTAATCAAAAAGAGTATGAACTGTATTACAATATGACTATAGAGATTAGCAAATTACTATCTGGGTTTATAACAAGTCTACGCACTTGATAGACTTTATAAACTTTATAAACTTGATAGACTTTATAAACTTGATAGACTTGAAGGACTTATATGCTAGGTATTCAAATTCTTTCCGTTACATTTATCCTAATTATGCTTTATGTTGTGCGTATTCACTACAAAAAAAGCGAACTCCCTAGGATCGAAGCTACAGTATGGGCAGGAGTACTCGTACTTCTAGGTGTGATCGTCTGTTTCAAGCCCAGTGCCGATCTCATTCGCGGATTATTCCGCGTTGAGAGACTTACCGATATCATTGTGATTGTTTCGCTTATGTTTGTCAGTGTTGTGATGATTGAAGATCGTATCCAAATCAACAAACTCCGCTCCAAACTCGACCGTCTCGTGCGTGACCGCGCTATAGACAATAATTAGCGGTTGACTATATTATTATAATATGTAATGATTATTCTAGATATTTATCAAAAATGATAAAAAAATGGAATACATAGAGATAAAAAGTAAGTACGATTTGCCATATCTTACAAAGCACGATATTGAATTTAGAGGTTTTAAATATTCTCCTATTCAGATGTCTCGGTGGGTCAAGCAAGGTCTAATTACCAAAATTAAAAAAGATTTATACGTGTTTTCGGACCAAAAAAATCTATTAAGCATAGAAGAAATTTCATCTTTAATTGTAGAGCCTAGCTATATCTCGCTAGAATCATCATTGTCAAAAGTAGGTCTAATCCCTGAGATGACATTTACCACATCATGTATCACCACCAAAAAACCCATTTCGTATTCTACATATATGGGAAATATTCAATATCGCCACCTCTCCAGCAAATTATTTTTTGGTTACAAAGTAGTTCAGGGTAAAATGAAGCCATTTTACGTAGCCGAACCAGAAAAAGCACTCTTAGATTTTATTTATTTGACATCATCTGTTGACAGTCGTGCAGATATATCAGAAATGCGTTTTAATGGCGAGATCTTTAACTCGTTAAATCAACAAAAGTTAGATGAATATCTCCAGGTATTTGCGAATCACCGTATGCATCATATTATTTCACAAATGAGGAAGTTGTATGCTTTCAAATGATCAAATAGTAAGCTTTACAAAATCCAGCAATATCACAAAAAATATATTACAGGAGTATTTACAACACGAACTGCTCGACAGTTTTTATAAGCAGTCAGGTAGTGAAAACTATTCATTTATCGGTGGTACTGCTATACGCATAGTGTATGGTGGCAAACGCTTCTCAGAAGATCTAGACTTTGACACAACAGATTTAGAATCATTTGATCGCATACTTTCTGAAGTAGTAGAGGATATGAAATACAAAGGTTTTAATCTAGAATTTCGCCTTATTCATAAAGGAGCGTATCACTGTCATATCAAATTTCCCAAGATACTCCAAATTCATGGATTATCAGGATATGATGAAGAAAAATTATTAGTAAAATTTGATGCCTCAAATACTGATATCTTATATTCACAGAAAAACATATTAAACAACTACGGTGTATTTCAGACTATCAACGTCGCCCCACCATCTATTTTACTATCAAAAAAATTGCTAACGATCCAATCACGCAAAAGACCCAAGGGAAGAGATTTATATGATGTAACTTGGTTATGGGGGATGGCTAAACCTGATGAGTCTTATATTCGTTCAAATACAAACAAAGATTTACATACCACACTTCAAGAATTGTTACAGTATGTTATTACGCTAGATTTAGATGACTTGTCAAAACAGACTAGTATTTTCTTAGAACAATCTTCAGAACTAAGTAGAATACTCAACTTCCCCAGCTTTATTGAGCAAAAGATAAAAGAGTTATGAAACTACCACTCATTTCCATTGTCACCCCCAGCTACAATCAAGCGAAATATATTAGAGCCACAATAGACTCTGTCTTGTCTCAAAACTACCCTAATCTCGAATACTTCGTGATTGATGGCGGCTCGACTGACGGCACCATAGAAATACTTAAAAGCTATGGGAGAAAACTCACATGGGTGAGCGAAAAAGACAAAGGACAGACCGACGCAATCAACAAAGGTATGCGCAGAGCTAAAGGGGATATCCTCGCCTATCTCAACTCCGATGATATCTATCTGCCAGGTACGCTCAAAGCCGTAGGGGAGTACTACGGGCGTACCCATGCCGACTGGATCACCGGTGATTGTGTAGTCATAAATGACCAAGGGGAGCCCCATCGTGGTGGCTGGCTCGTGCGCGCCTACAAGCGTTTTCTCATGGCCATCTACTCACCTACCACTCTGCGTATTGCCGACTCGATGCTCCCTCAGCCCTCTACTTTCTGGTCACGTAAGGCTTGGGAGAAAGTAGGTAAGTTCAACGACTCATACCACTATGTCATGGATTACGACTACTGGCTCAGGATGTCTAGATATTTCAGGCCTCACGACTTAAAGCAGGTACTTTCCGGTTTTCGCGCTCAACCTGACAGTAAGAGCGAGACAAGTCGCGACAAACTCATGGCAGAAGGTTTAATCACCCTAAAAGAAAATGGGGCGAAACCATGGGAGATCTCCCTCCACAAGATCCATTCTGATATAGTTCGTACAATCTATAATCTACTCAAGAAATAGTCTATACTAAACCAATGAGTTTTTGGACAGGTAAAAAGGTAGTAGTAACCGGTGGAGCCGGATTTTTAGGTTCGCATATCGTATCCAAACTCAAAGCTCACGGAGCCACAGACATCGCAGTACCTAGATCGGCAGACTATGATCTGCGCACTCAGGGAGCTTGTGCAGAGGTAGTAAAAGGCGCAGATATAGTCATACATCTCGCGGCCAATGTAGGCGGTATCGGCTACAACAGAGACTATCCCGGCACCCTTTTTTACGACAATCTGCTCATGGGTGTGCATATGATAGAAGAGAGTCGCAAAGCCGAGGTCAAGAAATTTGTTGGTATTGGTACCATCTGTGCTTACCCAAAGTACGCTCCAGTCCCCTTCAAAGAAGACGATCTCTGGAATGGTTATCCTGAGGAGACCAACGCGCCATACGGTCTAGCTAAAAAAATGATGTTAGTTCAAAGTACAGCATACAGACAGCAATATGGCTTCAACTCTATTTTCCTACTACCTGTAAACCTCTATGGTCCAGGAGACAACTTCGACGATGGTAGTAGTCACGTGATCCCCGCCCTAATCAAAAAATTTGTTGTAGCAAAAAAGCAAAATTTACCCAGCGTCACAGTTTGGGGCACAGGCAGTGCCACACGTGAATTTTGCTATGTTGAAGATGCCGCCGAAGGGATAGTCCTAGCATCAGAAAAATATGATAAGTCCGATCCAGTCAATATTGGCGCAGGATTTGAGATCTCTATCAAAGATCTAGTCGAAAAAATCCGCTCTATCGTAGGCTATACTGGCAATATTATTTGGGATACTACCAAGCCCGATGGTCAGCCTCGCCGCATGTTAGATACAACAAGAGCCGAAAAAGAATTTGGATATCAAAGCACTACACCATTTGATATAGGAATAGCAAAAGTAATTGAGTATTATATTAATTTTAAGTTGGAGGAAAAATGAACCGCAAAATACTAACTACTAGAGAAAAGCACGAGAGGTCTCATTTTGATAATATGTCTCTAAAATATGACCAAAACTATGGTTATAATGATGGTTTTACTCAGTATAAACTTCAAAAAAAAAGTAATTTTTTTAACCAACTAACGACGAATTTATTAACCAGACAAAAATCGTTACAAATTCTCGAATTAGGTGTTGGCACTGGAGAATATACCAAGTTAATTGCTACCAACAAAAAACTTCACTTCACCTGTATCGATATTTCTGATGGAATATTATCAGTCGCAAAGGACAAACTAAAAAAATATAAAAATGTCGAACTGCTGTGTCGTAGTGCATATAACACTGGGCTACCTAGTCAGTCTGTAGATGTAGTTTGTGGTTTTTATATCCTGCACCACCTTAACCTCGATCTTGTTAGGGATGAAATGATTAGAGTGTTAAAACCAGGAGGAATCATTTACTTTTACGAACCCAACATGGCTAATCCCGTCGTCTATATGATCAAAAATACACCATTCTTAAAAAAGATGGTCGGGGACTCTCCAGACGAAACAGCAATTAACCCATATACTATCACTTCTCAATTCGCTCCACTCAAGAAGATAAGCATTCGAACCTCAGAATTTATCCCTCCACTTAATTTTCTCAATCTAAAAAAAGCTATTGTAATCGATGAATTTTCAACTAAATTATTTGGCGCGATTCCATGGATAAAATACCTGGGTGGGTCAGTCGAGTTAATTTTTACGAATACTATATAAATGCGGTATGAAAAAACGAGCCAAAATAGTTGAAGTTAGTTTATTGTTGATCACAATATTCTCAATTACGTCGATACTGCTTTTTAAAGTTAGAGTTAATTATATCAGTTCTTTAACTTTTGATAGTCCTTTGAACTCAATCATACGCAAGATACTTTATTTAGTTCCGTTTATTTTGATGATGTTTAATATTGGCTTATTACAACTACTAAAAAAAATTCGGAAAAACAGAAAAGTTGATATCTTAATGTATTCTATCTTGCCACTAGTTGTAGTCACATTGCTGACATATGTCCATTATCGACAACAACCTACTGATATTAATTATTTTTATTCACGTACAGGCATATTGCCGAACGTAGAAATAATAATATATCTATATTTATTGGCTATATTCTTACTTGGAACAAATATCAATCTATATCCTGCTATCCAAGTCACTACAACTTCATTCAATTTGTTGAAGCAATACCTTTATAGAATTCCGATAATTATTTTATTAATATGGGGGTCATATTCTTTTGTTTCATTAACATCAATTCCTTCTTCAATCGCTCATTCTAGTTACTCTGATAGTCTTACAATTGATCCCAATGTAGAAGATGTTGAAACGATAGCAAAGTTGACAGCTGAAAATGCCGTTATTGTTCATCCAATGCGATCAGGAACATACCCCTTTCTAGGTAATCAAGTCATGATGAGATACTTTTTAACTCCTAGGATTCTAGTAACTCCGGAAAAATTAGGAAAGTTGTTGAATGATGGCAAGTTAACCCCATATTTTATCGCGATCAAAGGTAGTGGTGGTGGATACGTTTGGCCGATTCAAGATTTAGATACGAATCAAATTTTTTCTGTATCTAGAGACGACAAACACAATCTATGTAATTTTATCAGTTACAAAATCATTACAGTTTCAGATCACTTAGATCTAATATCTGCACAATGTGAAACACTCAAATGAATATAATTACCTTACTTTTAATTTCGCTCGTTTTGCTATCGAAAGCGTGGTTTTTCATATATGAAGGAAGAATAATTTTAGGTTTGATTGATCTATGTACACTTATGCCAGGTATTTATTATTTAGTGAATCGGTATCGTTCTAAGACAAGTAGTCCAAAGGCCGAACCAAGCTATTCGATTCCAGAAAAGATAATTTTATTTAGTATCATACTCACCATAGGTACTTCATTTATTATTACTATCAATAAAGGATCGTACGCATGGGATAGTATTGCACTATACGACGCCAGAGCAAAATTTTTGCTGAATGGCTACCACTGGCGAGATTTTCAACAATTTGGTAACTACGATATAGACATAAATAATAATTATTATTATTCATACCCACCAGGTACAAGTATTTTTCACTACGTCATTAAATCTATTTCTAGCTCAATACCAGTATCATTAATCTATTCAACAATGCTTCCCGTAATTGTCTACACTACATACAAAATATTTTTTATAAAAAATAGACCTTTAATATTGTTGTCATTGTTTATACTTACTACAAGTCCAGTTATATATACTCTTTCAACAGTCGAATATACAAATATTATTTTCTCAGGCTATATTGTTGTTGCAATTTACTGGATCATACAATTTTTACGTAGTCAAGATAAACAGTATTTGTATATCGGCTCTGCTGTGCTGATCTCTTCATC
>Ga0233425_10002542_pt1 | contig 35468 bp, 32 predicted proteins | sample Watercolumn_Towu_2_FD_181712 | JGI IMG/M metagenome (GOLD analysis project Ga0233425, IMG submission 181712) | Freshwater microbial communities from Lake Towuti, South Sulawesi, Indonesia - Watercolumn_Towuti2014_140_MG | ecosystem: Environmental > Aquatic > Freshwater > Lake | place...
GCGGATCCTCGATTGAGGTCCGCGCCCGGCGCGGACAAGGACGGCGCACCCATCATGCTCAAGGTCTGCAAGTTCGGCGGCACCTCGCTGGCGGATGCCAGCCAGGTGCGCAAGGTCGTGGACATCGTAGGCGCCGACCCCGGCCGGCGCATCGTCGTGGTCTCGGCGCCCGGCAAGCGCCAGTCCGGCGACACGAAGGTGACCGACCTGCTGATCGCCTGCGCCGAGCGCGCCCTGGCCGGCGGCGACGCCGCCGCCGAGGTGCGCGCGGTCGTGGCGCGCTTTGCCGCCATCCAGTGCGAGCTCGGCCTGCCGGCCGAGCTGGCTGCCGGCGTGGAGGCCGACCTCCGGCGCCGGCTCGCCGGGCCGCGCGGCCACCCCGGCATGTTCCTCGACTCCCTCAAGGCCGCCGGCGAGGACAACAGCGCGCGGCTCGTGGCCGCCGCGTTTCGCGCCCGCGGCGCCGAGGCGGCCTACCTCGATCCGCGCGAGGCGGGCCTGCTGCTGACCGACGAGTTCGGCAACGCGCAGTTGCTGGACGAGTCCTACGCCCGGCTCGATGCCAGCCTGCGCGGCCGGCCGGGCATCACGGTCTTCCCGGGCTTCTTCGGCTGCACGCGCGCCGGCGCCGTGGCCACCTTCCCGCGCGGCGGGTCCGACATCACCGGCGCGATCCTGGCCGCGGCCGTGCACGCCGACGTGTACGAGAACTTCACCGACGTCGATGCCGTCTACGCCGTGGATCCGCGCCTCGTGCCCGAGGTGACCCACGGCATCGAGCGCATGACCTTCCGCGAGATGCGCGAGCTGGCCTACGCGGGGTTCGGCGTGTTCCACGACGAGGCCGTGCTGCCCGCGATCCGCGCCGGCGTGCCGATCAACATCCGCAACACGAACCGGCCCGACCAGCCCGGCACGATGGTCCTGCCGAAGCGCGACGTGCGCCCCGGCGACTGCGCCGTGGTGGGCATCGCCAGCGACACCGGCTTCGTCAACGTCTACGTGGACAAGTACCTGATGAACCGCGAGGTCGGCTTCTGCCGGCGGCTGCTGCAGATCTTCGCCGACGAGGGCGTGTCCATCGAGCACATGCCCTCGGGCATCGACAACGTCTCGGTCGTGGTCCGCGAGTCGCGCTTCGACGCCGCGCTCGAGGCGCGCGTCACGGCGCGCATCCGCGCCGAGCTGCAGCCCGACGCCATCCTGGTGGAGCGCGGCCACGCGCTGATCATGGTCGTGGGCGAGGGCATGCACTACGCCGTCGGCATGGCCGCCCGCGCCACGCGGGCGCTGGCCGACGCCGGCGTGAACATCGAGATGATGAACCAGGGCGCCTCCGAGATCAGCATGATGTTCGGGGTCAAGGCCCAGGACCGGGCCCGCGCCGTGCAGGCGCTCTACCGGGCGTTCTTCCGATAGCCATGGACAAGCACTACGATCCCAAGGCCGTGGAGGCCAAGTGGTACGCCTGGTGGGAGGCGCGGGGGCTGTTTCACGCCGACCCGGCCGCCGGCGGTGAACCCTACACGGTGATGATCCCGCCGCCCAACGTCACCGGCATCCTGCACATGGGCCACGCGCTCAACAACACCGTGCAGGACGTGCTCGTGCGCTGGCGCCGCATGCAGGGCCGGAACGCGCTGTGGCAGCCGGGGATGGACCACGCCGGCATCGCCACGCAGAATGTGGTCGAGAAGGCGCTGCGCAAGGAGGGCCGGCACCGCAGCGACCTGGGCCGCGAGGCCTTCGTGCAGCGCGTGTGGGAATGGCGCCGGGAGTACGGCGGCACGATCGCGAAGCAGTTGCGCCGCCTCGGCGCGAGCTGCGACTGGTCGCGCGAACGCTTCACCATGGACGAGGGCCTCAGCGCCGCCGTCGCCGAGGTCTTCTGCCGGCTCTACGAGGAGGGGCTCGTCTACCGCGGCAACTACATCGTCAACTGGTGCCCGCGCTGCCACACGGCACTGTCGGACGAGGAGAGCGAGCACCGCGAGACCGACGGCCACCTCTGGCACATCCGCTACCCGGCGGCCGGCGGCGGCTTTGTGACCGTGGCCACGACGCGGCCCGAGACCATGCTGGGCGACACCGCCGTGGCCGTGCACCCGGCCGACGCACGCTACCGCGGTCTGCACGGCAAGACGGTGACGCTGCCGATCCTCGGCCGCGAGCTGCCCGTGGTGGCCGACCCGTACGTGGACCCGGCCTTCGGCACCGGGGTGGTCAAGATCACGCCGGCGCACGACCCCAACGACTTCCAGGTCGCGCAGCGCCACCAGCTGCCCTCCGTGGACGTGATGAACGGCGACGGCACGATGGGCGCCGCCGCCGGGCCGTACGCCGGCCTGGACCGCTTCGCCTGCCGGAAGAAGCTCGTGGCCGACCTGGAGGCCGCCGGCCTGCTGGCCAAGGCGGAGCCGCACCGCCACGCCGTGGGCCACTGCTACCGCTGCGACACGGTGGTCGAGCCGCGGCTGTCGCTGCAGTGGTTCGTGCGCATGCAGCCGCTGGCCGGCCCGGCGATCGAGGCCGTGCGCAGCGGCGCCGTGCAGTTCCACCCGCCGCGCTGGGAGAAGGTGTACCTGGAGTGGATGGCGAACATCCGCGACTGGTGCATCTCGCGCCAGATCTGGTGGGGGCACCGCATCCCGGTCTACACCTGCCGCGCCTGCCGCCACGAGTGGGCCGCCCGCCGGGCGCCGGCGGCCTGCGCGAAGTGCGGCGCGGCCGACATCGAGCAGGACCCGGACGTGCTCGACACCTGGTTCTCCTCCTGGCTCTGGCCGTTCAGCACGCTCGGCTGGCCGGAGAAGACGCCCGAGATGGCGCGCTACTACCCGACCCACGATCTCGTCACCGCCTCGGAGATTATCTTCTTCTGGGTGGCGCGCATGATCGTGTCCGGCTGCAAGTTCACGGGGCAGCCGCCCTTCCGCCACGTCTACATCCACGGCACCGTGCGCGACGACCAGGGCCGCAAGATGTCCAAGAGCCTGGGCAACGCGCTCGACCCGCTGGCGGTCATCGACGGCTACAGCGCCGACGCCCTGCGCTTCAGCCTGATGATGATCACGGCCATGGGCCAGGACGTCTACGTCAACCTCGACAAGTTCGAGATCGGCCGCAACTTCGGCACCAAGATCTGGAACGCCGCGCGCTTCCTGCGCCTGCACCTGGAGAAGGCGCCGCATCTCGCCGGCCGCGCGCTCGCCGCCGGCGACGCGCCGGCGCTCGACCCGGCGCGGCTCACGGACGACGACCGCTTCCTGCTCGTGCGCCGCGAGGACGCCGTGCGGCAGGTGACCGAGGCGCTGGAGCAGTTCCGGCTGCAGGACGGCGCCCGCGCGGTCTACGAGTTCCTCTGGAGCGCCTTCTGCGACTGGCACGTGGAATACGCCAAGGACGACCTGTACGGCGACGACCCCGCCCGGCGCGAGCACGAGCTGGTGCTGATGAGCCACGTGTTCGCCACGGCGCTCAAGCTGCTGCACCCGTACATGCCGTTCGTGACCGAGGAGCTGTGGCACGCCATGGAATACGGCGGCGCCGACGACTCGATCATGCGCGCGCCCTGGCCCCGGGCTGCCGCTCCCGCGCAGGCGGCGGCCTGGGGCCTGCGCGACGATGTGGCCGCCTACGTCGAGGCCAAGCACGAGCTGATCACCGCGGCCCGCAAGCTGCGCGCCGAGTCCGGACCAGCGGCGGCGCGCTCGAAAACTTTCGTCATCGTCCCGCGCGACGCCGACGCCGCGCGCCGTCTCGCGGCCGAGGAGACATCCCTGCGCAAGCTCCTGCAGGCCGAGCGCATCGAGCTGTGCGCGGTCGGTACCGAATGCCCCGGGCTTCCCGCGGCGTTGGCCGGGATCGCCGCCGTCTACCTCCCTCTGGTCGTCGAGGACCTGGCCGCGGAGCGCGGCCGCGTGTGCGCCGAACTGGAGAAAGCGCGGGGTTTCCTGCGGTCGGCCGAGGCCAAGCTGGCGAACGAAGGCTTCGTTGCCAAGGCGCCGCCGGCGGTGGTCGAGCAGCAGCGGGCGAAGGCGGCCGAGCTGCGGGAGACGGTCGCGCGGCTCGAGAAGCTGGCGGCGTCGCTGGGGCCGGCGGACGGATGAACGGTGCGGGTGGATCCCATGTCGAGCACGAACCAGGCGCAGATCCATGGCTCGCCGGGAGAAGGCGCGCGCAATGCCGGCCTCCTGCGGACCGTGGGGCCGCTGCTGGCGGTCGCGTTCGCCGGCGGGTACGCGCTGGGCGCGCTGGTCCGCGCGCCGTCGCGCCCGGTGGCCGCCGCGCTGCTCGTGGGCATGGCGGTCGGGCTGCTGGCCGGCGTGCGCTTCTGGCGCGCGCGCGTGGGCGCGTTCTTCAAGGGGGCCGAGGGCGAGGAGACCGTCGGCCGCGCGCTCGCGGCGCTGCCGGCCGGGTGGCACGTGTTTCACGGGCTGAACGCCGGCGGCGGCGTCGGCATGTGGCGCCGGGGGGACATTGACCACGCGGTCACCGGCCCCGGGGGCGTGTTCGCCATCGAGACCAAGAACTGGAGCGGGCGGGTCGAGGCGGCGGACGAGCGCATCGTTCTGGACGGCGCGGCGCCGCGGCGGTCGCCGACCGCGCAGGCGCGCGCCGCCGCCGCCGCGCTGCGGGCGACGCTGGCGCGCGGCGGGATGCGCGGCATCGAGCCGGTGCCGGTGCTGTGCTTTGCGGGCGACGGCTGGGACCGCGGGCCGGCGAGCGTCGACGGGGTCGTCGTCTGCCGCGTGGAAACGCTGGCGGCGGCGCTGGCGGCGGCGGCGCGCGGCCGGCCGGAGACGACGGTCGACGTCCCGCGCGCGGCGGCGATCCTGGAGCGGGCGCGCGCCGCCTGACGGGCGGCGACGGAAGGACGGACGCATGAGATTCCGGATGGTTCGCGCGGGGCTGCTGGCTCTGGCGCTGCCGCTGGCGGCGGCGGCCGGTGCCGGCAGGCCGCTGGCGCCCGAGCCCGTCTACGCCGAGGCGGCCAAGCAGCTCGCCCGCGTCCTGCCGGCGGCGCACATCCTGCAGGCGCCGCTGGACGAGGCCCTCTCCGCGCGGGCCTGGACCAACTACCTGAACGTCATCGACTTCGACCACAGCTACTTTCTCCAGAGCGACGTCGACGCCTTCGCGGCCTCCCGCGACCGCCTGGGCAGCGACCTGCGGGGCGGGCGCGTGCAGTTCGCCTACGACGTCTTCGCCGTCTACCGCCGGCGCGTGGAGGAGCGCGGCGCGTACGTGACAAACCTGCTGGCGGGAGGCTTCGACTTCGGCGCCGACGAGTCCTACGCCTGGAAGCGCAAGGACGCGCCCTGGCCGCGGGACCGCGCCGAGCAGGACGAGCTCTGGCGCAAGCGCATCAAGAACGAGTACCTGGCCTACGTCGTCGCGCGCGAACTCGACGCCCAGCGCGCCGCGAACGCCGCGGCCGCCGCCACCAACCGCGCCGCCGCCGCCACGAACGCGCCGCCGGCCGGCGCCACCAACGCCCCCGCCGCCGTCGCGCCGCCGCCGACCCCCGGGGAGTTCGTGCGCAACCGCTACGAGCAGTTCCGGCTCGTCATCGAGGATGCCGACGCCGAGTTCGTGCTCAACCGCTTCCTGTCTGCCGTCGCCGGCGCCTACGATCCGCACTCCGAGTACATGTCGCCGGCGCGGGTCGAGGACTTCAACATCGACATGAGCCTGACGCTCTGCGGCATCGGCGCACAACTGCGCTCCGAGGACGGCGCCGCGCGCATCGAGGAGCTGATCCCCGGCGGCCCGGCGGCGCGCGACGCCCGCGACATCCGCCTGCGGCCGGGCGACAAGATCGTCGGCGTGGGGCAGGGCACCGGCGCGGTCGAGAACGTGCTGCACATGCCGCTCTCGCAGACCGTGCGCAAGATCCGCGGCGCCAAGGGCACGCGCGTCGTGCTCAACGTGCTCGCCGGCGGCGACGGCGGCGGCCGCACGCGGCTGGTGGACCTGGTGCGCGACGAGGTCAAGCTCGAGGAGCAGGCCGCCACCGGCCGCGTGGAGCGCGTGGCCCTCGGCGGCGGCCGCGAGCGCAAGCTGGGCGTCATCCGCCTGCCGGCCTTCTATGGAACCATGCAGCAGCGGCCCGGGACGCCCGGCTACCGCAGCGCGGCGCTCGACGTGATGCGCGCGCTGGCGTCGCTCAACGCGCAGGACGTCGAGGGCCTGGTGCTCGACCTGCGCAACAACGGCGGCGGCTCGCTGCGGGAGGCGATCGACCTGACCAGCGCCTTCGTGCGCAGCGGCCCGGTCGTGCAGGTGCGCGAGGTGCGCGACATCCACGTCCTGCCGGTGCCGGACAGCAACCCGGCCGTGGCCTTCCGCCGGCCGATGGTCGTGCTGGTGAACCGCATCAGCGCCTCGGCCTCGGAGATCGTGGCCGCCGCGCTGCAGGACTACGGCCGCGCGGTGATCGTGGGCGATCCGCAGACGCACGGCAAGGGTTCCGTGCAGACGATCCTGCCGCTGGGCGAAGAGAAGCGCGGCCAGTTGAAGGCGACCTCCGCCATGTACTACCGCATCACCGGCCTCTCCACGCAGCTCAGGGGCGTGCGGCCGGACGTGGCGATCCCCTCGGTGTTCGACACCCTCGACCTGGGCGAGGACCGGCAGCCCAACGCCCTGCCGTGGAGCCGCGTGCCGGCCCTGGACTTCACGCCCGCCTGGGATGTGGGCCGCTGGATCCCGACGCTGCGCCAGCGTTCGTCCGACCGCCTCGCGAAGGACCCGCGCTACGGGCGCTACTGCCGGCTCGTGCAGCACGTGCGCGACCTGAACGCGCGCACCGCCGTCCCCCTGGAGAAGGCCCGGCGCCTGCAACTCGCCGCGGCCGAGGCCGAGGTGCAGAAGCTGGAGAGCGAGGAGACGCGCGCCGTCGAGACCACCACCGCCCGCGACGACGTGCTCCTCAACGAGGCGCTGCGCATCCTCTCCGACCTCGTGGAACTGAACGGCGGCGCCGAGATGCCCTGGGAGGAGAAGGGCAACCTCCGGCTCCAGATGCTGCGCATGTTCGGCATCGGGACGTGACGCCATGACCGTCGAGTTCGTCAAGATGCACGGCGCCGGCAACGACTTCGTCCTGCTGGACGACCGCGACGGCCGCGTGCCGTGGCAGGACCGCCAGCGCATGGCCGCGCTGGCCGCGCGGCGCACCGGCGTCGGCAGCGAGGGCATCCTCCTCGTGCAGCGCTCGGCGCGCGCCGACTTCCGCATGCGCTTCCTGAACCCCGACGGCGCCGAGGCGGAGTTCTGCGGCAACGGCGCGCGCTGCGCGGCCGCCTTCGCCCACGCCATCGGCGCCGCCGGCCGCACGATGACCATCGAGACCGCCTGCGGCCTGCTCGACGCCGAGCTGGCCGAGGCCGGCGTGCGCGTCTGGATGCCCGAGCCGTCCGGCCGTCGCTACCGCCTCGACGTCGACGTCGGCGGGCGCCGCGTGCACGGCCACTTCCTGTGCGCCGGCGTGCCGCACTTCGTCGTGCCCGTGCCCGACGCCGGCGCCGTGGACGTCGCCGGCGAAGGCGCGGCGCTGCGGCGCCACGCGGCCTTCGCGCCCGCGGGCACCAACGTCAGCTTCGCGGCGCTGCGGCCGCCGGACGGCATCCGCCTGCGCACGTTCGAGCGCGGCGTGGAGGCCGAGTCCGGCGCCTGCGGCACCGGCGCCGTCGCCGCCGCCGTGACCGCGGTCGAGACCGCCGGCTTCACCCTGCCGGTGCGCGTGCGCACCAGCGCCGGCTACGAGATGGTCGTCGACGGCGAGCGGCGCGACGACCGCTGCACGCGCCTGACGCTGCTCGGCCCGGCGGCGGTCGTCTTCCGCGGCACGGTCGATCTCGACGCGATCGTGCGGACCGGCGAAGCCGAATAGATGAACCGCATCCTGCTCGAGGGCGGCGAGATCGGCGCGGACGGCACGGCCGTCCTGTCCGGGCCCCGCGCCGCGCACGTGCGCGACGTGCTGCGGGCGCGCGTGGGCGACGGCGTGCGGGTCGGCGCGATGGACGGCCCGGTCGGCACGGCCCGCGTGCTGGAAGTGGCGGCGGAACGCGTGCGCCTGGCGGTGACGCTCGACGCCGAAGCGCCGCCCCCGCGGGCCGACCTGCTGCTCGCCGTGCCGCGGCCCAAGGTGCTGCGCCGCCTCTGGTCGCAGCTCGCCGCGCTCGGCGTCGGCCGCATCGTGCTGCTCAACGCCGGCCGCGTCGAAAGCTGCTACTTCCACACCCACTGGCTGCGCGAGTCCGAGTACCGGCCGCTGCTGGTCGAGGGCCTGTCGCAGGCCGGGACGACCCGCCTGCCCGAGGTGCGCGTGCGGCGGCGCTTCCGGCCGTTCGTGGAGGACGAGCTCGACGCGCTCTTCCCGACCCGCTGGCGGCTGCTGGCGCATCCCGGCCCGGCCACCGCCGTGCCCGTTCCCGGGGGGGTCGCGCGGCCGCGCGACCGCGAGCGCTTGCCGCGCCCGCTGCTCGCCGTCGGCCCCGAGGGCGGCTGGACCGACTACGAGATCGAACAGCTCCTCGCCCGCGGTTTCGCGCCCTTTTCGCTGGGCGAACGCGTCCTGCGCTCCGACACCGCCTGCGTGGCGCTGCTGGCCGTGCTCGGGCACGCCGTCGAGGCCGCTACAGGCGCCCGGGCTTCCCCGCGCGGTGCTGCGCGCGGTAGTCGCGCGGCGCCAGGCCGGTGAGGCGGCGGAAGAGCGTGCTGAGGCGCGTTGGAAGCCAACGCGCGCGCGGCGGTCGACCGGGAGATCGAGACGCGCATCCGGCCGGTCCTGCGGGCGGGCGGCCGCTGCATGCTGCATTCGGACCATTCCATTTCGCCGCTCGTGGAGTACGATACCTACCGCTACTTCCTGGAGACGGGGAGGAAGGCGTGAGGGGAGTGTTGGCGCCATGCGAGTGGCGGGGTCGCCGCCGCGCCTGTTCCGGCGCCTTGCGCCGCGCCGGCGCCGCCGGTATGGTGATGCCCGGCCGGCCCGCCCGCCGGCCGGGCCGGACGCCGCCGGTTGCGCGATGCGACCCGGCGCTGCCGGACGCATTGCGCGCGGGGGCCGGAGGGAGCATGAGTCTCAGCGAACACGACCTGGCGGCGCTACGCAGCCTGGCCGGGCCGTATGCCGAACTGGCGCACTTGGACGTGCAGCGCGAGCGGATCGAGCGCTACCGGAAGACGAACGACATCGAGTCGGTGCGTCCGCCCGTGCTGATAGACGAGGTGCCCTGGGGTGAGATCCGCGACGAGTCGCTGACGAACCGTTGCGCGAAGGAACTGGCGTGGCTCGAAGGCGGGTTGCGGCGGTCCTTGTACCAGTGGGCACATTTCCAGGCGGACATGGTGATCCCGCCGGTGTTCCAGATCCGGAAGCACATCCGGTCCAGCGGCATCGGCCTGGACGTGCGGGATCGCCGGATCGACGGCGCAACCGGCTCCCACATCGCTGCCCACGAGTACACCGACCAGCTGGCCGCGGAGGCGGACCTCGAGAAGCTCGCGCTGCCCGTGATCACGTACGACCAGGACGGCACCGAGCGCGCGCGGGAGCAGGCCGAGGCCGTGTTCGCGGGCCTGCTGCCGGTGGAGATCGTCGGGCACGTCTTCCACTTCAGCATGTGGGACGAGATTGCACGCTACCGCGGCGTGGCCAATCTGCTGCTGGACCTGGCCGCAAGACCGGGGCTGATGCACCGCACGGCGGCCCGCTTCAGGGACATCGGACTGGCCACATTCCGCCAACTGGTCGAAAAGGATCTCCTGCATGCCACGCCGCTGCTCCTGCACTGCACCCCGGCGTGCACGCGGAACCTGCCCGCGCCCGATTTTGCGGGAACCGTGCGGCCCCAGGACACCTGGGGGCGGTGCGCGGCACAGATCCTGGGATCGGTCTCGCCCGACATGCACGACGAATTCGATTTTTCCTACGCCGCGCCGCTCGTCAGCGCGTGCGGACTCGTCTACTACGGCTGCTGCGAACCGCTGGACCGGAAGATCGCTCTGTTGCGCAAGCGGTTTCGGAACCTGCGCAAGATCTCGATCACGCCGTGGGCCGACGTGGATCGCGCGGCGCAGAACATCGGCAGGGACTTCGTTCTGGCGGCCAAGCCGAATCCGGCGTTCGTCAGTTCGCGCACGTTCGACCCCAAGCCGGTCGAAGAGGAGATCGAACGCTGTCTGGTGGCCTGCCGCCGGCACGGGACGGTCTGCGAGTTCGTGTTGAAGGACATCAGCACGATCGCCAACGACCCCCGCAATCTCACGCAATGGGCCGCCACGGCGAGCCGCGTGATCGACCGCTTCTATGGATAGACGCTTAAGCGCCGGGGTGGCCGGCGCCGGCGGTCCGGTTGCGCAGCGCCTGCCAGGCGGCGTCGAAGGTCTTCGATGGCACGTCGCGCAGGACGAGGCGGCCGCCGGAGGGCAGGGGGCAGTCGAGGCCGGCGGCGTGAAGCAGCAGGCGCGGAAAGGCGCGCTGCCGTTCGCGGTCGCCGTAGCGCAGGTCGCCCGCGACCGGATGACCGAGGTGGTAGAGGTGCGCGCGGATCTGGTGGCGCCGGCCGGTTTGCGGCGTCACTTCCAGCAGCGTGAAGCCGGCGGCGCGCGCCAGCACGCGCCAGGTCGTGAGGCTCGGCTTGCCGGCCGCCGCCACGCCCACCCGGCCCGAACCGAACTCGCGCAGGGGGCGGTCGATCGCGCCCTGCTCGCCGGCGACCGCGCCGTGTACCACAGCGTGGTACGTCTTGACCACCTCGCGGCGTTCGAAGGCGGCGTTCAGGAACCGGTGGGCCGCCGCCGTGCGCGCGAACAGGATCGCGCCGCTGACTTCCTTGTCGAGGCGGTGCACCGGCCAGACCGCGGCGCCGAGCTGGGCGGCGACCCGCGCGCGCAGGCAGGCGGTGTCGTCCGGCCGCTCGCCGACCGAGGCGAGGCCCTCGGGCTTGTTCACGGCGAGGACGTCGGGGTCGGTGTAGAGGTTGGGGAGGTTCATGGGTGGAGCTACCTCTTCAACCTCTTCAACCGTGAACCCCTCCAACCTCCCCGACCCTCCTGCTATCCCGCGGGCAGCAGGGAGGCCGGGATCACGCAGGTCGCCAGGATGTGGCCGTCGAACGGCGTCACGCACACCGACAGCGTGCGGCCGTGCAGCGTGCGGAAGGCGTCGCGCCACTGTCCGGCGAGTTCCAGGTCGAGCCGGCCTTCGTCCGGGCGGTGGCCGCGCACGCGCAGGTCGCTCGGACTGTAGCGGATGCCGGTGCCGAGCGCCTTGGCCAGCGCCTCCTTGGCGCACCAGAAGCGCAGCAGCGCCAGCGGCCCATCGCCGGAACGCGCGGCCAGCTCCTGCTCGTCGGGCGCGAAGACGCTGCGCGTGAAGTCCTCGGAGAGGTCGCGGCCGACCTTCTCCAGGTCGATGCCGATGCGGCCGTTGACGGCGATCGCCGCGGCCACCAGCCCCGTGGTGTGGGCGATGGAGACGTCCACCGCCTCGCCCGTGCGGTCGAGCCACGGCCCGTGCGCGTGCGGCTTGCCCGAGTCGTCGGTCCAGATGGCGATGTCGGCCGCGGCCCAGCGCTGCTGGTGGGTGTCGGCCAGGTGACGGCGGATGGCGTCCTTCACGCACGCCCGGCCGAGCAGCCACTCGACGCGGCGGCCGGCCGCCCCGCGCATGGCGAGCCACTCGTCGCGCTCGGCCGGGCCGAGCAGCGCGAAGGCCGCCGCGCGCAGCCAGATTTCCTGCTGGTTCTCGAAGATCTGCCGCGGCAGGTCGGTCGCCAGGCTGCCGCGCACCGGCACGGGCGTTTCGCCCAGCAGCGCCACCGGCAGGTCAGCGGTCAGGAAGGCGTCCGCCGGCCGCAGGTAGAGGGCGTGCAGCGGCGGCGAGACGCTGCAGATCAGCTCCTCCCAGCCGGTGGCGCTCAGCACGACGCGGCCGCGGCCGTCGGTGACCGACACGTCGGCCACGTACGAATGCGGCGTCTGCGCCGTGATGCGCAGGTAGGCGCGCAGGCGCGCGCCCTCGGGCAGCACGGTGGCGAAAAGACGGATCGTGCGGGCGCGGAAGGGCAGGGTGAGCACGCCGTTGTTCTTCTCGCGGCCGCGCCACAGGCCGATGCCGGAGCTGACGCCGTCCATCACCAGCGGCCAGACCGAGAAGAGCGGGAAGCGCGTGCCGCGCACGGCCTCGGCGCGCGACGGCACCGTGATCTCGTAGTCCAGGCCGTCCTCGCCCCACTGGTAGACGTGGGTCACGGACTGCAGCAGCCGGCCCTGGTACAGGCGGTCGGGATAGATTTCCGCGCCGGTCCAGTTGACCGTCTGCGGGCCGCGCAGCGGCGTCGGCCGCGCCGTCTCGCGCTCGGGCGGCAGGCTGGCCAGGAAGCAGGTGGCCTCGGCCATGGGCAGCGTGAAGCGGCCGTCGGACGCGGGTGCGCGCAGCGACACGCGCACCGCGGTGACGCCCGGTTCCTGCCACTCGATGCGCTCGGCGTGGATCACGATGCGCGTCTCGCCGCGCTCGAAGGTCACGATGCGCTTGCCGCGCAAATCGTCCACCTGCACGACCCGCTTGCGCGGCGCCAGGCGGCGCGCGGCCTCGGCCATGATCTCGATGCAGGTCACCGGCGACAGCATGGGCAGGCCGCCGAGTCCGGGCCGGCTGACGGAAACGTGGTGGCTGCCGGGGGCATAGTCGCGGATGAACGGGTAGTCGTCGACCGCGAAGGTCTTGGCCAGCTCGATGCTCGCGCCCGGCTTTTCGGCCAGGGTCTCGGCGCCGGCGAGCAGCGGGAAGTCCGCGCCGAAGTTGGCGCGGCGCAGGGGAGCGGGACTGGCGACGACGGCGGTGACGCCGGCGGGCGGCGCCAGCGGCACGCCGAAGTCGCACGCGCCGATCTCCGGCAGGGCGGCGCTGAGAGCCACGGAGGGTTCGGCGCGGCCGCGCCGCGGCGTGGCCGCGCGGTGCAGGTCCAGCAGCCGCGACGGCCGCTGCGCGTGCAGCGCGGCGGCGTGGAAGACCGTGCCGTGCGCGGCGAGCATCGCCAGGGCGTGGTGGAGCTGGGACAGGCCGGGGCGGTGGATGCGGTCCAGCGCCACGGACGCGTGCGGCCGGCCGTCCAGGACGTCGCCCACGCGCATGGAAAGGTTGCCGCGCGGGCCGAGTTCGACGAACACGCGGAAGCCGTCGGCGTACAGGCGCTCGATCGTGTCGCCGAACCGCACCGGCCCGCACCACTGGCGGCTGACGGCGGCCGCGAGGGCGTTCGCGTCGGCGGGCAGCGGCGCGGCGTCGAGGCAGGAGTAGACGGGCAGCCGCGGCGCGTGCCGCGCCCAGCGCCGCACGAAGGCCTGCATCGCGGCCGCGGCCGGTTCGAAGTCCGCCGTGTGATACGCCCGACGCAGCCCGAGGCGCGTCGCGCGCACGCCGGCCTGGCGCAGGGCTTCGAAGCACGCGTCCGTCGCCTCCGCGGGCACGGCCGCCACGACCTGGCGGGGGCCGTTCAGCATGATCGGCGCCACCGCGTCCCGCAGGGCTCCGGGCAGCCGGCCGGCCCAGTCCGGCGGCGGGTCCTCGATCGTCAGCAGCGCGCGCGCCGGCAGGTCCTCGCGGCCGGCGAGCGTCGCGCAGAGCCGGCGGCCTTCGCGCAGGAAGCGCACGCGCTCGGCGCCGTGCAGCGTGCCGTAGACGCCCGCGAATTCGAGCGCCGCGCACTCGCCGCTGCTGTGGCCGAGGACGGCATCCGGCCGCACGCCCAGCGCCGTCATCAGGCGGGCGAGCGCGGTGTTGGCCGCGTGCGTGCAGACCAGCGCCCCGGGCATGCGCGGCAGGGGATCCACGCCCGCCTCGGCGCGCGCCCCGGCGCCGCCGAAGAGGCAGTCGCCCGGCCGGAAGCCGTCGTCGCCGCCTTCGCACGCCGCCTCGGCCTCGTCGAACGCCTCGCGGCAGACGTCGAAGACCAGGCACAGATCGCGCAGCATCTCCGGGTAGTACGCCGTCTCGCCGGGAAAGAGGAAAACCAGCCCGCGCTCGGGGCGCAGGCGCTGCCGGAAGTAGTAGGTGCCGGCCTTGTCGCGGATGCGCGCGGCGCCGGCCGCGAGACGCGCCTCGACGACGTGCAGGCGGCCGCACAGGTCGGGCACGTCCCGGGCGACCATGGCCAGCACGGCGGGCGCCTCGCGGCTGGACTGCGCCAGCGTGAAGGCCACGTCCGCCAGCGCCAGGTCCGGCTGCGCCTCGAGCACGTGCCGCAGCCGCTGCACCTCGCGCGGGAGCGCGGCGTCCGAGGCCGCGCCCACGAGGCACAGCTCGGTGTCGAAGCGGTCGTGACGGTGGCGGCGCGGTGTCATCGCGGCTCCGGGCGCTCCGCCAGCACGGCGTGCGCGTACAGGCAGGCGCCGTCGCAGGCCGTCACCGCGGCGCGCCGCGGCGGCAGGCCGCGGCCGTGCACCCACGGCCGCGGCGCGGAGGCGACGTAGAAGGGCGAGGGAGCGGCGACCAGCCGCGGGTGCAGGCGGCCGGGGCCGGCGAGCATGGGCGGCAGCACGCGGTGGTGCAGCGCCAGCGCGGCCTTGACCACGCCGGCCGCGCCGGCGGCCGCGAAGCAGTGGCCGATCTGCGTCTTGACCGAGCCGGCGAGCACGCGCGGCGCCGCGCCGGCGCGGTCGCCGAACACCTGCCGCAGCGCCTGGATTTCGACCAGGTCCTCGCGCGGCACGCCCGATCCGTGGCCCTCCACCAGCGCGACGGAGCCGCTCTCGGCGCCGGCCTCGTCGTACGCCGCGCGCATGGCCGCGGCCAGGCTCTCGGGCGCGGGCCGCGGCCCGAGCGCCGTCTCGTCCGCCGCTGCCAGGCCGACGCCCGTGAGCAGCGCGTAGACCGCGTCGCGGTTGCGCTCGGCGTCGCGGCGGCGCTTGAGCACGAGGAAGGCGCCGCCCTCGCCTGGCAGCGTGCCGTCGGCGTCGCGGCCGAACGGGCAGGGGAGTTCGCGGCCGGTGAAATCGTAGAGGCTGGCGAGGCCCATGAGCACCTGCACGCTGCTGCACGTCTGCACGGCGCCGGCCAGCGCGACGTCGCAGCGTCCCAGACGCAGGTCGTCCATCGCCAGCCGCAGCGCGGCCAGGGAGGAGGCGGCGCCGGCGTCCACCGTCAGGGCGGCGCCGCTCAGGCCGAGGCTGGCGGCGCAGCGGCCGGCGATGCCGTGGCCGAAGGCGCTGCGCAGCGCGGCCGGGCGCACGGGCGGCAGCGCGGCGTTCATGGCGCGGCGCGCCTCGTCCAGCGGCGCCTCGGCGGCGGACGGCACCAGGCGCTGCAGCAGTGCGGCGGTCTGCTCCACGGCCAGGCCGTGCTGGAGCCAGTTGGCGCTGGCCGGGTTGACCGGCGCCGCGTAGCCGAAGAAGAGCGCCGTGCGGCCGGCGGGCACGGTGCGCGGCTGCAGGCCTGCGTCCTGCAGCGCCTCGGACGCGATCTGCAGGGCGAGAAACTGGTCGGGGTTGGCGCCGGCGAGCGCCTCGGCGGCGAGACCGAACCGGCCGGGTTGGAAGGCGTTGAGATCGCGCAGATATCCGCCGCGGAGCGTGCGCAGGCGGTCGAAGCGGCGCGCGTGGGCATCGAGCACGCGCCCCGCGGCCGGATGGGGATGGTCGCCGATGGCCGAGCGGCAGGCGACAATGTTGCGCCAGTAGGCGGCCGGATCGGCCGCGCCCGCGAACCGGCAGGCCATGCCGACGATCGCGATGTCGTCCTGCACCTGGGAGGCGGTTGGCACGCTAGTACCCGTGTTCGGGACCGGGGAATTTCCCCTCTGCGACCTCCTGGCCGTACGCCGCGAAGGCGGCGCGCATGCGGCCGCCGATGTCGGCGTAGCGCTTGACGAACTTGGCCCGGAAACGCTCGTCCAGGCCGAGCATGTCGGTGGAGACCAGTACCTGGCCGTCGCAGGCGGGGCCGGCGCCGATGCCGATCGTGGGCGCGGCGACGGACGCGGTGATCTCGCCGGCGAGCGCGGCCGGGATGCACTCCAGCACCAGCGCGAAGACGCCGGCGGCGTCGAGCGCGGCGGCGTCGGCGCGCAGGCGCGCCGCCTCCTCCGCGCCGCGACCCTGCACCTTGTAGCCGCCGAGGGTGTGCACGGACTGCGGCGTCAGGCCGATGTGTCCCATGACCGGGATGCCGTTGGCCGCGAGCAGACGCACCAGGTCCGCGCGGAAGGCGCCGCCCTCGATCTTGACCGCGTCCGCGCCGGCCTCCTTGAGAAAGCGGCCGGCGTTGAGCAGCGCCTGCTCCGTCGAGCACTGGTAGGAGAGGAACGGCAGGTCGGCGACCACCAGCGCGTGGGCCACGCCGCGGCTCACGGCGGCGGCGTGGTGGAGCATCTGCTCCATGGTGACGGGCAGCGTGCTCGTGTAGCCCAGGAGCGTCATGCCCAGCGTGTCGCCGACGAGGATCAGCGGCAGGCCGGCCTCGTCGATCAGGCGCGCGGTCAGGCTGTCGTAGGCGGTCAGGCACGCGAGCTTCTGGCGTCCCTTGGCCTGGCGGAACCGCGTGGCGGTCCATGCTTTCATCGGTCCCGCATGATACCACAACCCGCGCCGGAGGTGGGAAGAGTTGCGCGGCCCGCCCTTGCGCGGCCCGCCCCGGTCGTCACCCACGGCCCGCCGCCGTGGGGGTGCGTCATTTCGACGGCGGCGCCGGCGCAAAGCGGAAGGCGATGTCGCGCACGAACCCCGGCACCGGCAGCACCAGCCGGTCCTCCTCCGTGCGCACGTCCGTGCGGCGGCACGGCGCGCCGGTGCCCGTATCCACGAAATCGGCGCGGTAGACGCCGGGGCGGACGTTGTCGAAGACCACCTGCAGGCGGGAGAGGACGCGGCCGGAACCGTCGTTCGTGCCGTCCGACGGCAGCCTCTGGCCGAACGCCTGCCGCAGGTAGAGCCAGCCGACGCCGTTGGTGGGCGAGGCCATCGCCACGCACAGCACGCGCTCGGAAAGCCCCGGATCGTGGCCGCCCGGCATCCGCACCGCGGGTTCGGCCGGCTGCATCGCCGGGTTGCGCGGATCCTGGCCCTCCAGGAAGCGCGCGATGGCCGCGTACTCCGGGTAGAGGTCCTGCTCCTCGACCAGTTGCCACCACCAGAAGAGCGGCGTGCCGGAGACCGGTGTCGCGGCCGAGGCCCAGAGCGCGGCGTGCAGTTCGCGCTTCAGGTGCTCCAGGCCGGCGGCCATCGGCGAGCCGCCGAACTCGGTGATCAGCACCGGCTTGTCGAAGGCGGCGTGGAACCGCGCCGTGTTCTCGATCAGCGGCACGATCTGGTACGGCGGGCCGTAGTGGTAGGCGTCCACGGCGAGCGTGTCGATCTCGCGCAGGCGGCACAGTTCGGGGTTCTCGTAGCTGTAGTCGGCCGAGGTGTGCGTGGAAACCATGTGCGCGTACGGGTCGTGGGCGTGGAACCAGGCGCCGAACTGCCGGTGCCAGGCCACCACGCGCGGGTCGAAGGTCATGCGCTGGCTCGTGTCGCTGCCGACCAGGTTGGCCTCGCTGAAGAGCTGCCAGGCCAGGATCGTGGCGTCCCAGCCCCAGCGCGCGATGTAGTAGCGGTAGAGCCGGCGCTGCATGGCGGCGGCGCGGGCGTCGGTGAAGAACTCCATCGAGTCGTCCAGCCAGCCGCCGGCCGCGCGGTTGTAGGGGTTGTCGCTCCACTCCGCGTCCAGCCACTGGCTGACGCGCCCGTGGTTGTTGAGCACCAGGTTGACGCGCAGGCCGTTCTGCCGTGCCTGCGCGAGCACGCGGTCGAGCTCCCAGGCGTGGCCGAGATGGTAGTCGCCGGCGCCGTGGTAGCCGGGGATCGCCTTGCTCCACTCGATGCCGAGCGACCACGCGCACGACCAGATCTCGACCGTGTTCTCGCGCGCCTGGCGCATGCTGCGGAAGTAGCGCTCGTAGGCGGCAACGCCCTGCGGCTGGCGGAAGCGCCACGGAAACTTGTCGTCCATGCGGCGGTCGTCCGGCGAGCGGATGTTGTGACCGACCGGCACGAAGGGCGCGCCGTCGTCCAGCTCGAAGTAGCGCGGATCGCGGGCGGACACGCGCACGAAGCGCGGGCCGGCGGCGGGCAGGGCCGTGAAGGCGCCGTTGGTCCAGGAGGCCGTGCCGAAGCGGTCCTTCACGCCGAGCGTGTAGCGCCAGGGACCGGGCGTGCGCGGGCAGAAACGCACGCGCCAGTCCGGCCGTCCCTGCGGTTCCGGCGGCGAAGGCATCTCGTCGCGCAGGCGGTAATGCTCCTGGTAGCGGAAGCCGTCGACGGTCAGGCTGCGGCCGTCCGGCCCGGTGAACGTGGCGCTCAGCGACACCTCGTCCGGGTCGAACGGGTCGTCGTAGCGGTCGGGCAGGTCGCACGCCGCCTCGAACAGGCCGAAGCAGGGCACCGCGGCGGCGTTGGGCCGCACGCGGGCGATCGCCGGCGGCGCCGGCGGGGCGGCCGGCGGCCGCAGCGCTGCCGACAGGAGGACACAGGTGCCGCGCCAGGGCGTCGGCCCGAAGACGCGGAGGCCGACCGCGTCCGGATGAAGCCGCGCGCGATGGTGCCAGGCGCCGGCATGGCCGACCGGCTGCCAGTTTGTCGCCGCCGGCGCCGGCGCCAGCGGGACGACGAACACGTTGGTGGCGCCGGGCACCAGGCGGGCTTCCTGCAACGACTGGTACCAGCGGCCGTCGCGGTCCACCAGGAAGAGGAGCGTCTGACAGTCCGCGGGCGCGCCGGCCGGCCACAGAACGCGGTACTCCACGGCCCCGGCCTGCAGCCACGCCGCCGGCGAGGAGGGCGCCAGATACCGGTGGTTCTCGCCCGGGAGCGCGACGGGGAAACTGCACGGCGCCTGCACCGGCTGGCCCCGCGACTCGCCGGAGCTGCCCAATGGAACGGGGTTGGCCGCGGCCGGCGCCACGGCTGCGACGAGACCCGGCGCGAGCCGCAGGAGAAAGCCAAGAGCGCGAAAAGAGGAAACCCTCCTGCGCTCTTGGCTTTGTCTTGCGGCCGTGCCCATGTCAACTTCCGGCGGGGTGTTCGCAGAAAGCGTGCCAGCGGGCCGGTTACGCCGGCGCGTTCAGGTGGCGGCGCTCCACGCGTGATCCGAACGAGCAGATGATCTCATAGGGGTGCGTGCCCTTCAGGTGGGCCCAGTCCTCGACCGACACCGCCAGCGTGCCCGTTCCCCCCAGGCAGGTCGCCTCGTCGCCCACAACCGCGTCCGGCGCCTGGTCGAGCGCGATCGTCGTGTAGTCCATGGAGAGGCGGCCGAGGACGGGGCAGGGCACGTTGCGCACCAGCACGTAGCCGCGGTTGGAGAGGGCGAGGGGCAGGCCGTCGGCGTAGCCGGCGGAGATCGTGCCCACGGTGGTGTCGCGCGCGAGGCGGCAGGTGAGGCCGTAGCCGATGCCCGCGCCGGCCGGCAGGCGGCGCACGGCCGTCAGACGCGTCTTCAGCGCCAGCACCGGCTCGAGCTGCAGCGCGCGGCGGCCTTCGGTGTCGAACGAGCCGTGGAGGTTGATGCCCGTGCGCACGAGGTTGAAGGGCGGCCGCGTGGCGCGCGGGAAGTTGTTGATCGCGTCGCTGTTGGCCATGTGCCGCAGCGGAAACGAAAGTCCCTCGGCGGCGAGCGCGTCAAGCAGCGCGAGAAAGACGTCCATCTGCCGCTGCGTGTACTCCTCACCGGCGCGGTACGCCACGGGGAAGTGGGAGTAGATGCCCTCGGCGAGGATGTTCGGCAGGCGCGCGGCCTCGCGGATCGTCGCCGCCGCCTCGGCCGCGGGGATGCCGAGCCGGCCCATGCCGGTGTCTACCTTGAAGTGCACGGCCGCGCGGCGCCGCTGGCGGCGGCCCTCGGCGTCGATCGCCCGCGCCGTCGGCAGATCGGTCGCCGGCAGCACGATGCCCGCGCCGACCAGCGCCGGAAGCTCCTCGGGCAGCACGCTGCCGAGAATCTGCACCGGCCTGCCCAGGTCCGCCAGCGCCAGCGCCTCGTACGGCTCGGCCACGCCGAAACGCGCCACGCCGGCGCGGACCAGTGCGGCCGCGATCGGCCGCGCGCCCAGTCCGTAGGCGTTGGCCTTGAGCACGGCCATCACCTCCGCCGGCGCCACGGCCGCCGCGATCCGGCGGTAGTTGGCCGTCAGCACGGCCAGGTCAATCTCCAGCCAGACGCGGCGGGGCGGTATGGGGGCAATCGCCATGGCATCCCGTGAGGACGACGATGATACCGGACCCCGCCCGCCGCCGCAACCCGTGCAGCATTTTGTGACGCGCCTGTCGCCTGCCCCCGTTCTCCTTTCGCGGGATCGTCCTTCTGGTCGGTGCTGCCGCACGTTGCCGCAGGCTCCGTACGGACCCCTGCCCCCGACGCCGCCTGCCAGGGTCACTCGGCCACCGACGAGGTCGCGCGCCGCTCTTCGAGGAAGAGCACGCGCCGGAACCCGCCGTGCTGCAGGGCCGCAAGAATCTCCCCCATGGCGGCCCGGTTGGGCGTGCCCGCCGGGATGTGCACGCGGATTTCCTGCTGCCGGCCGACGCCGTTCCGGCGGAGCATGGCGGCCAGTTGGTTGATCGGCACGACGACGCCGGCGTAGGCGGCGACGCCCTGGCTGTCGAGCGTCACGTGCGCGGGCGGCGCGCCCGCACCGCTCTTCGGGGCCGACGCGCATCCCTGCATCGCCGCCGCGGCCAGCAAGACCAATCCCACACGCACTGCCGTTTTCATTCCACCGCTCTCCCGTTCACTGGCACGGGGCCGAAGCCGCGAACAGATCGGAAAGGAGGCGGTCGCGCAGGCGCGCGACCCTCCCCCCACACACCGCCGACCGATGACGAATGCCCACTGCCCGTCTCTTCTCTCCTCAAAGATCGTCCGGCAACTCGATGCGGATGGTTCGTCCCTTCATCTGCGTGACCTCTTCCGTCGTGGCGCCCTTCTGCGCGCGCCGGCGTTCCTGGTACCAGAGTGTGCCGGGTTCGGAGGTGTAGGGGACGACGAGGCTTTCGCCGCAGGTGGGGCACTCGTTGGAGTTGCCGACCATTTCCATGGGCGCCTCGATCTCCTGGCTGCACTGCTTGCAGCGGAAGGAGACGAAAGGGCCTTCCTCGGTCGCGGACCTGGGCGGCAGCGGAGGCGCGGGCCGCACGGAGACGGTGTCGGACGGCAGGGACGGTGCGGCCGGCGCCGCGGCGGCCGGTGCCGGCGTTGCGGTTGGTGCCGGCGTTGCGGCGGGCGCCGGTGCGGCAGGTGTGGCGGCGGCGGCATCGGCAGCCAAAATCTGCACCAGCGCCCGCGGGGTGGGGGCCACGGCCTGCTTGGCGCGCTTGACCGGCCGCACGCGCAGGGCGTCGTGTTCGGCGATCAGCAGGATGTCGCCCGTCTGGGGATTGCGCACCTGCCGCGCCTTGCGGTGCACCACGTCCAGCCGGCAGATGCCGGGCACGGCAAATCCCTGGCGCGCCTGGCGGTAGGCGATCGCCGCCAACTGCTCCAACACGACCTCCACCCGCCGTCGGCTGATGCGCGCGTGCTGCGCCAGTTCTCTGACCAGTTCCGTCTTCGTGTAAGCAGCGGTCTCGGGCACGGTCTCGCTCATGCTTCCCCCGCCATTTCCGTCCAGAGTGCGTCCGCCAACTGCCGTCCTGTTCAAGCCATGCGGACGAAAGCGAGAATAGCACGAAGCATGCCGCCGGGAAACGAGGGAAATCGGCTGTGGCCTGAATTGCCGCAGTGCTTGCGGCCCTGCCGGGCAGCAACGGCAAGCCTTTGTCGCAGCGGCTGGCGCTCCGCGCCCGACACTCTGTTTCCTGCCCCGACCTTCGCCCGGGCTCCGGGCCTTCTCACTCCTGCGAAGCCGCCCGTCGCCCGCCACCCGCTGGCTGACTCCTACCCGTTGCGCTTCTCGAACTCTTTCATGAACGCCACGAGGGCCTTGACGCCCTCGACCGGGAAGGCGTTGTAGATCGAGGCGCGGACGCCGCCGACCGAGCGGTGGCCCTTGAGCTGGCTCATGCCGGCCTTGGCGGCCTCGGCGCAGAAGCGGTCTTCCAGGTCGGCGGTGGGCAGGCGGAAGGTGACGTTCATGTCGGAGCGGCAGGCCTTGTCCGCCGTGCCGCGGTAGAAACCGGTGGCGTCAATCGTGTCGTACAGCATCTGCGCCTTGTCGCGGTTGCGCTTGTGCATGTTGGCCAGGCCGAAGTTCTTCAGCCAGCGCGTGGTCAGGCAGAGGATGTAGACGCCGAAGCACGGCGGCGTGTTGTAGAGCGAGTTGCCCTCCACGTGCGTCTGGTAGCGCAGCATGGCGGGCACGGTCTGCGGCGCCCGGGCGGCGAACTCCTTGCGCACGACCACCAGCGTCACGCCCGAAGGCCCGAGGTTCTTCTGCGCGCCGGCGTAGAGCAGGCTGAACGGCTTCGCATCCAGCGGCCGCGAGAGGATGTCGGAGGACATGTCGGCCACGAGCGGCGCCGCGGTGGCCGGGAAGGACTTCCACTGCGCGCCCGAGATGGTCTCGTTCGAGGTCAGGTGCACGTAGGCGGCGCCGGGCGTGAGTTGGAGGCCGTCCGGCGCGGGCACGCGCGTGGGCACGTCCTTCTCCGTGTCGGCGGCGACGTTGACCTTGCCCAGCAGGCGCGCCTGCTTCACGGCGGCGGCGGCCCAGTGGCCGGAGTTGGCGTAGTCCGCCGTGGCGCCGGCGGGCAGGAAATTCATGGGCACCATGGCGAACTGGAGGCTGGCGCCGCCCTGCAGGAAGAGCACGGCGTAGTCGTCGCCGATTTGCAGCAGCTCGCGCATGTTGGCGGCGGCCTCGTTGTGAACGGCCTCGTACTCCTTGCCGCGGTGCGACATCTCCATGATGGACATGCCCGTTCCGCGGTAGTCAACCAGCTCGGCCTGGGCCTGCTGGAGAACCTCGACGGGGAGGATCGCCGGACCGGCACAAAAATTAAACGCGCGCGCCATGGCACCACTCCTTGCCGCCGGAACCGCCGGGTGCCTCGCGCCCCCTCGGTCTCCGCGGTGCCGTCACAATACCGCCCCCGCCGCCACGGCGTCAATCCGCGCGTAGTCTCGTGCAGTCTCGTGCGGGCGGCGGCCGTCGCGGCCTTGCCAACCCGGGGTGGAGGGCCTATTATCCCGCCTGTCGACCGCACGGACTGGGCAGGGGTGTGCCTCCGGCCGCGCGCACACAGGTATGAACAGAGCCCTTTTCGCCGCGTTGATCGTCGTCTACCTGATTCCCACGCTCGGGCTGATGGTGTACGGGCTCAACTGTTACGTGATGCTCTTCCTGTTCCGCCGCCGGCGGCAGGAGGCGATCGAGGCGCGACGCCGCATCCTGGCCGAGATCGGCGATCCGCTGGCGCGGGCCGATCTTCCCGCGGTCACCACCCAGATTGCGATCTTCAACGAGCTCAACGTGGCCGAGCGTGCGCTCCGCGCCGTGGCCGCCATGCGCTACCCGGCCGGCCGCCACGAAATCCAGGTGCTGGACGACTCCACCGACGAGACCCGCGCGGTGGTGGACCGCGTGGCGGCCGAGCTTACGGCGCAGGGCCACGACATCCGCGTGCTGCGGCGCGCGGCGCGCACCGGCTACAAGGGCGGCGCGCTGGCCGACGGGCTGGCGCAGGCGCGCGGCGAGCTGGTCGCGGTGTTCGACGCCGACTTCGTGCCGCCGCCGGACTACCTCGTCTCGATCGCGCCGTTCTTCCTGCGCGATCCGCGGCTGGGCTTCGCGCAGGCGCGCTGGGGCCACCTCAACGGCGGGCGCTCGCTGCTGACGCGCGCGCAGTCCATCGGCATTGACGGCCACTTCATCGTCGAGCAGGTCGCGCGCGGCTGGAACAGCCTGTTCATGAACTTCAACGGCACGGCCGGCGTCTGGCGCAAGGCGGCCGTCCGGGCCGGCGGCGGGTGGCAGTGGGACACGCTGACCGAGGACTTGGACCTCTCCTACCGCGTCCAGTTCGCCGGCTGGAAGGCGCTCTACCTGCCCGACCTGGTGGTGCCGGCCGAGCTGCCCGAGACCGTGGAGGCCTTCCGCAGCCAGCAGTTCCGCTGGGCCAAGGGGTCGTTCCAGACCCTGGTCAAGCTGCTGCCGGGGCTGCGGCGCGAGCGGGCGTCGTTCTTCAAGAAGTTCGAGGCCGTGCTGCACATCACCGGCTACGGCGTGCATCCGCTGATGCTGGTGCTGTCGCTCCTGGCGCTGCCGATCCTGCTGGCGACGCGGCAATTCGCCGTGCCGTCGTGGTTCTACGCGGCCATCGCACTGCCGCTGGCGCTGTCGATCCTGGGCCCCAGCGTGCTGTACGTCTGCGCGCAGTGCACGGTGGACCCGCGGCGGGGATGGCGCAGCGTCTTCTGGATGCCGGTGCTGATGTTCGTGGGCGTGGGGCTGGCGCTCTCGAACACGCGGGCGATCGTCGAGGCCGTGCGCGGCCGGCAGAGCGAGTTCGTGCGCACGCCCAAGCGCGGCGACCGCGAGGTCCGGCGCTACGGCGGCGCCTTTTCGTCCGTGGCGCTGATGGAACTGCTGCTCGGCGCATACAGCCTGGCGACCGTCCACATGTACGTGCGATACGGCTGTTTCGGGGTGGTTCCGTTTCTGATGCTGTACGCCTGCGGCTACCTCTTCATGGGGATGCTGTCCATCTGGCAGGCGGCGGCCGTGAGAGAGTGACGGAAGAACGGAGAGGCGGAAGGGCGGAATGTCGCTTCGCGTCCGGCTGCTGGCCGCGTGGGAGCGGCTGACGGCGACCGCGCCGCGCAAGGCCATGCCGGCGGGGCACCGCATCGGCCGGTGGGGCGAGGATCTGGCCGTCGCGCATCTCCGGCGGAAGGGCTACCGCATCCTGGGCCGCCGCGTGCGGCCGGACCGGCGCGACGAAATCGACATCGTGGCGCGCCTGGACGAAACGCTGGTCTTCGTCGAGGTCAAGACGCGCCGCGCCGAGGATTTCGGCCGGCCCTTCGAGGCGGTCGACCGCGCCAAGCGCCACGCCCTCAGCCGCGCCGCCTCCCGCTACCTGCGCCGCGCCGGTTTTCCCAGACTCTTCTACCGCTTCGATCTGATCGAGGTGGTTGGCGCCCCCGGCGCCCAGGCCGAGGTGCGCCACATCGAGAACGCCTTTCCGTTCGACAGGCACCTCATGCTGGGGCAGTGAGAGCCGCGACAACGCCGCAGACGTGCATGGGTGCGACTCGCGGCACCCGCCACCCGCCACGCGACACGGCGTTTGCAGCCGGCCGGCCGGGGCGGTATACTGTGGCCCGAATGCGCATCACGGGCGGAGAGCTGGGCGGCCGGCGCCTGAAGGCGCCGGCCGGCAGCCGGGTGCGGCCGACCCAGGACCGCGTGCGCGGGGCGCTCTTTTCCATGCTGGCGGCGGCGGTGCCGGGCGCGCGCGTCCTGGACCTCTTTGCCGGCACGGGCGCCGTGGGTTTCGAGGCCCTGAGTCGGGGCGCGGCGGACGTCGTGTGGATCGAGGCCGATCGCCGACAGTGCGCGGCGCTGAAAGCCGCCCTGGCGGCGCTGGGACCCGGCCGACCGGGGCGCGTCGCGTGCGACGACTGCCTGCGCTGGCTGCGCCGGCCGCCGGACGCGGCCTTCGACCTGGTCTTCGCCGACCCGCCGTACGAGTGGGCCGCGGCGCACGGCTTCGCCGGCATCGCCGCGCGGCTGCGCGACGGCGGCTGGCTCCGGCCCGGCGGCCTGTTCGTGGCCGAACAGCCGGCAACGGTGCCGGCGGCCGCCTGGGATGGATGGGAGTTGCTGCGCGACCGCGTCTACGGCCAGACGCGGCTCGCCGTCTACCGCATGGGAGCGCTATGCAAAACCGAGCCGTGTACCCCGGAACCTTCGACCCCGTCACCCTCGGACACCTCGACCTGATCGCGCGTTCCGCCGAGATCTTCGACCGCGTGACCGTGGCCGTGGCCGCCAAGCCGTTCAAGTCCGGCGGCATGTTCGATCTGGACGAGCGGCTGGCCATGGTGCGCGAGTCCGCGGCCGGGCTGGGCAACGTGGAGGTCGAGCCGCTCGAGGGCCTGCTGGTGGACTACTGCCGCCGGCGCGGCGTGTGGGTGGTGATCCGCGGCCTGCGGGCCTACTCGGACTTCGAGTACGAGTTCCAGATGGCGCTGACCAACCGCAAGCTGGCCCCGCGCATCGAGACGCTCTTCATGATGCCGCAGGAGGAGCACAGCTACGTGACGGCCAGCACCGTGCGCGAGGTGGCCCGCTACGGCGGCGACATCGCCGGCTTTGTGCCGCCGCCCGTGCGGGCGCACATCGAGCGCTTCCTGAAGGCCCACCCCGAACAGCGCATCCAGGCGGGAGGCGGCGTTGGAAACTCCGGCGCGTTTGATCGTTGACGTCGCCCGGCTGGATGCCGGCGGCGAGGCGCTTGACGGCGAGACCGACGCCTCGGCGCTCGATCTCGGCGCGGCGCCCGGCGCCTGCGCGCCCGCCGGCGGCATCCGCTACCGCCTGCGGGCCGAGCGCCTGGGCCACGAGCTGCTTGTGCGCGGGAGCGTCAGCCAGCGCCTGGTCTGCACCTGCTCGCGCTGCGCCGAGAGCTTCGAGGCCGAGGTCGCCGAGCCGCGCTTCGCGGCCGCCGTCCCGCTGGAGGAGGCCGCGGAGTTCGTGGACTTGACCCCCGAAATGCGCGAAGCTATTATCCTCCTTCTTCCCGGGTACCCGGTCTGCCGGGAGGACTGCAAGGGGCTGTGCGCCCGTTGCGGGGCGAATCTCAACCGCGAATCCTGTGCCTGCCCGCCGGGCGGCGCGGCGCCGTGGGCGACGATCGAACTGCCGGCCGGCAAGAAGAAGGAAACCTGAACCATGGGTGTTCCCAAACGCAAGAGCTCGAAGATGCGCATCCGGCAGCGCAAGGCGCACCACCGGGCCGCCGTCGCCACGGTGTGCCCCTGCCCGAACTGCGGCGCGCCCCGGCGCGCCCACCGCGTCTGCCCGTCGTGCGGCCAGTACCGCGGCCGCCAGGTGCTGACGATCACGGTCGAATAGCGCCCGTATGAAGATCGCGCTCGATGCCATGGGCGGCGACTTCGCCCCGCGCGAGATCGTGCGCGGCGGCGTGGAGGCCGCGGCCCGGCTCAAGGGCGTCGCCTGCGTCTACCTCGTCGGCGCCGAGGCCGCCATCCAGGAGGAACTGCGCCGCTGCGGCGGGCGCGCCGGCCCGCGGCTCCAGATCGTCCACGCCTCCGAGGCCGTGGGCATGGACGAGGCGCCGGCCGTGGCCGTGCGGCGCAAGAAGGACGCCTCCATCAACCGCTGCATGGAGCTCATGAAGAGCGGCGAGGCCCAGGCCGTCGTCTCCGCCGGCAACTCGGGCGCCGTGGCCGCGGCGGCCATGTTCACGCTGGGCCGCATCAAGGGCGTGATCCGGCCGGCCATCGCCACCGTGCTGCCCACGCGCGGCCGGCCGCTGCTGCTGATCGATGCCGGCGCGAACATGGACTGCCAGGAGCAGTGGATGGCCCAGTTCGCCATCATGGGCACCGCCTACTCCCAGGCGGTTCTCCACCAGCCCAGTCCCGTGCTCGGCCTGCTCAGCATCGGCACCGAGGACGGCAAGGGCAACGAGGTCACCAAGAAGGCGTTTGGCCTGATCCAGCGCGCGGGCGTCAACTTCCGCGGCAACGTCGAGGGGCACGACCTCTTCATCGGCCTGACCGACGTGGTGGTGTGCGATGGCTTTGTCGGCAACGTTGTGCTCAAGACCACCGAGAGCGTGGCCCACGCCATCGGCCACTGGATGAAGCAGGAGTTCTTCCGGCACCCGGTCCGCGTGCTGGGCGCGCTGCTCCTCAAGGGTGCGCTGACGGCCATGAAGCACCGCATGGACCCCGAGGTCTACGGCGGCGCGCCGCTGCTGGGCGTGCCGGGCAACATCGTCATCACCCACGGCGCCTCCACCCATCGCGGCATCTACCATGCCGTGCGCGTGGCCGCCGCCGCCGCCCACCACAACGTCAGCCAGATCATCGCCGACCGCATCGCCGCCGCCGGCGATTTCGGCGTTTCCTCCGCGCCCGCAGCGTGACGGCAATGGGGACGGAGAAGGAATCAGGCACTCCCCGTTTGACATTCCGGTCTTTTCTGTCACAATGCCTCCCGACGTCGCTTTGGGGACAGAGATCAAGGCCTTGGGGACGGAGAACAAGGGCGGTGTCGAGGGGGCCTTGGGGACGGAGAACAAGGGCGGTGTCGAGGAGTTGAGCATGGCCGACAAGGTGTGTGTGTTTGCCGGGCAGGGTGCCCAGGCAGTGGGCATGGGCAAGGATCTGGCGGCCGCCGACCCGGCCGTGATGGCGCTGTTCGACCGCGCCAACCAGGTGACGGGCGTTGACCTCAAGAAGATCGTCTTCGAGGGGCCGATGGAAGAGCTGACCAAGTCCAGCAACTGCCAGCCGGCGATCTTCGTCACCAGCGTGGCCTGCTGGACGGCCTTTCGCAAGCAGTACCCGGCCGCGACCTTCAAGATGGCGGCCGGCCTGAGTCTGGGCGAGTGGACGGCGCTGCACGCGGCGGGGGTGCTCGATTTCGACAGCACGCTGCGCGTTCTCGAGGCGCGCGGCCGCTTCATGCAACAGGCGTGCGAGGAGCAGGCCGGCGGCATGATCAGCGTCATGGGCGCCACCCAGGACCAGCTCAAGGAGATCTGCGCCAAGACAGGCCTGGTGATGGCCAACATCAACTCCGATGCCCAGGTCGTGCTCTCCGGCGCCAAGGCCGGGGTGGACGAGGCCGCCAAGCTGGCCGCCGCCGCCGGACTGAAGGGCATCGTCCTGCCGGTGGCCGGCGCCTTCCATTCACCGCTCATGGCCTCGGCCCGCGAGCGCCTGGCCGCCGTGCTCAAGGACGTGGCGTTCAAGGCCCCGGCGATGCCCGTGCTGGCCAACGTGACCGGCCAGCCGCATGCCGCCGACGGCGCCGCGATCCGCGACGCCATGCTGCGGCAGGTGACCGAGTCCGTGCGCTGGGCCGACTGCATCCGCACCGCCATGGCCGCCGGCGCGGGGACGTTCGTCGAGTTCGGGCCCGGCAAGGTGCTGTCCGGCCTGATCAAGCGCATCGACAAGCAGAATGCGACCTTCAACGTCTCGGACGCCGGCAGCCTGGCGGCGGCCGCGCCCGCCGCCAACTGACTCTCCCTGAACCCTGAACCCTGAAAGGACCGCATGGGCAAGCTGGACGGAAAGATTGCGATTGTCACCGGCGCGGCGCGCGGCATCGGGCGCACGATCGCCGAACACCTGGCGCGCGAGGGGGCGGACGTGGCCGTTTGCGACTGCCAGGTCGAATGGCTCAACGACACCGTCGCCGCCGTGCAGGCCCTGGGCCGCAAGGCGCTGGCCGGTGCGGCCGACGTGGGCAGCGCCGCCGCCGTGGAGGCGTTCGTGGGGCAGGTGCTGGCGCAGTTCGGCCGCGTGGACATCCTGGTCAACAACGCCGGCATCACGCGCGACAAGCTCCTGATCCGCATGGCGGACGAGGACTGGGACCAGGTCATCCGCATCAACCTGACCGGGGCGTTCCTCTTCTCGCGCGCCTGCGCGAAGCCGATGATGAAGCAGCGCGGCGGCTGCATGGTCAACATCGCCTCCATTATCGGCTTGATCGGCAACGCCGGGCAGTGTAATTATGCCGCCTCGAAGGCGGGTCTCATCGCCCTGAGCAAATCCATGGCGAAGGAGCTCGCCGGGCGCGGGATCCGCGTGAACGCGGTCGCGCCGGGCTTCATCGTGTCCAAGATGACCGACGCGCTGTCGGACGAGGTGCGCAGCCAGATGCTGGCCGCGATCCCCGCCGGGCGTTTCGGAACCGCGGACGACGTGGCCAAGAGCGTGGTGTTCCTGGCGTCGGACGATGCCGCCTACGTGACGGGCCAGGTGTTGAGCGTCAACGGCGGAATGGTGATGTGAGGCGGCGCAGCCGCCTCGCGGGGTAAACGAGCAAGGAGACAGCGACATGGCTACCAAACTGGAAGAGCGCGTGAAGGAGATCATCGTCGAGCAGCTGGGCGTGAACGCCGAGCAGGTCACCCCCGAGGCCTCCTTCATCGACGATCTCGGCGCGGATTCGCTCGACACCGTCGAACTGATCATGGCGTTCGAAGAGGAGTTCGGCGCCGAGATCCCGGACGAGGACGCGGAGAAGCTGTCCAACGTCGGCAAGGTCATCGAGTACCTGAAGTCCAAGGGTTTCGACAAGGAATAGGGGCTGTCGCAGGCTCGTGCGACCGGGGTGGATGGCATCGTCCCCCCGGTCGTCTGCTGTCCGGAAGGAGGGGCGTCGGTCATGCGCAAGGTGGTGGTCACGGGTCTGGGCGCGGTTTCGCCGGTCGGCTGCGGGGCGGGCGCGGCCGCGTGCTGGCAGAACCTGGTTGCCGGCAAGAGCGGCATCGGCCGCATTGACCGGTTCGATCCGGCGGATTACAGCGTGCAGATCGCCGGCCAGGTGCGGGACCTGCAGGCCGACGCCTTCGTGCCGCCCAAGGAGCAGCGGCGCATGGACCGCTTCGCGGTCTACGGCATCTGCGCCGGCAAGATGGCCGTGGCCGACGCGGGCATTGACTTCGCCAGGGCCGACGCCGAGAAGTGCGGCGTGGCCGTCGCCGCCGGCATGGGCGGCATCGAGTTTCTCTCCGGCGAGTTCAAGTCGCTCTTCGAAAAGGGGCCGCGCCGCCTCTCGCCCTTCACCGTGCCGGCCATGATCCCCAACATCCCCGCCGGCCTGCTCGCCATCGAGTACGGCCTCAAGGGCCCCAACTACGCCGTGGTCACGGCCTGCGCGTCGGCGCTGCACTCGCTGGGCTTCGCCTTCCGCTCGATCCGCGCGGGCGAGTGCGATGTCATGCTGGCCGGCGGCTGCGAGGCCGGCATCACGCCGCTGGGCATCGGCGCCTTCGCCTCCATGCGCGCGCTGAGCACGCGCAACGACGATCCCGCCGGCGCCTGCCGGCCGTTCGACAAGGATCGCGACGGCTTCGTGATGGGCGAGGGCGCCGGCGTGCTCGTGATCGAGGCCGAGGAGCACGCCCGGGCCCGCGGCGCGCGGATCTACTGCGAGGTCGCCGGTTTCGGCATGACCTGCGACGCCTTCCACATGACGGCGCCGTGCGACGACGGCGACGGCGCCCGCCGCGCCATGGCCGCGGCCATGCGCGACGCGGGGCTCAACCCCTCGGACGTGGACTACATCAACGCCCACGGCACCAGCACGCCGCTGGGCGACAAGGGCGAGACGCTGGCGATCAAGCGCGCCCTGGGCGAAGCGGACGCCCGCCGCGTGATGGTCTCCTCGACCAAGTCCATGACCGGCCACCTGCTCGGCGCCGCCGGCGGCATCGAGTCGGTCGCCTGCGTGCTGGCCCTGCAGAACGGCGTCGTGCCGCCGACGATCAACCTGCAGAACCCCGACCCCGACTGCGACCTGGACTACGTGCCCAACACGGCGCGCCAGGTTCCGATCCGCGCCTGCCTGAACAACTCGTTCGGCTTCGGCGGCCACAACGCCTGCGTTGCGTTCCGGAAGTCGTGACGGGCCGCTAGTCGCCCAGGGTGAGGACGAGGCGGACGGTGGCGGAGGTGACGACCACTTCGCGGGCGGAGATGGACGCGACGACGTAGTCGCCCGCGCGGCCGCCGACCCGCACGGCGCGGCCGTCGAGGATCGCCTGCGACTGGCCGCCGGTCTTCATGACCGCCGAGAGACGCGGCCGGCGGATCTCGGCGACCGCCACGGTGCCCGAGGCGTTCGTGGCCGACGGCACGATCCCCGTCACGGGCGCAAAGAGGTCGCGCCGCGGGGCCGTGTACGGCTGCGGCGCGAGCGACAGCGGCGCCGTCTCGCCTCCGGCCGCCCATTCGGGGATCTTCGCGGCCTCCTCCAGCATGCCGGCAGCGGCGGTTCCGCGGGCCGGCGCGGCGCGGGCCGGCTTGCGGCCGAAGCGCAGCCAGGCCATCGCGACCATCACGACCGTGAGGCCGACCAGGGCGTAGATCTTGACGTTCTCGGCTTTGCTTCTTCCGGCCATGGGGCACCTGTCCGGCGCCTACTGGCGCGCGTACACGCTGCAGGAGACATCGAGGGAACAGCCGCCCGACGCGGCGTCCTTCGTCATCGCCAGGCGCTCCACGCGCAGGAGATGGTCCGCATTTTCGAGGTTGTAGAGGAAGGCGTGCAGTTCCGCAAAAGTACCCAGGCAGGAGAAGGTGATCGGCGTGCGCGTGCCGATCTCGTCCGGCACCGGCTGGCCGGGGGTGATGCGGGCGACGGCCACGCGCGAGATGCGCGCCAGGGCGTCGAGGTCGGCGATGATGTCGCCGACCTCCACGCGCTCCGGCAGGCGCTTCATCATCGTCTCGAAGGCCGCGTGGTTCTCGCGCAGCACGGCGGCGAGGCGGTCGAGGACCGCCTGTGCCCGGCGCAGCTCGGCGAAGCGGACGCCGACCGCCTGCTTCTCGCGGCGCAGGCGGTCGGCCCGCGCCTTGAGGGCCGGCACGGCGACGGCCGCCGCGCCGGCCAGCAGGGTCAGCAGTCCTGCCAGGCAGACGAGGTCGAGCATCCGGATGCTGACGCGTTTCATGGGCTAGTCGCCGACGATGTCGGCGGAGACGGTGAACTGGACGGTGTTGGACGGCTCGTTGGCGGCGGAAGATCCCTGAAGCTGGGTGGCGTTGCGCAGGGCGACGTTGCGGAACATGCGGTCCCCTCCCAGTTGGCGCACGAAGGCGCCCAGCCGGGCGTGGGAGACGGAGCGGCCGTTGAACAGCAGGCCGGCCCGTGTCTCCTTGCCGGCCTGGAACGTCAGGTCGGTGAGCCACATGGCCGGGTCCATGATCTCCGCCAGGCGGGTCAGCGCGCGGGGGGCGGTCGCCACGCCGGCGACGCGCCGGGCAAGCGCCAGGCGCTCGAGGTCGTCCTTCTTCTGCTGGATGCCGATGATCGTGGAGGCCAGTTGGCGGCGAACCTGCTGCTCGTCCAGGGCCGGCGGGTGCTGCGCGACGGAAGTGCGCACGTAGGTCGCGTAGCCGGCGGCGGCGAAGCCGAGCGTCAGCAGGTAGCAGACGCCCCAGGCGGCGAGGTGGCGCCCGGCATAGCGCCGGTTCAGCACCTCGTCCGGGACCATGTTGACGTCCCTCAGAGCCATCGCACCCTCCGCAGCGCGAGGCCGAGTGCCAGGGCCGACGCGGCCGGGCCGGCGCCCGGCCCGGTCCGGCGGACAGCCGGCGGCACGCGCAGCCACGGATCCATGGGCTGCGCGTCCATGTTCAACTCGCCGCCGAAGTACGCCGCCAGGCCGGCCACCTCCGCGCCGTCGCCGTAGACGCCGAGGGCGTCGAACGCCACGTCCGCGCGTCCGGAGCGGATGTAGGCCGTGAGGTTGTGCAGTTCGTGCACGAGATCGTCGGCCAGCGGCACCAGCAGGCCGGCGATCGTCTGGCCCGTGGCGCTCTCCGCGGCCGGGTCGGCGGCGCTTTCGTACGACGCGGCCTGCAGCAGGCCGTGTTTGCGGAGCAGGAAGCGCGCATCGCGGGCGGCCCCCCCCAGTTTGAGGTTGTCCTGCAGCTTCCGGCTCAGGCGGTCGGTGCCCCATTCGACATGGCGGTGGGCGAGGATGGCGTCGCGCGTGGCGACCACCAGCGCGGTGTTCGACCGCCCCACGTGGCAAAGCAGCGCGGCGCCGGCGTTGGACGGGGCGAGGGCGTGCACGCGCACCAGCGCCGAAGCGGCGGAGTCAACCAGTTCCAGGCTGCCGCCCGCCCGCCGGAGCAGTTCGACGTAGTGGAGAATGTCGCTGCGGCGGGCGGCGGTCAGCAGGGCGGTGCAGACGCCTTTGCGGCCCACGGTCTCCGAGCGGACGCAGGCATAGTCGAACAACATCTCCTCCGCAGGCAGGTCCATGACGTCGGACGCGTGGCGCAACAGGGCGGTCTCGAAGGTCTCCTCCTTGGCGACCTCGACCTGCACGGGGTAGCTGCGCACGACGTCGCGCGGCGGCAGCAGGGCCACGGCGCGGCCGTGGAACGCGCGCTGCCGCATGACGTCGGCTACGAAGGCAAGAATCTCCTCGTCCGAAGGCGGCCCGCCGGGGCGCGCGCCCTCCAGCTCCCGCTGCGCGGCGGCGCGGACGAAAGGCACCCCACCGCGCCCGGCGAGCTGCAGGGCACACATCACCGCCCCGTCGCTCAGGTCGAAGGCGATCGGGTATCTGGTAGTGGCGGCCAGCATGACGCCCCGCCGCGGCGCACCGCCCGCTACTCGTTGTCGTGGGCGCCGTCGTCCGCGATCAGGACGCCGGTGCGGGCATAGAACTTCCAGCCGGCTCCACCGCTGGAGGCCTTGGCGGTGATGTCGGCCGTCGTGGCGTCAACCACCACGTCGTTCTTGTTGTTGAACGGGTTGGTCGCCAGTGCGCCGCCCTTCAGGTAGGGGCCGAACTTGAACGTGGCGTCCTTCGTGTTGGCGACGTTGCCCGCCAGGTCCGTGTAGCGCGTGAGCTGCTGCACGAACGCCTCGGCCGGCGTTCCGGCGCCGCCCAGGGTGGCGCCGGGGTAGACGCCGTTGTGCTGCGCGTAGTAGAGCTCGCAGGCGTTGCGCATGGAGCTCAGGTTCGTCCGCAGGGCGCTCAGCTTGGCGTCGTCGGTCGACGAGCTGATCTGCGGGATGATGACCATGGCCAGCACGCCCAGGATCACGATCACGATCAGCATCTCGATGAGCGTGAATCCCCCGCGCCGCGTGTTCCGGTCTTTCCGTTGGACTTGCATGTCTGCACTTCTCCCACTTGGTTTTTTCCTCTGTCTGCACGCGGGAGGCGGGACACTCCCCGCCTCCCCCGCCGTCAGCCGATGGCATGCGCGAGCTTGAAGAGGGGCAGGATCACGGAGGCCACGATCAGGCCCACGATGCCCCCCAGGAAGATCAGCGCAATCGGTTCGATCATCGAGGCCACGCGCTTGAGCTGCTGCTCGATCTCCGCGTCGTAGTGCTTGGCGAGCCTCAACATCACCCGGTACAGGTTGCCTGCCTCCTCGGCGGTCGCGATCATCTGGCGCACGGTGCCCGGGATGTGCGAGAAGTCCCGGAATGCCAGGGCCAACCGACCCCCGCTGCGCACCGTCTCCTCGGTCCGATCAATAAACCGCCGATAGATGTCATTCTGCACCGTCAGGCGCGTGACTGTCAACGCGTCTGTGAGCGGAACGTGACTCTCCAGCAGATGGCCCAGGGTGCGGAGCATCTGGCCGGTGAGAACCTTGTTCGACAGCGGGCCGATGAGGGGAAGGGTGAGGGTGAGGCGGTCGCGCAGGGCCCGTCCGTACGGGCTGCGCACAAAAACATACGCGCCGGCGGCCGCGGCGCCGGCTGCCAGAAGATAGACCCACCAGTGCGCGC
>Ga0233425_10002543_pt1 | contig 35466 bp, 24 predicted proteins | sample Watercolumn_Towu_2_FD_181712 | JGI IMG/M metagenome (GOLD analysis project Ga0233425, IMG submission 181712) | Freshwater microbial communities from Lake Towuti, South Sulawesi, Indonesia - Watercolumn_Towuti2014_140_MG | ecosystem: Environmental > Aquatic > Freshwater > Lake | place...
TAATACAGAGGGATCTTACCCTGCAGAGATGAAAAACCCGGATATCAACTCCCGGGACATTCGATCAGTTTTCCCGGTCGCGTTAAATGACTGATACCTGTATCGGTCCCTTCTGCTCATTCCAGATCTTAATCCATTCCTCTCACTCTTCAGGAACGCAAACGAGAATCCCCGAAACGCCTGATAACAGAGGAAAAAGAGCAAAATAGTCCTGGAAGTTTTTCTGGAGTCGTGGAGTATACCGGAGTCGAACCGGTGACCTCTACAATGCGAATGTAGCGCTCTAGCCATCTGAGCTAATACCCCGCGGTGCAAAGGTATAACTTTGGTGCCGATTTTTTCTTCGCATGCTTACCTGTTTTTCTTCTGCTTCCGTGTGTCCGTTCCCGGAAAATTTGTTGAAATCTTCCTACTTTTGAACTCCCTACCCGACCAAGATGTCTGCACAAATCGGTTTCGACAACGAAAAATACCTGGAACAGCAATCCGGTGAGATCCTCAGTCGTGTTGCACGGTTCAACCACAAACTTTACCTGGAGTTCGGCGGAAAGATTCTCTTTGACTACCATGCCGCCCGGGTGCTGCCGGGTTTCGATCCGAACGTCAAGATGCGACTTCTTCAGCGCCTGAAGGACGACATCGACGTGATCCTGTGCATCTTTGCCGGCGATATTGAACGGAAAAAACTGCGGGCCGATTTCGGTATCACATACGATACCGACTCGCTGAAAACCATCGATGATTTTAAGCAATGGGGAGTGGAAATTACGGCCGTCGTGATTACGAGGTATGCTGATCAGCCGTCGGCCAAGGCATTTAAAAACAAGCTGGAACGCCGGGGTATCAGGGTATTCACTCATAGTTTTACCAAAGGCTACCCCACCGATGTGGACCTCATTGTCAGCGATGCCGGATACGGATCCAACGCCTATATCCCCACCACCAAGCCCATCGTGATCGTTACCGGCCCCGGGCCCGGAAGCGGGAAACTGGCAACATGCCTGGGCCAGCTTTACCATGAGTACAAACGGGGAGTGCAAGCCGGCTATGCCAAATTCGAAACCTTCCCCATCTGGAACCTTCCCCTGAACCACAACGTGAATGCCGCCTACGAAGCAGCGACAGTGGACCTGAAAGACTTTAACCTGATCGACCCGCATCATCTGGAATCATACGGAAAGACAGCCGTCAATTATAACCGCGACGTTGAAGCATTTCCACTGCTCAGGAAGATCCTGGAAAAGATCACGGGAACAAAATCCTTCTACCAGTCACCAACCGATATGGGAGTTAACCGGGCCGGATTCGGGATCATCGACGACAGCATCGTTCAGAAAGCCGCCCACCAGGAGATCATCCGCAGGTACTTCCGCTGTGCCTGTGAGTATGCCCTGGGATATGTCGAGAAAGATATCCTGGAACGGGCCGAAATGATCATGAAACGTGTGGATGGTTCGGAACAGGCCCGCCCGGTCATCGCCCTGGCCAGGGAAGCTGCCGTTGAAGCTATGGAGAAAGGGAAAGGGAACGATGGCATTTATTGCGGAGCAGCGGTAGAGCTTGCTGACGGAACACTTCTCACCGGAAAAAATTCCTCCTTGATGCACGCGGCTTCCAGCCTTACCCTGAATGCCATCAAACACCTGGCAGGGCTCCCTGACAACCTGCACCTGATCCCCGAAAATGTCATCTCCGCACTCGCCGTCCTAAAGAAGAACATCCTGCAGGGCAAAGGGATCAGTCTGGATGTGGAGGAGACACTGATCGCCCTCACCATCAGTGCCATTTCAAATCCGGCCGCCGAACTGGCCACCGGTTTTCTGAAAGAACTGCGCGGATGCGAGGTGCATCTGACCCATATCCCCACACCCGGCGACGAAGCCGGCTTGCGGAAACTGGGTGTTCACCTTACTTCTGATCCGGAGTTTTCCTCCAAAAGCCTGTTTATAAATTAGTGCAGGTTGGAACCGCACAGGGCTCGCCGCCCGTTGCGGATCATTGTGGCCTCCGTGCCTGTATTGCAGGCAGATTATGATTCCCCGGAGGCAGATTCTTTTTCCGGAAGATCACCGGAAGGAGGGGAAAAATGCACAGGTTCAGAAGCGCAAACACCACGAAGGTCCACCGGAAACCGGCCACATCACTGAAGAAGCCGCCGAACGCCAGTCCGATCCCCGACCCGATATTGGAAACGGCCATCAGGATCGCGAACATTGATGCGGCGATCCGCATATCGGTCTTCCCCATCGAAGTGGCGAAAAAGACGGTTTCGAAGTAACCGTAGGAGAGACCGAACAGGAACACCACCGGCCAGGCAAAAACAGGATTCCGGATAAGCGCAAGACAGGCGACGCTGACCAGTGAGGCTATCAACGCCCCTTTCACCGACCGTTGATGCCCGATCCGGTCGGTCAGCCCTCCCCCTGTCAGTCCTCCTCCGATCACTCCCAATCCCCAGACCGCTGCATAAAATCCGGCCATCACGTTTGAGATGCCATAGGTTTCCTTCAGAAACGGATTGACCAGCTGGTTGGCTCCGCTGGCAATGACGAAACCCATGATCCCCAGTAGGCCAAGCGCCAGGACTGGCTTATCGGTGAATGCCCTGAACGCGCTCCAGTGAAAGGTCCGGTCAGGAGGCCTGGCCGGCTCACGGAGGATCAGGACCAGCGGTACGGGAAGGAGAGTCATTGCTGCCAGGGCGATGAATACCGCATGCCAGTTGATCCATTCGGAAAGGATCCCCACGGTCGCCGAGATCAGGACAATTCCCGCCGCCCGTCCGGCCACCATGATCCCCTGTACCGTACCTTCTTCTTCGGGCGGCGTTGTGTCCAGCGCCAGTCCGTCGGTACAGGTGTCGTATAGCGCCATCCCGCTAAGGGACAGGAAGGCCACAGCTGTCAGAAGGGGAAACGACTGCCCGGGATGAATAAACGGAAAGATCAGTTGCCCGGCTGCCTGGATGAGCAAGCCGATCACGATATATGGCCGGCGGTATCCCAGTCCGAACAGGTTCACCCTGTCGCTCAGCATTCCCAGAAACACCTTGAGGATCAGGGGAGACAGGGCAATCGCCGAGAACAGCCCAATCCGGCTCATCGGTACGTCGAACGAACGGAGGTATATAGCGTTCAGGGCTGTAAAATAACCCAGGATGGAGCCCTGTGCGAAATAAAGCAGGGAAAAGATGGAATACCGGAGTGACTTTGTCATGCCCGTGAATCAGGTTTCATGATCCGGATCCTGCCGGATCCGGCAATGCACCTCCCCACCACGGAAGCCGAACCAATTCCGGCCTTCCGGAGTTTCCTGACAAGCCGTTCTGCAGCGGTGAAGGGCAATCCGATAAGCAATCCTCCTGAAGTCTGGGGATCACCAAGCAGGTACCGCTCCGTTTCGCTGATGCGATCAGGCCAGTCCGTAACGGGATCGGCAAATTCCAGGTTCCGGTGGGTGGCACCGGGGATCAGTCCGGCTGAACAACACTCCCAAACCTGTTCCAGAACCGGGATTGCAGCAAGTTCAAGTTCCACATTCACCTGTTTGTCGCCGGTCATTTCCTTCACATGTCCCAGCAACCCGAAACCGGTTACATCAGTGCAGGCATGAACCGGAAAACCGGCCATTAATTCCGCCGCAGTACGGTTCAGGGAAGCCATGGATCTGCAGAGGCCATCCTGTGCTCCGGCGGTCAGAAATCCCCGCTGAAGGGACAGCGACAGGATCCCTGTCCCCAGAGGCTTCGTCAGCACGAGGGCATCACCGGGCTGCAATCCCTGGTTGCGCAGGATCTTCTGTGGATTGACCGCCCCGGTGACTGTAAGCCCGAACCACAGTTCAGACGAATGAAGCGAGTGTCCCCCCACTATCTCGATCCCGGCTTCGGCTGCTTTCCCGGCGGCTCCTTGCAGAATCAACTTCAGTGTTTCTGCCGGGATCCGGCCTTCCGGAAAACCCATGATATTCAAGGCATAAAGTGGCCTGGCCCCCATCGCATAGATGTCGCTGATCGCATTGGCAGCAGCGATGGCCCCGTAAAGAAGCGGGTCATCCACCACGGGTGGAATGACATCCACTGTTTGCACCATTGCCAGCCGCTGGCTAAGCCGGAAAACCGACGCGTCGTCGGAAGTACCCGGTCCGACAATGATCCGTGTATCCCTGAGTGGTGGCAGCGAAGCCACAATCTTTTCCAGCACGTCGGGAGGCGCTTTACAACTGCATCCCAATCCGTGTGCGAATTCTGTAAGCCGTCCGCCTGTCCGCCCGTTCGCCTGCCCGCCCGTCCGCTTTCTATTCCTGCATGTATCAGCGATCACCGGAACCGCCCTCCTGATCTCTTCTTCGGTAGTCATTCTCCCGAGTGAAAAACGGATCGCTCCCCGGGCATAGATCACCGGGACATTCATTTCTGCCAGGACCCCTGAGATCTTGTTTTCTCCGGCGTGACATGCAGCACCGGCCGATGCTGCAATATCCGGCATTGCGGCCAGGAGCCTGCCGGCATCCATTCCCGGGAAACCCAGGTTCAGGGTGTTCGGCAACCGCTTTTCCGGATGACCGTTGAGTTTCACTCCGGGGATCGCTTCCCGGATGCCGTTGTGCAGCAGATCACGCAGGGATTGGATTTCAGGTGACGGGATCACTGTGTGACCGGCCGGATAGGCGGAACGGTGAACTGGCGGACGTGCCAACGGGTGATCAGTTGGATTTGCGATGATTTCGGCAGCCTTTCCCAGACCCGCGATCCCTGGAACATTTTCGGTGCCGGCCCGCAGGTTCATTTCGTGCCCGGCACCGTGGATCAGCTTCTCCAGAAGAACGCCCCGGCGGATGAACAGGGCTCCTGTTCCTTTCGGGGCATACATCTTATGGCCGGCGACAGAGAGCAGGTCCACACTGAGTTCCCGGACATCTACCGGAATTTTTCCAACCGACTGGGCAGCGTCGGTGTGAAACAGGATATCGCATTCTCTGGCGATCCGCCCTATCTCAGCAACCGGCTGGATAGATCCGGTTTCATTGTTGGCGTGCATGATGGAGATGAGGATGGTGCCCAGGCGGATCGCCTTGCGGACTGCATCCGGGTCCACGATCCCGGCTCCGTCAACCGGGATCCGGATGATTTCGAATCCCTGTGCCTTAAGGTACAGGCAGACCTCCGATACAGCCGGGTGTTCCACCGAAGATGTAAGAATGCGGATTCCTTTCGACCGGTTTGCCAGGGCCGCTCCCTTGATCGCCAGGTTGTTTGCTTCCGAACCTCCGCTTGTAAAAACGATTTCATCCGGATCACAATGCAGGAGACCGGCCATGCACCTGCGCGCTTCCAGTATGGCTTTCATGGCCTCACGGCCAAAGGAATGTAAGCTCGACGGATTTCCGAAGGTTGGTCCCAGAAACGGGATCATGGCCGCAGATACCTGTGGGTCCAGGGGAGTCGTGGCATTATAATCCAGGTAGATGGGCTCCATTCTTGAAATGCTTGTGGACAAATCCGGTCAGGCCGGCAGCAATGGCAGCCGGATCATACTTTTCGACGCGGAAATACAACCGGGGTTGTCCTTTCCGCCGGTTGATGGCATGAGAGTATGCTTTGTCATAAAACTGCAACACGTTTTCAGCTACGGCGGGGAATCTTTTCTCCCGGATGGCGGTGAGCGCTTCCCGGGCGCGTTGTGTCCCTAACCGTTCCTCAATCTTCAGAATCGCCTCACTCAGCAGTGTATCGTCAAAACCGGCATATTCCTTTACAAGCCGTTGTACGCGGATCTCCAGAGACACTTCGATGATGATCAGCGGACAATGCTGAAGCTTCCTGACAAGGGGATCGGGGAGGGTCACATTCCCGATCATCCGGCTCTCATCCTCCAGCCAGATGAACCGCGAAGGATCCATTCCGGCCCACTGATGAAACAGAGTATTCTCAAACTGCTCATTGGTCGGCTGACCGGGTAGTCCGATCCCGCCAAAGGCCGATCCTTTATGGGAAGCCAGTTCTTCCAGATCGATCACCTGCTCTCCCTGCCTCCGGAGGAGGGAGAGTATTTCGGTCTTCCCGCTACCGGTGAAACCGCCCAGGATAATCACCGGGCGCTCTCTTTCCAGTTCCTGCCGTAACCAGGAACGGTACGCCTTGTATCCACCCTGTAAAAGCCTTACCCCGTATCCGGCGGTTTCGAATAACATAGCCATGTTGCTGCTCCGCATCCCTCCCCGCCAGCAATATACAAGAACACGATCCCCTGTAATCCGTTTCTTCAGGGAGTTCAGCAGCCGGTTCGTTTTGGGAAGGATGATATCCAGTCCGCGTAAAATAGCATGATCACGCCCTTTCCGGCAGTAAAGGGTGCCGATCTCGGCCCTTTCCCGGTCATCGAACAGCGGAATATTCACCGCGCAGGGGACATGGCCCTGAGAAAATTCTGAGGGAGACCTGACATCCACCACAGGCCATTGACCGGACAGTGAGATGAAATCATGAACAGGGAGGAAGGAAGGCATATCAGGTGTCCCAAAAACACCGCAAATTTATCGAAATAAGCACTCATTCCCTCTTCCCTGTTTTCGTACCTTTGCAACGGAGCGGAATTCCATGAGCGACAGTATTCATCATGAATGCGGCATTGCCCTGATTCGCCTCCTGAAGCCACAGGAATACTACCTGGCGAAGTACGGAAGCCCTTTCTACGGGTGGCACAAGCTGCATCTGCTGATGCAGAAGCAGCACAACCGGGGTCAGGATGGCGCCGGGATCGTGGCCATCAAATTTGACCTGAAACCCGGGAACCGCTATATCAACCGGCTTCGTTCCAGTTCCGACACTCCGATCAAGGACCTCTTTTCCCGGATGGAGGCATCGGTGCGGGAAACGGAAGAGAGATCTCCTCACCGGCTCCGCGATATCGGATGGCTGAAACAGCACCTCGAACTCTACGGCGAACTGTATCTTGGCCATCTGAGATACGGAACTTACGGTGGGAACACTCTCGACAGCCTGCATCCATTCATCCGTGAGAACAACTGGATAACCAAAAACCTTGTCCTGGCCGGAAATTTCAATCTCACTAACATGGTCGAGCTGTTCGACAAACTGATCGACCTGGGTCAGTATCCCGTGGAAACCTCGGATACCATTACGATCATGGAAAAAATCGGTCATTTTCTTGACGAGGAAAATGAGCGTCTTTACCGGTTGTTCAAGGAAAAAGGAGTGCCCAGACGGGAGATCCCGGATCGCATTGCACGGGACATGGATGTTTTGAATATCCTGAAACAATCGAGCAGAAATTGGGATGGAGGGTATGTGATTGCGGGGCTTTTTGGTCATGGTGATGCCTTTGTCATGCGGGATCCTGCTGGGATCCGTCCGGCATTCTATTACCACGACGATGAGGTTGTGGTTGCCGCTTCGGAACGGCCGGCCCTTCAAACCACATTCAACCTTGACGCCAGCCAGGTTTGCGAGCTGAGACCCGGATACGCCCTGATCGTCAAAAAGAACGGGAATGTCTCGGAACTCCGGTACCGGAAGCCGGAGAAAAAGAAATCATGTTCGTTTGAACGGATCTATTTCTCCAGGGGGACCGACAAGGAAATCTACCGGGAGCGGAAGAATCTCGGGAAATTCCTGGCCCCGACCATTCTGAAAGCCATTGATTACGACCTGCAGGACACCGTCTTTGCCTACATCCCCAATACAGCGATTGATGCCTTCTACGGGCTGATCGAAGAGCTGCAGGCCTTCTGTGACCGTATCAAACGTGACCGGCTGCTGGACCTTAAAAACCGATTCAGTCCCGAAGCAGTGGAAGAAATTCTGAAACTGAAACCCCGGGTGGAGAAGGTTGCCGTCAAGGATGTAAAACTCCGTACTTTCATCACCCAGGACAGTCAGCGCGATGACCTGGCTTCACATGTGTATGACATTACCTACGGAAGTATTGTTCCGGGCAAAGATAACCTGGTGGTACTGGACGATTCCATTGTCAGAGGAACCACCTTGAAACAAAGCATCATCCGGATCCTGGACAGGCTGGGCCCGCGGAAGATCATCATTGCTTCTTCGGCTCCGCAAATCCGGTATCCTGATTGCTATGGGATCGACATGGCAAAACTGTCGGACTTCGTCGCATTCAGGGCTGCCATTGAATTGCTTAAAGAGACTCATCAGGAGCATATCCTCAATGAGGTTTATAACCGGTGTAAAAAAGAGGAGCGTGACAGGAAGTTACCGGTGGTCAACCATGTTAAGGAGATATATAAGCCATTCCCCGCCCTGCGCATAGCGGAAAAGATATCAGAATTGCTGACTCCAGTCCCTTGTCAGGCACGGGTACTTATCCTGTTCCAAACCATTGAAGACCTCCACGAAGCCATCCCGGACCATTCCGGTGACTGGTATTTTACAGGTGATTATCCGACTCCGGGCGGCAACAAGGTTGCCAACAGAGCATTCATCAATTACATCGAAGGGAAAAATATCCGGGCTTACTGAACCCGGAAAAACCGGCTAAGCGCCCGATCTTCTCCTGAATGCATCCCCGATCTTTTGGGCAATGGCCTGAAATTCCGTTTCCGGAAGTTTCATTTTCGGTTTGCTGAAGTCAATGTCGTAGAGCGATTGCAGGGGAACCAGATGAATATGGGCATGAGGTACCTCGAGGCCGATCACCGCGATCCCGATCCGTTTGCAGGGGATCACATCTTCAATGGCCAGGGCGACCTTTTTGGCGAACAGGAAATAATCACTGATCAGGGTGTCCGGAATATCGAAAATGTAATCGATCTCATCACGGGGAATGACCAGTGTATGCCCGACTGCCAGGGGATTGATGTCGAGAAAAGCCAGGAACCGGGAGTCATCCGCCACTTTATGGCAGGGGATCTCCCCATCAGCGATACGTTTGAAGATTCCGGCCATGGCGCCTAACTGTTATCCCGTTTGATTTCTATGATCTCAAATGAAACCTCACCGGCAGGCACCTGGATATTCACGCGGTCGCCGATGGTTTTTCCGAGAAGCCCTTTGGCAATTGGTGAACTGACTGAGATTTTCCCGTTCTTCACGCTGGCCTCGTTTTCTGGGACCAGGGTGTAGGATACGGTGGATCCGTTACGGATGTTTTTCAATTTGACCGTGGAAAAGATCAGCACTTTGGAATTATCCAGCCGGGATTCGTCGATAAGCCGGGCGTTGGTAATCGTATCCTGCAATTTGGAGATCCGGATCTCCAGCAACGACTGGGCCTCCTTTGCCGCAGCATATTCGGCGTTCTCCGTAAGATCTCCTTTATCGCGGGCTTCCGCAATTAACTTGGAGAGCGCCGGCCGTTCCACCAGGGTCAGTTGCTGCAATTCCTCCCTCAGTTTCTGCAGCCCCTCCGGGGTAAAATAATTGATCTCCGACATGATTTCCAGTTTATCTTGCAAACATAATAAGGCAAAAGACCCTGGATAAGGGTCCTTTTGCTTTTGTAAAGGTAAATAAAGAAAAGCTAAACTACGCGGTTATTTAAAAATTTAGTGTTAAACCAATACTGTGAACTCCGCCAAACGGATTCGTGGCTCTGTATGAATAGTCGATCCCGATCCCGGTTTCCTTTTCCTTGTTGAATGGCACTGATACCGAGAATCCGCCGGAAAGACCGGTGAAAACAGTTCCCCGGTCTGCCACACTGGATTCAAAGATCCCTTGCTGATAGGTATAGGCACCACGGATGGAGAAGTAATATTTCAGTGAGTATTCCAAACCCAGGATAAACTGGTCCTTGATGAAGGAATTCGAATTGAAGTTTCCGGCAAGGGTGATCCGGTGCATCTCTCCGATCAGGAAATCATAGGATGCACCGATCCTCAGGGTGGCAGGAAGTTCGTAATTTTCAGAACGCTGGGATACGGTAAAGAGGTCATTGTCGTTTCCGTGGCCGGGAATGATACCCCTGAAGGAAAGACCGTCGCCGCTGAATTTCATCGGTGCGCCAACGTTTTTGAGAGCCACGCCAAATTTGACCTGGTCCTTCTCACCGGTCACGTACTGGACCCCTGCATCGATCGCAATACCCAGGGCGCTTGCGTCGGAGATGGATTCGGAAATGATCTTGATGTTTAATCCGCCATAGATGCTGTTGGAGAAAGCTTTTGCATACCCGAGGTTGATGTTCAGGTAGGCGGGATCAAATGTTCCCAGTCCTCCTTCAGGGGAATTGGTGGTCGTGATCTCGATCGTCCCGAAATTCATCGACATGAACGCGGCAGTCAGCACTCCTTTGTTCTCGCCAAGCGATTGGCTTAATCCGAAAGAATAGATCGCCACGCCTGATCCGTGCAGCCAGTCGGTGTAAGAGAAAACGATCTCGGTTCCCTTAGTGAATGCGGTACCGGCAATATTTGTGAAGAGGGCTTCCAGTCCCTGCGTGCAGGAGGTTCCGACTCCGCCCCAGGCTGAACTCCTGGCCCAGGGATTGATCAATAGCTCCGAAGCGCCTGCCTGACCCGAACGGTCTTTGTTCCCGGCGGTAACCGTATTCATGGGCAGGTTGAGAATGCACACCAGGACCAGGGCCACTGAAACGCTGTATATATTTTTCATATAGCTGTATTTTTTATTTTGGAACATAGGATAATCGCAGTGCATTAGAGTGAATTCAGGTCAACAGGTCGCAGGATTCCGAACCATTTCAGTATACGTTCGCCCAGGCCTTCCGCCTTCACATGGATAAGATAAACTCCCCCTGCAATCGGAATACCGGCGAAGTTCTTCAGGTCCCAGTCGATTGATGTTTTTGCATCGGTATTGATCCCTTCATTCGATGAACGCGGCAGGTCAATGCCCGACTTATCGACATTGAACTGCCGGATCAGAACACCGCTCATGTCGTAAATAGTGACTGTGCAGTGCGTCGGCAGGTTCACGATCTTGATGCGGTTATCCAACTGGTTTCGCTCGTAATCGTCATAGGCATAATAGGGATTCGGCACCACATTGATCAGGTCCAGCTCGCTCTCCATTTTGGTTTGATTTTCCTTTTCGGTGGAGATGCTCTCGGTGTTGAACAGATACATGGGCCACGCCCGGTTTTGCATCGTATCAACAACCTCATTGGGGAACGATTCCGAATAATACCGTTGGTATGGCTTGGCGACATTGATAGTGATACTTACCTCGTTGTCCAGCAGGATTTCTCCTTCGGCCAGCAGGGGTATGCTCACCCACATCGCCGATGCGTAGGCCCGGGTCTTGTAGATCGGATCCATTTTCTTCAGGTTCAGCACGGACTGGAGTTTTGCACAGGCGTCATAGGCAGGGAAATTGAGGTTGATGGTGTCGAGAGTCAGGTCGCGGTGAGCCATGATATAAATGTAGTGCTGGCCGCCAAAAACCGACCGGAAACTGGGATCAAAGATCCGGGAGGTAGGATTCCACAGCATGTCGCGACCGTTGTCGGCTGCCAGCCATGAATTCTCTCCGAACATGACATTCAAACGTTCCCCGGTTTCGAGATTGATGGCATATCCCGGGAACCAGCTCATCCCGTATTCGGATATATAATTGGAGTAATACATCGGGTCGGTGCTGATCACCCCGGTATCTCCGTCCACATTCACCGATTTGGACTTCCTGATATCATACTGGCGGGCTCGGCCTTCGGCGATCAGTGAATCGGGGCACATTTCCACGACCAGGGAGCGGGTCCAAAGGGATTTATTGGGTGTGAGCACAACCTTGACGCTGGCCAGGTGTTCCAGGTGGTTGAATTTCTTGGAATTGTTATTGTAGGCAGGCCCTTCGGGAAGCTGCTGACCATATGCGGTCATAGAATAGGGAGCCCAGGTTCCGCCGTTGATCGTTCCGAAAACAGGAAGTACGGGCGACATGATCTGGATCTCCTGGTAGTTCTTTTCCGGATCCCATGGATCACTGGCGGCCATATCCCAGTCCCAGAGAGCGGTATTGGTCCCGCCGTTGTATGTTCCCGACCGGATCCAGTTCAGGGCAAATCCGGGAGGATTGTCAAAATCGGGAACTCCGCTGAGCCACCGGTGGTTAGGATCTGCGTAAGAGGCCAGGGGAGCAGCGATCAGTCCGTTATCGTTAATGGGTTCGCCGGTGGCTGTGGTGTCTCCGGGATTCTGAATCTGGCTGATCTCAAGTGCGATACCCAGATCGAGGAAAAGCTGTTCGTATGGATAGATGGTCGTGGTATCGGAATCGTACGTGATACCGGTCTGGGTATCAGTCATCCGCCAGTGGCCAAATTTGATCACCGGATTGGTGAAGAACGGATTGGTGGTTACGGGTACCATCGAGTCGAATGACACTACGAAATTTCCACTGATCACATTGAGGGGATCGATCACTCTTACATTGAGAGGCCCGTACCCAGTCTGGTACTTGGCTTTATAAGCAATCGGATAATTCGGTCCGCCGTAAGGATTGGTGGCACTGGCAGGCGGCTTGCTCAGGATCTCCAGTTCGGTCTGAGGATCCAGCCGGATCTCCCGTCCGCCGTTCCCCTGACCCTGGATGCGTGTGATAGTGGGTCCCTGTCCGTAATTCGACCGCATCACGTCTTCCAGCGGGATGTGCGGGATACCGGTATACACCCTGATATTGCTGCGCCCCGACAGGTAGGGGAGTTTCTGTCCGTCCCAGTACTCCGGATTGTCCGGTATGTACTGCTTAAACTGATTGAATCCGTAAGCAATGGCCAGGTAATAGTATTGTTTGTGGTTCACCAGTTTGCTGTCTTTCCCGGTGGCAAACAGGTCATCCTCAACGATAAAGGAATGGGCAATGCCGGTGTTGGCCCCGTCCACCATGACATATCCCTGGTTCCCGTTCAGATCGGGGCTGAAATACCAGTTGACCAGCTTGGAAACGTTGTTTTTAATATCGCACTGGAACACCAGCCGCGCCTTGGTTACATCATAAATATCGGAAGCGCTGACCGAGGCATCCTTCAGTTGGAAGATCTGGTATCCTTCAAACCGGTAAAGGGAATCGTTCCGGCGGTTATGCGGCAGGGTATCCGGGTTGGGAATATTGGGATCAAACTCCACATATTTTTCCTGGTAATTGTTCCCGGCATCGTTGATATACCGGTTGGTGATATAAATGATCAGTTGTTTATCCAGTTCCTGGATAGTCAGGTCAGGTGCATTAGGGCCGTTGAGCACGGCGAAACAGTTATCGAAAAGGCTCTGGCATTTGTCGTCCACCACGCGGAGTTTTTCCACCGCATCCCAGGGAGTTCCTGAGATGGTGCGAGCCCAGGGGATCCCCACCGTGATGTAATTACAGGCACCTGGATTGAGTGTAAAGGGACCGGCCGACTGCATGAACCGGCGGTCCTGCGGATTGTTGCCGGCCACTTCTTCAGTCCAGTATTTGGCTGCAGAGGGTGGTACTCCCCGGGTTCCCCAATCACAGGGATCGGAATCTCCCGGGAACATGAAATCGCATTCGGGCGGTTGACCTCCGGAACTGATATGAGCATTGCCACCATAGAGCATCTTGGAATTATCTTTCCAGATCCCTCTCAGGAACAGATAATATTCGGGTGCGTAATTGGGATCGGTCATATATTGCGGCACTCCGGCATTGGAGTTATTGTGGTATACAAACCGCCGCATTCCGAACCGTTCATTGTCCACGATCCCGTCGCCGAAATTCACCCCGTTGATGGCTTCCGACCGCACCAGGAAAAGTCCTTCCTGGTTATTCCCGTAGGGCATGGTCAGCCATGTCCCGTCGAGTGTGACGATATCGCAGCTCCCCAGGAAGGATGGCCCTTTGGCAGTGGATCCTTTGAATGAAGGATTGTCGCACCCATCGGGGTCAATATAAGGACCCTGGAAAAAGTCCACGCCAACCGCAGGCGGATGGGCACCATAGGCCTGGATTTGCCCGGAACCGTCAATCGGACGGCCATTGTAGCAATACCCTAATCCACGTTCCACATCGCAACCTACATAGTCATCATCAACAAATCCGAGGTCGGGATCCACCCACTGGCAGAAATAGGTGCCTGTAAGAGTATAGGTGGAACGGTTAATGATTTCATAGCTGTAAAAGGTCATATCATTGATCTCATCGTTGGTGGAGAAGGCAAAGTACTGAGCCCGGATCTCCATTCCGATGGGTTCGCCGGTGGTTTCGGAGTGGTAATTCCCTTTGTCGTTGTATACACACCAAAGGGTTTGGTCTCCCTTGATCACCTGGTCGACCAGGATCCCAAGAGTGTCGCCCGGCTCGCCATTCCGCAAAGGTGCCCTCGCCATCTTTTCACCGGGTTTCAGGTTGACCGGACAGAGTTTGTTGGCGAGATCATAGTAAGGATAATCCCCGGAATAGGGATCATAAACTCCGTCTCCGTTCAGATCGAAAAAGGGTGCCAGGTAGTTGGCTTGTCCCTTGGCCCGGTCGCCATGTGCCGGCCATTCCAGGATGGAGCGCGGGATCTGGTAATCGGGGTAAAGGTCTTTATTATCCCACCAGGCGAGGTATTCCTGGACCTCCTGGCGCGTCATCGGGAAAAGCTTGTCGTAATTGGCGCACACATCTGCGTCGATAGCTGCCGTTCCGTCAATGGTCAGCGGGCCTGGCCAGAAATCATTCCGGGTATGGGCATTCCCGGTCGTCGGACCCTGACCGTAACGGTATGCAGCCAGCTTCAGGTTGTTATTGACGTCGATCCCGCCAATCCAGAGGGAGAAGGAAAACATCGAGGTTTTCCTTGATCCTTTCGGGATCTCATACTCCGCCACTTCGAGGAACCATCCGTTCCCATAGGAATAACAGAGTGTTCTGACGTTGTTGATGTCAAGATACTTGTACTGCGAGCCGGCTTCGCAACCTGCGGCAACTTCCTTGATCGTATGGGTGCTTTTGGTCCCCTTCGCGACCACTTCCTTTCCCTGAGAAGCATAGGGCAGCAAGGCAAGGCAGCAACACGAAATAAATAAGAAACGAAGCATATTTTTCATAGAACTGATATTTTTATATGACCTGATACGAGATGAGTTTGTCATGACAGCGATCCTCCCGGAAGTTAAAAATTGAACATGACTCCCAACCGGATCTGACGGGGAGAGCTGAAGTTATAGGGATTGGCAATCCATACCGAGTAAAGGTCCCGGTACGATTGTGGATCGACCTGTTGATTGATCTGATTCTGCCATTCGGGAGCCGACAGGTACCCGTCATCGGTGGCGCTGCCGGTAGCCGGGTAAACACCGGTGACATTCTTGGTGTTGAAGAGATTGAGAATGTCGAGATATACATCAATGGAACCGGAGGACTTTTTCCCCAGGGCAAAATCAAATTCCTTGTCCACCCTCATGTTGATCACGAACTGCCAGGGAAGCCGTGCTCCGTTGATGGAACCTTTGATCGGGCCCATAGCACCGTAAGGCATCACCGTGGCCGATTTGGTGTAGGGTGTACCCGATCCCCCGGTGATCGTGAAGTTTGCTCCGAAGTTGGATAGAAGCTGAACCGGATGTTGACCGCTCTTTTTCCGTTTGATCACCGGTCCGTTATAATCCTTGCCAACGCCAAACCGGTAGTCCAGACTGATGTTGAACTGGTGACGACGATCGAAGCTGAGCGGATTCAGGGTACGGAGGTTGGGTTGCTCGGAACGGATGATAGCTGCCGCGGCATTGGGATCGGAGCCGGTCCCGTCGGCAAACTGCAGGGTGTAGTTGAACCGTAACCGGGCGTTGTTTGTACGGCGCAGGTCATAGGTGAGCGTGAGCCCCTTGACCGTTCCGAAGTCGATATTGGTATATGAATAATAGGTTCTCGGATAAGCTCCGGTATACCGGTACTGCTGGATATCGTCGCGCATCTCACGGTAGAACACCGCCAGCTTCAGGGAGGAAGCATTGTTGATCTTCTGCTGGAATCCGATTTCATAATCAATGGTCATCTGGGGTTGCAGCGCCGGGTTGTTGATGGTATTGCCGGCGGCCAGATAGATGTAATAATAAGAAACCGGATCGATCACATTGCCGGTGGTGGGACGCTGGGTCAGGATGTCGTAATGTGCATAGAACAGGGCGTCATCGGAGATGGGGAAAGAGAAAGAAATGCGCGGCATGAAGTTGGTCTGCGGTTCGTAGTCCTTAAAGACTTCGGCCTGCACGGTGGAAACAGAAGGATCCACCAGATAGGGGGAGATCCCGTTCCCTTTGTCGAGCAGGCGCGGGTCGGTGATCACCGTGCCTTCGTTGTTGTACCAGTCGCTTCCCTGACGGTACCCGGCGATCTCCGTAGGATTGGAAACGTTGTCCACATATACCACATAATCGCTTCCGATATTGGCCGGGTGGAAAACAGGCTGACCGTTCAGTTCAGTGACTTCATTCGCGGTTTTTGCCGCGAAGAACAGGTAAGGATCTTTCAGGACTGGCTGGTTGGCATCGAACCGGTCGACGCGAAGCCCGATGTTGAAGATCAGGTCCCTGAAGGCGAACTTATCCTGGATATACCCGGCGATGTAAATAGGTTCATAGGCACTGATCGGACGGGTATAATTCCCATACTCATCCTTGGCGGAGAAGAAATCCTCCCAACTGGGACGGAAATTCAGCTTATTCCCAAGGTAATCATAGCCACGGTAACCGACTTTCGCATTACCGTTGTCCAGCATTTCGTCGGCGGTAAACATATCCAGACTGAAAATGGGATCGGAGATTGAAACCGTGTGAAGCTGCTGGTTGGCGTCGTAATAGGAAATGGAGTTCTGGTAATAGTCATAGGAATCAATATCGATGAAATCAAGCCCGTTCACCGGGAGGCCCAGTTTCTGCCGTAAATTCATGTCGAAATTCCGTTGAAGGAGAGGGACATATTTTCTGTAATAAAAAATGGTGTCCATAAACACGCCATCGCGGATCACAAGCTGGGGATTGTTGAGGTCCAGTTCCAGCAGCTGTTGGTTGGTGGATCCCCGCATAAGCCCCCACATACCGGCGCCGTCGTATCCGTAAGCACTGGATGAACGCTGCTGGTATTGAAATCCCAGCTGTACTTCATGGTTACCTAAGTCAGCAGCAAAAGAGGCATTGACTGAGAGCTGACTGGAAGTCGTTACATTATACCCGTTAGCCCGGTTTCCCGGAGATTGCCACATGGTGTAGATGCCGAACGGATCCATCCCGTTAAGCAGACCGCGTCCCTGCAGAATCTGATCCATATTTTCATAATGGCCTTCCGGGTCATTGGGGAATAAATTGTAATACTCGCTGGTCCATGCAGCAGCGCCGGGATTCAGGTCGTATGGGGTGTAAAGCACGATGGTGTCGCGGAAACCGTTCTGGAGGTGAGCGAATTTCCCGGCAATCGAATCATACGCCAGACCTGGTGTGAAGGCACGGATGGTGTGCGTTTCGAATTTGCCGATGTATCCGTATTTGAACAGGTCTTCTTTATGATCGGCATCTTCGGTTTTGCCATAGGTTTGGGTGTAGTCTGCCCCGATGGAGTAATAGATGTTGTCCACAAAAGGTTTTTCCTCCTTGGACGACCTGAAACGCTGTGTGAACCTTCCGTTTACCCTCCAGAGGTAAGAATTGGAATGGGAGTTGTTCATATAGTTCAGGAGGGAGCCAGTGTAGCTGAAGTTGTAACCGTCGTACCAATTGAACTGTCCGCCGAACGACATGTTGATGGTCGGGGAGAGGCGAAAGTCCAGTTTTCCGGAGACCAGGATATTGTAGTTTGAGGTATTCATTGTGGTCCTGGTTTTCTCCAGATCGTTCATGGTGAGGTATTCGGCGTTCAGATCGACTCCTTCGCCGTTCGGACTCAGGCGGATGGGATGGGTCTGGATCCGGCTGATCACTTCATCTGTCCCCCGGTAGATCCCGGTGGCATTGGGAATTCCGTCTTTGTTGTAAGTAAAATCTCCACTCAGGAAGTAACCCATGAGAGGGATTTTTGCCTTGGAAATGGTGTCTCGTTTTGAAACCAGGGGGCCGGTGATGTTGAAGCCAATCCGGTTATATCCGAAGGGATCCAGGTATTCGGAGGTCTGCAGGTCAATCCCGGCAGAAAAGTCCTTGGAAGGTCCGCGTGTGGTTACGCTGATGATACCTCCTGTGGCATCCCCATAACTGGCGGGTGTTCCCCCGAGGATCACTTCCACCTGTTCAATGGCCGACTGCGGCAAGGCGGAGCTCCCAATGACGCGCATCCCGTCAATGTAGTAAACGGTCCCTGTATTCCGGGCGCCGCGGATACTTGCAATGTTTCCGCTGGCGTCGGTAGTGACCCCGCCCACTGTGGTGGCGACCGCCTGGGCCGACTTGTTAGCCATCTTGGCAATTTCTTCCTGGGTGACGGTTCCGCCGGATACCGTTTGGTCCTTGCTGATCAAAGGCACCTTGTAATCCACGACTTCCACCTCATTCAGGGTGGCAGTGGCCTGACTCATGGCAATGTCCTGAAACGTGATCTTCTCGGCGATGATCTGAATGCCCTGCATCAGAAAATCCCGGTAACCCACATAGGTTGCCTTCAGGTCCACTTTCCCGGCAGGGATCGGCTTGATGGTGTAGTTCCCGTCAAAATCCGACGTAGCCCCGCCCATCTGAACACCGCCGATCAGTACCACGATGTTGGCGAATGAAATAGGTTCCTTGGATTGTGCGTCGGTTATTTTTCCCTTTAGTGTTCCGGATCCGACCTGTGAGAATACCGACAAACTGGTCGTCAGTATAATTCCAATAGCGCAAAAGGATAGTAAATGTCTTAACATACCATATAATTTTATGTTAGAGTATAGTGTGCCCTTAAAAAGGTCGTAAAGGTAATAATATTTTTTTCCGAACCACAAAATTATTTAATCCCGGGCCGGAAAAAAAGACCCATTCCAAATTAACGGGATCTAATATACATCCGCTCGTCCGGAGCCTCCGAACGTTACCTTTTTATGGATGAAAATGACAGGGAAATCTATTTTTTCGGGGAAAGGGTATGTTTCGATTTCCGGCGGCTGTCACGCATCATGGCACGGGTTTCCTTCGACTGATTTTTATGGTGCTTTTTCAGGTCGGCCTCGTAGGCCTTTCTGGCTTGTTCCACCTCGTGCTTCCTTTTCCGGTCAATCTGTTTCTGGTTGATCCTGACCTCCTGAGCCCGAAGTGTGCTGATGGCGGAGAACAGAATCAACAGGGTAAAGAAGCCGGTCAAACAGGAGAAGATGATGCGTCGCATAACCGGAAATGCTGGTTGCAATTAAATGAGAGGGTTTACGTTTCTAATAACGACATTTGTATCAGAATATTCTATGCCATGCGGATCATTTTATCAGGGATCATGATGTGTCTTCTGGGGCTGGCAATGTCGTGCAGGAAGGAAAATCCGCCACCGCGCATACCCGAGGTCTATGTCAATTTCTTCCTGGACCCGAATTCCACTGAGTACCTGCCTCTAAATGCTTCAGGAGGCTGGGTTTACGTGACAGGAGGATATCGCGGGATCCTGATTTACCGGCTGACCCAGACGGAGTTCCTGGCATATGAAAGAACCTGTCCGTATGATCCCGATACCCCAACGGCACGGATTGAGATGGAGCCCTCCTTTACCACTATGCTTTGTCCGGCCTGCAAATCCAGGTACATCATCCTCGACGGGACTCCGTTCGAGGGCCCTTCTGTATATCTCCTGAAGCAGTACCATACCCAATATGACGGGGTACTGCTTTACGTCTACAACTAATAGCGGTAGTGTTCCGGCTTGTACGGGCCGTCCACCGGGACCCCGAGGTAACCGGCCTGTTCAGGTGTCAGCCGGGTCAGCTTTACACCCAGTTGATCCAGGTGCAGGCGGGCAACCTCCTCATCCAGTTTCTTGGATAGGCGGTAAACGTCAACGGGATAGTCGTTTTTCCAAAGGTCGATCTGGGCAAGTGTCTGGTTGGAAAAGGAGTTGCTCATGACAAAAGAGGGATGACCGGTGGCACATCCCAGGTTCACAAGACGGCCTTCCGCCAGAAGGTAAACCGATTTTCCGTCGGGGAAAATGTACCGGTCGACCTGGGGCTTGATATTGATCTTCCTGATGCCGGGCCAGTGATTCAGTTGCTCCACCTGGATCTCGTTATCAAAATGTCCGATGTTGCATACGATCGATTCATCTCTCATCCGTGAGATATGCTCAGCGGTTATGACATCCTTGTTCCCGGTGGTGGTCACCCAGATGTTGCCTTCACCCAGCGCCTCTTCCACCGTGGTCACCTCAAATCCTTCCATCGCAGCCTGAAGAGCGCAGATCGGATCGATCTCGGTGACCAGGACCCGTGCGCCGTACGACTTCATGGATTTGGCACATCCTTTCCCGACATCACCGTACCCGAGCACTACCACGACCTTCCCTGCAATCATGACATCGGTGGCCCGCTTGATCCCGTCGGCCAGGGACTCCCGGCAGCCGTACAGGTTGTCGAATTTCGATTTGGTCACCGAATCATTTACGTTGATGGCAGGAACCAGAAGAGTTCCAGCCTCCTTCATCTGGTAGAGCCGGTGAACGCCGGTCGTCGTCTCTTCCGATACCCCTTTCCAGGATTTCACCAGCCGGGTCCATTTACCAGGGTCTTCCACATACACTTCCCGGAGCTGCTTCATCATAGCTTGTTCATCCGCGGTCGGGAGTTGCTGCTTCAGTAGTTCCGGGTTCTTCTCAATGTCCGCTCCTTTATGGATCATCAGTGTGGCGTCGCCGCCGTCATCTACAACCAGGTTCGGACCCAGGTTCCCGGGGAAGCTCAGAGCCTGGCGGGTGCACCACCAGTATTCCTCCAGTGTCTCCCCTTTCCATGCAAATACAGCAATTCCCCTGGCGGCCAGGGCAGCGGCCGCATGATCCTGGGTGGAGAAGATATTGCAGCTGGCCCACCGGACCTCTGCCCCCAGCTCCATCAGGGTCTCAATCAGCACGGCTGTCTGAATGGTCATATGCAGGGATCCTGTCAGTCGGGCTCCCTTCAGGGGCTTCTCACGGGTATATTTCTTCCGGATTGACATGAGTCCGGGCATCTCCTTTTCCGCCATTTCGATTTCTTTTCGTCCCCATTCCGACAGGGAGAGATCCGCCACACGGTATTTCTGTTCCTTATCTACAGCAATATTTTCCATACATCCGGTTCTTTTGATCGATGAAAATGAGCGGCAAATTTACTGAAAAGTCGGTAACCCTCCCAACCGGAATACCTACTTTTGCAGGATGCCTTTGATTTTCAGGGAATCGGTTCCAGACCGGGCAGATGTAGGTGTGTGGCACTGCACCGAACCGGAGGAATGGTTACTCTCCGGGCTGGAGTTACTTCCCGGGGATATGCGACTCCTGTCAGGAATCCGCAATGATTCCAGGCGCCTTCAGTGGCTGGGTTGCCGGATGGCCCTCCGGGTTCTTTCCAATGACCCCCGGGTATCCATCCGGTACGATGACTATGGAAAACCGATCTCCATATCCCCGCCATTCCCCGTATCCTTCAGTCATTCGGGAGATCATGCCGCTGCCGTTATATCATACACCGGAGCCTGCGGTATCGACCTGGAACGCATCCGTGAACGGATCCTCCGGGTTGCCGACCGGTTCCTTACTCCCCCGGAGCTATCCCTTGCTTCGGGCAGGGACCGGTTGCTGATACTGACGATCTTCTGGTGTGCCAAAGAAGCTCTTTTTAAACTGGCCGGTGTCCCCGGGACAGATATACAAAATCATCTATGTATCGAATCGTTTGACTACCTTTGTCGCGGGGAGGGCGAGTTATCAGGCCTTGTGATCACCGGCGGGAATGTCAGGCGGATACCGGTTAAATGGCGCAGGATCGGGGAGTACATGCTGGCCCTGGCTCTCGGTGAACCTAACAGCTGAGCAAATGGCAGGATCTCTGGAAAAAGCAATTCAGGAGCGTATTCTGGTCCTTGATGGCGCTATGGGTACCATGATCCAGCGATGCGATCTGCGGGAAGAGGATTTCCGTGGTGACCGTTTTGCCGAGGCATCCGTACCCCTGAAGGGAAATAACGACCTGCTGGTGCTCACCCGGCCGGAGATCATCAGCAGGATCCATGAGCAATTCCTGGAAGCCGGGGCCGATATTATTGAAACCGACACATTCAATGCCAACCGGATCTCGCTGGCCGATTACCGGATGGAAGAGCTTGCATACGAAATCAATGTCGCGGCCACCCGTGTCGCCAGGACAGCTGCGGATAAATTTAATTCCCTGACCTCTGATAAACCCAGGTGGGTCGCCGGGTCCATTGGTCCCACCAATAAAACGGCTTCTCTGTCTCCGGATGTCAGGGATCCTGCTTTCCGCGCAGTTACCTTCGACGATCTGTACCAGGCCTATCACGAGCAGGCCGCCGGCCTGGTTGATGGCGGCGCCGACCTGCTGATCGTGGAGACCATCTTCGACACCTTGAATGCAAAAGCTGCGCTGATCGCGATTTCCGATGTTTTTTCCGGAAAAGGAATCCGGATCCCGGTCATCGCTTCGGTCACCGTATCCGACCTCAGCGGCCGCACTCTGTCGGGTCAAACCCTGGAAGCATATCTCTGGTCGGTCTACCATTTCGACCTGTTCGCCCTGGGATTGAACTGCTCCCTGGGAGCCAGAGAGCTTCGTCCATTCCTGGAGGAATTCTCCAGGATCGTGCCGTTCCCCCTGGCCGTATATCCGAATGCAGGGCTGCCCAATCAGTTTGGCCAATATGATGAAACACCGGAGACTATGGCCGGGTACATGGCCGGTTTCTGTGAGAATGGCTGGGTGAACCTGATCGGCGGATGTTGCGGGACCACCCCCGATCACATCCGAAGGCTGGCGGACCTCGCAGCCGGATACACCCCCCGCGCCATTCCGCCCGGGAACCACGATCTCAAGCTGAGCGGACTGGAACCGCTGCTGATCTACCCCGGCAGTAATTTTATCAACATCGGGGAACGGACGAATGTCAGCGGATCGAAAAAGTTTGCCCGCCTCATCCGTGAAGAAAAGTATGAAGAAGCCCTTTCAGTGGCGAGGCAGCAGGTTGAAAGCGGCGCACAGATCATGGACGTTAGCATGGATGAAGCGATGCTGGATGCCGAACGGGCTATGGTCAGGTTCCTGAATATGTTTGCGTCGGACCCTGATGTAGCCAGGGTTCCGCTGATGATCGACTCTTCCCGCTGGCCCGTGATCCAGGCCGCGCTCAAATGCATCCAGGGCAAACCGGTTGTTAACTCGATAAGCCTGAAAGAGGGTACCGAAGTATTCCGGGAACAGGCCCGGTGGCTGAAGAAATTCGGGGCAGCGGCTGTCGTCATGGCCTTTGATGAAGAGGGACAGGCCACGACTTTTCAACGACGGATTGCCATCGCCCAGCGGGCATACGATATCCTGACCATAGAAGTGGGCTTCCCACCGGAGGACATCATTTTCGATCCGAATATACTGACTATCGCCACGGGCATCGAGGAACATAACGCCTATGCCGTGGATTTCATCCGCACCGTCGCCTGGATCAGACAGAATCTGCCGTATGCCAGGGTAAGCGGCGGAATAAGCAATCTGTCCTTTTCTTTCCGCGGGAACGATCCCATCCGGGAAGCCATGCATTCGGCATTCCTTTATCATGCCATCCGGGCAGGCCTGGACATGGGAATTGTAAATGCAGGAAACCTCCCGGTATATGATGAGATCCCGAAAGACCTGCTCCGGCTTGTGGAGGATGTGATCCTGAACCGGAGAAAGGATGCCACCGAACGCCTGGTGGCATATGCCGAAACCAACCGGGAGGAAGTCCGGAAGGAAACCAGGGAAGACGCCTGGCGATCGCTGCCCGTTGGAGATCGGCTTGCGCATTCCCTTGTCAGGGGCATTGCCGACCATGTCGGCCAGGACGTGGAAGAAGCCCTTAAAGAGTTTGGGCAGGCCCTGCGGATCATTGAAGGCCCGCTGATGGAAGGGATGAACCAGGTGGGTGAACTGTTCGGATCAGGGAAGATGTTCCTCCCCCAGGTGGTAAAAAGCGCCCGGGTGATGAAAAAAGCGGTTGCCTGCCTCCTGCCTGCCCTGGAGGCAGAAAAAGCGCAGGACCAGCTCGCCTCCCGGCGTGCCGGCAAAATCCTCCTTGCAACGGTTAAGGGCGATGTCCATGATATTGGCAAGAATATCGTGGGAGTGGTACTTGGATGTAACAACTATGAAGTGATAGACCTGGGCGTGATGGTTCCTGCCGAACGGATCCTGCAGGAAGCCGGAGAACACCGTGTGGATATGATCGGGCTTAGCGGGCTCATCACCCCTTCCCTCGAAGAAATGATCCATGTGGCCAACGAAATGGAACGGACTGGAACCAGGATCCCGCTGTTGATCGGGGGAGCCACCACCTCCGAAGTCCATACGGCTGTGAAGATCGCCCCAGCGTATAATTTGCCGGTGGTTCATGTCAGGGACGCTTCCCGGGCGGTAGGCGTGGTGAGGAACCTGCTGTCTTCTGAAACCCGGAAGGATTATGTCCGCAAGGTAAACAGGAGGTATAAGGAGATCCGGGAAGAGCACCGGCGGAAACAAACTGTGCAGTACCTCACCCTCAGTGAGGCCAGGAAGAACAGGCTGCAACTGCAATGGGCGGGGGCTTCACTGCCGAAACCTCAGAAGACCGGGAACATGGTTTTCTATGATATTCCTCTTGCCGAGGTGCAACAGTACATTGACTGGACGTTCTTCTTTCATGCATGGAAGCTGAATGGTAAATATCCGGCTATCCTTACCGATCCGGTTAAAGGGAATGAAGCGCAGAAACTCTTCCGCGAAGCCACCGCTCTGCTCGACGAGATCATCCGGAAAAACATGTTGCTTGCCAAGGCCGTTTTAGGTATCTATCCTTGCAATTCGGTGGGAGATGACGTGGAAGTTTATACCGACGAGGGAAGATCAGAGGTCAGTGCAACCCTTCACTTTCTCAGGAACCAGGAGGTCAGGGAAGCAGGATCCCCCAACCTGTGCCTCTCCGATTTCATTGCTCCCCGTGAATCAGGGCTGATCGATTATATCGGGGCTTTCGTGGTGACAGCGGGACTGGGGGTCAAGGAGTGGGTGGAGCGATACGAGCAGGAGCTGGATGATTATCACGCGATCCAGATCAAGATCCTGGCCGACCGGCTGGCAGAGGCGCTGGCTGAACGTATGCACATGCTGGTGAGGAGGGAATACTGGGGCTATTCAAAGGAAGAAAACCTGGAGATCCGGGAGCTCCTCCGGGAGCAATACCGGGGGATCAGGCCTGCCCCGGGCTATCCCGCCTGCCCCGACCATTCCGAAAAACAGAACCTGTTTAATCTCCTCCAGGTGGACAGGACCCTGGATGTGCGGCTGACCGAGAACTTTGCCATGTATCCTGCAGCCAGTGTTTGCGGATACTATTTTGCCCACCCCGAGAGCCGGTATTTTACTGTGGGAAGGATCGCCCGGGACCAGGTATCGGAATATGCCCGCAGGAAAAACGGGTCCTTTGAAGCCACAGAGAAAATATTGCAATCCGTGTTGACCTATTGAGTATGAAAGTCACAGAACTGATCAGTAAAGCCGAGAAAACGCTTTTTTCGTTTGAGCTACTTCCGCCTCTGAAGGGACATCATGTTTCGGGGATATACCGGGTCATCAATCCCCTGATGGAATTCAGTCCTTCCTTTATAAACATCACCTACCACCAGGAAGAAGTGGTTTATAAGAAGCATCCCAGCGGCCTTCTGGAAAAAAAGACAATCAGGAAGCGCCCGGGAACCGTAGCTATATCTGCTGCCATCAAGTATAAATATCCCTCCGTTGAAGTGGTTCCGCACCTGATCTGCGGCGGATTCTCCAAGGAAGACACTGAATATGCCCTCATCGACTTTCATTACCTTGGGATCCAGAATCTGCTGGCTCTCCGGGGGGACCCGCCCAAGGGTATCCGGGATTTCATTCCGGAAACCAACGGGCATTCCTTTGCCTCCGGGCTGGTCAGGCAAATCACCGATATGAATAAGGGCAGATACCTGGATGAGGACCTGAAGAATACCACTGCTACGGATTTTTGTGTCGGAGTTGCGGGATACCCGGAAAAGCATCTCGAATCCCCCAACTTCCAGTACGACCTGCAATACCTCAAGTCAAAGATCGATGCCGGGGCAGGATTTATCATCACCCAGCTTTTTTATGATAACCAGCATTACTTCCGGTTTGTGGAACGGTGCCGCGACGCAGGGATCCAGGTCCCGATCATTCCCGGACTGAAACCGATCGCCACCATCAAAGAAATCAATCTTCTGCCTCAGGTCTTCAATATTGACATACCGATGGATCTGGTCAAAGAGATCCAGCGGTGCCGCACGAACGAAGATGCCTTCCAGGCAGGCATTGAATGGACGATCGCACAGTCGCGTGAATTGATCCAATACGGAGTCCCGGTATTGCATTATTTCACGATCGGGATATCTGATAACATCCGGAAAATCGCAGCCGCCATATTTTAACCGCATGGATTATGGAAGTCTACACATCTCTGGTCAGAGAGGTCCGGAAAGGCAGAAAAAAGTTCGCCGTACTTATTGATCCGGATAAGTACACGTTGCCTTCCCTGAAAAAACTGATCTCTGTCGCAAAAAGATCGCCGGTGGATTACTTCTTTTTCGGAGGCAGTCTGCTGACCCGTGACCAGCAGGATCAGTTCATCGGACTGATCAAGGCAAATACCGATATACCTGTGATCCTGTTCCCCGGGAATCATTTCCAGATCAACCGGAATGCCGACGGGATCCTCTTCCTCTCCCTGATCTCGGGCCGGAATCCCGAACTGCTGATCGGAAAACATGTCATCACTGCACCGTACCTGAAAGCCACACGGCTGGAGGTGATCCCCACAGGGTATCTACTCATCGACGGGGGGAATAAATCCACCGTAGCCTATATGAGCAACACTGACCCGATTCCAGCCGAAAAAAGCGAAATAGCCGTTTGTACTGCCCTGGCGGGGGAGTTGCTGGGGATGAAACTGATCTATCTGGATGCAGGGAGCGGGGCGAAAAAACCGGTTCCTCTGACCATGATCCGCCAGGTAAAGAAGTTTATCAACATCCCGGTCATCGTCGGAGGAGGCATCTGCACTCCCGCACAGGTACGGGGTGCCTGCCAGTCGGGAGCCGACGTGGTGGTTGTGGGTAACGCCATTGAACGAGATATTTCACTGGTTCCCGAACTTGCCGCAGCAATTTATCACTAAGGTCTTCTGTTAATCAGTGACCACGATCTTCCCGGAAGTGATCGGGTGAATTCCCTGAATGAGCCGAAGGATATATGTCCCGGAAGATATGTACGCCGGGATGATGAAAGGCATGCCGGCACGAATGACCGTTGAACAGATGGGTTGTCCCTGTAGGGAATAGAGATCCAGGGTGCAGGATTCTGATCCCTTTATAGCCCGGCAGTAAACCGGAGTTCCTTTCCTGACAGGGTTTTCAAACAGGCATAAAACCGGTGGAGGCAGGGATTCTGTTGTTCCGGTTACGGGAGAAAAGAAATTTTCGATCAGGTAGAAATTCACATAGGTGCCTGCGATGGTATCCCAGAGCTGGTCAAGCTGTTCGGTATTGTTGCCGTTGGGATCATAGGTGAACAGCCTTCGACCTGCAGGCACCCAGTTGCCGGTGGAGAGGTTCAGGGAGGAATGCACATAGTCGGTACAATTGTGCTGTGTGTTGTAACTGTAGTCGTACCGGTCTCCGAAGGTATATTCAAAAGTCACAGGGTCGAACGACTTGGAATAGAACACCAGGGGAGAACCAAGTGAATCATTCAGCGAGTAGTAAGTATCTGTCCATATGGAAGCGGCAGAATTCCAGTGCCACTGGTATTTGGTCTTTTGAAAATTATTCTGATAATAGGCATATTGGCTCTTCCAGTTGTCGATCCACTGGCTTGTTCCTGTGTTCCAGAGCTGGTCAAGCTCATCGGTCACCTGAAATGCGGAGTTATACTGTATGGTGATCTGTTCAGAGTTTTTCCAGGAGGAGGCAGAAGGGTCCCACGTCCTGTATAGTTTGAGAACTGGTAAACCTGACGCAGAGTTTGTATAAACCGCCTCAGTATTAAAAATCCATTGATTCGATGTAGTATTCCAAACCGAGAAGAGATAACCGGTCAGATAATTACCGGGATCGTAGGTGTATTCGTATTTCTGATTGTTTACCCAGGAACCCGGGCCCGGATCCCACACTTCCGTCAGTTGAACGGTTTGAAATCCCGATGAGTTGTAGGTATTGCTGATCCGTGCATTATTCACCCAGGTGTTTGACTGAACATCCAGATTTTGCATAAGGATCTCCGTCATCTGGTTTGAGGAGTTATAGGCATACAGATTCCGGCTGCCATAAACGAAAGAGTTTGTATTGTGATCAAACTGCTTGTACCACGAAGTGTCCAACCTGACAAAAATGTCGTAATGCGAATGCATGAAATCAATCCACAGGCCGGTGCCGGAATTCCATGTTTGTCCTGTGGACGAGACGATTGTCCCGGAGGTTCCGTAAACAGTAAGGTACCGGTTATAATTTTCCCACACCTGGTTCTGGGAAAGGATCAGGTAGAGATCCTGCACCAGCGATCCGGAGCCATTGTAGGTCAGGAATTCACGCTGATTCAGTTGCCATGCGGTTCCCTGGATCCACTGTGAGTACCAGGAAGAATCGCGCAGGAAGACCTGTGAAGGAAGGAACAGGCCTTCACTTATTTTAATCGCATGTTCCATCGGGGAACGATGGCTGGTGAACAGGTCTGCCGGAGGTCCGGGTATCTGGGCAACTACCGTTGAGCAGCAGGTAGTTACCAGAGATAGAAACAGGACAAGTCTTTTTTTCATGGATCTTCTGATGTTGGATGAAAATCCAAAGGTATGAAAGATGCAGTACCGGAATGGGAAACACTCCGTTATTTCTATGCGGAACTGTTTTCAGGCCGGTATATGTTCCGTTAAACTTTTGTTAAAAAATCAGCTTTATGTAACTTTTTCGTTTCAGATGCATCTTATTGCCGAAATCATAAAAAAAGAAGCAAATGAAAACAATGAAATATTTTGCAGTAATGCTGGTCCTCACCCTGGGTACGCAGGTTCTTTTCGCTGAGAACGACGGACCCGTCCAGAAGGAAACTCCGCCGGATGTTTCACTGGAGATGAGGGACCTGGTCCCGGATATTCCCCGGATTGCCGGATATGATGAAGAGGTGACTTTTATACCTGATTTCTCACCGGTGATCCCCAGAGAAGCTCCGTTAAGCGAGGCCCTTTAACATCCATATAATTCTTCTTGTGCCTTTTGTAATGAGGGCGGCCCAAAAGGCCGCCCTCACTTTTTTTGAGCCACTCATGGGACTTGAACCCACGACCTGCTAATTACGAATCAGCTGCTCTACCAACTGAGCTAAAGTGGCCTCGTCGGGATGAGAAGACTCGAACTTCCGACCCCCACGTCCCGAACGTGGTGCGCTAGCCAACTGCGCTACATCCCGATTCCCGGATTACCGGTCGCATGCGGTAAAAACCGGGGGTGCAAAAATAGGTATTTTTTCTGAAAATTCTACCTTTGTATCCATCTCCTGCACGGTAAATATGATTCAAATGCACTCGTGCCGGAATCAGTTTCACTATTGCCTTTTCCTGTCACTTCTGGCCTTTCTGTCCGGCACTCTCTCAGGATGCCGGGGAACCGGGAAAGAGCCTGCCGGCAATCCTGGAAACAGGAATGTACCAACCGTTGAAGCTCTGGTGGTGCGTCCGCAGGTTTTACATGACCGCCTCGAGGTTACCGGCACGCTTCTGGCTAACGAAGAGATCGACCTCCTGGAAGTACAGTTATCCAGGACCGAGCTCCGTGCTCCTTTCGACGGGATGATCGGTCTCCGTCAGGTCAGCCCGGGAGAGTACATTACACCGAATGTGCCGGTTGCGCTGTTACTGCAAACCGATCCGATAAAACTGCAATTCTCCATCCCGGAAAAAATCCGCAACAGGGTCCGGGAGGGCTCCCGGGTCGATTTCCTTGTGACGGGAAGCGACAGCCTTTATCATGCTTTCATCTATGCGCTGGAACCGAAGATAGATCCATCCACCCGTACAATCTGGATCCGGGCCCGGTGCCCCAATGCGGCGAAATACCTTACCCCGGGCGCATTCGCCCGCGTCTCGATTATCCTGGGAACCATTCCCGACGCATTGATCGTACCTACCGAAGTGGTATTGCCCCAGCTGACCGGAGAAAAGGTGTTCATTTACCGGCACGGGATCGCACGCCTGCAGCCGGTGGAAAGCGGAATCCGTTCCGACCGGGAGGTACAGATAATACGGGGGCTTTCACCTGGTGATACGGTCATCGTTACCGGATTGCTGCAGCTCCGGGATGGGATGCCGGTAAACGTCAAGTTCCCATGAATATCTCCTCCGTCAGCATCAACCGGCCGGTACTGGCGACGGTCATCTCACTTTTACTGCTCCTGTTCGGGATTATCGGGTACTTTTTCCCTGGGGTACGGGAATATCCCAGTGTAGATCCGCCGATCGTGACTGTCAGCACCAACTACCCAGGCGCCAACGCCGATGCCACCACGATCCTCGTGATCACCCTACAGAGCAACGAGCGATCCCTGATGGATCTCTCCGATCTGGCCAATGAGCTGATCCTGTCAGTTTTTGAAGCAAAAAAAGCCGAAACCGAGCTTCTGCGTCTCAGCGGAAAACTGCTGGGAAATCTGAAATAATCCTTGCATCTTAAGCAAAACCTTCGTACATTTGAGGGAAACCAAATCCTGTGGATAAGTACGCATGGAAAACCTTTACCTGAAGTATTTCGTTGAGCAATTCCGAAAAAAGGAAGCTCCCGGTCCTGGTAGCAAAGGACCGGTTGTAACCATCTCCCGGGAATTCGGATGTCCATCCCGCCAGATCGGGATTCTCCTGACAGAAACCCTGAACAAACACTCCTCTGCCACGGGAAATGCTTCCACGCCCAGGTGGAAATTCATCAACAAAGAGATCATTGAGCATACCGCAAGGGAACTGAAACTTCGTTCATCGGAAGTTCATTATGTACTGAATGCTGCAGAAAAAGGGCTATTTGAAGATGTCCTGGTGTCGTTTACGAAACCGTATGTCAGCAATATCCGCCTCAAACGAACGCTTCACAAAGTGATAATGAATCTGGTCTCTCCGGGATACATCGTGGTGGTTGGCATGGGAAGCGCCGTGATCCTTAAAGGATTTCCGGATGCCCTGCATGTCCGGTTACAAGCCCCGCTGGAATGGAGGGCAGAAATGGTCCGGCAGAAACGAAATATTTCCACCGAAGCAGCCCTGGAACTGTTGCAGGATATGGATCATAACAGGACACGGTTCCTGGAATTCCTCTTCAGCCGGAAACTGGAACTATCCCTCTTTGATGTCATATTCAATTGCCAGCGCCTTTCCCATGAGGAGATCTCATCAACCATCCTTGTCCTGATGCAGCTCCGCAAAATGATCTGATTTTCATGAGCGGAAATATAATCCTGGATTTTGAAAACAATATGCTTTCATTATATTTGTAAACCGATTTTCCAAATACTATTTATATGAAATCCGATTACCTGTGCCCCCACTGCAATTCCCACCTGGTTTGCCTTGACCACCTGGTGCTCTCTTTGGAGTCATCCGACAGAAAGAAAAAGGGATTGCTTCTTATGAATGTCGGACTGGGAGATTTTTCTTACCTGATCCATCCTTCCCTGAAATTCGAATCAGGCGAGATCGTTGACTTTTATTGCCCTGTCTGCCGGGTCAACCTCAAAGTCCCCGAGATCAACGACAAACTGATCCGGGTGATCTTTATCGACCAGCATCAAAAACGGTATGATGTATTTTTTTCCAGGGTCACCGGGGAACATTCCACATTTAAGGTCCATCAGGACGATATCATCGAACAATTCGGGGAAGATGCTTCGTCCTATGTTTCCTATTTTACGACAAAGCTGAAAAAGCAGATGAAGCTGAAATAGGGAACCGGTCAGAGGATTTCCATCAGTCTCCTGCCGAGTTCTTCGATTGAGATATCCCTCTCTGTGATCAGGGAAGGTTTCAGGAAGATCAGTTCCTTCCTGGAGCGTTGAAGCCGAACTTCGCCGCCCCCTGTGATATTCAGCATGATGATCCCATCCGTTGGCACCTGCCCGAGTTCCACCGCCGAGATCAGGGAAGCGGCAGCTACCGCAGCAGCAGGGTGAATATCAATACCTTCCAGTTTTTCAAAAAGCGTTCCGGCGGCTGCCGCTTCCTCGTTGGTGAGAGCGGTCATCTCTCCGCCGGTATCGGTCAGGGCGTCGAACAGCCCCCCGGGAACTGTATACGGAGGCCTGCGGTTGGAAAGCACCTTGGCACCGATCCGGGCGACGAGATCCCGGGCCTGCTGGTCGGGCATAGGAAACAGTTCCCTTGACCGGGCTTTCCAGGCATCGACCATCGGTTGGAACGGATAGTTCTGTGACAGGCAGAGTTTCATCTTACCTGACCCGAACCGGCCATCGCCGATCAGGCGGAGATTTGCTTCCCAGGCAGCAATGGCACCGGTTCCGCTACCCACTGCCTGAAAATAATACCCGGGTATGGAACCGATAGTGGTTACGGCGGAAAGTACGGTTGTTCCCATGCCATCGCGGCGGGCAATATTCTTCGCACCGCCTTCGGGGATAAATCCGTCCAGTTGGCAAACCATATTCGACAGATGGATAGCGTCATAATAATCGCTTCCTGCCGGCGGAGATATCAGGGTCACACAGGAATCGACCGGGGAGTCGAACCACAAGGCATCCAGGGTATCGACCGGAACGCACAGAAGCAGCGGGATCCGGTTATCGGAACATACCCGGGCGAATGCCCTGGCCGTGTTACCCGCCGAGGCCACAACCAGGGTGTTGTGCTGATCGAGCGGTAGCCGGGCGCATACCGAGTAGGCTTCCGTTTCCTTGAAGGAACAAGTGCGCATCAGGGCGCCCCGTTCAGGCCAGTACCCACTGAAAGTGATCCAGAGATTCTTCAGGCCCAGATGGCCGGCAAGCCCTGCACTTCTATAGGTGATGGGGGCGGAGGAGCCTTCCAGAATGCGGTGCACGGGCATCCAGTCGGCAAACCGGTAGATCCCGAAAGTTTCCGGCTTCACTTCCAGTTGCTGATTCCCGTACACACTTTGAAGCAGGGAGGGCCCGGGATCACCAGGCGCGTCGAGCAACCAGCTTCTGTCGGGAAATATCCTTCCGGAAAGCCGCGACCTCAGTTGATACCTCGTCGGAAGCTGAATACCGTGCATAAAGGTTTGTCAAGTGGATGAGGGCAAAGATAGAGGAAATTGATCACAGGATATCGAACATGGTCCTCACATAACGGATATCCGGAATCCAGCATCCGGTTCACTCCAGAATGATCTCCGCCCGGAGCCCCGGGGCGGCTCCCAGCGCTATGCTCCGGGCATCGGGGAGGGATCCGCCCACAAAGATCCGTAGCGTACCGGGGAGATATACCGCTTCTCCGGCTTCGTTTATCAGCAGAAAATCCTCCGGTGAAACCGTGAAAAGCAGGACCTCCGACATACCCGGCTCCAGGTGAATCCGCTGGAATCCTTTAAGATCATACTGCGGAACCCGGAAGGGAACATCCCTGCGTGAATGGTACAGCTGGACCACTTCATCCGCAGCCATTGTCCCGGTATTGGTCACGGTGCATGCCACCCGGATCGCAGTGTGCCTGTCGGCATGGGTGCGATCCAGATGCAGATCACGATAGGAAAAAGCAGTATAGGTAAGTCCGAAACCAAACGGAAAAAGCGGCTCCACCGACATGTATTTGTAAGTTCTTCCGGCCATCGAATAGTCGTCGAAAGGAGGCAACTGTTCTACCGACCGTGGAAAAGTAACCGGAAGGCGCCCCGACGGAGACCGGTCACCAAAAAGAACATCCGCGACGGCATTGCCACCCTGTTCTCCGGGGTACCAGACGAAAAGAATTGCATCGGCCAGGTCGTACACTTCCGCCAGGTCCAGGGGACTTCCACCGGTGATCACAGCAATCACAGGTTTGGTGCGGTCCTTACAGAGAGCTCGGAGGTAGTTGAGCTGGTTATCAGGTAAACGCAGATCCTGTTTGTCCGCTCCCAGCCTGGTAGCTATAGCTTCTCCCTCTTCCCCTTCCCAGAGAGGGTTGATCCCCAGGACGACGATTGTTGCATCCGCATTGTTTACGTTGAAAAGAACCCACCGGGGATCGGCAGGATCTTCACCGGTAAGTAAAAAGCCGGAATGATACGAGATCCGTGATCCGGAATACAGTTGTGATGTAATCCCTTCCAGGATAGTGACCGCCTCGGCGGGAACACCGTTGTAATTTCCGAGGAGCACGTTAACGTCGGAAGCCAGAGGCCCGGTGACGATGATCCGGTGCAGGTCTTTCCGAAGAGGCAACACTCCGTTATTCTTAAGCAGCACAATTGATTCCACCGCAGCATCCCGGGCCAGCTGCCGGTGCCTGATGCAACTGATCACACTATCGGGAATTCCATCCCAGGGGGAATAGCCCGGAGGATCGAAGAGCCCCAGCTTGAACCGTGTCTTCAGCAGGCAGGCAAGGTTACGGTTTATATCGGTCTCCGAGATCAATCCCTTTTCTAAGGCAGGAACAAGAGAAGCATAAGCCACCCCGCAGTTGAGATCCACACCGGCCAGGAGTGCTTTGGCTGCCGATTCCTCCACAGTTGCCGTGACCCGGTGGAACTGATTGAAATCAGAGATGGCCCAGCAGTCGCTGACGATATGTCCGCGGAAGCCCCATTCTCCGCGAAGGATACCCTGAAGGAGATACCCGCTCCCGCAACAGGGTTCATCATACGTTCGATTATATGCGCACATGACCGACTCCACCTGCCCTTCCTGGACCACCCGTTTGAATGCAGGCAGATATGTCTCCCGGAAATCTTTGACGGGAGGACGGGCATTGAATTCATGGCGAAGTTTCTCCGGGCCGCTATGCACAGCAAAATGCTTGGCACAGGCAGCGGTTTTCAGGTGGCCGGGGATTTCCCCCTGCATCCCTCTGACAAACCATACGCCAAGCTTTCCCGTCAGGAAAGGATCTTCACCCCAGGTCTCCATCCCCCGTCCCCATCTCGGATCCCGGAAGATATTAATATTGGGGGACCAGAAGGTAAGACCGCCGTACTGAGTGATGTTCCCGATCCGGATGGCTGCCTGGAACTTGGCCCGGGCTTCGTCTGAAATGGCAGAAGCCACCCGGTAGATCAGGGCAGTGTCGAATGTGGCAGCCAGACCAATCGGCTGGGGAAACACCGTTGCCCGTCCCATCCGGGCAATCCCGTGCAATGCTTCACTCCACCAGTTATAAGCGGGA
>Ga0233425_10002544_pt1 | contig 35453 bp, 29 predicted proteins | sample Watercolumn_Towu_2_FD_181712 | JGI IMG/M metagenome (GOLD analysis project Ga0233425, IMG submission 181712) | Freshwater microbial communities from Lake Towuti, South Sulawesi, Indonesia - Watercolumn_Towuti2014_140_MG | ecosystem: Environmental > Aquatic > Freshwater > Lake | place...
TAATTCATTAAGGAGGATCGTCATGCGAAAGATTTGGAAACTTTTAATCAGTCTCTGTGGACTCTTGGCCCTGCTGATCCCGGAATTGGCCCTGGCCGCCGGAGAGAAAGCGGAACTCATCGTCATTGTCGCCGACACCCGGAAATTAACCGGGTGGGAAGCCTGGTGGGCCAATTTGTATAATGAAAGTCATGCCTATTTTACTCTCCTAACCGTTATATCCATTCCCGTGGTCGGCCTGTTCCTGGGGATCCTCGCCGATTTTCTCATGAAACAAATAGGGATTGACCTCAGTTCCCGGGAACTGGCCGAACATTAATTCATCTGGAAGAAATCATTTAGTGAGGAGGAAAGAAATATGGATTGGTTATACGTTTTAATGCCCATCTCCGGAGTGACCATATTCTGGCCCGGTTTGGTGATCCTGGGATTGGGAGTCGGTATTATCGGCGGTTTTTTTGGTATGGGCGGTGCATGGATGGTTACCCCGGGTCTGAATATCCTGGGTTTTCCCATGGCCTTTGCCATCGGAACCGATGTGGCCCACATGGCCGGCAAATCCCTGATCTCTACCCTGCGCCATGGAAAATTCGGCAATGTGGATTATAAATTGGGATTTATTATGTTGGTGGGCACAGTCGTGGGTTTCGAGATCGGGGCCCAAATGATCATGTGGTTTGAACGTCTGGGGAAAGTCGACTTATACGTCCGTTGGTTATATATCATTCTCCTGACCCTGATCGCCTGGATGGTCTTTGCCGATGTGGCCAAGAAAAAGAAAAAAGAACGGGAGCTCAAGGCCACCGGCCAGGAACTGGATGGTCTGGCTACCGGTATTGAATGGCACAAAACCCTCCACAAAATCAAAATCCCCCCGATGGTCCATTTCAAAGAGGCCCAGATTTACTGCACTGCCTGGCTGCCCATTTTTGTCAGCTTCCTGACCGGATGGCTGGCCGGGATCCTGGGCATCGGCGGTGGTTTGATCCGCATGCCGGCCCTGATCTACTTTGTCGGCTGTCCGACCCACGTGGCCGTAGGAACGGATTTATTCGAGGTCATGATTTCCGGTCTGTACGGAGCCGGTACCTATACTTATAAAGGACGTACCGAACTGATCGCCGCCCTGATTATGCTGGTCGGTGCGGCCATGGGCGCACAGGTCGGCACAGTGGCCACCAAATATATCAAAGGTTACGGCATTCGTATCGCCTTTGGATTGGCCGTCGTCGGCTGTGGGATCTCAGTGGTCATGAAGCTCCTCCCCCGCTATATCCCGGCCATCAAAACGGCTATGGATATTTCCGCTACTGTTCTGATCCTTGGGCTGGTGGCCGTCCTGTCCCTTTATATTTTAATTAAGATGATCCAAGGGGCTAAACAGGAATTGGCGGCCAAAAAATAATTACCACTCAAAACGAATAATGTTCATTGTTTTTAAATAGGAGGAGGTACCCGATGAAAAAATATGGTTGGATAATTGGGCTGGCCGTTTTGCCCGTTCTCATAATGACTGGCTGTGGGGAATTAGGCAAGGTAGACCAGGGTCGAGTCATCAATTTTGACAGTACAAAGGGGATGGTCACGCTCATCCGGGATGTCAAAGCCGACACCCAAAAACCGGAATATACGCACTTACCCCCCATCACCTATGCCATTCCCGCGGATCCCTCGGAAATGGGGCCGGACCCCAAAGCAGGGCTGAGAATGAAGCTGGATACCCAGAAAAAAGAAATCACCATTTTTAATCCGGCGGCTCAGAACTTTAAAACCATTACTTATACCCTGGTCGAGCAAAAAGAAAAGGTGGACAAAGAGGATCCGGCCCTTTTTGACGATGGGAAGCCCAAAAGGTTCCCGCTGGTTAATCGTGAAAAAAAGACGATTACCATTTATTCCAAAAGACAGCATCTCCTGACGACTTTTACCGTTCCGGATGAATACCTGTCCCTGCCGGATAATACCTGGGAGGCCGGGGATGAAGTCCGTATTTACTACAAGGAGGCGGGTAAGGCTCTTCGGCTGATGAATATCACCAAAACAGATATCTTCAAGAAGTAAAGCTTCGTCCTGAAGGGGATAGGGGTTTGTTGAAAAAACGGTTTCATCCAAAGAAGACAACAGACCTCTTCCCCACAAATCCTTGACCCCCCAAAGTTAAAATGAACCTGGCCCAATCCACCCTCTGGAGAAAATGGACCGGCCGCCTGGGTGCCATCTTTTGTCTTCTGCTTTTTTTGGCCATCATGGATGCCTTGGTCGCCCGCTTCCGGGAACCGTTGAATCATTTTTCCGGGTTACCTGGAAGTGAGACGCCTGTTTCCGGCCCCTTAACGGAGAAAATTACCGATATAAGCCAGTTGACCTTCCAAGCCCCTTCCCCGGATATCCGGTTGGTTTTCGAAACCCTTCAGACCGGTTACTGGTTCGGAGGAGACCTTTGGACCGGAAAGGTGATGATCGAACCAGGAGCTCGACCGGGCCGATATCACCTTTTTGTTCATTCGAAGACTAATCCCCGCAAAAATTCTGCCTCTCTTTTGGAGATCGAGGTCTTCAAAGACCTGGCCTCTTCCTATCGAGAGTCCAACTCTTTGATTAAACGGACCTTAAGTCTGAACCCCTGGGCCGTGGCCCTGTCCTTCATTCCTTTCATACTGCTTTCCTTTGGGGCGGTTTTTTATCTGTCTCATCGGGCGGAACACCTTCTTGCCGCTCAAGGGAAAGCCGAAATCTACCGGATGACCAATGAAGAAAACGGCTGCTTGATTTACTTTGGTCTGGGGCGAAATCAGGGCCTAGAGCCCGGCGGGCGGCTGACGATTTATGATCACCAGGGTCGCGAAATCGGATCGGTGTTCGCCCAGGAAGTCTTTGAAGGCCATTCCACCGCCAGATTAAACCCTGACCTGATTGTCTTCCCTGGATTTATTGTTTCCCAATCCTGAAAAAATAGATTATAAAAGAGGGAACTTCCATTAAAGGAGTGTTGTGGACGAACGTTACTATAAAAGACTCTGGGGGAAAATTATCCTGACGACTCTGGGATTTGCCTTGATCCCCTTATTCACCTTGGGTTTTTCCATCTATTCTCAATTTAGCAGTTCCTATTCAGCCAAAATCTTTGAGAATCTCAAAACGCTGGCGGAAAACCGGCGGAGTTCCATCGACCTCTTTTTTGATGAACGGGTGGCCCAGCTGATCACCATTGCTCAAACCCATTCCATGAAGCAGTTGAGCGACGAGGCCTTTTTGAACAAGGTCTTTCAGACCATGCAGACCCGTTCCAAATCCTATATCGATATCGGCATCATCGATCAGGAAGGCAATCACCTGGCGTATATCGGACCCTATCCGGAGCTCAAAGGAGTAAATTATAACAAGGAAGATTGGTTTCAATCCACCATGGCCGGAGGGGTTTACATTAGTGATGTCTTTTTAGGTTACCGTAAATTCCCCCATTTCATCATTTCCGTCATGAGCCGGGAGGGAGAAAAAAGCTGGATCCTCCGGGCCACCATCAATTCCGAAATTATTGACAGCATTGTCCGGGCCGCTCAAATCGGCAAAAAAGGAGACGCATTTATTATCAATAAACGAAATATCCTCCAGACCACTCCCCGTTTCAGCGGCGATTTGTTCGGCCACCCTAAAACGCCTGATTTTTCCAAGACCGTGGAAACCCACGTAGAGGAGATTAAAACCGAAGGAGGATCCTACTTTTTTGGCGCCACCCAGATCACCAATAACCACTGGATCTTGGTGGTCAAAGAAGATCCCCGGGAGCAATTAACCCCTTTACTTCGGGCCAGAACCATAGCCGTTTTTTTCTTATTTGGAGGGATTGTGGTCATCGTTCTGGGCACCTTTTTAACCACCCGGGCGATGATGAACCAGTTGATTAAAAGCCAGCGGAAACAGGCCGTGAGCGAAGATATAATGGTCCAATCCAGCAAGATGGCCGCCCTGGGGAAGATGGCCGCCGGCATCGCCCATGAAATCAATAATCCCCTGGCGGTCATCGGGGAAAAGGCCGGATGGATCAAAGACCTCCTTTCGGACGAAGACTTGACCCAAAACCCCAACCTGAAGGAAGTGGAAGAATCGGTCAACAAGATCGAATACCATGTGGAACGGGCCAAAAAAGTAACCCATCGACTCTTGGGTTTTGCCAGACGGATGGAGCCTTCTCAGGAACAGGTGGATATCAATAAAACCCTGAACAGCACCGTGGATTTTCTGGAAAATGAATCACGTTACCGCAATATCGATATTCAGGTCGATCCGCAGTCCGATCTCCCGGAGATCACCAGTGATTCCTCGCAACTCCAGCAGGTCTTTCTCAATATCATCAACAACGCCATCGATGCTATCGGAAAGAACGGGGAAATCCATATCAAGACCAGTTTCCTGACTAAACGAAAAGAAATCAAGATCGAGATCAACGATAACGGTCCCGGAATCCCCAAAGAAGATATTACCAAGATCTTTGATCCCTTTTATACCACCAAAGAGGTGGGGAAAGGTACGGGTTTAGGACTGTCCATTGTCTACAGCATTATTGAAAAATTGGGCGGCCGGATTATGGTAGCCAGCGAAGTGGGTCAGGGCACGACTTTTACCATCTACTTACCTCTGAAATGAAGGACACAAAATGATGGCGGAATCCTTTAATATCCTGATTGTGGACGATGAAAATGATTTTAGGGAAACCTTAGTTAAACGACTGCAAAAACGCCGGATGAACGTCTTCGGGGCCGAAAGCGGACAAAAAGCCCTTGACATCATGAACAAGCTCATCTTCGATGTGGTGGTCTTGGACGTTAAGATGCCCGGATTGGACGGAATCGAAACCCTTAGGGAAATCAAAAAGAAAAATCCCTTAGTGGAAGTCATTCTCCTGACCGGCCATGCTTCAATGGAATCCGGAGTGGAGGGCATGAACCTCGGAGCCTTTGATTATGTCATGAAACCGGTGAATATTGATGATCTACTGGAGATGATTCGTCAGGCATTTGAACGGAAAATGGTTCAGGAGGAATACAACAAATAGAACTAGCCGATTGCACTTTCGATTCATTCAGAGAGTTTATTAAAGGTGTCCCGTTTTTTGTTGTTCTTCTGCCTTCCGCCAGGCTGCGGGGTTCATAAAAAATGAAATTACCTTTTGCGGAATACCGAATACCGAACGACAACTCTCCTTTTAAAGCACTCTGCCTAACCCTTATGCGGAGATTGAGACAAAGCAAGATGAAACATTTTACGTTTTATTTTGTTGTTTTTTCTCTCCTAATGACGCCTATCTCTGTTTTCGGAATCACAAGCTTGCCTGATATTGCTTTTTCAAATGTCGTCACCAACCTCTCGACAACCTCTCCTCTTAAAAAAGAAGAGCCGGCAGAAAGAAAAGCTTTGGGGAAGGACGAAACCGGCAAATGGGATTTTTTCACCCGAAGGTTATTAAATATCAGTATTCGGGCGGCCTTCTCCAGTAGCGACGTGATCGGAAGTGTGGCCCGTGAAGGGTTTCGGGAATGCGGCGCGGCGGCCAGCTTCAGGCTTCCTGGGGAGTGGTATTCCCTGTCGAACTGGGGAATCGGTCTAAGACTGATGACCAGCCTTGGCGCTCTTTATACCGATAAGGATACCGGCTTGGTTCTTACTATTATTCCCTTGATCGCCTTTGGCAGTAAAGATGGGAGGTTTACATTGGATATGGGAGCCGGCGGAGCTTTGCTTAGCAGGAGTGACTTCGGAAAGCAAGACTTTGGAAGGCATGTCCAATTTGCCCTGACCGCCGGTTTTGGAGTTCCTATCTATAAACAACTAGGAGCGGGCTACCGATTTGTGCACTATTCCGATGCCAGCGTCTACGGCCCTGATACCACAGGGGCGGATTTGCACATGCTGGAGCTGATTTATCGGTTTTGAAAGAGGAGCTTCCCTTTTATCCCTCCTTGAGAATAGCCTCTATTTGATCCCGGTAATCTTTGCTTTTTTCATCGGCCGCCGTTAAGTCTATGCCCTCCGCTGAAGCGGCCCCCAGACCTAATTCCACTGCCCGGGCGATCTGTTCCTGATCAAAAATGGGCGTGTTCATGATAACCGGCGTGCTGCCCAATTTTTTCAGGACCGCCAAGCCAACGGCATCGATGGCCACCCGGTCGGTGGAGGCCAGAAAGACCTCTCCCCTAGCCCTTGTCCCAAACATGGGGCCGCCTTCAATAAAAGCTTCCAGACCATCCAGGAGGACCAAAGCCGGGGCAAAGGCCTGATTGATTTCAGCGATCATTTTCCGCTGATGGGGCGAGCTGTGCAACTCACTCATATAACCGAATCCATGGCGTACCGTTGGCACCACCCCCACATGGAGTTTCAGTGAAAGAGTAAACACCCCTCCATATTGATGAGTCTTCAGACAGCAGGTAGATACCAGGCATTCCGCTTCCAAAACCGGCCGGGCGATACGAAACCCCTGCTTCCAATGACTGTCTCGGGGTTCGATCAAGACCCAGTCTTTTTTATCCAGATCATCAAAGTTGATCACCCGGACATTTAATTCCTCCAATAAGGGCAAGACCCCCTTTTGTTCCATGACCTCCTGCGTCGGGGGATAACTTCTTTCCCCCAGACTGATCGAGCGGGCCCCCATGCTCCAGAGTTCTTCAATCAGAGCTTTAAGGGTGTCATTGTGTGTCGATCCCGGACATTGATCGGCCGTATTAAAGTTCGGTTTGACCAACACCGCTTTCCCCTTAACCGGGTTGATTCCCAGGGCCTCGATGGAGGCCCGAACCCCTTCCGGGCGATCCTGGGTGTGCACAAAGGCGACCCGATTTTTCATCATCTTCCTCCTTCGCGTTTATTAAACATGCAGTTCAATAATATCCTTATCCGTTAGGATGTAGTCACGGGAAATCATCTGTCCAGGATAGGAATGCTTTCCCCAGACCCGGCCATAGGTGAGCTTTTTGACAAAATCCTGATGGATCTCTTCGGCCAGATCCAAGAGGGTGCCCCCTTTTTTCAAGATAAAAGGTTTGGTTAAATCCGGCTCCTTTCCTGGTGCTTTAGTATAAACCCGTACCAGATTAAGCATCTTAAATATCTCTCCTCTTAAATTATCCAGATTCATATCTTCTTTGGCCGACAGACCGATGATCGGAAAACCGTATGGCTGGATCTCTTGATAAATTTCCAAGGTCTCCGTAGCCCCGGAGTGGTCCAGTTTATTGCCGACCAGGAGGATCGGACGAGTGATCCAGGGAAGTGGAGGATTCTGAGCGGAAGGGCTTTCCGGAAGAAATAGTTTGAAACGATCCAGGATGATTTTAGCCTTGTTCAACTGATCCAGAGGGTCATCTTCCAAATTCAGGACTATCAGCCAGAGGTCGCCCTGACGCAGGATTTCCGGATACCAGGGTTCCATAAAATCCGCCGAAAGGGGCGGCAGGTCGATGAGCTGGATTTGAATATCTTCGAAAGACATCATTCCTGGCATAGAAAACCGGGTCGTAAAAGGATATGGGGCAATCTCCGGATTGGCTTTGGTCAAGGCCTTGAGCAGAGAGGATTTCCCGCTGTTGGGCAGGCCGATCAGGGGGACCTGACCGGCCCCTTCCCGTTCGATCTGCCAGAATTCTCCGCCGGATTTTCCTTTGGCCTTTTTCTGGGTCTGTTCCTCCCGGAGCTTGGCCAGGCGCCTTTTATAATCTCCCCGAAGATGCTCGGTCCCTTTGTGTTTGGGAATGATCCTTAAGAGTTCCTCGATGACATCGATCTTCTCTTTCGGCGTTCGGGACTCCCGGAGCTTCTTCTCTACTTCATAAAATTGCGGGGGAAGATTGGCTGGCATATAGGGTAAGTTATTCTCTGTTCTTGGTCCTGGCAAACTCATTGTTGTCAGAAGTCATGGGATTATTTTACAAACATAAATGAAAGAAGCAAGCTTAATATCTTTCCGTAATTATGAAGAGGTGAGGCGATGATGTGCACGAACCGCGAAAAAACCTGAGAACCTAAGGGAAGGCTATCTCACTAATACTAGAAGATCGACGTCAAGACACCATGCGCGGATTGCCAGAAGATGCAATCCGTGACGTCGTCGCTGTTTCATGAAAAGACAATCCCTCCTACGACATCTGCGCCGTTATGGCGGTTACTATTTCCCCAACGGTTTTATCGGCATCATTATAGGGCACCTGACAGGTCCCGACCATTTTATGCCCGCCGCCGCCATATTTGAGCATGAGCCGGCCGATATCGACTTGGCAGGTCCGGTTGAGGATACTATATCCGCAGGCAATGGAGACATTTTGCTTCTGTTTTCCGTCTATGATCCAAAGGGAGACATTTTGCTCGGGATATAAACTGTAAATTAAAAATCTATTTCCGGTATAAATTGGATCAACGTCTCGAAGGTCGGATATAATGACATTACCCTCAACCCTGGTATGCTTGCGAACCATGGTCTTAAAAAGTTCGGTCTGTTGTTGATAAAGGGCGATTCGTTCCTGCACATCCGGCAGCTTCAGAATTTCATCTATACTCATATTTCGGCAATGGTTGATTAATTCTTCCATTAACTGATAATTGCTGATACGGAAATTTCGAAAACGTCCCAGCCCGGTCCGAGGGTCGGCAATGAAACCCAGGAGGATCCACCCTTGAGGATTAAGAATCTCTTCTCGGGTCAGATTGCCCGAATCCACCTTATTGACGGCTGCTAACATATCCTTATAAGCGGGAAACCGTTTCTCTTCTCCATAGTATTCATAAATAATGGCGGCGGCAGAGGGGGCCAGCCGGCTTTCTCCTTTGGTCCCCTGGGACCATCCCACCCGATCTCTTTCCGTGGCATGATGATCGAACCACATTCCGCATCCCTTGACATAAGGCACATTGGCTAAGACATCCTCCGGGCCGGCCTGAAAGAGTCCATCCTGCAAATCCTTGGGATGAACGAATTTCCAGTTGTCAATAATCCCCGCTTCTTTTAAGAGCATACCGCAAATCAAACCGTCAAAGTCGGATCGAGTCACTAGTCTCATAATCATCCTCTCTTTTCCTGAATATCTTTCACAAGAATTAAAATGGCAATAAAACCAACTCCAGACAACGTTGCATTTCCAAAGGAGAGTCATTTCGGGAGAGGGAGATCTCGGCTGTTTTTTGGGCCAGGAGGCTGCGTAGAGCGTTATTTAACGCTGGTGCATCCAGGACATCGATCTCTTGCACCAGACCTTTTTCATCCACCCTGTAGTGATGATAGATGAGCCCTTTGGGGGATTCCAGGACGGCCCGGCCTTCCCGTCCCATAACTGTGGGGATGTTCCGGGTTTCCGCACCCAGCAGTTTTTCCTTTTGAAATATTTCGGCCATGTTTTCAGCTACCCCCAGGACTTCAAGAAACAGAGACCAATAGGCGGCCAAAAGGTCGAAGCGGGGCAGCGAGCCGGATCCCTGCAAAAACCATTGCCGTTCTTCTTCCGCTAAGGGGGTTAGCCGGCTGTTTTGGTTGAATCGGGCCAAGGGGCCAACAAAAAAACATTGGTTATAATCAAAACCATCTAGGCCGATGGGCTCTTTAAGTTTTGCACCTCCGGACATATTTTTAAGAAAGGCGAAAGGTTCATAAGACCAAGGTTCTCTATTCAGGCCGATTTTATCCAAAAGCGTATCCGCTGAAAAGGTGTCTAAAGGCCGACCGGCTCCATCCTTCAGAAAAATTTTCTCCGAAGATTCTTCCAGACCCATAAAAGATAAAGGGGGCAAGGCGATTTCTCTGAGCTGGGACCAGAGTCCATCATTGTTCATAAGATATTGATGAAGAAATTTCCCCAGTTTTTTAACAAAGTCCAAACATGAATTGGCAATTTGCAGAAGTCGATCAAAGTTTTCCTCCTTAGGCAGAAAGCGGCTGACCCCGCCGGCCACTGCTGAGAGAGGGTGATCGGATCGTCCTGCCAGTAAGTTTACGGCGTCCTGGGCTAGGGCGATATGGCTCATGATCTCATCTAGAATATGGGGAGAAGACTGATCTTCCAGAGTGCCTTTTGCCTGGGAAGAAGACGGTAAGAAAGGATTAAATCCGGCAGAGATAAAGAAATAGAATTTCCTTAAATGATTTTCAAAGAAAAAATTCTGCCGCAGGGCTTCGCGCATATTCACGGCCATGGGCGGCGGCTGAACCCCAAAGAGGTTATCCAGGGTCAAGGCCGAAGCCAGATGATGGGCCGGAGAAAGGATGGTCAGGATTCGGGGGAGTTCTTCCACCGGCCGGCCCAGGCAGAGACCTGCAAAATCCCGGGGAGAGGTGATCTGAAAGAAGACCTGAGGCGCCCCTTGTTTGGGGGCCACCGTTACCCGGACCTGTTCATCCAACCCTCTTAAACCATCAAAGATTAATTCTTCCACTGCCGATATTCCTTCACCAAGAAAAACCAAAGTTTGAATGTCACTTATCGTATTTTATCTTCAGAACCCATCTTCTCAATTTTTTTTCCTTAAACCTTAAACCCTCTTTTAAACTAACAACGCACATTGACTGGCCAGGGTATAACGGTAAATGGTGCCGGCCAGATCAACGAATTGATCGGACATGGCCGAAAGCATTGCAGGATCAGCCGAATCAAACGTCGAGCTGACGGCTGAAATCATTTTCGGACCGGGATCAAAGACCTCATCCGTCTTTCCGAAACAGCCCCGGCAGGGAAGCCCCGCGGCTGTACAGAGGCCGCCGCACCCCTCGCGGGTAACAATTCCCTGACAAAAAAGACCTTGCTCCAACAGGCAGCGACCCGGTTCGGGGTTTTTCTCCCAGGATCGGTTGAAATGTTGAAATTGTTTTTTTTCTTTGGTCCGGGAGCAGCTCGCACACACCGCTTTATCCCCGGAAAAGATGCTGCCCTGGGGAGGCCGAATCCCCGAGGTGATGGCCTGAGCTATTTTTTCCGGGAGCCGGAAAGCGGAAAAAGAAAGCCGCTGCGAAGATTCCCCCTCATAAATAAAGGCTTGAATGACTGCCCAAAGAAAATTCTGTCTGGGCGCACACCCGGGCACCAGATAATCCGTTTCCACAACTTGCGGAAGAGCCGAGACCCGGTGTTCCAATTTAGGAAGCAGGGGCAAACCTCCCTCGTCTATCGCTTTAATCGTTTCCGGTTCCTGCTTATCTCCCCTTTCTCCTCGTCCCTGAATAGATTTCAGGTTAAAAAGTCCGGGCAGACCTCCATAGGCGGCACAGGCCCCACAGGCGATCAGCAGGCGGGATTTTTCTCTAAGCCTTAAGGCAGCCTGAAGATCCCCCTCGGTCCGGATGGCCCCGGAAAAGAAACAGACCTCCAGTTCCGCCTGATCATCCAGGTCTCCCCACTGCGATCCCAACAGATAAGGCCAGAAGACAATGTCCGCCCCCCGGGTCAATGACCCCACCTGATAATGGATATCCATCAGGGCCTGATCACAACCCCGGCAGCCGGTGGCCGAATAAACGGCGATTTTTTTCTTCTTAGGCAATTTGCTGACTCCTTCTCCGGGGATTTGGTCCCAATTGCCGCACCTCTTCAACCATCTGTTCGATCACCTTGACATAGCGCTGCGGCTCCGAGGCGGCGATCCACTCCAGACGAAAACGCCCTTTTTCCTGTCCCAGTTCGGCTAAAAGTTTTTTTAAAAGAAAGGACCGTCTCAAGGCTTTGATGTTACCGCTGATATAATGACAATCTCCGGGATGGCAGCCGGCCACGAGGACCCCGTCCGCCCCGAGACTGAAGGCCTTGAAGACGTAGCTGGGATCAACCATACCGGAGCAAAAGACACGGATGATGCGCACATTGGGCCTTTGTTGCAGGCGGGAAACCCCGGCGGCATCAGCAGCCACATAGGAACACCAGTTGCAGAGAAAGGCCAGGATCTTGGGCTCAAAATTGTTCATGCCAGGATTCCTTCGATTTGGGAAAAAATCTGTTCCGGTGTGTAATGACGTACTTCGATGGCCCCCATGGGGCAGGCGGCGGCACAGGTGCCGCAGCCTTGACAAAGAGCCTCATTGATAGCGGCTTGTTTATTGAGGTCGCTGAAGGAAACGGCCTTATAGGCGCAAAGATCGACACAGGTTTTGCATCCGGTGCAGAGCTGGGGGTCCACCGAAGAGACCGTTGGTTCCACCTCCACCTCTCCGAGGCTGAAAAGGGCCAAGGCCTCAGCCGCCGCCGCACCCCCTTGGGCTACCGACTCCGGAATATCTTTGGGCCCTTGGGCCGCTCCGGCCAGATAAATGCCCGAGAGGGCCGTCTCCACCGGACCTAATTTGGGGTGAGATTCAATGAAAAAACCGAACTTGTCCGTGGGGATGTTGAAGGTCCGGGAGACATTGCGATAATCCTTCTGGGCCGTTAGACCGGTGGCCAGCACCACCAGATCCGCCTCAACTTCCAGCGGCCCGCCTACTAAGCTGTTCTCCCCGCGGACTACTAGGCGGCCACCTTCCTGAAAAACTTTGGCCACCCGACCTCGGATGTAATGGGCCTGGGCCTCTTCAATGGCCCGGCGCAGGAATTCTTCATAGCCCTTGCCCCCGGCCCGATTATCGATATAAAACACATAGGCCTGGCCTTCGGGATTATGGTGTCTAAACAGGGTCAGCTGCTTGGCACTGATCATACAACAGACTTTGGAACAATATTCAAATCCCTTGGCCCGGTCCCGGGAGCCGACACACTGGATGAAGACCACACTCTGAGGGACTTGACCGTTACTGGGTCTGAGGACCTTCCCGCCGGTAGGCCCGGCGGAATTGCAGAGCCGTTCATATTGCAGATTAGTGATGACATCCGGGTATCGGCCATAGCCGTATTCGGGATAACGTTCGGCCTCAAAAATATCTATCCCCGTGGCAACGACCACGGCCCCGACCTCCAGCTCCAGAATCCGCTCCCGTTCATCCAGGTTTACGGCCTGGGGGCCGCAGGCTCGGACGCATTCCCCGCAGTGGGAGCAGAGACTGCAGCTCAGGCAACGCTGGCCTTCCGCTCTGGCCATTTCCTCGGAAAAGCCCAGGTTCACCTCGGCAAAACTCCCTTTTCTTTTTTCCAGGGGAAGCATAGGCATCTCTTGCCGTTCAATGGGACGGGCCCTTTTCTTTTCTTCCTCGTTCAAAGCCGGATCCATAGGTTTTTCTTCGGCTTTAACTTCTCTCAGTCCACCATGCTCCAGATAATTCTGAATCGACACAGCCGCCTTTCTCCCCAAGGCTACGGCCTCGACAAAGCTGGCCGGTCCCAGTGTACAATCCCCTCCGGCAAAAACGCCCGCCCTCGAGGTGGCCAGAGTCTCATCCTGGACAATGATCCTTCCCTGTCGATCGACTTTTATCCCCAGGTCATTCAAAAGACTGATTTCAGCGGTTTGCCCGATAGCCGGGACAATCGTATCGGCCGCTAACCGGGTTTCCGAACCGGGCAGCGGAACCGGCCGGCGCCGCCCTGTTTCATCCGGTTCCCCCAGGGTCATTTGTAAATACTCCAAGGCGGTTATTCGTCCTTGTTCTTCGATCAGCCTTTTGGGTGCGGCCAGAAAGATAAATTCAACCCCTTCTTGTTCAGCCTCCTCCACCTCGTGGGCGTAAGCCGGCATCTCCGCCCGAGAGCGACGGTACAGAATGGTAACCTTCTGAACGCCCAAACGCAGACAGGTGCGGGCGCAGTCGATCGCCACATTACCGCCGCCAATGATGATCACCCGGTCTCCGAGAATGACGGGTTCTTTCAGGGCGGCCTGTCTGAGCAGATCGGTCCCGGGGACGACCCCTTTCAGGTTTTCCCCTTCCAGGTTTAAAGACTGGCTTTGATGCATACCGGTGGCCAGAAAGAAGGCCCTGAAGCCCTCACCCTCCAGACTTTCAAAGGATATGTCCCGGCCAAAGGCCACTCCGGTTTGGATGGTCACTCCCAGATTTTTCAAAAGGGCGATCTCGGCTGAAAGGATATCACGGGGTAGCCGGTACTCGGGGATCCCGACGGCCAGCATCCCGCCGGGGATAGGGAGTTTTTCAAAAACCGTTACCGGATACCCTTCCAAGGCCAAATAATAGGCGGCTGAAAGACCGGCCGGACCGGCCCCCACTACGGCCACCTTTTCCGGACGGCTTTCTTTGGTTGGGGGGAGATTAAAGTGTCCGGAATTTAATTCGCGGTCACCTAAGAATCGTTTGGTGTCGCAGATGGCCAAGGGCTTATCCAGTTGCCCTCTTTTACAGGCGCTTTCACAAGGATGGAAGCAGATGCGCCCGCAGATAGAGGCAAAGGGCATACGCTCCCGCACCAGGGCCAGGGCCTCATCAAATTTCCCGATACCGGTCAGGGCCATATATCCCATGGCGTTAACATCAGCGGGACAGGCATTTTGGCAAGGGGGCTGACCTTGACGGACAATGGCGAAGGTGTTCGGGATGGCCTGGGGAAAGGCCCGGCTGATGGGATGGCGGGTAGCCAGACCCAACTCGAAGTCACTGCTGATATCAATGGGGCAGACCTTTTGACAGTCGGCACAGCCGGTGCATTTTTTCAAATCTACATAACGGGGCTTTTGCCTGAGACGGGCTTTGAAATTGCCGACAAAGCCGCTGACCTCGATCACCTCGGTTTTGGTCAGGATCTCGATATTGGGGTGTCGGCCCACCTCGCTGGTCTTGGGGGTCAGGGTGCAACCGGCACAATCCAGGGTGGGAAAGGTCTTGTCGAACTGGGCCATCCGGCCGCCGATGATCTCGGTCTTCTCCACCAGATAGACTTTATAGCCGGCCTTGGCGATCTTCAGGGCTGCGGTGATTCCGGCGATGCCTCCGCCGACAATCAGGGCTTCCGGGGTGATCGGCTTTTTGGAACCTTGAAGCGGCCGATGGTAACGGACCCGGGCAATACCTCCGCGGATTAAATCTTCGGCCTTTTCCGTGGCCTGCTCCGGATCAGCGGTAACCCAGGAACAATGCTCCCGAATATTGACCATCTCGAACTGGTAGGGGTTCAGTCCGGCCTGAGAAACGGCGTTGCGAAAGGTAGGCTCATGCATTTTCGGTGTGCAGGAAGCCTCTACCACATAGTCCAAACCGAAGTCTTTGATATCATCCCGGATCATCTTCTGACCCGGTTCGGAGCACATGTATTTGTAATGGCGGGCTACGATCACTTCTTCATTTTCAGCGGCCACTTTCTCGGCGATCTTGGCCACATCGACTTTGTCGCTGATATTCGTGCCGCAATGGCAGACGTACAGGCCGATCCTTTTTTTCATGACAAAAGACCTCTCTCCTTCAAGACGGGCTGGGGATCAATCAGGTGATGATCGAGCCCTAGATCCCGGCCGGAACAGCCCAAGGCCAATCCCAGGAGTTGGGTGATATAAAGGATAGGTAGCCGGTGATCTTTTTTTTCCCTTTTCCAGATTTCCTCCTGGCGCATATCCAGGTTGGACTGACAGAGTTGACAGGCCACCACGATGACCTCGGCCCCTTTCCAGACGGCCTCATTTAGCAGGCGGCCGCTTAATTCCAGGACCTTTTCGGTTTTACTTAACGAAAGGGAGGAACCGCAGCACTCGGTCTTGAAATCCCAGTCCAGGACCTCAGCTCCCAGAGTGCGGAGCAGGTCATCCATAGAGGTCGGGTTTTCCGGATCATCAAAATGAGTCACCTGCCGGGGCTTGACCAGATAACAACCATAATAGGGGATGACTTTCAGCCCTTTCAGGGGTTTTTTGATTTTGCCGTTTATCCCTTCCAGTCCCACGGTATTTCGGAGAAACTCTAAAATATTTTGAACCGTGAATCGGGCTTGAAGATCGCTTTCAATAATTCCCTTGACGGTTTCAGCGGCCCCTTCGTCCCGGGCGATCTCCTCTTGCCCACTGAGCAACCGTCGATAACAGAAAGGACAGGGCACCAGCACCTGGTCCAGGTTCTGTCGGTCGATAAGGGCCAGATTTTGGGCGGCCAGGGAAAGAGACAGGAGATGATCCATTTTCAGGGCGGCGGATGATCCGCAGCAGAGCCATTCGGGGACTTCGGCCAATTCGACACCGAGATGTGTGCAGACCTGTCGGCAGGAAAGGTTATAGGGCCTGGCCGTCACCTCAAGAGAACATCCGGGATAATAGCTCACTTTCATGTTTCTATTCTCCCTGCCTGGCCTGCCGGATTTTGTCAAATAGTCTGGCAGCTTTCGGATTCTTCTTAGATCCTTTGAGCATATCGGAAGGCGTGATGGCCCCTTTGCGCATCAGGGTCAGTCCTTGAGCCAGGTCTTTAAAGGGCTTGAAGGTGCGCAGATTGTACTGGGCCACGGTGTTCAATTCCTGCACCCGGCCGTTTTTATAAACTGACTTCAAAAAGAGGTCCTCAAAAAGATGGATCTCCGGGACCGGAGGCGAAACCTTTTCTTTTTCGGCGATTTCACAGAGGGCCGTAGCCACGGCATACATATTGATTTCCACCGGGCAGCGGGTGGCACAGGTCCCGCAACTGACGCAGTACAGCCAGGTTGGGTTCTTAAGGGCAGATTCTTTCATGCCGATCAGGATGGTGGCGATTAATTGCCTAGGTCCGGGGACCGTCTCCGAGGCGATGGGACAGCCGGCCGTGCATTTGCCGCACTGAAGACACTCCAGGAGTTTTTGGCCGCTCCGGTCGATGATCCGGTTTAAAAAGTCTCTTTCCTGGGGATTCCCGGTAAGTCTGTCCATAATTCACATTCCTATCGTTTCGGCTTGAGTTGACGAATCCCCTGCGAGAACCGTTCCCTGGCTTTCTGGGCCTTCATAACGGGATTCATAAAACTCAAGGCCTCGGTCGGGCAGGTCAGCACGCAGGCCGGGGATAGCCCCTGATCCACCCGGGCCGCACACCCGTCACATTTACTGATCTTACCCTTGTCCGGATTAAGCATGGGCACGCCGAAAGGGCAGGCAATGGCACAGGTCTGACAGCCGATGCACAGATCCGGATCGGAAAGGACCAGTCCGTCAATCCGTTTGTGCATGGCTCCGGTGGGACAGGCCTCCACGCAGGCCGGGGCCAGGCAGTGGAGGCAGGAGGCCGGTTGAAAGGTCATAACCAGGCCGTCTTTATGCGAAAGGGGGCCGATCTGGATGATCCGGATCGGCCTAGGTCCCGGTGGCAGGTCATGTTCCAGTATGCAAGCCACTTCACAACTGCAGCACCCGATACAGCGTGCCGGATCGGACCAAAGATAATTTTGAGGCAGGTTATCGGAATCGGGTTGAATCATATAAAAACCGGTTTAAGGTTTAAGGTTTAAGGTCTCTGAGTTAGAAAATTAAGAACTCAAAAAGGTGAGTGCCTCTTCCGGCGTCATGTCCGCCTTATAAATCATCACCCGATCACTTTCCAGACTAAGGGGAGAGGCCGCCATCCCCGGCAGGACCATGCGCGTAATCCAGGCCCGGGCTTCGAGGGTTTTAGCCGGACTGGAGATCATCACCGCCTCACCGTTTTCAATCTGCAGAAGCTTGGCGGTCTCCGGATGGATTTGCACCGCCTCTTCCGCTTCAATTTGTTTGGCCCAGGGCCAATAGGATCCTATTCCTGTAGAACGGGTGACCAAAGGGATTCTTAAAAATGCCAAAGGGAAAGGCGTCTCCTCCTGGCCCGGCGAAAAAGAGGCCAGTTCTTCCGGAGCAAACATCGGATCTGTTTTTGGTTCTTCATGGGTCCACAGAAGGGCCGCCGATCTTCCTGGGGACGATTTTAAGTCTTCCCAGTTTATTCCTTTAAAGGATTCATCCTTGAGGATCGATTGATAAAAGGCTACCTGATCCGTTGAACCGTCTTCCCGGATTCCGGGAAAAGACTCAGTCCAGCCGAATCGTTTGGCCAGGCCTCCCCAAAAATCCAGACCCGAGCGGCACCCGGCCGGAGGATCCAAAATCTTTTCAGCCCAAAGAAGCTGCCGGTCTGAGCTGAAACACAGATCGCTTTTTTCAGCCCATAAAATTGAAGGGATAAACATTCGTGCCTTCTGCCAGCCAAGATCCGGGAAGGCTCCGAAACAAACGGTCAGATCCAAATTTCGGGTCAGGTCTTCGGAGGAAGTCATCAGATCCACCAGGCCATTTCCGGAATAGATCAGGGCCTTAGCCGAAAGCCCCCCCCCTTTACTCAGTCGAACGAGTTCGGCAATCGATTTTACGTCCGGAATTTCTTTGTCCTTCACAACGCTCCAGAGATTTGTTCCGTTCAAAGGATACCAGCCGCTTCCTTTTATGTTCCCCCAACCCATGGCCATCATTAGAGTCGACCATATTCCGTAGCCGGAAAGATCAGCCAGGCTTTCTCCGGTGATGATGGTGATGGGTTGTTTGCCCGCCAACAGTTCACCAATCTCGGTTATGCTCCGGCGGGAGACTCCCAAGGTGTTTTCAAGATCCTCCCAGGAGATCTGTTCAAAGGAACGCTGCCATTTTTCCGGTTCAAGAAAACGGGTGCGGATCAAGACGTCATCAAAGCCCGGGCGCTCCAGAAGCATTTTCATCAAAGCCAGGCCCAAGATGTTTCCGGTGTGGGGTTTAAGGCGCAAGGTCTTATCGGCCTTGGCCATTGAGCGGGTAAAACGGCAGTCGGCTGCAATTAGTTTGCTTCCCCGTTGCCGGGCTTCTAAAGCCCACCCGAAGGCAACCGGATGGGTTGTGGCCGGATCGGCCTCGACCAGGAACAGGCTCCGGCTCCGGGTCCATTCATTACAGGGATAAAACGGCAAATCGGCCCAAGAAAAAACGGATTGGTCCTTTCGGGAAGGGGAGGGGGAATAGATATGCGAAAGGCCCCAGAGGGCGGCAAACCTGGCGGCACCGAAGGCAAAATCGAGATCGCTTGCAGGATCGCAGGTAATTTGGAGTGCTTCAGGCCCATAGTGGTCTTTAATTTTTCTAAGAAGGTCGGCCAGGAGATCCAGGGCCTTTTCACCATCTTCCGAATAGTCAAAAGGAACCTGTAAAGTCCGGCGGGATGCCGAAGAGGTGATTCGGGCGGGATGATCGATCCCTTGGATAAAGGCCATGCCCCGAGCGCAAAGTCTTCCTCGGCTGACGGGGTGATCGTCATCGCCATGGATATCGACAATCTTTCCCTGGCCGAGATAAGCGACTAGACCGCACCTCACTGCACATTCCTGACAGATGGTTTTAATTTTACGGTCATACGCTTTCCGGGTCCCCGGAAGACGATCAAACAGGCGATGATCCATAGACGATGATCTTTAAAAATTCAAGGAAAAAAGGGGGAAATTCATTAATTATTTCCAGGCAAACCTTGAAAAAAGAACATTAACTTGTACTCTATGGTGAACTAATATAAAAGGATCTATTGGGCCTGTCAATTAAAATAAAAGATTATTTTAAAAAAAATTTAAGTTGTTTTTTGATTAAAGGGTTTTTATTTTGCAATATGATGTTCACTATGGTGAACAATATTCTTTGCAAATTTTTGGGGTTTCCCAAGGACGATTGCAGGATAAGATCAAAAGGTTTTTCTTCGAAAAAGAGTATCGGTTCGAGGTATTATTGTTTTGACATCATCTTAAAACCATGACATTTTAGACGGACCGGATATTCCGCTAAAATCAGAAAATAAAATATAATTCTCCATCTGAATGAGGGTCGATTCAATAGGCAGAAGGTTAGGCCGTACGGATAGAAACCTCGGACTTTCTCTTATGCAGTGAGGAATAAAGAAACGCCTTGAAAAAAAGGAAAGCCCATGAATTTCACATCCATCAAAAAAGAAACCGTGGTCTTAATCCCTCAGGAGGAGATGGCCGAGAGGCGCATCCCCAGTGAGATCCGCCTCGATCCCCTGACCGGACGAACCGCCCGGATCTGCCACTTCATGAAACTGCAATGGGAAAAACCCGATTTTGAGGCCCTGATCGCCGGGACAGAGGCCTGGTGCCCCTTTTGTGCGGATAAGGTATTAAAGGTGACCCCACACTTTCCTGCGGATCTTATCCCCGAAGGGCGCCTGCAAAAAGATGACATGGTCCTCTTTCCCAACATCGCTCCTTACGACAGCCTTGGCGCCGTGGCCACCTTCGGTTCCCGTCATTATATTCCCATGACCACTTTTGAGCCGACCCATCTGGCTTCGGCCTTCGGTTTTGCCTTTGAATTTTTCCGGCGTGTCGAGTCTGTCGGTCATCCGGAATCGGTCTACCATCTTATCAACTGGAATTATATGCCGCCTGCCGGTAGCTCTCTTATTCATCCTCACCTGCAGGTCTTCGCCACCTCCTCTGTGCCCAACCTGATGCGAGGGGAACTGGAAGCCTCCAAAACCTATCTGGAGAAGAACGGTTCAAACTTCTGGGATGATCTGGTAACCGCCGAGGAAAAAGCCGGAGAGCGTTATCTGGGGACCATCGGCCGGACCCACTGGATGACCGCTTTTGCCCCCATGGGCGTGGCCGGGGATGTGCTAACGGTGGTGAAAAAGACGCAAACCATGCTGGACCTGACGGATCAGGATCTTCTGGATCTGGCTGCCGGTCTGGTTAAAATCATGGCCGCTTATGATAAGATAGGAATCTATAGTTTTAACCTGAATTTTTTTACTGGGGCCAAAACCGACGCACACACCCGGGTTCACCTGCTCTTCTCCCCTCGCACTTTCTTCAACCAGAAACTGGGTACTCCGGATATCGGCGCTCTGCGCAATCTCTTCAACGAAACGTTGTGCATGGCCTATCCGGAAGAGATCAACGGAATGCTGAAGAAGTGGTTTTAATCCGGCCGGATTTCCTGGTGTTAAAAAAAAATATTATAAGCAGAATTCTGTTGGATAACCCTCCCGGCCTTTATGTCCATATCCCTTTTTGTCTGAGCAAATGTCCCTATTGTGATTTTTATTCTCAGACGGATTTGACACTAGTGCCGCGATGGTTGGCGGCCCTGGAAAAAGAAATCGCCCACTATCAAAACCAGTTTTTTGTTTTTGACACCCTTTATCTGGGAGGTGGGAGTCCATCAACGCTTTTAGAAGATGAACTGGGCCGTCTACTGGAGGCCCTATTCAGCCGATTTAAGTTTGAAGTGAAAACGGAGATGACTTTCGAGGCCAATCCTAATGATTTGAATCCGGCCAAATTAAAGCGGCTCAGTCAGTTGGGGATCAACCGGATCAGTCTGGGTGTTCAGTCCTTTGATGACCAAGAGTTAGTGTTTTTAAAAAGGCGGCATACGGCCGGCGGGGCGGAAGCCGTCTTGGCCTGGATTCGGGAGGCGGGTTTTGATAACCTGGGGATTGATCTTCTTTACGGCCTGCCCGGACAAACCACCCAACAGTGGTTGGCAACATTGGAAAAGACCTTGACCTTCAGCCCCGAACACCTTTCCTGTTATCAATTAACTCTGGCCAAGGGAACATTTTTCTGGGGCCTGAAAGAAAAAGGTCATCTTCAGCCTATCAACGAAGAAGAGGAGCGGGATTTTTTTATAACGACCTCCAGGTTTTTAGAAGATCACGGATATATCCACTATGAGATATCCAATTTCGCCAGAGAAGAAATCTATCTCTCCAAACACAATCAAAAGTATTGGCGCCGGGAACCCTATCTTGGCCTGGGGCCTTCGGCCCATTCCTTTCAGGAAAATCGGCGTTGGTGGAATTTCCGATCTCTCCACAAATACTGTCAGGCCCTGGAACAAGATGAAGTGCCTATTGAAGGGCAGGAAGAACTTAACGCCGAACAGATTCGGCTGGAGACGATCAGTCTGGGTTTAAGAACGAAAGCGGGTTTGGATTTGAGTGATTTGGGTGATGCCCCTGATCTGGAAAAAAAAATAAACCGGTTGGTGGAATCGGGATGGGCGATGATTGAAAACAATCGGCTTAGTCCGACGATAGAGGGATTTTTAGTGGCTGATCAGTTGCCTTTGTTGTTTTGAAAAAAGTAGAGAGACGTGAGGCTTGAGACTTGAGGGAAAAGCGAAAAGGGGAAAAGGATTGAATCGGACATGGAAGAAAATGACTTGATTGAATTTCCGGTAGACGGCACCCTGGACCTGCACACCTTTCGTCCGCAGGAGGTCAAAGAGCTGATCCCGGAATATTTGGCGGTTTGCCGGAGACAAGGGATACATGAAGTACGCATCATCCATGGGAAAGGCAGCGGCACCTTGCGCCGCATTGTCCACAGTCTCCTACAAAATCTCCCTGAAGTGCGGAGTTTTCAATTGACCAGTGAAGAGGCGGGCGGGTGGGGGGCAACTATAGTTAGGTTGAAGACAAAAGAAGACAAAAATACAGTTCGGAGCAAAAAGGCATGAGGCAGGAGTCGTAAGGCGACAAGGAATCATCCGTTCGGAGTTGGGAGAAAAGGCTTTTTTGTCTATTCTGTCGCCACGCTCCAAGGCGGAGCTTAACGTTTTAAACGATAAAAAATTCATCCCCATCTTAAATCTATCCGGATATCATTATTCCTCCGAATATCCAACTTTGCAAGCAGAAAAAGCCATTGACAGCGATGGCCGTTGACAGTACATTATTCTTTAGGTCAAAACGTTCTGAATACTTTTAAGAGGCGGTGGAACGTGTGGCAAATAGTCCCGAAACCCAATTGCCCAATTCCTAAAAGAAGCGCCTTCCTCCTCTTTTTAACCGCCCTTGCCTTCGGTCTTCTTTTCCTGCCGGTCCGGGCCGAGGCGGCGAGCCTTTCGGCAGTCGAACTGGAATACATTGATCAAAAGGGAACCATCACCTTTGTCAGCCAGACCCACTATCCCCCGTTTGAATTCATCGGCTCCGATGGAGATCTTACCGGTATGTGTATTGAATTGGTCCGCTGGATGGCCGCCGAATTCGGGTTTAAGGTCCGCTTAACCCATACCTCCTTCAAACAGGCCCAACAAGCCGTTCAATCCGGGAAAGCCGATGTACTGACCAGTCTGTTTTACAGTGAAAAGCGGGATCAGATTTTTGATTTCAGCAAAGAGGTCTTCAAGGTCCCGGCTTCTATATTTGTCGTTTCCGACCGACCGGACATCCGCAGCCTTAATGACCTTCAGGGCAAAACGATTGCCATGCAAGCCGGCGACTATGCCCAGGAGTATTTGGAATCAAAACACATTTCATTTAAGGTGATTTACACCAAGAATTTTGCCGAGGCCACTGATGTAGTTATTGCCGGTCAGGCCGATGCGATCATCGGTGATGAACAGATCGTTTTATATCATATCTTCTCCAACAATCTGACCAAACGGATCAAAAAGGTCGCCGATCCGCTTTATATCGGGCAAAACTGCCTGGCGGCCAAGGACCCCAATCCAATCCTAATCGGCATCTTGAACAAAGGTATTGATCGGGCCCGTCGGGAAGGAGTCCTGGATCAAATCAACAAGAAATGGATGGGTAAAGAACTCTCCCCGTCTCCTACCCGGATTATTACCTACGTGATAATTTTATTGGTCATCGCTGGGCTTTTCGGTCTTACGGCCCTAATGATCTGGTTTTGGAATTTCCGACTCCGGGCTCAGATGGAGGCCAGGACGGCCGCTCTGATCGGTTCGGAGAATACCCTGCGGGCCATACTGGCAGCCTCACCGGTGGGCATCGGCTTGGTTCGAGGGCGGACTCTCGGCTGGCATAACCAAGCGATGAGCCGTATGTTGGGATATGCTCCCGGAGAACTGACCGGCCGGGATCTGGAAATCCTCTATCCGGATCGGAAGGAGATGGTCCCGACCGCCGAGACGATCAAGAAGGTTATTCAGGATGATCCCAGCGCTGCCGTAGAAACCAAATGGGTCCGCAAAGACGGCTCGATTTTTGACTGTCTGATCAAGTATGCCCCCCTGCCTCCGGAGGCCGGGGAATCCATGGCCATTACCCTGGCCGAGGATATTACCGAACGCCGCCGGGCCGAGGAGGCTCTGAAACAGGCCGAGGCCCGGGCCCGAGCCTTTCTCCAAGCCAATCCCGATCCGATGGTAGTCTATGATCATGAGGGAAAAACCGTCTATCTCAACCCGGCCTTTACCCGGGTCTTCGGCTGGACCCTGGAGGAACTGAAAGGACGGCCCATCCCCTTTCTTCCTGAAGATCTCAAAGCGGCTACCATGGCCAATATCAAAGCCTTATATCAAGAAGGGAAACCGGTCTCATATCAAACCAAGAGATTGACAAAATACGGCCGGGTTTTGGATGTGGTCATCAGTGCCGCCGGAATCAAAGACCTGAATGAAAACGTTGTCGAGATGGTCGTCAATATCACCGACATCACCGCCTTCAAGCAGGCCGAGGCCGAACGGCTTCGTCTGGTAACGGCCCTGGAACAGGCGGCCGAGACTATCGTCATCACCGATGTGAATGGGACCATCCTCTATGCCAACCCGGCCTTTGAGAAGACCTCCGGATATTCTATAGAAGAGGCCCTCGGAATGAATCCGTCCATCCTAAAAAGCGGAAAACAGGATGAGGAGTTTTACCGACAGCTCTGGACATCCATTCTAAGAGGAGAGGTCTGGAGCGGCCATTTCTTTAACAAGAGAAAAGATGGGACTTTATACGAAGAAGAGGCCATGATTTCCCCGGTCCGTAATGAGGCCGGTGAGATAATCAACTTTGTGGCGGTCAAACGGGATGTGACCCGGGAAGTCCAACTGGAAAATCAGTTGCGTCAGGCCCAAAAAATGGAGGCCATTGGGACCCTGGCCGGTGGAATAGCCCATGATTTTAACAATATTTTAAGTGCCGTGATGGGGTTCACCGAACTGGGCCTTAAAAAGGCAGAGCAGGGAATGGCCAACACCGCCGAACTGCAACAAGTCCTGGAAGCGGCCGAACGGGCCAAAGATCTGGTCAAACACATCCTGACCTTCAGTCGAAAGGCGGAGATCGAACTGATTCCTATTCAGTTGAATGATGTGGTTTCCCAATCAATGAAAATGATCGAACGAACCATTCCCAAGATGATCAATATCCATCTCAACCTGGCCGGTGAACTGAAAATCATCAGGGGAGATATCGGCCAGCTCCACCAGATCTTTTTAAACCTCAGTTCCAATTCGGCTGATGCTATGCCCGATGGCGGAAAGCTGATCATTCGGACGGAAAACGTCACGGTTACGGAAGACCTCTGTTCGGCCTGCGGGGCCCAGTTAGGCGGGGATTTCGTTAGATTGGAATTTATTGATACCGGTCAGGGGATGGACGAGGAAACCCTGGTCAATATCTTTGACCCCTTTTTTACAACCAAGGAAGTTGGCCGGGGTACCGGCCTGGGACTTTCCACCGTTTTCGGAATTGTTCATGCCCATGGTGGACATATTGTCTGCCATAGCCGTTTGGGTGAGGGGACTCGTTTTGCCATTTATTTTCCTGTTTCCAGTCCTGAGGAGGCGCCCCCCGAATTTCAGCCGCCTTCCTTTAGCGGAGATTTGCAGGGTAAGGAAAGCATTCTCCTGATCGATGATGAACCGACCATTCGGGATATCGGGAAGGAAGTCTTGACCGGTTTCGGATACAGTCCGTTACTGGCGGCCAGCGGAGAAGAGGCCCTGGAGATCTACCGTGAAAAAGGGACTGCTATCGATCTGGTCATTTTGGATATCAGCATGCCGGGTATGGGGGGCCATAAATGTCTCTCCGAGCTTTTGCTTCTCAATCCGGAAGTGAAGGTTATCATTGCCAGTGGGTATTCGCATGAGGGGCATTTGAAGGACACCATCGAATTAGGTGCCCGGGCCTATATCCGCAAACCTTACAGCCAGGTGGAGATGGTGAAAACAATCCGTCGGCTTCTCGATGAATCATAAAGGCCGGCCGTGAAAATAGAAAATCCCCAAGGCCCAGCCGGGCCTGCGGAAAGTATGCTCTTCATCCATCCGCCGGTGGCGAAGCCTTCCGAACCGCCGGCCGGTTTGGCCAAACTGGCCGGGGCGGTGAAACACCATCGTCTCAAGGCGCAGTTTGTTGATGCCAACCTGGAAGCCCTTCTCCAGCGCCTCTCCAATCCCTCCGGCCTGACCGACAAATGGACGCTGCGGGCAGAGAAGCATCTTCCCGCAAATCTGGCTTCTTTGCTCGATGGTCAAGCCTTCCGGCAGATAGACCGATATAAAAAGACCATCTTGGATATCAACCGGGTTGTGCAGGCGGCCCTTCCCCAGGCGGACGGCACACTCTCTTTGATGAATTACCATGATGCCCGGCTCTCACCGGTGCGCAGTCAGGATCTGATCAATGCGGCCGAACATCCCGAGAGGAATCCCTTTTATGATTATTTTCAGATCCGCCTGGAAGACCTGCTGGCCGAAGAGCAACCATCGTTGGTGGGAATTTCGCTTAATTATCTGAGCCAGGCCCTTTGTGCCTTTGCTTTGGCCGGTTATGTGCGAAAAAAGGCACCGGGCCTGAAGATCATCATGGGCGGCGGATTAGTCACCTCCTGGCTGGCCGGGCTAGGAGAGCAACATCCCTTTGCCGGGCTGGTCGACGAATGGGTCGCCGGACCGGGAGAGGGACCGGTCCTTTTACGGCAGGGGATTGAGAATATTGAAAGCCATTACCGGCCGGATTACAATGTCTTTACCGGTCTGCGTTATTTATCACCCGGCTTTATTCTGCCCTACAGTGCTTCCAGCGGCTGCTATTGGAACCGATGCACTTTCTGCCCGGAGTGTGCCGAAAGAAATCGTTTTCGGCCCGTCCCCCCGCAACAGGTTCTGAAGGATTTGGAAGTACTAATTGAGGAAACACGGCCGGTATTGGTGCACTTGCTCGACAATGCCATCAGTCCGGTGTTGCTTCGGTATCTTAGTGAAAATCCGCTGCCCATACCGTGGTATGGTTTTGTTCGTATGGCTGAAGATCTGGCCGATCCGGAGTATGTCCGGGCATTGAGGCGCGCCGGGTGTGTCATGCTCAAGCTGGGTCTGGAATCAGGGGATCAAACGGTCCTGGACCGGTTGCAGAAGGGGATTGATTTGGAAACGGCCTCAAAGGTCTTGGTTAATCTGAAAGAGGCCGGGATTGAGACCTATGTCTATGTCTTGTTCGGAACACCGGCTGAAGATCAGGTCCGGGCCCGAAGGACTTTGGACTTCCTTGTCCGCCATAGCCGGTCCATCGGTTTTTTAAACCTGGCCATATTTAATTTGCCGATCCACAGCCCCGATGCCCAGGGACTGGAAACCGGCCACTTTTATGAAGGAGACCTGTCTCTCTATCGTCAGTTCCGCCATCCTTTGGGATGGGATCGCTCTCTGGTGCGGCAGTTTCTGGATCGGGAAGTCAAACGGCATCCGGCCGTGGCCGCCATCCTCCGCCGCGATCCGCCGTTATTTACCTCTAATCATGCACCGTTCATACGAGAATAAAGTTCGGAGTTAAGAGACTTCGGCGAGCTCAGTCGATTCGTTCGGAGTTTGGAGAAACTGAACTTTCATTACTCCTTGACGTCATACCGGACTTGATCCGGTATCCAGGGATTTTCAAGTTATTAGTCCACTGGATTCCGACTTTCGTCGGAATGACGAGGGATGAGGGCAACGAAGTAGCCGGTCGGCTTCGCCGACCAAAGAAAAGGCTTCATTCTGAAGCCCGGGGCCTTTTTCAGCTACCTGTTAATGCGCTTGTAAAAATTCCAGCAAGTGTTTGTTAAATAATTCGGCCTGTTCGATATTGGATAAATGGCTGGCCGAGGGCAGGATGACCAGCTTCGATCCTTTTATCCGTTCATGGATGGCCTCGGAGGCAGCTACCGGTGTACCGGGATCTTCTGCACCCACCATAATCAAGGTCGGCAGAGATATGGATGAAAGCCGCTCGATGAAATTAAGTTTTCCGATGGCTTCACTGCAGCCGATGTAACCGGCCACGGAAGTAGCCAAGAATTGGCGGCGGATGGGCTCCAGGGTTTGGGCTTGCTCCCGGGCATAAGCCGGAGTAAACCAGCGTTCCAACGTGCCGTCAACCAAGACTGAAAGCCCTTGGCTGCGGGCCGTTTCGATGCGTTCCCGGACAATCGGCAGGGCCGGAGGGGGAAGATAAGACGAGGAGGAACAGATGACCAAGGTTTTCAGTCGGTCCGGGTGATGGAGGGACATGGCCTGGGCGATCATGCCCCCGATGGATAACCCCACAAAATGGACCTGGTCAATCTTTAAGGCATCCATCAATCGTAAAGCGTCATCAGCCAATTCCTCCAGAGTATAGGCCCCTTCAGGGGCGTCACTGTCTCCGTGGCCGCGCATATCGTAGGCCAGCACCTGATAATGATCTTCCAGAGCGGCCCGCTGAGGATTCCACATGGCTAAATTGGCCCCCAAAGAATGACTGAGCATCACCACCGGGGCCCCGCTTTTTCCGGTCAATTCATAATTCAGATTCAGACTGCCTGCTTTGATGCGCATAGTCCCTCCAATCCATTTTGATGAATTATTAACAGTTTGCGGAAAAACTCTCTTTTTACAGGTTGCTCAAAAAGGTCCAGATACAAGGCGCCCGAAACTAGGGACCCATCCCGAAGGGGTGGGACTAAGCATCCTCAAGATGCGAAGAAATCTTGAGGAATGAGACGTATATAGAAATACGTCGCAATGACGAAGGACGAGGGCAACGCAGTAAATGGGTCTTTTTCAGCAACCTGTTAATCTTTAGATCTCCTTCCAAACCGGTTCCCGTTTTTCAATCGAGGCCGTAAATCCCTCGACGGCATCGGGCCAGAGGGCCTGGGAGGCCATCAATTCCTTGGCATAATGATAGGCCTGCCGCTCCGGCAGTTCGATCTGTTGATAAAAATGCTGTTTGGAAATGCCCAAGACCTTCAGGCTGTATTGGGCGATTTCTTTGGCCAGTTTCCAGGTCTCCGCTTCCAGTTGGTCATCCGGGACCACCCGGTTGACCAGGCCCCATTCCATGGCTTGCCGGGCGCTGATAAAGTTTCCGGTAAAAAGCATCTCCAGGGTGCGTTTCTGGCCGATGGCCCGGCTGACCGCCACCGTTGGGGTGGAGCAGTTGTAACCGATCTTGACCCCGGTCATGGCAAATTGAGCCCCATTTTCTGCGGCCATCACCAGATCGCAGCCGGCCACCAGATGGCAGCCTCCGGCCATGGCGATGCCGTGGACCTGGGCGATAATCGGCTGAGGGATAGCGCGCATCAGGGCATACATATCGATACAGGTCTGAAAAAGCTCACGCACATTGCCGATGGGCTGATTAAGAACTTCCATCCGGTCATGGCCGGAACAGAAGATCGGGCCGTTGGCCTTGAGGATGATCACTCGCGCTGTTTTCTTCTCGGCGGCCTTTTGAAAACAATCCATCATCTCCAACTCGGCCTCTTTGCCCAGGGCGTTTCTCTTTTCCGGACGATTCAAGGTAAGCAGACCGACACGTTCTTTATCTTCATAGAGGATGTGTTTGTAAGCCATATTTGGTCTCCTTCTAACTTTCTTTTTCTCGCAGTAATCTCCTCAAGGCCTTGCCGGCCGGGGATCGGGGGATTTCGTTCACAAAGGCCACGGCCACGGGCACTTTGTAAGGGGCCATCTGCTTTTTGCAGAAGGTGCGGATCTCCTCTTCCGTGGCCGTTTCGCCTTCTTTGAGCTGGATGAAAGCCTTAGGCACCTCGCCTTTTAATTCATCAGATATCCCGACAATAACCAAGTCTTTAATCTTCGGATGGGCCAGCATCATATCCTCCACTTCGGAAGGAAAGACTTTTTCCCCACCCACATTGATCATGTCTTTCTTACGATCGACGATATAGGCGTAGCCGTCCGCATCCATAACGGCCATGTCGCCGGAATGAAACCAGCCTTCGGCATCAAAGACCTCCCGGGTGGCCTCTGGTTTATGAAGATAGCCGTTGGTCACACAGGTTCCGCGAACACACAACTCCCCTTGTTGGCCCGGCGGCAAGATAATTCCCTGTTCATCGACGACTTTGATTTGGGCATCATCCATGCCTTTGCCGCAGGACCCGATCCGGGTTTCCGTATAATGGGAAGTTGTCCCCACACAAGAGACTTCCGTTAACCCCCAGGCCTCGGCATAACGCCAATTAAGCCGCTCTTCGACTTGACGAATAAGGGTCTCCGGCATCTTGGTGGCGGCGGAAAGGCAAAAGACCACGGAGGAGGTGTCGCGGTTTTGGAGGTCCGGTTGCTTTAAAAGGAGATTATACATAGGAGGGACCCCCTGAAAGACGGTGGGTTTTAATCGTTCGATATCGTCCAGGGTCTTTTCCGGAAAAAAACGCTCGACCGTAATCACCGTCCCACCCTGAGAAAGCATCCCGAAGGTCCCGTTGACCAGTCCCCAGCAATGAAAGATGGGTGTGGCTACCATGATGGTGTCCTGTCCGTTAAAATGGACCTTGCCGAACTGTTTGGTGTTATGCCAGACATTGAGATGGGTGGCCATGACCCCTTTAGGCTTGCCGGTAGTGCCCGAGGTATACATAAGATGGCACAAGTCGCTCCCTTTGGTTTCCGGAAAATCAAACGGGCCGCTCCCATTTTTTAAAATCGCTTCAAAAGAATCTTCTCCCGGCCGGACCCGGCCTTTCAAAGGGATGAGGACCTCCAGATCCTCCAATTCAGGCCGGAGCGATTCAATCATGGGCAACCGGGTCGAATCGGCCAGGACCGCCCGGGAACGGCAGTCTTTGAGAATATGGGCCACCTCTTGTTCCTTGAGCATGGCATTGATCACATTAACCGTTAACCCGGCCCGAACCGTTCCCAGATAAGCGATAATCAGTTCCGGAAGGCTGGGCAGGAAAAGAGAAAGGACTTCCCCTCGTTTCATCCCCAGGCGGATGAAGCCCCGGGCCGTCCTGTCAATCAAGTGATCCAGATCGGCATAGGTATAGCGGCGGTCTTCAAAGATAATAGCCGTTTTCTCCGGGGTTTTTTGAACGGCAGGTTTAATAATCCGGGAGACATTCATGGGGATCACCCTTAGACATTATTGGGAACGGCTTGGAGAGTACGTTGTTTCTGGCTAATGGATGTCAAAAACGTTAAGTTTTGTCAAGAAAATATTTATCGTTTATAATGGGTTACCAAAATCTTATACTTTTCAGCGAGGCCAGGATTCTTGATTGACAAAAAAAATTATTAGTATTACCATAACCGGTATTACTTATAACCGGAGGCCGATGTATGAGAGTGACCATTAAAGGACAAGTCACCATTCCTCAAGCCATTCGAGAAAAACTAAAGATTACGCCTGCCGCTGAGGTGGATTTTATAGAAGAAAAAAACCGCATTTACTTGGTGAAACGGCAGGGCCAACCCAAAACGGTTCGGCGGTTTAACAAATTAAGGGGCCTAGGCGACGTCAAGTTGACCACGGATGAAATTATGGCTCTGACCCGGGGCGGCAAATGAAAGGGATTCTGGTTGATTCCAACGTCATTCTGGATGTTTTTCTCAATGATCCGAAATGGGCCGATTGGTCGGAAAGTAAACTGGAGGAATACAGTGCTTATACCCCCTTATACATCAATTCGATTATCTATGCGGAAATCTCCATCGGGTTTAAGCGAATAGAGGATCTGGAGTCGGCCGTCAGGCAGGCCGGTTTCCAAATCCTGGAGCTTCCGAAAGAGGCCCTCTTTTTAGCGGGGAAGGTGTATCTTAAATATAAAAGACAAAAAGGGCTGAAAGATTCACCGTTGCCTGACTTCTTTATCGGCGCCCAAGCCGCCGTTTTGGATCTGGATCTATTGACCAGGGATGTCTCGCGATATCAAACCTATTTTCCGTCGGTACGGCTTATTGGTCCCTGAACGGCCCCGTGTTTGTGTTGGGCGGGCATTTTCTAAAATTTAACTGATCCCTATTGGAGGGAAGTCATGACCATCAATACTGATTTTGTAGCTCCCTGCGGTCTGTATTGCGGGGTGTGCGCTATCTATATGGCCCACCGGGACAACAATCAAAAATTTAAGGAGAGACTGGTCGAACTCTACAAGGGGAACGTGGCCGGAAAAGGGACGCTTCCCAACAGCGCACAACTTACGCCGGATGATATCCGCTGCCGGGGATGCTTATCGGAGGATCTCTTTCTCCATTGCCGGCAGTGCGAGATCCGGGCCTGCACTAAAGAAAAAGGGTACAGTGGCTGCCACCAGTGTGACGAGTTTCCCTGTGCCTCTATTGAACATTTTCCCATGACCGTAGGGAAAAAGGTTATGTTACGGGCCATTCCCTATTGGCGGGAAGTGGGGACGGAAAAATGGATTGCCGATGAAGAGGCCCGTTATATCTGTCCCGAATGCGGAAATAAGGTTTTCCGGGGAGTGGTGACTTGTAATCAGTGTAAAGCCAAATTGGACCTGGATTGACAGGTTGCTTAAAAAGGCCCATCTACGGTGTTGCCCTTGTCCTTCGTCATTGCGGCGTACTTCTAGGTACGCCTCATTCCTCAAGATTTCTTCGCATCTTGAGGATGCTTAGTCCCACCCCTTCGGGATGGGTCCCTAGTTTCGGGCGTCTTGTCTCTGGACCTTTTTAAGTAACCTGTAAAAATTGAGTTTTCATTCATCATCTAGAATTCTCGAGAGGACGGCATGACGAATAAAGAGCACATCCCTTTGGGCGTCGGCTTTTATCCGGATTGGTGGTTCAAACATTACGGTATTTCTTTTGATAAAAAATATTATTTTGATCCGGAAACCAGAGTCGAGGCCCGGATGGAAATGGATCGAAGGCTGTATGAACGATTCGGAGAGGTCGGTTTAGGGGATCCCCATCCGCAGCCGAAACCTTTGATCACCTTCGGCATGGTCATGCTCCCGGCCGTTTTCGGCTGTGAGATTGTTTTTGAAAAAGAGGCCCTGCCCTGGGCCGTTCCCCTGAATCTCTCCGAAAAACAGATCATGACGCTGGAGGTCCCCGATCTTAGCCGCATCTCTCCCATGACCGAGATACTCCAGCAGATCGAATACCTGAAAAATAAATACGGCCGGGTGATCGGAGACGTCAATACCACCGGTGTGCAGAATCTGGCTTTAAAACTTCGGGGCGAACAACTCTATTTTGATTACTTTGAGAAACCCGAGCTCTGCCATCACCTGCTGAAGCTCTGCACGGCCTCCATCATCCAGCTTTTTCAACTAATCTATAAGATCACCGGCAGCGGGGCCATGGATGTGACCCCCATGTGCGATCCCCGTTTTTTTGTCCTGCCCAACTGCACGGTGGAACAGGTCTCTCTGCAGACCTATGAGACCTTCAATCTGCCTTATGATAATCAGGTGGCCGAGGCCTGTCATCCTCTGGGCATTCATCACTGCGGTTCCGTCGATCAGGCCCTTCCCGGTTATGCCAAGGTGCGTCATCTGGAATTTTTAGAGATCGGTTTCGGGTCCGATGTGCGCCGCACCCGCCAGGTGCTGGGGCCTAAAGTGGCCGTCAATGCCCGGATCAGTCCGGTGTTGATGAAAAACGGAACTCCAGAAGAGGTGGCCGCCGAGGTGTGTCATTTGATTGATCAGGGAGATCCTTTGGAAAATTTTTCCATCGATACGGTGGGATTGACTTACGGCACGCCAGATGAAAATGTCCTGGTGGCCCGGAAGACGGCCATGGAATACGGACGAATTCGCCAACCCGCTTCAGCCGTTTCCGTTTCTCGGCCCTCTCCGGTCCGGGAAAAGAAAGCAGGGCTTGTGGAGACCCGTCTCACCGGCCGAAAGGAAACCGTCCTGATCGGTCCGGCTCATCCCCTGGTCATCATCGGCGAGCGGATCAACCCCACGGGACGGAAAAAATTGGCCCAGGCCCTGGAGACCGGATATTTTAAAGTGCTTCAAAAGGAGGCTAAAAAGCAGGTCCGGGCCGGGGCGCGGGTGCTGGATGTGAACGTTGGCCTTTCGGGTCTGGATGAAGCCCGCTTATTACCCGAGGCGGTGCAGGCCATTCAGGAGGTGACCGATTGCCCCCTTTGTCTGGATTCGGCCCAACCCAAAGCCCTGGAAGCCGGATTGGCCGCTTATCAGGGAAAGGCCCTGGTCAATTCGGTTAACGGAGAAAAAAAGAAACTGGAACAGATCCTCCCGCTAGTCAAAGCTTATGGAGCGGCGGTGATCGGACTGACGATGGATGAAAATGGCATCCCCAAAGAAGCCGCAGAGCGCCTGCGGATTGCCGAAAGGATTCTGAATGAGGCCTTGAAGAAAGGAATACCTTGGGAAGATGTGATCATCGATCCTCTGGCTATGGCCATCAGCGCCGATCATCAAGCCGGTTTGGAAACCCTGCGGGCCTTACAACTAATCAAAGAGAAGCTGGCTGTTAATCAAACCCTGGGTCTTTCCAATATTTCTTTCGGCCTTCCGGAACGCCCTGCCCTCAATGCTTCTTTTCTGATGATGGCTGTATTGAACGGACTGACCTGTCCGATTGCCGACCCTACGGACAAGGTCATGGCCAGGGCTTGGCGAAACATCAATCTCCTTCTGGGGAAAGATGAATTCTGTCAACAGTACTTGGCGGCTTTCGGAAGCAAGCTTGAAAAAAAGGCTAAAGAAAAAAACAAAATCAAAAAGCCCGGCCATGATGCTTTGGACGCCCTTCAGGAGGCCATCGGCCTGGGACAAAAACAAACCGCCTTGATCCTGACTCAAAAGGCCCTGGATGAGGGCTTTGATCCACAAAGGTTAATCGATCAGGTCCTTATTCCGGCCTTGACCAAAGTGGGCGACCGATTTGAAAGGCGGGAGATATTCGTCCCGGAAATGATGATCGCCGCCAAGACCATGCAGGCCTGCCTGGAACGCCTCCGTCCTCTGATTACTCAGAAGGCCGAGGAACACTTAGGCACCGTGGTCCTGGGGACGGTCTTCGGAGATCTCCATGATATCGGCAAAAACTTGGCCAAGCTGCTCCTGGAAAGTTCCGGATTCAAGGTTATTGATCTGGGGGTGAATGTTCCCCCGGAACAATTTCTTGCAGAGGCGCGAAAGCAGAAGGCCCAGGTCATCGGCCTGTCGTCACTGTTGACGACAGGGGATCCCTATGTGGAGGAAACCATCCGAGTGATCCGGAAGAGTGATCTATCTGATTCGGTCAAGGTGATCTGCGGAGGTGCGGCCTTAACCTATAAGTTTGTTGTCGAGACCTGCGGCGCCCAGGCCTATGCCAAAGACGCCGCCGATGGGGTGAGGAAAATAAAAAGCCTCTTAGGGATTTCCTGAATTATTTCTTCCTTAGAAGACATAAAGAAATTGTTCTAAAATTTGTTAAACGTCTTTTCGTGTTTCACGCCCAGCCTTATTTCTTACGAGAATCTTGGCCAGTTCCTGTCATTAAACTTTTATATTCTCCTTGACCGTAAAAGGGGACATTGTCCAATTCATTCAGCAACTTTTATATTTATAAAAAAATTGATGGCATAATTAATAAAAGATAGTATTGAATCAACTGGAGAACGT
>Ga0233425_10002546_pt1 | contig 35414 bp, 24 predicted proteins | sample Watercolumn_Towu_2_FD_181712 | JGI IMG/M metagenome (GOLD analysis project Ga0233425, IMG submission 181712) | Freshwater microbial communities from Lake Towuti, South Sulawesi, Indonesia - Watercolumn_Towuti2014_140_MG | ecosystem: Environmental > Aquatic > Freshwater > Lake | place...
AGCGACCCGGAACCGCAGGCCGGATCGCAGATGCGGTCGCCCGCCTTGGGCTGCACGAGTTTCGCCAACAGCGTGGAAACTTCCGGCGGCGTGTAGAACTCGCCCGCCTTCTTGCCCGCCCCGGCGGCAAACTGGCCGATGAGGTACTCGTACACGTCGCCGATCACATCGCGGTGCCCGACCCGCGAGGGCCGCAGATCGAGCCGGGAGTCGTTGAAATCTTCGAGCAAGTGCTTGAGGCGGCGATTCCGCTCCTTGGTCTGCCCCAGGGCCGGTTCGGAGTTGAAGTCCACGTTGCGGAAGACGTTTTCGAGTTTGGCCTTGTTGGCGTCCTCGATCTTCTCCAGGGCGATGTTGATCAGTTCGCCGATGTTGGGGGCGTCGCGATGGGCGTAGAGGTAATCGAAGTCGCACTCATCGGGGACGACGAACCGTTCGCGGGCCAAGGCTCGCTTCAGGCGTTCCTTGTCCCCCTTGAACTTGTCGTCAAGCTCCTTCCGCTTGTCCTTCCACAGGTCGGACAGGTACTTCAGAAAGAGCATCGTGAGGATGTAGTTCTTGTACTCGGACGGATCGACGGCTCCCCGGAAGGTGTCGCACGCCTTCCAGACAATCGCGTTGATTTCGTCCTGGTTGAAGTCGTTGGCCATATCAGTTGTCCTTTTCGGTCTGGGTGTCGTGCATCAGCTTGCGGGAGACGGCCTGCACGAGCAAGCTCCGCTTCTCCTGGATCGCCGCGAACAGGCGGCGTTCATGATCGAGCAGACTGTTGAGCGTCAGGATTCGTCGCTGCACTTCCAGCGGCGGCACCTGGATTCGCAATTCTTCCACGTCGATGCGAGAGACCATCGGGATGTGGCTCCCCCGGTGGTAGGGCCGCAGCGATTCCTGAAAATCCGGCTGGTTCAGCGACCAGGCCAGATACTCCGGCAGCATCACGCGGGGGTTGGGCCGCAGGATGAAAAAGTAACCAGTCGCGATCGTGTTCGGCTGCAACTCAGGCACGACGACCCCATACAGCCGATGGCCGCGATTGAGGAACAGCACGTCGCCCATCTGGGTCAGGTACGGTTCCGGCTTGTCGATGCTGACCGGCGTCAGGTCCGGGACGCGGACTTGCAGATCGGAGTCGATGTCCTTGATCTGCACGACGCGGACTTCCCCCGCCGGGTCCGGCTTCACCTTCCCGCGAAACTGGTAGCCGATGCGAAAGTCGGCGATGTCGCGAAGACGTTTCTTCATGCGAAGCACCTGCCTGCGGTCAGCATAGTAATCGGCGTTGCTGTCATTTTCCGGTCAACCATCGGTACTGCTCGCGAAACCAGGTGCGGCCCAGTTGCTTCCGTAAGGTGTTCACGCGGCGGTTGTGGCACTTGCCGAGCCGCCGTCCGCTGCCGCAGGGACAAGGTCGCTTGTTGGCGTTGCGTTCCTTCATCCCCGCCAGCTCGACCATGCGGGTGGCAGCGTCGTGACTCGTCACGCCAAACAGTTCCGCGAAGTCGTGGCGAATCCCTTTCATCCCGTGATCGAGTTCGCCGAAAGGAAGCTCGCCGTGCTTCTCGCGGAACGAGAACCCATAAAGGTACGGGATGACGCACCGCTGCACGAAGCCCGGCAGTGTCGGCGACTTGCTCAGTTCCAGGTGCTGGCGAACCGGCGACCCCAGGCAGAGGCTTCCGTCGTCGTTGGTGTGGAAGTTCTTCGGGACGCGGCCAGCGGTTTCCTTCACAAGCGGCAATTCGCGGGGGAAACTGAGCGGGACGGTGATCTCGATTTCGTAGGCGTCGTCGATCCGCTCTCGGTCCTTCGCTTCTGCACTGAACACCAGCCTGCCTGCGAGACGTACGACTCCGTTCACGACGGGTCGCAGGCTCAGGTCGGGATAGGCCAGCAATAGTTCGTCGAGTTTCCATCGTTCAAACTGGTCCTTCGCTGGGCTACGCATTTCGACGCCAGGGTTTCGGTGGGGTCGCGATATGGACCGCCGGGGCGGAAGTGATGATGTGCGGCGTCGGCACCGCACTCGTGACTTCCAGCTTCCGCTGCATGTCGCCGGTCAAGTCCACGCCGAATTTCTGCCGCATGGAGCGAACGATCTCCGGAACCCTGCCGATCAGCTTGGGCAGGTTGGCGATGTCGGCGTTCACCTGGCGGTGCCATGCCCAGAAGTTCTGCTCAAATCGCTGGTTCCTGGCCCAACGGTCGGCGAAGTCCTCCTTGGGGTTCAGCGGGTTGGGAACGCGAGGCTGCGTCGCACGAACGTGATTGGGCATTTGGTCCACGATGTTGGTCAGGGCCTCGAACAGTTCCGATTCGCCGTTGTAACTGTGCGTGGCGAGCGTGGTGATAATCATCGAGAGCGGCTTCCACTCCGGCGAGTCCTTGAACATCACGTCGCGGTGCCGCTTCAGAATCTGGATGCAACGCTGAAGAATCGTCTTCCACTCGTAGGGCGGAACCTTGTCGATGGAGGCGTACGCCCGGTTCGCCACGAGGCTGGCGATTTTCTGCCGGGCATAAGCCCGAAGCTTGCTCTCGAACCACTCGGCGAAGCCACGCGGGTTGCTGCTGGGCCAGTCGGAGTTGATGAGTTCGTAATTGCGGTGCCGCTTGTCGGTGATCGCCACGGCGTGGGCGGCCAACTCCGGTGGCACGCCGAGTACGATAAGCTGCTGGATGTACGTCAGGTCTTCCGGGACGCATGGCAGAATGTCCATGTGGAAGCTGACATCATCGGCGTAGTTCAGCCGCCAGCAGCGAGGCTTTTCCTCGGCAGACTCCTTGAAGGGGTGGGCCTCGGCATACGCCTTGATCTCATCGCCGACCAGGTGCTTGACGTGCTTCTGGGTGACGGCGGATTTCGACAGCACGATCTGGCAGACGAGGTCGAGGTCGTACTCCTCGGAGGCGAGCAGCGGCCTGATGACCGTGCCGTACCGGAACGAGCCTTGGAGATACACGTCCGGCGAAAGATGGGCGACCTTGGATTCCTTTCGGTGAAGCCACTCGCCAAGGGAGCGATAGCGGTCGGCGGCCTTCTGGTAATGCGACGGTGGAATGTCGAGCAGTTCCACCAGGAAATCCATGAGTTTGTTCATGTAATTGGCGTCCATGTTGATGAGGTCTCCTACTTGCTGAAATCAATCGGTTGAAACGGAGCCGCGATGTGCGGCTGAAACTTGGCAGCAAAGGTTGGCGAAAAATGCCGACTCGCGTGTGCGGCTTCGCTGAGCAGTCGCTCTTCGGACAACTTGTCGAGAACGAACAGGCCATCGGGTACCGCCGGATCAATGCGGACGGCCCGCTCTTGGCCGAGCAGGTGCTGGGCCTGTCCTTGAACTCCGTGGCTCTGACCCCGCAACGCAACGTCGATCGCGGTCTGCTTCCACTGCCAGAGACCGCCTTCATCCAAATTGTTCGGCTTGTGCGAGACGGGGTTCGTCGTGCCCAGGCTCAGCACGGAAATGGCGTCCAGCGGTATGCCCAACATGCTGACGGCCTCAACGATCCCGACCATCGTCGGGTTGTTCGCCCAGACGCCGCCATCGATCAGGCGGATGCGATCCACATCACGACAGGCGGGGAAGTAAGTCGGAGCGGCACTGGTTGCCAGAGCAACTTTCCAGAGCGACTCCTTCCAGTCGCGGGTCAGGCGGGAATGATGAGGCGTCTTGAAGAGATAAACCTCATCCTTGTCGAGGTTGTAGGACGGGATGACCAACCGCTTCTTGGAATCAGCGAGTCGTCTGTCTTCAAAGCAACCCTGCAAGGCTTTCTTGAGCGGCTCCTGGGGATACTTCCGATTCCACAGGCAACCGAGTCGCTTGTACCACGGCTTGCGGGGAAAGATCGTCGGTCCCTGGCTGACGTAGAAGTGAACGATCTCGCGGGGGCGAAACCCGGAACCGAGTCCCAATGCGATGATGCCGCCGGTGGACGTGCCGACGATCAGGTCGAAGTGATCGGCCACGCAGACGCGGAGATCTTCCTCGATCTTGGCCATCACCGCAGCCGAGTAGAGGCCCTTGATGCCTCCGCCGTCGAGCGAAAGGATTTGGAATCTGGATTGGTCCGTCGCCATGGTCACTCCGGTGAATCCGAGGCGGGCAGAACATCGATTCTGCACCACGACGAATACTGCATGCCAGGATGATACCGGCCCCCGGCGAGGAAGTCAATAGGCAGTATTATCGATACTGCAAAATTAACTCTTGGCACCCCGCTGGCGTGCGTCGTAGCAAGGAGCAACTGGTACATTCGACGACCGGAGCGAGGGCCCGGATCGTCTGCCACGACGGGTGACGGAGTTCGCGGAACTAGGCGGCCAATCGATTACTAGGTGGGTCCCGAAGATCGATTGGTCAACAGGAGGAGAATCGATCCCGTTTGAACGAAGAAGCGGAGGGTGTGAGATTCGAACTCACGGTAGGGTGAAACCCTACGCGGGTTTTCAAGACCCGTGCCTTAAACCGCTCGGCCAACCCTCCGGTATGGTCTCCTCGACCGTTTTCAGCTTGCCCAAATGGGACACTTCGCGACATCTCTCGGACGGCCTTCTCGAACAAGAAGCCGACAAGCAAGGGTTGTCGAGGGTATTCCGGTGGGGCGTCATCGCGATGTCGTAAATCCTTTCCTCTCCGGCTTCCAGCCTTTTCCCAAGGGGCCAGCGGGGCATTGAAGCTGCACCGGTTTTCAAGACCGGTGCAATCAACCGCTCTGCCACCTCTCCTCGATGTGGACACCAGAATCGATGCTTCTGTTCGCGGTGCCAAAGGGGCATCATCAGCGACGAGCATTGTCGACGCGTGCCGAAGTCTAGTGCATGGTCTCCATGGTCGCAACATTGCCGCTGGGGCGGTCTTGGTGCGGCTGGCAGGGAGGTCACTCGTTGAGGGCTTGTCGCGCCGAAGCGTGGTTTGGATCGAGTGACACGGCGGCGCGGAACCACATCCGGGCGAGTTCCGGCTTGCCCAACTGGCGGGCGAGTTGGCCAAGCCGGAACCGAAGCTCCGCGTTCGTAACGTCCGAGGCTGCTTCGTGGTGCCGGTCGACAAATTCGCGTTCGAGCTTGCGAGACTCCTCCATCAGCCGCGACTGCTCTGCCGCGCGTTCCGGTTCACCCAGTTGACGGTAGGCTTGCGACAACTTGAACCGGGCAGTTGCCGAATGCGGTTGGAGTTCCAGTGCTCGCTCCAGCACGCGTGCCGCCATAGCGGGATCGCCCGTGGTCAGCAACAGTGTCGCCTGGAAGATAAGACTCGGGACGTGATGCGGATCCAATTCGAGCGCTTGCTCGACCGAAGCGCGAGCTTCGGTGTGGCGGCCGAGTCCCTCCTGAGCTTCCGCCTGCAAGGCGAGCCTGGCCGCACTCATTGGCACGTCTGCCAACGAGTTCAGGCACCCCTCATGGTCTTGCAATTTGAGCTGACACTCAGCCAGTTCGATCAGCATTTGGAATCGGTCCATTGCCCGCGCATCGCGTCGCAGCGATTCTCGATAATGATCGACAGCCTCGCGGTACTGTTCATTGTCCTTGGCGATCAGCGCCAAAAGGCGGTCTGGGCGACCGTCTTCGGGGACCTCACGCGACAGGATGCGTAACTCCTCCGTCACAGGTGAAATGGCACCGAGGTCGTAGTACGCGCTCGCCAACCAGCGCCGAGCACGATGCGACCGCGGATCATCGGCGAGCGCCGACCGTGCGACCTCGCCTGCTTCCGCGAGATGGCCCAGCTTGTAGTAGGCTTCCGCGGCGAACGTCCACGCATCCACACGCGTGGCTGGATCGTGAACGGCGTGCTGCAATTCATCGAGTGCGGCGGTTGGGTTGCCGTCCCGGAGCAACAACACTCCCGCCAGCAACGACCGATAGCCTTCCGTTCCCGAGGTTCGCCGAAACCAATCGAGTTCGCGCCGCAAGGCCATCTGATTCCCGGTCTCGACCGCGCGCATGGCCGACTTGTAGTGATCGGCAGGCAGCGCCGGTTCCTTCCATATGAGAAGTGCCGTAATCGCGGCCATTCCAAGCACCGCGAACAGACCCCAGATCCAGTAACGAGAGACGGGCATGGGCATGGTCGGGCGAGGATCAGGTATCCAAGCCGCACTGGAGCCGCCGCTTCGAAACGCGGCACGATGAGCGAAAGCTCATGCGAGCTACTCAATAGAAGAGGCGGCCGAACTGGTTCGACCGCCTCTTGCTTGTTGTGGCATATCTGACGGCCTCCGCCGTCAGAGAAGGCTGAAGTGCCCGCAGGCTACTTCTTCTTGGCCTTCTTCTTCGGAGCAGCCTTCTTCGCTTTCTTGGCCATCGAAGTTCCTCCTTCTGTGCCAATCGGGTAGTCGTCTTGCCGCTGGCTTAACCGGGAAATTCGCAGCAGAGAACAACCACCTCACCAGGATGTGTTTGGCTTCCGACTTGCCAACCGTGACAAGGCGGCGGTGAGAAGCAGAGCACTGAGGTGATGATCAACTTCGAGTGACCGTTGAGGTCGTCGTGAATTGGTGTCACACGTTCAGTTCCCACACCACTCACACTTAGCTTGGGCGTGATAGTAAGCATTTCCGAAAAAACTGCAACACAATTTTCGCGCAAACTTGCGGAATTGCCTCGTCGCGCTCATCCGACGTCGCGTAGGCAACAGCCTCCGCGCGACAACGAAGTGCGCGGCGCGATCGCGCTTCGAGACCGACGCGGCACGGCGCGAGATGTCACGCCAACAGTTTTCGGGCGCGGCGCCGTGACGTGTGGCAAGAGCTGAGTTCTCGCGTCGTTGATGTGCGATCGCCCGCGCAGCTCGATCAAAGGCTCGCCAGCACATCACGCAGATTGTGGATGCTCTCGCGAGCAATCTTTTCGGCGCCGGGCGAATAGTCGAAGACTTCGACCGACACCCAGCCGTCGTAGCGCACATCGAGCAAAGCCTGCAAAATAGGCCGAAAATCGGTGCTGCCCATGCCGGGACCCAGCAGGTTGCTGTCGTTCACATGGAAGTGTCCGACGCGTCCGGCGTAGCGCTGGATCAACGTCGGAATCGAATCCGCCTCGCTCAACATCGCTTTCACATCCTGATGCAGGACGAAATTCGGTTGACCCGTGCGGTCGATCAATTCGATCGCGTCGGCGCACGTGTTGATGAAATTGGTCTCCTTCGGCGTCAGCGGTTCCATGCAGATGCGCACTCCGCGATCCGCCATCGCTGGCAACGCCGCGCGGAAAACTTCAGCGGCGCGCTCCAGCCCCTGCTCGCGAGTCGTCGTCGCGGACAAATTTCTTTGCTGCGGAGAACCGAACACCATCAGATCGCCGCCGAGGTCCGCGCACGCTCGACCCAGCTCCACAAGGTACGCCGCCGTCGCCTGGCGCACCGCGGCATCTTCCGACGTGAGATGCAACCCCTCGGTCTTCGCCAGCAGCCAGTGCAGGCCGATGATCTGCAAGCCGTGTTCCTCCGCCTGCCGCCTCAGCGTGCGTCGCCGCTCGGCGGACACATCGGTGATCCGCGGCGCGAGCGTGAACGGCGCGACTTCGATCCCCGTGTAACCCGTCTCCGCGATGAATCGGCACTGGCGTTCCCAGTCCCAATTGACGAACAGTTCCTGGCAGATGGCGAATTTCATGGTGGACTTGTTATACACTGCCAGCCGGATCAATGACCACCGACGGACGCCATCGTGACGCAATTTGTCGTCGACCATTTCTGGACGCTCGGGTCCATTCTGGGATACCTGCTGACGTTGCTTCTCGTTCCGTGGGTCTTCCTGCAGAAGCGCAAGCAGCCGGTCAGCACGCTCGCCTGGATTATGGCGATCCTGATCCTGCCATATCTCGGCGGGTTGCTGTTCGTCGTGTTCGGTGTGAACCGTGTGGAGCGCCGAGCCAGCCGCCGGGCGGAATCGAACCTCGCCATTGGCCGCGTGCTGCCCGAACTGACGCAGTACCAGCTCCTGCCGGACGAAGCCTTCGAGCCGCAGGTGCGGCGGCTGATGCGGCTGGCCGACCGTGTCGCTGACACGCATCCGTGTTACGGCAACAAGATTGAACTGCTGGCCGACACGCACAAAATGTTCGAGCTGATCGAACACGCGATCCAATCGGCCACGCACTCGCTGCACCTCGAATACTACATCTGGCAGCCGGACCGTGCGGGAGCCCGGCTGCGCGACATGCTGATCGAACGGGCCAGGGCCGGTGTGCAGGTGCGGTTTTTGTACGACGGCATCGGGTCGATGCACCTGACCGGCAGATTCCTCCAGCCGATGCGCGAGGCCGGTATTCAGGTCGCATCATTCCTGCCTGGACGATCGTGGCGCGAGCGCTGGTCGATCAATTTGCGCAGCCACCGCAAGATTGTGATCGTCGATGGACAGGTTGGATTCACCGGCGGCGCGAACGTCGGCGATGAATATCTCGGCCGCAATCCGCACCTCGGTTACTGGCGAGACACGCACCTCCGGCTGTCTGGTCCGGTCGTGCTCCAGCTTCAACAGGTCTTCGCCGAGGACTGGTTTTTCGCGACGGGCGAACAGCTTACGCAGCACGAGTTCTACCCGCACCCGACCGAATCGGGCGAGCAGGTGGCGCAGGTGATCGCCGGTGGCCCCGAAGGCGACTTCCCCGCATTCCACTCGCTGTTTTTCGCCGCGATCAACGAAGCCCGCGAGCGGGTCACGCTGGCGACGTCGTACTTCGTCCCCACCGAGGCGTTGACGATGGCGCTCGAAGCCGCCGCGCAGCGCGGTGTGGAAGTGCGGCTGCTGCTGTCGGGACGCGGAGCCTACACCTGGATGGTGATCGCCGGACGCTCGTACTACGAATCGCTGCTTGCCAGCGGCGTGAGGATTTTCGAATACCAAAAGGGCCTAATGCACTCGAAGACGTTGACCATTGACGGCCTGTGGTCGCTCGTCGGCAGCCCGAACTTCGACAGTCGCAGCCTGCTGCTCAATTTTGAAGCCGGCGTCGTCCTGTATGACCCGCGCATGGCCGCCCGGCTCGAAGAGCAATTCGACAGCGACCTTAAAAACGCCGTGCAGATAGACGCCGTGAAATGGACCACCCGGCCGTTCACGCAAAAGCTCGCCGAGAGCTTTCTGCGGTTGTTTGAGCCGGTCCTGTAGGTCAGGCTTTCCGGCCTGACAACCATCAAGTGGCCGCTCTGCCATTGCCTTGCCGGTGCCGCCTCGTATAATGTGTCGCCGTCACGACGATTCGTGACCAGCAGAGACAAGTTGCACGCCTGGATGCCTCCAGTCATTCTCCTCGTCCCGCCCAATTCTGCGTCGTTGAGCCTTCCTCGTAAGTGCCCGCCTCGGCTTTGTGGCCAAATCTGCTCGACAGTGGTTCGGATTCGGCGTCGTTGTTTCCTCAGCGGTCGACCGAGTCCAAGTTTCAAGTTTGTTTCAGTGGAGGGCAGTCATGCCACAAGGGAAGATCAAGAAAGTTGTCAGCGAGAAGGGTTTTGGATTCATCGAGGGAGAGCGGGGCGACCTGTTCTTTCATCACTCGGAAGTCCAGGGAGTGACGTTCGAGGAACTTCGCGTCGGTCAGTTGGTCGAATTCGAAGTCGGCCGCGGTGAGAAGGGACCTCGCGCCACGTCCGTCCGCGTTGCGTAAGTTTGATGGACTGACCGCCAGTCACTGGCAATGAGGATCACAAACCGCCCTCGGGTCATCGGATCCGGGGGCGGTTTCGATTTCAGTTCGCTCCTACGGCACCGTCGAAGTTGGTGCTACAACGCCATCCCGCTCCGCCAACTTCCGCGCCGCGCGGACTCCAGACGACAACGCACCTTCCATCCAGCCCACGAACGCGTAGCAACAATGCTCGCCGGCGAAGTGCATGCGGCCGTGGTGGCCGCGTTCGAGCAGCGGGCCAACCGTCGTCACTTGCCCCGGTGCCGGGAACGAGTAGGTCCCCTTGGCCCACGGATCGACGACCCAATCGACGAAGCGGCCGGTCACGATCGCGGCTCCCATGCCGGGGAACAGTCGATCCAACTCGGCGCGGAACCGGGCGGGCCGTTCGTCAACCGGCCAGCCCCGGCATTCGTCCGCGGCCCGACCGCCTGCGAACGCGACGAGCGCGTGCTGCCCGGTATCGCCTTGCCCGGCGGATGTCTCCCATGTGATCTGCACAGGCCCGGTGGACATCGCGTTTGGCTGACGGTCGAGATCGCGCCACACCGGCTTGCTCAGCACCGCGAGGTATTTCGTGCTGGCCGCCATCGGCACGACAAGGTCCGGCGGCAGCGGCGGATCGAACGCGATCTTGTTCCACGTCGTTGGAGGCACCGTCAGGACCACATCCTCAGCCTCGATTGATTTGCCGTCGGCCAGTCCGAGGATCACCTTGTCGCGACGAACGCTGACCGAATGCACGGGTGTTCGCAGGCGGATCGTCGCGTCGCCCCGTGCCTTCGTGAGCGACGCCGCGAGTTTCTCGGCCAATTGCTGCGTGCCGCCGACGCAGTGCAGCGTGTCGGTCTCGTCCCAAAATTTTTGAATGCCCGCTCCCTTGATGATCGCGAGAATCCCCAGCAGGCTTTGCCACGCGGGAATCAAGCCGTTGATCCCCGTCATTTGGATCGAAATCAATTCCTTCACGCGTGGTGCCACATCGAGGCCCGCAATCCAATCTTCGAGCGATTGCCGATCGATCTGCCGTGCGTTCGGGCTTTCCCACGGCCGATACGCGTGGATTGGCATCGCGTCCGCGTCCAGCCGCTGCAGCGCATCTCGGGTGTTTTTCCAAAGTTCGCGGGCCGCGTCGGGCTTCAACAATTCGTCTCCGAACCGAATGACATCGGCCGCCTCCCACGGCATCTCGGTGAATTTGAGGCCGAAACGCCTGGCGTACGCCATCCACGTCGGCTGGTTCGGACCGACGAGTTCCCCGCCGCCCTCGACCGTTTTCCCCGCGATCAGATCTTTGAACGTGAGCACGCGCCCGCCCACGCGGTCTCGCGCTTCCAGAACCGTCACCGGATACCCCGCCGCCACCAACTCGTCCGCACACGCCAGCCCCGCGAACCCGGCTCCGACCACCACGACCCTCGGAAGTTCGCGATCCGCCGCCGTGGCCGCACGACGTTTGAGGCTCATCAGCCCACCCGCCGTCGCTAACGCCGCTTTCAGCACGTCACGTCGCGTGGCCGCGTCGGGCCATTCGCCAAACTGACGCTGCAGGTGTCGGTAGATCGGAAGGAGCATGGCAAGTGCCTCAACGGTTGGAGATGCGTGCCGGGATCGTAACCACGGCGAGTGCTGGTGGTCGAGTGAGAGCGAGATACAATCGCGAGCGAGTCGTTTAGCCGCAACGCCACAGGCGTGCGCGCTCGATGGCGTTCCCGGCAGGCGCGCAGCCCTGCGGGCTTGCGGCTAAACAACGGTCCAGTCAACAACCCGCCAGTCCATCCACCGCGTGTCGGGATCGGAATTCGGCCGGGCGATGTAACCCAGATGACCGCCGCCGTCGGCGACGACCAGCCGCACAGACTGAGGCAGCGGCCGCTGGAAGATTTCAACTGGAACCATCGGATCGTCCCGCGACGCGAGAATCGTGGTCGGCACTTGGATGCGAGGCAGAAACTGCGCCGCGCTGCAGCGGTCGTAGTAATTCTTCGCCGAGCCATACCCCGCGAGCGGCGCGGTGTACCAGTCGTCGAAATCGAACAGCCGCCGATTCGTCAGCGGCTGCGAGGGCAGGGGCGCGTCGGGCAGCATCCGCCGCCGTCGGTCCAACTGTTTCAAGAGCAAGCCGACGAAATGCCGGTCGTACCACCGGTTCGCGAACCGATCGAGCGTTCGGACGCAGCGTTCGAGTTCGATTGGCGGGTTCACGGCGACGGCTCGCACGACGTTGGCGGGCACGATCTCCGGCGCTGCGCCCAGATATTTCAACAGGATGTTCCCGCTGAGCGAAAACCCGACCAGCACGGTCGGCGACTCGCCCGTCCACTCCGCCACCGAGGCCACGACGCGCCGCACGTCGTCCGACCGCCCGGCGTGATACGGCCACCGAGCCAACCCCGCGCCGGCTCCGCATCCGCGCAGGTCCATGCGAAAAACTCGCACGCCCCGCGCCGCCAGCTTCGCCGCGATCCGCACCATGTACGGGCTGAGGTGACACCCCGCCAGACCGTGCATCAGAACAGCGACCGTTCCACCCGCCTGCCAGTTCGCCGGCCGATCGTCATGGACGACAACCACGTCGCCATCGTCGAGCGTCACCCGCCGCGCTTCGGCTTGGTACGTCGGCAACCGACCGGGCCAGAACGCGCCCGCCACCGTCTGCGAGTGTCCCCCGCGCAGCCACAAAGGCGGACGAAACGGCGGGACTGTGAAATTGGAAGACACGATCGTCACGCCAGAATCCCCTGCACGACTTCGCCGTGAACGTCCGTCAGCCGGTAAAACCGTCCCTGAAACTTGAACGTCAGCCGTTTGTGATCGACCCCGAGCAGGTGCAACAGCGTGGCATGCAGGTCGTGGACGCTGACCGGGTCGCGCGTGATGTTGTAGCAGTAGTCATCGGTCTCGCCGAGCGTCATGCCGGGACGGATGCCGCCGCCGGCCAGCCAGATCGTGAAGCAGCGTGGATGATGATCGCGGCCGTAGTTGTCGGCCGTCAGCTTCTCCTGACAGTACACCGTCCGACCGAATTCGCCTCCCCACACGACCAGCGTGTCGTCGAGCAGCCCGCGTTGTTTCAAATCGACGATCAGCGCGGCCGACGCCTGATCGGTGTCGTGGCACTGCCCTGTCAGTTGCTTCGGCAGATCGCGATGCTGATCCCACCCGCGATGAAAAAGCTGGATGAACCGCACACCGCGCTCGGCCAGCCTCCGCGCCAGCAGGCAGTTGTACGCGAACGTGCCGCGACGCCGCGAATCGGGTCCGTACAGGTCGAAGATGTGCTCCGGTTCGTTCGACAGGTCGGTGAGTTCGGGGACCGACGTTTGCATCCGGTAGGCGAGTTCGTACTGCGCGATGCGAGTGGAGATTTCCGGATCGGGCACGTCCTGCTGTTTCAACTCGTTGAGCGACCGGACGGCGTCGAGCATTTTCCGTCGGTCGGACTGCTCGAACCCCGGCGGATTCGACAGGTACAGCACGGGGTCGCCGGTGCCGCGAAACTTCACCCCTTGAAAATGAGTCGGGAGGAAGCCGCTGCCCCACAACCGGTCGTACAACGGCTGATCGGCCGGCCGTCCCGTGCCGATCGACACCATGACCACGAACGCCGGCAGATCGTGGTTTTCGCTGCCGAGGCCGTACGCCGTCCACGCTCCGAAACTCGGTCGCCCCGCCTGCTGCGTGCCGCACAGAAAAAAAGTGATCGCCGGGTCGTGATTGATCGCGTCGGTGTGCATCGACTTGATGAAGCAGATGTCATCGACGACGCGCGGCAGGTGTGGCAGCAATTCGCACAGCCACGCGCCGCTTTGTCCGTGCCGCGCGAACTGGAACCGCGACGGAGCCACCGGGTGCGACGTTTGGTTCGCCGTCATGCCCGTCAGCCGCTGCCCGCGCCGAATCGAATCCGGAAGTTCCTCGCCATGCCGTTCCGCGAGGTTCGGTTTCGGGTCGAACAAGTCCATCTGCGACGGCGCACCCGACTGAAACAGGTAGATCACCCGCTTCGCCCGCGCCGTCCGATGCGGCATCTCCGGCGACCCAACATGTGCCGGGCTGGCCGTCGTACCGGTTTCGCCTCGCGCCGCGTCCTCTCCCAGCAACGAAGCCAACGCTGCGACACCCAGCCCTCCCGCCCCGCGACCGAAGAACTGTCGGCGGGACAGGTCGTTTAGCCGCGTGGGAATCGCCCCGCGCGTTTCGTGCGATTCAGCCCACGCGCGGGCCGTTGGCCACGCGGTTAAATGAGGTCGTGGTGTTGGCATGTCATCACTCCTTCGTCACAGCTTCGTCGAGGTTGAGGATCGTCGTAGCCAAGGCCGCCCAAGCGGCGAGGTCTGCGGCGGTGATGTCGGTCGGCGTGGGCGATTCACCAACGGCGATCAGCTTCACAGCGGCTTCGGGGTTTGCGGCGAAGCGGTCGCGGAAATGTTGCCATGTCGCCAGCAGCACGCGATGCTCGGCAGGCGACGGCTTCCGCGCGGTGACGAGTCGGAAGGCATGGGCGATCCGGGCGTCGGGGTCCGGGCCGGATTCTTTCAGAACGCGGGCGGCGAGGACACGGGACGTTTCAACGAACGTCGGGTCGTTCATCATCGCCAGCGCCTGGATCGGCGTGTTCGTACGCGGTCGGCGGGCGGTGCAGATCTCACGCGGCGGGGCATCGAACGCCTGCATGGCCGGCGGCGGGACGGTGCGACGCCAGAACGTGTACAGCCCGCGCCGATACAGGTCCGGCCCGTGCGACTGGTTGTACTCGAGTTCGTTCGACATCAGTTCCCGCCAGAGTCCATCCGGTTGGTAGGGCCGCACGGAAGGCCCTCCGAGTTTCTCGACGAGCAACCCCGACACCGCGAGCGCCTGGTCGCGCAGCAGTTCGGCCGGTAACCGGAACCGCGCCCCGCGAGCCAGCAGGCGGTTGTCGGGATCACCGCGGATGGTCTCACCCGAGCTGTGCGATGACTGACGGTAGGTGGCACTCGTGACGATCAATTTCAGCAGTGATTTCACATCCCAACCAGTTCGGACAAACTCAGTGGCCAACCAATCCAGCAACTCCGGGTGGGTCGGCAATTCTCCCTGCGTTCCGAAATCTTCGGGCGTGGCGACGAGGCCGGTGCCAAAGAGCATTTGCCAGTAGCGGTTCACGATCACCCGCGCGGTCAGCGGATTCGCCGGATCGACCAACCAGCGGGCGAAGGCCAGACGGTTCGCAGGCATGCCGTCGGGAAGCGGCGGCAGGATGGCTGGCACACCCGGCGTGACTTTTTCGCCCGGCTTGTCGTAGGCTCCGCGCGTGAGGATGAACGTGTCGCGCGGCGATTCAAGCTCCTGCTGGATCATCGTCATCGGAGCCGCCGCCAGCACCGCGTCGCGTTTTTTCGTGGCCGCTTGGACCGCCTTCGTCAACTCGTCGCGCTGTGCCGCCGCCGCCGGATCGGACTCCAGTGCCTTGAGCTTGCCTTGCAGCGATTCGATTTCACGGGCGATCTCGGCCGCCTGCTGATCTTGCTCGGGCGTGGTGAGCCGCAAAATCGGCGGCGCGTTCCCATGGCCTCGGCCTTGCTCGGCGAGGCTGTTGAAGAACGCGAAGAACCGGTAGTAGTCGCGCTGCGAGATCGGATCGTACTTGTGGTCGTGGCAGCGTCCGCAGCCCATCGTCAGCCCGAGCCAAACGGTCGCGGTGGTCTCCACCCGATCGACGACGTATTCGACTCGGAATTCTTCGAGGATGATCCCGTCCTCGTCGTTGATCCGGTGATTGCGATTGAATCCCGAGGCGACAAGCTGGTCGCGGCTCGGGCTGGGCAACAAGTCTCCGGCGAGCTGTTCGATCGTGAATTGATCGAACGGCAGGTTGCGGTTGAATGCGGCGATCACCCAGTCGCGCCACGGCCACATCGTGCGGAAGATGTCTCCCTGGTAGCCGCCGGAGTCCGCGAACCGGGCTGCATCCAGCCAATCGAGCGCCAGCCGCTCGCCGTATCGCGGCGACGCCAGTAGCCGGTCCACGATTTTTTCGTACGCGTCCGGCGACTCGTCCGCGATGAACGCATCGACTTCGGCCGGCGTCGGCGGCAGACCGGTCAGGTCGAGCGACACGCGTCGGATGAGCGAGGGCCGGTCGGCTTCGGGGGACGGCGACAGGCGTTCGTGGTCCAGTCGGGCGAGGACGATGCTGTCGATCGGATTTCGGATTTCCGATTTCAGGTTTCGGAATTGAGGGACGGCTGGCCGCTGCGGTGGGATGAACGACCAGTGCTGCTCCCAAGCCGCACCCTGTTCGACCCAGCGCCGCAGGAGATCGATCTCCGCTGGCGTGAGCTGTCGGTCGGAGTTCGGCGGCGGCATGCGTTCGGTGTCGTCGCGCGAGACGATTCGCCGCACGAGTTCGCTGTCGCCGGGTTTGCCCGGCATGACGATGCGGTATCCGTCGCGCTCGGCTTTCACAGACGCTTCGTCATCCAATCGCAGATCGGCCTTACGCAAGGCCGCATCGGGACCGTGGCAGGGGAAGCACGTCGCGGCCAGAACCGGCCGGATGTCGCGGTTGAATTGGATACGTCCGGCAGCCGGTTCCGCCGCGAGAACGTTGATTGACAGCACCCCGCACAGCAATCCGGCGACTGGAATCCAGCGAGTTGGTGGCGGGGGTGGTCGAAGCCGGCGGTGCATGTCAACTCCGTGGCAGGCGGGACGAGGACCGTTCCACGAAGTCTATTCAGGTCGCAAGCCGTCAGCAACGACGACACCGGTTGCAACGGCAACACGAAACGCCAGCGAGTGGCCGAACCATCCCGGATTGGCCGTCGTACGATCAAAACGTACAGCCTGTTCGTGCGAGACTTGGAGTTGCACCGGGGACTTGCCGTGGCGTCAATCGGAGCCGCTGCCGAAATCGTCTGGGCCCGGTTCGTTGTCGGATTCCGGTTCTGGTTGCGGCGTGTTTCCGGAAATCGCGTTGTTGATGACCAGCGTGAGGGTCACGGTCGGCAAGTGATGTGCCTTCGCCAGCGCGGCCAGTCGTGGCCCGTACTTTTTCAACATGCGTTCGACCAGCGCTTGGAATTTTCGATCGAATTCGGTCTTGTCGGTGGCGAGCTGCTCGGCGTGGGCGAGGCAATCCTGCGACGCGGCGGCGTCACCTTGAGCGGCATAGCATTCGGCAAGCGATCGCCACACGGGTTGAGTCAGCGGTGCGGGAATCATGTCGATCGCGGCCCGCAGATGCACGATCGCTTCGCCGTAGCGATGCGCGGCCTTGAGGGCTTCACCCGTCAGCCCGCGGCGAGCGGCTTCGAACGGGCCGTTGGCTTCGACGTGATTCAATTCGTCGAGTGCGGAATCAGGCAGACCCAGTTGCAGGTAACCTTCTGCGGCCTGCAGCCGGCGAGCGGCCTTGGTTTCGGCATCGACGGGTCGGGTGGGCTGAATGTTTCGATTCATGGCTGTGCCTACGTTGTCGGACGCGGTTCGGATTGGTTCTGAACCGCGATCCGCGTGACAATCAGACAATGCACACCACGTGCCGGTTCGCACAGGAGATCAGATCGCCCGCCTGATCCGTTCACATGCCAATGAGTTGCAGCCGCAATTGGCAATCGACCGGCAACCTCGATCGCGTGTCGAATTGGCATCCCGGCACTGACGATTCGACAATCCGGGGCTCAAGTTGTCGGCCGAAGAGGGAGCAAGTAACCTCATGGCGTCCCGGGTTGAGAAACTTTGTTTGGAGAAGCCGCGGCATGGCCAAGCGATCTCGACGCAAGGTGCCCCGCTACCTGCAAGCGCTGCTCGACTGGAAGAAGCCGGCCACACCGGGGCGGATCAAGGCCGACCTGTCGCAACAGGCACCGAACAATTCGTACGGTCCTCCTGAATACTACGAGGATCAGGAGTTCGCCTGCCGGGATTGCGGAATTGTGGGAGTCTGGACCGCCGAGCAACAGCAGTGGTGGTACGAAGTCGCCAAGGGTCCGGTGTTCTCGGGCGCCGTTCGATGTCGCGAATGTCGGCAGAAGAAGCGAGCCAGCCACGGTGGCACGCCTCGGCGGTCGCAGGCGGAACTCAATCGGGAAAAGATCGCGAAGCGGGAGGCACGGTCCTCGGACCAGGTGCAAGGAAACTAGCGCCGACGGGACGAAGGTCAACCCATATCAAGAACGAGGAGTCATCATGTCCTGCAACCGGTCGTGGCCAGGTTTTCTCGGCGTGCTTGTTTGCTTCGTTGTGAGCCAGTTTGGTTGGCGATCAGCCTTCGCGGCGGAGGCTCGTCCGCCGAACATCGTGTTCGTCATCGCCGACGACCTGGGCTACGCGGAGTTGGGCTGCTACGGGCAGAAGAAAATCCGTACGCCCAACATCGACAAGCTGGCGGCCGAGGGGATGCGGTTCACACAGCACTACTCCGGCAACGCCGTGTGTGCTCCGTCGCGATGTGTGCTCATGACGGGCAAGCATCCCGGCCACGCGTTTATTCGAGACAACCGGCAATTCAAACCCGGCGAGGAAGGGCAGTACCCCATCCCCGACGAGACCGTGACGCTGCCCGAGCTGCTCAAGAAGCACGGCTACGTCACCGGCGGGTTCGGCAAGTGGGGACTCGGTGCTCCCGAAACGTCGGGAGAACCATTGAATCAAGGGATGGACCGGTTCTTCGGATACAACTGCCAGGGTCACGCCCACAACTTCTACCCGACGTATTTGCGAGACGATCGCCGCCGGATCGAGATCGACAATCCGGTCATCGCGATTCCGCAGAAACTGCCCGACGGGGCCAACCCGCTCGATCCCGCCAGCTACCGGCCGTACGCGGGCAAGACTTATTCAGCCGACCTGATCTTCGAGCAGGCGCGAAAATTCGTGCGCGACAACAAGGACCGCCCGTTCTTTCTCTACGTTCCCACGACGATCCCGCACCTGGCGATTCAGGTGCCGGAAGATTCTCTGAAAGAATACCTCGGCCAGTGGGATGACCCGCCGTACCCGGGAGGCCGCGGGTATCTGCCCCACTTCGCGCCGCGAGCCGCTTACGCGGCGATGGTGACTCGGATGGACCGTGAGGTCGGGCGCATTGCCGATTTGATCCGCGAGCTGGGTCAGGACGAGAACACGATCTACGTCTTCACGTCGGACAACGGTCCGCTATACGACAAACTGGCCGGCACGGACGCCGAATTTTTTGACGCGGCAGGACCGCTTCGCGGCCGAAAAGGATCGCTGTACGAAGGCGGTTTCCGCGTCCCCGGCATCGTCCGATGGAAGGGCAAAGTTTCGGCAGGCACAACCTCGGACCGCGTGACCGGATTCGAAGACTGGATGCCGACGCTGCTGGAACTGATCGGAGCGACGACTTCCACGCCGAAAGACATCGACGGCATCAGCTTCGTCCCGACGCTGCTCGGTCAAACACAGGAGCCGCGTCCGTTTTTGTACCGCGAGTTCCCCGCGTACGACGGGCAACAGTGCGTGCGGATCGGCGACTGGAAGGGTGTCCGCCAAAAACTGAACCCACGCGGCAACGCGAAGAGCCGCCCGGCTCCCAACATGCACATCGAACTCTACAACCTCCGCGACGACATCGGCGAAACGAAAGACGTGTCGGCCCAGCACCCGGAGATCGTCGCCCGGATCGAAAAACTGATGCGCGAGCAGCACGTGCCGTCCGAGGTGTTCCCGCTGCCGGCGCTCGACGCCCTCAGCAAATCCCAATGACCAAAGAATGACCAAGCACCAATGACCAAACGGCTCAAACCTGGTCATTGGGACTTGGGCATTGGTGCTTGCTTGGTCATTGCGATTTGGGAATTGGTCATTCCCACTGATCGGGTGCCACTGGCGGCTCGTCCGCCAGTGCCGCACAACCCACGACTCGCACTGGCAGGCAAGCTGCCAGTGGCACCCATGTGTCAAGCCAGTTGGTCCGGTGCCACCTGCAACACTGTGTACGGGATGAGTGCCAGGATGTACACATGGCCGGTTCGCGACTGGCACACACCAAGGATCACATGCTTCGTTGTCCATGTGCCGTCGGGAAGCTTCACGATTCCACCATGAAATGGGAGCAGCTTGCCATTCTTGTCGACGGACTCGGTGTAGTCCGGGTTCTGGATCGAGACGGGACCGAGGTCGCGCGGCGATGCGTCTCCGGGGCGGAAGCGGGTCAGGTGCAGGATGTGGAGGCCGTCCGAACCGATCGCGGTCGTCGCGGACCAACATTCGCCGGTCGGGCCGACGCAGAGGGCTCGGCAGTCAACTCGTTTCGCGCCGGGAACCACATCGCCCAGCGTTTTTCCCTGGAGCGTGTCGCCGGTCGCGGTGAGATCGTACGCGAACAGCGAGTTGGCGGTCATCGGCTGCGAGTAGAGCGTCTTGCCGTCGGGCGAGATGTCCCAGTTGATCGGGTCGGGTCTGGGGAGCAGGGCGACTCGTGATTCGGGCGTGGGCGGTTTTTCATCGATGGTCTGCTTCAGTCGTTCCAGCTTGTCGGTGCGCGGATCGTAGCGGGCGATGTCGCCGCCGAGGATCGGATGGTACGCGCGGCCGAGATGGTCCACGACGATGAAGCCGTAGTAATGCTCGGTGTCCATCAACGTGCGATACGATCCCGTTTTCAAGTCGAGGATCAGGAAGATCGAATTCTCGCCGGGACCGGGACGGTGGTCGGCACACGTCGAAATGTAGGCCACGCCGCGAGATTCGTCGGGCGTGATGCTGTTGATCCCGTGGTGAGGCACCGGGATCGGGTACACCCTGGTCTGGCCGGTGTCCGGGTCGTAGACCATCGGGTAGCCGCCGGGATAGTCCTCGCGTTTCTCGTCCTTCGACGGATAGCCCTGCTTCGTGCCGAAATAAATTTTCCCGCTGGCTCCGACATTGTTGCGGGTGTGAATCTTCGCCTGCGAGCCGAACCCCCGCAGATCCTTGCCGATCGCCTTGTGGCAATCGACGACGACCTGCATCGACTTCGAGGCCGGATCGAACTCGACGAGCCAACTGTTGACGCCGTTGGCATGCGTGCCGATGTAGAGCCGTTTGTTGTGCCCTTCGACGATCGAGAAATATCCCTCGCCTTCCGGAGCCGTCCACTTGGGCACGGCGTAGGCGGTGGCCTTCAACCACCTTTGAGTCGCCGCCGCAACGAGCTTTTCGTTGGCGAGAGCCATCGTGGCGGCCGACACATCGCAAATCGCACCAAACGCGAGCAACGAACCGAGCTCCGTGAGGTGCTCACGTCGAGTCGAGCGGCGCATGGCAGTTACTCCTCGAATTCCATGTCTTCGCGAATCACCAGCTTCTGGCTCCACTTCACGGCGTACTTCTTCTCGAGAGATTGCGACCATTCGTAGTTGGCTTGCTGCTGCTCGCGGATGGCGAGTTGATCGTACGGCGTGGCGAAGAAGAAACCCATGGCGCCTCCGAACAGGTTGGCCTTCATGAAGGCGGCGTGATCGGGCTCGTTGCGGATCGTGACTTTGACGATGTAGTAGACTGAGTGATCCACGTTGGCGACCACGCCGATCTCGCCCGGGTTGAGTTTGTCGAACACCGTCTCCATGAACTCCGTTCCCGGCCGATCGAAGAACGCGGGAGAAGACATTTGCGGCGGTGGTCGGGAGGCAAACGGATTGGACATCGGGGCGGCGGACTCGCGAAGCCACGAGAATGCGGGAGTTTCATTGACTGCCAAGGTCGGGCTGCCCTCGTCGCCGGTCACCGTTTGATCGGCCAGCAATTCCTTGAGCGATTTCGTCGGCTCGCCTTTCCTCGCCAGTTCGGCCAGCTCGTCGGCTCGTTTTTTGGCCAGAGGCTGCGCTTGCTGGAACTTCCACGCGTCGAGCACCTGCTTGCGGATCGCTGGGTTGGGCTGGCCGGTGGCGGAATCCTTGAACGAGGCCACGTAGTCGGCGTCGTCTCGAATTTTCCAGTGAACGTAGAGGTCGCTCGTCGTCGCGGCCTCGGCGGCTTGCGGCAGGCACAACGACCGGGAGGAAAACGCCTGTTCAATGATGTCTCGCCCGGGCTGGAACGGGTTGTCGCTGTGTTCGGCCGCTTCACCCAAGCCCTTGAGTTCACTGAGTTCCTGTCCCGACACCAGCCCCGTGTCTCCGAACGTGCCTCCATGCTTGGCTGCAATCTCTTCGAGTTTCGTCTTCGATGTATCGGCGATCACGCTGAGTTGTTTCTGCTGTTCGGCTTTCAGTTTGGCCAGATCGAAACCGTAGTACGCATCGGATTTATCCTTGCCGTGGTCCTCCAGTCGATCCTCGGCGACATCGGCTAGGGAGTTCTGCGTGAGGAGGGTCAGGCCGACATCTCGCAGAGCGGCGGAGACGTCGTCGCCTTTCTTCCGCAGCACGACGAGAGTCCGCTCGCGCTGCAAGCTTTCTTGAATTTCCTGCTTGAGGTCGTCGTCCAGCTCGCGGTACTTTGGGGCGGGCGGGGGCGGCAGAGTGTCTTCGTGCGTTTTTTTCTCATCAGCCTTCTTATCGCCGTCTTTCTTGTCTTCGGTGGTGTCCTTTTTCTCGCTAGCATCCGGTTTCTTGTCGTCGGCCGGTTTGTCGGACTTGGATTCGTCCGCCGGTTTCTTGTCGGCGGGCATTTCGTCGTTCTTGGCGTCCGATTTCTTCTCGTCATCTTCGAGAAGGAATGCAAGAGGTTCTCCGGATCGGAGGATGCTGGTTAGTGACAGTGTGGACGTCAACCGCTGCTCGGTCCCCTCACCCCGGCCCTCTCCCCCGGAGGGGAGAGGGAGGAAACTCTGCTTGTCGTCCTTCGGTTCCTTCTTTTCAGCCGGTTTGTCTTCGGGCGGCTTGGCGTCTTCGGATTTTTTCTCGTCGGCTTTCTTTTCGTCATCCGGCTTCTTTTCATCCGACTTCTTGGCCTCCCCGTCGGCGGGCTTGTCCTTGCCGTTTTTCTCCGGCGTGAATTCGGGGTCGAGCGGTTTCGTCTCGTCCTTCTTTTCGTCGATCGCCGGGAGCGTGCTCACGCGATACCGAGCATCCTTGTTCTTTTCGTAGTGCTCGGCGATCTGCGCGTCGGTGACGGGATCGCTCTTGGCAACCGACTCTTCGAAGGACTTGTAGTCCAGCGAGATGTAGTTCAGGCGCACGCGACGCGGTTGGCGGAAGCCGGGCTGCAAGCCTTTGCCGTCGTCGTTGAGCTGTTCGAACGTCGATTTGTGCTGCTCGAAGAACTTCTCAAGCTCGGCATCGCCGGGATCAGGCACCTTGTCGATGAAAGCTGGAGGCGTTTTGCCATCGGAGTCGGCTTTCTGGCGGATAGGGATTGCGGCGACTTCGAGCTGCTGCTTAACGTTGAGTTGCTTGAAGTAACGCCAGTACCGTTCCGGTGGTAGAGGGTTGAAGGGCATTTCCATCTGGAGCGCCATCCGCGCCTGAAGCTCGTCCCGCAGGAAGTCGTAGACCTGCTTGCTGGTCAACCGCTGTGTGCCCACGATCTGCTTGAACTGGTTGCTCGTGAGTTTGTTCTCAGAGATGCGATCGAGGTAGCTCTCGATTTGCTGATCGCTGACGACGATGCCGTGCTGCTGGGCTTCCAATCGAAGCAGGTGGCCCAGGAGGACGTCTTGTTCCAAAGGCTGACGGCCGAATCCGAACATCAGGCGCTGCAATTGCTGCTGTACAAACATGCCTCCCACCCGAGCCAGCTCCGGATGCGTCGTGACGAACACTCGCTCCACGAATTGGTTGGCGGCCCGTCGCCGTGTGACAAGGTTGCTCAACTCACTGTTCGAAAGGTTGCCGGCGCTGGTTTGCACGGCGGTTTCGGCGGACACACTGGTGCCCGATCGTGCGTTCCGCTGAATGGCGTCGAGGAACACGAAGGCGAACATGGCCATCAGCGTGAGGGCGACCATCAATGCCTTTTGGTGTTTGCGAAAAATGGCAAACGGAGAATTCCGCATAGGTGACACTCCTGCAAGGCTTCCGTGCGAGAGAATGAGTCGTGTGCGAGGACCTGCCCGGCGGGAAACTGAACGCCGGGAGAATCGACTCGCAAGGCAACGGTTCGTTGAACTCCCTTGACAGACGATTCGACGTTGGATTAGAGATTCCCGCGGCTTGGCGGCCGTCCAACCGCAGATTTGGCAAAGACTTCCGAACTCTGGCAGTCTTCGAACCTGCGGCAAGCCCTGTCCAGCCGCTGGTCTCGGGCCTCCAAAGCGGCAAGATTGTAGTGCCTTCGCCAAGACTTGAGAACCGAAATACCGTGGTAACCAAACCGACTAGGAAAGGCAAAGGACTGGTGATTGTCGAATCACCGGCCAAAGCCAAGAAGATCAACAGCTACCTGGGCTCGAAGTACGTCGTCCGGGCGAGCATGGGGCACGTGCGCGATCTGCCGTCGGGAGCCGCCGAGGTGCCCGCCGAGGTCAAAAAGGAAGCGTGGTCGCGGATGGCGGTCAATGTCGAGAAGGACTTCGAGCCGCTGTACATCATTCCGGCCGAGAAACGCAAGGTTGTCAGCGAACTCAAGGCCCTGCTCAAAGACGCCGACGAACTGATTCTGGCGACGGACGAAGATCGCGAAGGCGAAAGCATCGGCTGGCATCTGACTCAGATTCTGAAACCCAAGGTGCCCGTCAAGCGAATGGTGTTCGGCGAAATCACGAAGGAGGCGATTCTCGAAGCGATCGAAAACCCGCGCCAACTGGACGAGAACCTGGTGTCGGCTCAGGAAACCAGAAGAATCCTCGACCGGTTGTACGGCTACCGGCTCAGCCCGCTGTTGTGGAAGAAAGTGAAGCCGAAGCTGTCGGCCGGGCGCGTGCAATCGGTCGCCGTGCGATTGCTCGTCCAGCGCGAACTCGAACGCCGCGCGTTCCGAAAGGGGACGTTTTGGGACTTGAAAGTCACGCTGGCGACGCAGTCGGGCGCGACCTTCGACGCACAGCTCTCCACCGTCGCGGGCAAACGGGTGGCGATCGGGAAGGACTTTGACGAGCACACCGGCAAGCTCAAGGCGGACGCCGACGTGTTGCTGCTGAAGGAAGCCGCCGCACGCGAGCTGTGCGATCGGCTGCGACAGCCGCAGACGCCGTGGACCGTCACCGCTCTCGACGAGCGCGAGCAAATCCGCCGGCCGTACGCGCCGTTCACGACCAGCACGCTGCAACAGGAAGCCAACCGCAAACTTGGCATGTCGGCTCGCGAGACGATGCAGGTCGCCCAGCGGCTGTACGAAGACGGGCACATTACCTACATGCGTACCGATTCGGTGTCGCTGTCGGGTGAAGCGATCAAGGCCGCGCGGTCCTGCGTGCAGACACGCTACGGCGACGAATACCTCAGCCCTGAACCTCGCAACTTCACCACGAAGACGAAGGGGGCGCAGGAAGCGCACGAAGCCATCCGCCCTGCCGGCACCGAAATGCGGACCGCCGACGAACTGCATCTCGGCGGGCGCGAAGCCGCGCTGTACGCGCTCATCTGGAAACGTACCGTCGCCACGCAGATGGCAGAGGCCCGGCTGCGGTTCCAGACCGTCACAGTTTCCGCCGCTGAAGCTGAGTTCCGCGCAACCGGCCGGCACGTCGAGTTCCCCGGCTTCTTTCGAGCCTACGTCGAAGGCGTGGACGATCCCGAAGCGGCTCTCGACGATCAGGAATCCGCCTTGCCGCCGTTGGCCGAACGCGATTCGCTCGCCTGCCGCGGCCTCGACCCCTTGTCCCACGAGACGCAACCGCCCGCGCGATTCACCGAAGCCACGCTCGTGCGCGAACTGGAGGCCGACGGCATCGGTCGCCCCAGCACGTATGCTTCGGTCATCTCGACGATTCAGGATCGCGGCTACGTGGTGAAAGTCAACAATCAACTTCGCCCGACGTTCACCGCGATGGCCGTGACACAGCTTCTTGAGAAATACTTCCCGCAGCTCGTGAACCTGCAATTCACGGCCGGCATGGAACAGCAGCTCGATGACATCGCGACGGGCGAAGCTCGGTCAGTTCCGTATCTCCGCCAGTTCTACTCCGGCCGCGACGGACTGGACGAGCAGGTGAAGTTGCACGAGGAGGAGATCGACCCGCGAGCCGTCTGCACGCTCGAACTGGACGGCCTGTCGTCGCGAGTCCGCGTCGGCCGCTACGGCCCGTACCTCGAAAAAATCGTGAACGGCGAAACGGTCACGGCTGGACTGCCGGACGACATCGCCCCGGCGGACCTCACCGACGAAATGGCCGACCAGCTCATCGAGCAGAAAAAGCAAGGCCCGCAGTCGCTGGGGATGCACGACGGCCAACCGGTATACATCCTCGTCGGCCGTTTCGGACCGTACGTGCAGCTTGGCGACATGACCGACGACGGCGAAAAGCCGAAGCGAGCGTCGCTTCCCAAAAACGTCTCGCCGCAGCAGGTGACTCTCGATCTGGCCGTGAAGCTGCTCAGCCTGCCTCGCGACTTGGGTCCGCATCCTGAGACCGGCCGGAGCGTGACCGTCACCATCGGCCGCTTCGGTCCGTACGTGAAGCACGACAAATCGTCCCGCTCGCTGCGCAAGGATCAGGACGTGTTCACGATCACGCTGGCCGACGCCGTGGAACTCTTGAAGCAAGCGCGGATGAAATCGACCGCCACCCCGCTGCGGACCCTCGGCGAACATCCCGACGACAAACAACCCGTCGATGTGTACGAGGGCCGTTACGGTCCGTACGTGAAGCACGGCAAAGTGAACGCCACGTTGCCGAAGGGAACGACGCCGGAAACTGTCACGTTTGAACAGGCTCTGATCCTGCTGGCCGAACGCGCCGCCAAAGGCCCACCCACCCGAGGCCGCCGCCGCGGCCGAGGCGCCGCCGCGCCCAAGTCGGCAGCGAAGAAGACGTCGCCCAAAAACGACGACGCCTCGGCCAAGAAGCCGTCGAAAGGCTCTCGCAAAAAGAAGCCGGAGTGACGCGCGCGTCCTCCCCTCGCCCCCGCAGGGGGAGAGGGGTCGGGGGTGAGGGGCGGACGACCCTCGATGCCGAATCTGGGTTCGATCTCCGCCGCTCGCCAACCGCAGTATCGTTGGCTATACCTTATCGTTGCCGCGCTGCAACAATCGTAGGACGGCCCTTCCGGGCCATCTCATGTCGGCCCGGAAGGGCCGACCTACAACACACGACCAATCGCTTCTGCGTCACCATCAACGAAAGGAACCACCATGCCTCGCCGCACCAATCGCGTCACCCGTCGCCGTTTCTTGCAGAACACCGCGTCGCTTGGAGCTGCGTTTTGGGTGGCCGGTCGCCCCGCGTGGGCGGACAGGAAGTCGGCCAACGACACCGTCAACATCGCGTGCATCGGAGTCGGCGGGAAGGGGTCAAGCGATACCGATCAGGCGGGCCACCACGGCAACATCGTCGCCATCTGCGACATCGACGAGCAGCGGCTCGGGAAGAAGTCTGAAGCCTTCCCGAAAGCGAAGAAGTTTGTCGATTACCGGCAGCTCCTCGACGAAATGCACAAGCAGATCGACGCGGTCGTCGTCAGCACTCCCGATCACACGCACGCGCCGGCTGCGGTGCGGGCGATGCGTCTCGGCAAGCACGTCTACTGCCAGAAACCGCTCACGCATTCCGCGTGGGAAGCCCGCCTGATGCGCGACACGGCCCGGCAGCAGAAAGTCGCCACGCAGATGGGAAACCAGGGGACCGCCGACAGCGGGTTCCGGCGCGGCGTTGAAATCATCCGCTCGGGCGCGATCGGTCCCGTGCGCGAAGTCGTCGCCTGGACGAACCGGCCATTCAAATACTGGAAGCAGGCACCGGACCTGATCGCGCGGCCGAAGGAAATGCCGGACGTTCCGTCGCACGTGCATTGGGATTTGTTCATCGGCTCGGCCCCCATGCGGGCGTATCACCCGGTCTACCATCCGCACGACTGGCGCGGCTGGTGGGATTTCGGCACCGGTTCGCTCGGCGACATGGCGTGCCACACGACGAACCTTCCGTTCATGGCTCTGAAACTCGGCTACCCCACCGCCGTGTCGGCCATCAGCGGCGAAATCAATCCCGAAACGTATCCCGCGTGGGCCACGATCACGTATGAATTTCCGTCGCGCGGCGATCTGCCTCCGTGCAAGCTGACGTGGTACGAAGGAGCCAAAGACGGCCAGCGTCACCTGCCGCCCGCCGAATTGTTTCAAGGTGAAAAGCCATCCGACAGCGGCTGCCTGATCATCGGCGAGAAAGGAACAATGTTCTCGCCGAACGACTACGGAGCCAATCACAAGCTGCTGCCGCTGAAGAATTACGAAGGCTACAAACCGCCCGAGCCGACGCTGCCGCGTCACGAAGCGGGCCGCGGCACCGACGACAACCAGAAACTCGAATGGGTCCGAGCCATCCAGGGCGGCCCGGCCCCGCTCTCCAACTTCGACTACGCCGCCGTCCTCACCGAAACCATGCTCCTCGGCAACGTCGCCGTGCGCACCGGCAAACGCCTCGACTACGACGCCGAAACCCAAACCTGCCGCAACTGCCCGCAAGCCGCGCAGTTCATCAAACCCGAATTCCGCGAGGGATGGAAGATTTGATGCAAGCAGGCCGGAAGTGCGTTCAAAGTAACCCGAAGCGTAAGCGAGGGCTTCGGAAAACCCAGGGTGTGAACTCCCTCGCTGACGCTTCGGGTTAATCTTGCAACCAGTCACCGAGGATCGAAACCCGCACGCATGATCCCGCCATTCAACGAGCACGGTTACCTCCCGCCCGGCATCCACGCGGCCACGCTGGACGAAATCGAAGCGCGCTTCGGCCGCGATTCAGAAATCCGCCGTGCGGAAATGCAATCCGTGCGTTGGCTCGTCGAACAAGCGCGAACCGCCGGAGTCCTGCGAATCATCCTGAACGGCAGCTTTGTCACCGACGAGTTTGAACCGAACGACGTGGATTGTGCGTTGTTATTCGGCGACGACTACCCACGAAACGCGGACGCTGCCAAGGAACTGGCCGCAGGATTGCCATTCCTTGAGATTGACTTGGCCCGGCAGAGTCGATTTGATGAGTTGGCAGGGAATTTCTTTGCGACAGACCGGCAACTGGTTCCCAAAGGCATGATCGAGGTGCTTCCATGAACTTGAAAAACGAGCGAGAACTGGAAGTCACTCGGCAGAAGTTGCGCCGCCTTGAAGACCAGTACCGAGCCATCCAGAGCGACCAATCGGGGAACGCCTACCATCGCGAATTGGAGTTGCACACATTCAAGCGCCTCATCAATCAACTCAAGGAAGAGATCGTGCGATTCGAAGCGCACGCGGGAAGACTGTGAGACTTAATCCGAATGGGGGTCTACCCTCCGCCACACTCGGTCCCTACGCGACCGCGTACCAGATGAGCACGGAATACACGATCGTTGAAATCCCGTGCAGAATCGTACCTGCAACTGCTGCCCACTTACATGGGAACATGTAGCGTCGCTTCAGCAAGAAGACCACGCCATAGGCGGCACACATCACGTTCAATGGGGGCAAAGACCCAGGAAAGGGAAAAAAAATGTTATGAACAATACCAGCGCAGTGCGTCGACCGTACGCTGTTGTTGCCGCATCCGCAGTGATCCGGTGCTTCCCGTTTCCAGAAGTGCGCGCCTTCAAGTCCGTCCGACAGTAAGGACATTTGGTGGCAATGACTTTGATTGGCTCGGCGCAAAACGGACAAGGCACTCTCGCCTCGTCTGAAGTGCGTTGCTGAATGGTTGGCGGCATGATTTTCTCACTGGTAGTCAGATCAGGCGCTAACCAAGCCGGGCGTTAATCGACTTGCACAACATCGGCGCCTACATCGTACGTTTAGTTACCAAGCACCCTGCAACAAGATCATGAAGAGTTTGTTTGCGCTCGGTGAACAACGGCATTAAGTACCCAATGAAAAACGTCATATTGGACAAAAGTTTCGCAAACCACCGCCCACTGGCACGACCGAATGTCAGTCGTCGACCATCGCGATCGGTGACAATGAGCCCCATCGCGATCTTTCCAAAAGTTCCCTGTTTCGTAGAGCTTTCCATCGTTGCAAAATACACCCAGCCAAGGACGTTAAAAACAACGTTAAAAACAAGTTCAATGATGAGGGTAATATCCTCGTCCGACGGCTCTCCAAGTTCGCTCGAAAGTCCAGCTAACAGAATGAAAGAACCCCCAAAGACTGGGATGACCATTACAAGTCCATCGATAATGGACGCAATCACCCGCTCACCGAAATTCGCGTAATCGCTCGAGCCGTTTGGCCTGCTGCCGATAGGCGCGTTGTTGGTCTTTTCACCACAGTACGGGCACGTTGTCTCGTTCAAGCCGATATTCTCTCCACACGCATCGCACAACTTCGTCGTCTTTGGAGAATTGGCAATCGACCCGCTATGCGGCGACTGGATGGTCAAGTCTGCGTGACAAAAACGACACTTAATGGCATTGACGCGGATATCCTCACCGCAAAAAGGGCATGCCTTCGTCTCTGGCTGCTTTTTAACGTCGCCGAAGCTCTGTCTTTCCTGTGGCTCCGACAGTTGTAACTGTCGGGGAACGGTCACGGTTTCACCGCAGCCGGGACACTTCGCTTTCGACCCGATATTCTGATCGGCGCACTGAAGCGCCTTATTGCAGGAGGGACAATTGAATCGAATCATCGGCGATACTCCCGGATCGGCTGGTTCGCTCGAATTAGACTTGGCGCGGATGCAGCTTGGTTACATTCGGGACTCGTTTGATCGGGCGGCATCGTCGATGATACAGCCCAGTGTAGACTATGGTCCACAGACACCCAGGTTCGCCGGGCCTAGTCTCGAGCGATGCTTGGCGATGAACTCCGCAATGCACGCAAGAATGCAAGACTCACTCAAGAAGGGTTGGCGTTTGACGCAGGGATCGACCGGACTTATGTCAGCCAGCTAGAACGGGACAAGAAGTCTCCGACAGTCGACGTACTGTTTCGCATTTGCGATGCGCTCGGCATATCCGTGGCGGAATTGATTTCCAGAGTTGAGCGGACTCGAGAACGAGCAGGTGAGAAGTCCGACAGATGTTCCGCATCCAAATGAATCCCGGCTGACTTTTCGCAACCGAGCGCGAGCCACCAATGTGGCAACCCAGTATTCCAGAACGAGTGTTATTCGATCCGGTCATTTTTCGTGTGTGTTATTAACGACCGATTGCCCTGAGAAGGAGGCGTCGGTTGTGGCGAGCGTTGCAGACACACCTCCGCGATATTCAATGTCTATCAAGTACCTCAGCAGCGGCTTGGGCCAGCAGAGGGCGAGGGAGAGCGCGGCGGAGAGCAGGACGGCGGTGAAGGCGGGGCGGCCGCCGCTGGGTTGCGGGACGGAAATCGGGTCTTGCAGAAACATGATCGCCACCAGACGCAGGTAGTACGCCGCGCCGATCGCCGCGTTGATCGCCGCCACGATGGCGAGCACGAGGAATCCGCTGTGCAGCGTGTCTGATGTCGCGCGCACGTTGAGCGCGCCCACGAACAGCGACAGCTTGCCCCAGAATCCGGGAAGCGGCGGGATGCCGGCCAGGCTGAAGAGGAACAGCGCGGCGGCAATCGCCAGCAGCGGCTGCGTGCGACCGAGGCCCGTCAGGTCGTCGATGTGTTCGACCTGCCGGCCGGGGCGCGGCAGGTAGATCAGCACCGCGAACAGGCCCGCAGTCGCCAGCGAATACACGAACAGATAGAACAACGTCGCCGAAATCCCGCCCGGCAGGCCGGTCTCGCCGCCAAGACTTCGCTGCGGATTCCACGCTTCCCAGAAGCCGACGGCGATCCCGATCAGCATGTAACCCGCGTGGGCGATGCTCGAGTAGGCCAGCAGTCGGCGGACATTCGTTTGGAGCAGCGCCAGCACGTTGCCGCCGGTCATCGTGATCGCCGCGAGGATGATCGCGACTCGTTCGGCTGGCACTTCGAAGCCGACGAGCGTTTCCGACAGCACGCGGATCATGGCCACGAACCCCGCCGCCTTCGGAGCCACGGCCAGCAATCCCGCGTTGAACGTCGTCGTCCCCTGATACACGTCCGGCGCGTAGAAATGAAACGGCACGGCCGCGACCTTGAAGCCCAGTCCCGCGAAGATCAGCACCAGCGCCACAAGGCCCAGCACCGACCCGCCCGTCGGCGGCAGACCGGGATCGACGGCGTACGCGTCGGTCAGGATGCCTCGGGCGAGCGACAGGTGCGTCGTCCCCGTCAGACCGTACACAAAACTGAACCCGTAGAGCAACAGCGCGGCCGACAGCACGCTGAGCAGGAAGTATTTCGTCGTCGCCTCCTGCGCCGAGAAGTCCCGCCGGTCGAGGTAGAGCAGCACGTAGGTCGGAATGCTGACGAGTTCCAACCCGAGGAACAGCAGGATCAACTCGTTCGCGGCCGACACGAGCATCATCCCACACACGACCAGCAGCACGAGAGCGTGGAATTCGGCCGACGTGCGCGAGGCCGCTTGCGATTCGCGAGTCATCAGCACGAACAGCACGGCGACGATCAGCGATCCCCACTGGAAGGCCCGCGACAGCGAATCGACCGCCACCGCCGTCGTGCCAGCCGGCGCGACCGCGTCCGCCGTGAACCACAACGCCCCGCCCGCGGCCAGCAGCCCCAGCAGCGAGAACGTGTTCCAAGTGCGACCGGACGCCGAGCCAACGCACGCGCCGAGGATGAACAGGCAGGCGAGCAGTCCCAGCACGGTCTGCGGCAGGACGAGAGTGACGATTTCAAGCACGATTCAATTCCTGAAGCCAATCAAAACGGGGAACCACGGAAGACACGGATCACACGGAAAAAGCTGGACGAGATCGCGTGCTGTGCTTCGGTGTCACCGTCGTTCATTCTCAATCTTTCGTGTATTCCGTGTGTTCCGTGGTGACCTTGGCAAGCTGTGTCTGCTGGTTGGGGTCGGCTCGTTCCAGCACCTTGACCACCTGCTGGATCGACGGCTCCATCCGATCGAGGAAGAACTGCGGGAACAAACCGATCCAGAGAATCATCACGGCGACCGGAGCCAACGCCAGGATTTCTCGCCACGACAGGTCGTGCAACTCGTGGTGATCGTGATGTCCGGCCTCGGCGTGTCCCGGTTGATCGAGGATCGGTTCGCGAAGGCGTCCAAAAAACGTGCGCTGGACCAGCCAGAGCATGTACCACGCGCCGATGATGATCCCGGTCAGACCCAGCACGGCGAACAGCGGTCGCGTGCGAAACATGCCCATGAGCGACAGCACTTCGCCGGTGAAGCCGTTGAGCCCCGGCAGGCCGATGCTCGACAGGGTCACGAACACGAATGCAAAACCGAGCCACGGGTATTTGCGAGTCAGCCCCGAGTACGCTTCGATGTCGCGCGTGTGGTAGCGCTCGTACAACATCCCGACCATCGCGAACAGCGCCCCGGTGGAGAGGCCGTGGTTGATCATCTGCAACAGTCCGCCGCTGATCCCGACGGTGTTCAGTGCGAACATGCCGAGCAAACAAAAGCCCATGTGGCTGACCGACGAGTAGGCGATCAGCTTTTTGATGTCGTCCTGCGCCAGCGACAGCAGGGCTCCATAGATGATCCCCGCGACGGCCAGCCACGCGACCCAATCGAGGGCCTGCCAGCAAGCCGCCGGCACGAGCGGAAGGGCGAACCGCAGAAATCCGTACGACCCGATCTTCAACAGCACGCCCGCCAGCAGCACGCTTCCAGCGGTCGGTGCTTCGACGTGAGCCAACGGCAGCCAGGTGTGGAACGGAAACAGTGGCACCTTGATCGCAAACCCTGCGAACAGCGCGACAAAAATCCACGGGCTGTACGTCGCCCAGAAGTTCGCGTTCGCCGGCGAAGCCGCCACCAGCCGCGGAATGTCAGCCGTCAGCTTCGGGATCGAAAACGTCAGATGAGCGTTGCCCGACATCCACGAGTGAGACAGCACGATGAACAACAGGCCCAGGAACGTGAGCACGCTCCCGGCCAGAGTGAAGATGAAAAATTTGCGGGCAGCCCAGCGGCGGTCGTACCCGCCCCACAGGCCGATCATGAAAAACAGCGGGATCAGCGTGAATTCGAAGAACACGTAAAACAGGATGATGTCGAGCGCCGCGAACACGCCGATCATCCCCGCTTCGAGAAGCAGCATCAGCGAGTAAAACGCCGCCGGCCGGTCGTCGATGGCGGTCCAGCTCACGAGCACCGACGGAATCATCAGCAGGGCCGTCAGGGCGATCAGCCAGAGGCTGATGCCGTCGACTCCGAGCGCGAACCGGATGTCGGGTCCGGCGAGTCGAGAGTCCAGAGACGAGAGTGGAGAGGATGCCGCGGCACCGAACAGTTCGATCTTCATCTGCGTGAGCTGCGAGCGGCCGAGACGATCCTTCACTGCGGGGTCGTAATTCACGACCATCGCGACCGACAGCGCGAACGTGATCAGCACGTTGACCAGCGCCGTGCGCCGCACGTGTTCAATCCCCGACCGGCCGACCAGCAGCACGACCAGCGACCCGAACAGCGGGATCAGGATCATCCACAGCAACACGTAGGACATTCAAAACCTTTCTCCCCTCTCCCCCAAAGGGGAGAGGGGATTCCATGTTTCACCCCTGCCGCAACAGCAGCGCCAGCAGCAGCACCACCGTGGCCAGCAGCATCGACACCGCGTAAAACTGCACCAACCCGTTTTGCATCGGCCGGCCGATCCGTCCCAGCAAGCCTCCCGGAACCTTGCTCAGGCCATCGACCAACGCACCGTCGATCACGAACCAATCGAAAAACCGGCTGAATTGAGCCACGCCGCGTAGTGGCAGGATCAGAAACCACGCGTACACTTCGTCAATGTAGAACTTGTTCTGGCTGAGCCGTGTCAGCGGGCCGAACGCGGTGGCGATCTTGCCCGGTAGTTCCGACGGCACCGAGTACAGCATCCACCCGGCGATGATCCCCACGAGCGCGACGACCGTGCTGACGCCGATCACGAACCAGTTCGCTTCGTGATGCTCGGCTGCACCTTCGACGGTGCGGCCAAGGTACGAATCGAAGAACCCGGTCGCGTGACCGAGAACGGCTCCCAAGCAGGCGGCACCGACGGCCAGAATCCACAGCGGGATGCACATCACTGGCGGCGATTCATGCGCGTGGTATCCCGCTTCGTGCGGGATTTTTTCCGGGCCGTGAAACGTCAGGAAAAACGCGCGGAACGTGTAGAACGCGGTCAGCAGCGCGGTGAACGATCCCATCCAGAACAGGATCGTGTAGAGCGTGGCCGCGGGCAGGCCGAAGAGCGTTGCCTGCGAGCGGGATGGAGGATGGAGGATGGAGGATGGAGGATCGTGAGCTTCGGGCGACTGACCTCTGGCTGTTGAAACCTGGCCATCCTCAATCTTCCATCCTCGATCCTCCGTCACTGCCACCGCGTGCCCGCCGCCGTGCCCGGCTTCGTACACCGCCGCGAGGATCGTGTCTTTGCTCCAGAAGCCGGACAGTGGGAACAGGCCGGCGAGAGCCAGCGAGCCGATCAAAAATGTCCAGTACGTCTGCGGCATCACGCGCTTGAGGCCCCGGAACTGTCGCATGTCGATCACGCCTCCCATCGCGTGCATCACGCTGCCGGCGCCGAGGAACAGCAGGGCTTTGAAAAACGCGTGCGTGATGAGGTGGAACATGGCTCCGGAAATCCCCATCACCAATCCCGTTCCCAAGCCGAGGAACATGTAGCCAAGCTGGCTGACAGTCGAGTACGCCAGCACTCGCTTCAAATCCGTCTGCGTGAGCGCGATCAGCGCTGCCAGCAGCGCGGTGAAGCCGCCAATGCACGACACG